>Ga0114962_10000249_pt1 | contig 46576 bp, 40 predicted proteins | sample C_130820_MF_Meta_FD_87017 | JGI IMG/M metagenome (GOLD analysis project Ga0114962, IMG submission 87017) | Freshwater microbial communities from Lake Croche, Canada to study carbon cycling - C_130820_MF_MetaG | ecosystem: Environmental > Aquatic > Freshwater > Lake | place: Lake Croche, Canada...
AAGACAAAAGATGTAACAATGAACTCTTTATCAATGGATTTAAAAATGCGTTTTGGCGTATTGTGAAATCCAACCCGTCCGCACGGTTTGGTTATTGTGTAGTAGAAAATAGTAGCGACAATGGATGCATTGTTGGAAATTTATTGGAAAAAACAACGCCCATTATTGTTTCCCCTGCTGCCTATTTTTTCTACAATTTTGCATTTCCTACGATGCCTGCTAGTAAGACGTTTATTCTTTCATAACCAATGTAAATATGCATTCACATGTTTTTCATAGTATTTTCCTTCTTTTCCACATTCTTTGTCATCTTTTCTGCAAAACTCGGCATCATTTTTCCAGTGACAAGGTCTTTATTTCCAAATTTTATGCATTTGCCAAAGCAACCATCGTGAAAAAAAAACACTACGGGGTAAATAATGCTCACATCACATGTTTTACAAATGGGATAGTCGGCATTTTTTATAAAATTTTACCGGGTATATCGTCCTACACGCGTAAAACTATCTATGACAAAAATGATGAAAATGCCTAGAAAAGAATAAAGGACAACTTCCTCTGTGACATTGTTGGTCTTTTCATCCTGCTTTTCTTCCAACAAGTTGATCATGTAATTGAGTTTCTGCAAAAGGACATCGTTGGATCCTGAAGGAAAATGCATTTGCTGTTGCATTTGTTGTTTTGTAGGATTTTGAATACCTGTCGCAGCATAATAAGGTGTATTTGTGGTAGGATAAGGGTAGCCATTTTGCATTTTAGGAGGAATCATAGCGGGACTGTAATTGGGGATAAATTTTTTGTAATATTCACTTGCATTTAAATTATCTAAATAATTGGATTGAAAATTATTTAGTTCTAAATTTTCATTGATTTCACTAGGGGACGGAATAGCCTGAGAACCCAGAGTATTGTTTATATTGTTGTTTTGGAAATTTTCCTTGATCAAAGCACGTTCAGCACCGATAGAGTTGGGTTTAGGAGGCGGGTTCGCATAATAATCGCCTAGACTATTCCCATCCGTTTCGCCATGGAGTGTATTATGAATGGTTTGTAATACATTATTTACTTTTTCACTGTGAATAGACTGATGAGACGTATTTTTTTGAGTTCTATTGTGAGTTCCTTTTTTCCGTTGAATTATATTATTATTATCGTTATTTGATTCACCATCAAATGGTGCTGCATATATTGCTAAAGACATTCTTATAAAAAAATAAGATAATAATTTGAAAATCAATCTGAATTATAAAATTTTAGAAGAATCGTTTGCGAAAATTAATTGTGTTGATTTATAATATATGGGTAAATTACGTACCAGTGCTGCTTATTATAGAAGAGGTATCAGCAATACGGATAAAAATTTTGCTTTTGCTGTCCAAGGAAATTACCCCCTTGTCCAACCTAATATTCTTTTCAGAAACAGTATTTTGTATCCACCAGTTCCTCCTTCACCTCCACAACCTAATCCTAATATAACAGTTCCTTCACCTCCTTTGAATGTTACAGCTGTATTATCATCCAATCAACAAGTATTGGTTACATGGAGTCCTCCTCTAAAAGATGGTGGATCAGAGATTCTTTCTTATACCGTGACATCCTCACCAGGTAATATTACAGAAAAAGTTTCATCAAAAAAGAATCAAGTCTATATTTCTGGTCTAACAGATGGATTATATACATTTACGGTAACAGCAACCAATTCTAAAGGAACTTCTCCTCCATCTGCTGCATCCAATTCAGTTGCCATAACACCATACCAACAAGGAAGCCCATGGCCTCACCTTGGTGGTTTGTTCAATAACAATTCATATAATGTTCCATATGATAGTGTAATAACAGCAAATTATAATTTATTTTTTAAAAATACTAATAGTGACGCTATTATTACAACTCCTGTGATAGACGCTTCTGGAACTGTCTATGTATCTTCAAAGGATGAAATGTTTGCTATCAATGCGGATAAAACATTAAAATGGAAATGCGATTATGATATATATAATTCATATTCTTGTGCAGCGATAGGTAGTGATGGAACTGTTTATGTGGGTAGTAATTATAATCAAGGTTCAGTTTATTTCTTTCCTCCCGATTCTTCAGGTGAATACGTAAAACCACAGATTCTTGCTCCTAAGTCTGATGCTAGTGGTTTTGTAAATACAAATCCTATCATTTCAAACAATACTTTATACATCGGTGGATACTCTGGATTCTGGGCATTTGATTTATCAAACAATCCAAAAAATGCTTCTTTATTGTGGAAAGCACCTTTGTTTAATGGTCAATATTATTATTCTACAGCAGCGGTAGGCAATGATGGAACAATTTACATTTCCAATGATACAAATTTGTTTGCCTTTGATTCATCGCAAACCCCTGGTAGTTTAGATGTACAACCGAAATGGGTAAGTAAAGATTTTAATTCTAGGATATGTCCCACACCTACCATTGGAAAGGATGGTAAAATTTATATTTATACAAATGATTATTTATTAGCATTCGCACCGACAAGTTCTACAAGTAACCCTGTTGATCCTACAAGTAACCCTGTTGATCCTACATGGAAATATTTTACAGGAAGTTATGTAAATGGATCTGTTGCTTTAGGACAAGAGGGGACTATTTTTTTATCTACATTTGATGCCATAAGGGGTGAGGGTTATGTAAATGCCATCAAACCAGATGGTAATCTGGATGTAAGTTATAGTAATATTGCATGTTTTTCTCTTTGTGTAGGAAGACATCCAACAACAGGAAAAGACCTAGTGTATATTGGTGATCCTATTTCTCAATCTGTAGTTGCTTTACAATACAATCCTGGAGAATCCTTTACCCCTCTTTTCTATCAACCGTTGCAAAATGAAACATTTTACACGTCTCTTTATGGATTAAGTCAATCTTTTTCTCTAGATGCAAGTGGTAACTTGTATGTTCCTATTTTGGGAGGTAGCAGTCCAAATCTGTATATGTTTTCTCCAGGTACAGGTTACCAAAAAGATAGTCCGTGGCCTTATTGGGGTGGTTTGTATAATGATAATTCCCGCGATGTTCCCTATTCGTCCGTATACAGAGGTTCTGCCGAAGTTTTTTTTAAAAATCAGACTCCCGACCTATCAGGAGGACCCTTTATAACTACACCTGTGATAGACGCTTCCGGATCTGTCTATGTATCTACATATAACTCCGTTTTTGTTATAGATAAAACAGGATATCATTTAACGGACCATTATTTTGATAATATAGATAATAGAAGACCGACTGCTGCGGCGATTGCTCGTGACGGAACCGCGTATGTAGCGGGAAACAATAGTTTGATCGCAATTAGTCCAGATAAGACAAGTGTATCCCGAGATAATTTTTTGGGCAGATATTCTTATTTCAATGGAAGTTCTCCTGTCATTTCTAATAATGTACTGTATATAGGGATAACCTCTACTTTTAGTGGACCTTATAGTAAAGGAGGATTAGTAGCAGTACAATTGACAGACAATCCTGTGGATGCATATATTTTATGGGCTAGTGGTTTTCCTCCTGTAGGTGGTGTAGGATTTACTCCAGCAATCGGAACTGATGGTACGATTTATCAAATGAATTATATTCCACCTGGACAAAGAGATATATATCCTTCTGGTTTTACAATATTGGCAGCATTTAATCCATTTTCTAATGGTTTGAATAATCATATTAAATGGGTTAGTGAACCTTTTTTTACTGAAATTGAACCTGGACAAGAAATTTTTCTACAAACTTCTCCAGTAATTGGTAGCAACGGGTCTATTTATGTTTTGCCTCCTTTTAATGGTATTGATGGTAATAGTGATATTTCTTTTTGTGTATTTGATCCTTGTAACAATCCATTGGTTATTTCCGATTCTTTTAAATTACCCTACAATCCATCACGAACACAGACAAATATTCCTAACGCGTTTGCAACATCCCCAGCGTTAGGACAAGACGGACGTGTATATGTATCAACGATGGGAGGATTGTATGCATTGGATGAAAATGGTGGCATTCTAGCAACATTTACAGATATTTCTTGCCAAGCTGTTCCATGTGTAGGAAGACATCCAAAAACAGGCAATGACATAGTGTATGTAAATGATGAAAAAAAAAATGGTACTATTGTCGTTGCATTGGAATACAACAATAATATAAAACCACCTTCCTTCGCTCGTTTATCACTCAGCTCATCTGCTGAATTTATACCAAGAGGGCTTTGTAATCAAGGATTTTCGTTGGATGCTTGTGGTAATTTGTATGTAGTTACACGAGGAACAGTTGAAAACCCAAATATCTATATTTGTAAAAACAAAAACCAATAAAATAGATTAAATTAGATTAGAAATTCTTTTTTCTGCATTTCAATAAAATATATAATTACTGAAAAAAATCATTTAATAAAATAAGTTTATGAAATGATTATATGCTAATCAAGGTAGATTCTCGTGAACATGAACTTGTCCCAAAAATAAAAAACTTAATTGATACATTACCTGCTTTCAAAGACATTCAAATGGAAGTCTCTTCCCTTCCCCTTGCGGACATTGTTTTTTGTAAAGAAGGAAAGGATGTTTGGTTCGTAGAGAGAAAGTCCATACAGGATTTGTCGGCAAGTATCAAGGATGGGCGTTATGAAGAGCAATCCTATCGTTTGAATGGTCTTCCTGTTCACAACCACAATATTGTCTATTTGATTGAAGGCAATATTCAGCAACAGGGTCAAAACAGTTTCAAGGATCGTATTGATAAATTTACTTTGTATTCTGCGATGTTCTCTCTTAATTATTACAAAGGATTCTCCGTTTTGCGAACGCTTTCCATGGATGAAACAGCTTTGTTTGTTTGTAATTGTGCCAATAAGTTGCGAAAAACAACGGACAAAGAGGCGTTTTATAAAAGTGACTCGTTGTTGGTTTCTGTAGGAGAGAAAGAAAAAGAAAAAGAAGAAGAAGAAAAAGGAAAAGAGGAAAAACACGAAGAACCAAGTGATAAAGATTATGTGAGTGTGGTAAAAAAAGTCAAAAAGGACAATATTACACCGGACAATATAGGCGAAATAATGTTGTCACAGATACCTGGTATTAGTAGCGTGACTGCTATTGCTATTATGAATCATTTTGAGACAATTCACGATCTTATTCAGCAATGCAAAAACAACGAGCAATGTTTGAAAGAAGTGAGTTATGTCAATGAAAAAGGGCAAACGAGAAAATTGAATAAAACATGTGTTCAAAATTTGCTGGATTTTTTAGTAAAGCCGTGAAAAAAATACTATTTACTTTAGTATATAGTATATAGTATATAGTAAATGGAATATAGTGAAACGTATCAAGTCATTGTTTTTCTTATTTTTATTATTTTTCTAGCGTATTACGTGTTTTCTTATATGTATGGTAAAAAAACAACGCCAACAATAGAAGGTTTTGATATCAATCCTTCTTTACCAGGTGGAACTACGAATGCTTCTAGTTATAGTAACGCAATAAAAAAACTAGGAGAGAGAGTTTACAATCAATTGTATGTTACCAACAACGATAGTTTGAATAAGCAATACATACAAGTATATAATTCTAATTTGGCGAATTTCAAGACGATGGTTAATACGGTGGAGGCTCAAATTCCATTGAGTATAAATTTTGATGTAGACCAAAATACAATAAGTGAAAATATTATAGAAAAAATGAAGCTATTAAATACGCTGTCTACAGGACGGAAGAATTTAGACAGTGTTGTTTATAAGAGCAACATGTAAAAGAATCGTAAAGCAAGGGCATATTCTTTTACATAAATAGTATATATGGGAATTATTACATTGATCATCGGTTCAGGGTTTCTTATTTTTTCAGCTATTACTGGATTCATTATTTTTATTGGTATCATTATAATGCTTGTTTATTTGTATCGTAATTGGGATACGATATTTAAAAAGACGGATACCACAGAAAAACAAACGACAACGACGACACCACCTATAATAAACCCGATTGGTTTGACAACATCAGCAGATGGTTACGTAACTGATTTACAAACGTATGCGGAGGAGTTGAAAAACAGTTTGTTGATTCCGCAATACAAGACAGATTATTTACAAAGTATGAGAAATTTGCTATTTGGATATGTTCAAGAAATAAAACAAACGATTCCTCTTGATTTAGATGTAAAGAATCCACAATGGGAAGAGTTGATGGAAAATCTCAACAAACTAACCAAAATTATACCCCAATCTGTTAATGAAATGTTTCAAGAAAATCATCCGTTAGTAAGTGAATTCGCATAATAAAAAATAAAATGATTATAAAAAAGAATATAAAGAGAAACGAAATATATAACCATCTGGTCTTATAGTGTAGTGGTAAGCACCCCAGACTTTGAATCTGGAAACCTGGGTTCAAATCCCAGTAAGACCAAAACCAAAACCAAAACCAAACCCTAAACTAAAAAACCCGAATAATTATCTAGAATTCATTTTATTCTAGATAATTATTTAGTAGGATAATATATACATTGAAACAAATCAAAGATGGATAATAATATAATAAAATTATTTTTAATTGTTGTTTTACTAGGTTTGATTTATACTATTTTTAGTAAATTCCTTTATTTTAATAACCTTTTTTTTAATAATAAAGAAAATTATGAAAATATGAAACCATTGACTGTTTATGGTGCGACATCAAACGCAGGGAATTATGTGAATAAAATGACGACGTATAATACGCAATTGAAAAACGCCCTTTTGATTCCTACCTATAGAAAACAATACGAAAAAGCAGTACAAACATTGGAAGAAATTTTGGGTTATTTGATGGTAGAGGTCATGCTAAGTATAGATACAAAGAACATGACACAACAGCAAATTATAGATGAATTGAACAAGGTAAACATTTTGGCGGATGCACAACGTAATTTAGTAAATTCGGTTTTGCCTTTTGTAGACAGTCAGTAATAATTTAGGTTAAAATTAATATATTTTTATATAGTATAATATGCCTTCTTTCACTGGTACTGGAAACATTAGACAAAATCGTCAAGTCAGTAATCTTCACACATATGGTTTGAATATTTTTCAAATTTTAAAAAATAAAAACTTGAATACTAAGTTTTTCTATTTGATATTGGGTTCTGGTCCGCAAACCAATCGTATTAATGCGTTCAACAGAAGACGTGGTATTTCCAATAACTTTTAAAATTTTATAATTGATTTTGTTTTTTGAATTATAAAATATTTTATTTTGATTCTATATACGGTTGACTCAAACTACGGTACATAAAGACTCACTTCATTTCCTTTGTAATAACCCTTTTCAATCAAGGATTGTGTATAACCCGCTCCTCCCCAATTGTCATCCATGGGATCTGGACTAACAGGTGCATTTTTCACATCTACATTCATTTGATCAAGAGGGGTTTCCATTCCTACATAGTATGGTGTCGCATCAAATCCTGGGTAATTTTCTTTATTATAAGGTGGGTCATTACGTGTAGAATCAACAAGAAGAGTTCTGTTACTGTAACCAGCGGGTGTTTGTTGTGTATTTTGTTTGGAGATGGAAGTGGCGGCAACAGGTGGAATACCTCCTTGTGGATTCAAAATATTAGGACGTATTTTGTATGTTTCATGACCTTGTGCATCATAGCCTTGCTGTAAAAAAAGCACTGGACAATGTATTCCTTGGCTGCGTTGCCAATCCAAAAATTCAACATAATCTTCTAAATTTTCAAATTCAACTGGATTGACGCCTGGAACTTTTGCAATTTTGGAGTCATACAAATAAATTCTGGAACCTTTTTGAATTAGCATATTGGGACAACGTACTTCATTCGGATTTACTTTTTTATTTGTGAAACCTTCTTGTCCTTCTTGACCGTTTTTGTTTCCTGGTTTAGCACAAAAATAAATTCCGGCTAAAAATGTAATAATAATAAACAATACAATGGATGACATATATATAGTATAAACAAATAAAATATAAAGAGCGATGAAAAATATGTAGGTAAATAAAATATACGTTTATTTTATATACTCACTTGGTTAGAAAAATGGAAATGATACATATAAACGATTCCAACGATGTAAACAAATTATCAAGGGTTCGTAAGTATGTAGAAGAAGGCAAAGATGTTTATGTCTTGGTTTATATGGTAGGATGTGGTGCATGTGATATTGTTCATCCAGAATGGAACAAAATCAAAAAAGAACTAAAAGAAGATGATTTGTTGAATAATTCCAATATTGTTGTCGTGGATGTAAACAAGGAATTTTTACACCATCCCGATAATACATTCATCAAGGATGAAACAATTGTCGGTTATCCAACTCTTTTGTTTCTTGGAAAAGGAAAGAAAGATGAACTCAAAGCTTCACTACCCGATGCTAAAACCATTGTGAATTGGATCAAGAAAAACTCTTTGGGGGGAGAGAAACAAGGGGGAGAGAAACAAGGGGGAGAGAAACAAGGGGGAGAGAAACAAGGAGGGGGGAAACAAGGGGGAGGGAAACAAGGGGGAGGGAAATCAAGAAAGAGGTTGTATAAAAGAGGTAAAATTACAAAAAAGAGGCATTCAAGGAAATCAAAAAAACGCGGTGGAAGATGGTCTCTGAAATATAAAAAAAGTATTGATTGCAAACATCCACATGGTTTCTCTCAAAAACAACATTGCAAATACGGAAGAAAGGCCAAGAAATAAATATACAATAGTTTGTTTGTTTTGAGATTTAACAAGCAAAATTTTCCTTGGAATACCCAATCACAGCACAAGCAATACGCTTTCCTGCATTCCCGTTGGCAAGACTGGCTTCATTTCCTCCCTTTCCACAATCATCTGGATCCGCATGAATGATGATACCACGACCTATTATATTCGCCTTGGTACCGCGTAGTTTGATGACGTCATCATACATTCGGTATTTTGCCACCCCGTTTTTATCTGTCACTAAATTACCTAAATCACCTACATGTCTTTGTGACATTCCTGGACAACCATGTGTTTTGTTGAAAGGGTTAAAATGTGCACACATACTTTCACATTGACTAGTCAAATCGCCGGATTCGTGAACATGAAATCCATGATTCGCGTTCTTTTTTAATCCCTCTACATCAATATCAATCATAACTCGTTTGTTTTTCAAATCCTCTGTAAATGTCACTTTGCCATGTATCTTCTTCCCTTGAAATACAGCAATCGCTTGTATGGGTTTTGTCTCCATATACGAAGAATAGAAAAAATAAGAGAGGAATAGAACGATGAATAGGTAAATGAAGAACCCGATACAAATAGAAACAAGTAAAAGAAGAAGAAAAATATGTAACCATTGATTTATTCTTAACAAAACACTTTCTTTCATAGAACGAAGAGAGAATAAAACTTTTTGTTTTTTATGTATTGTTTTACGTTTATTTAGGTATAGAAGGATACAAAGCAATTTTTGTATCTGTGATTTTTCCATTTGAAATGTCTAGTTTTACAGTTATTTTATTACCATTCCATCTTGAATTGTTTTTTGTTTGTTGTGATAACGATTCAAAAACAGTTTTTGGATTCAAACCGAAAAAACGCAAAATATGCGAATAATATTTATAATAGTAAGGAAGTATTTGACCTCCTACTAGGTAAAAAATAACACCTTTCAACGGACCTTTGTACATGTATATAATAACGCAATATTTTTTTTCCTCATTTATAATAAGAAAAATGTCTATTTCAATGTATCCTTTGCTTTTGTTACCCTTTATTTTTGTATCCATAGATGCTATTTTTCTCTATTCCATGAGCAGTTTGTTCAAAAAACAAATCCAAGATATTCAGGGTTCACCTTTTCAAATGAATGTATTCGCAGCTATAGTTACCTATTTTTTCCTACTTGTCGGTCTTTATTATTTCATTTTACGCGTGAATGCACCACCTAAAGATGCATTTCTTTTTGGTATTGTTGTTTACGCCGTCTATGAATTCACAAGCATGTCCTTGTTCAAAAATTGGTCCTTCCAAAATGCATGCATAGATACTCTATGGGGAGGAATTCTTTTTTATTTGACTACATTTTTGGTGTATCAATTGAAATAAAATAAAACATGTATTGATTTTGTTTGGTGGGTTATTTTTATAAAAAATTGAGTTAAAAAGAGACAAAGAATAATAAACAATAACAAGAAATAATAAAATGCAAAAGCAAATCCAAGATCAAAAGCAAATCCAAGATCAAAAGCAAATCCAAGATCAAAAGCAAATCCAAGATCAAAAGCAAATCCATAACGATTATGTTTACAGACTCTTTGACTTTAACGTATATAATGAAAAAATAGATAGTGATAGTAGTGGGAGTGAAAACAGTGGATACAAAGGAAATAAAAACAAAGATCGTGCCGTTTTTCAAATCCAAATGTTTGGTGTCAATGAAAAAGGCGACACTTGTTGTATTTTTGCAGATGAATTCAAACCATTCTTTTATGTCAAAGTAGATGATAGTTTTACCGTAGTAACTAAAAATGAATTTTTAAAACATATCCGGGAAAAAATAGGCAAATACTACGAAGATTCCATCGTGGAATGTGAATTGATTCAAAAAAAGAAACTCTATGGGTTTGACGGGGGTCGTCAACATAAATTCATCCGTTTCCAATTCAGTAACTTGACCGCTTTTAACAAGGTGAAAAATTTATGGTACGATTCCAATCATAACCTTTTGAAAACCGGCTACAAATTCAAACTAAAATATTCCACTTTTCTTTATGAGTCTAATATTCCACCCCTTTTACGTTTCTTTCATATTCGCGATATCAGTCCTTCTGGATGGATTTCCATCCCCAAAAACAAAACCTACATGGTTTCTGAGAAAAAAACAACTTGCTTAGAGGAATTCACAACGCATTATACAAACATTGTTCCATTGAATGATAAGGAGACCCGTGTGCCCTTTAAAATATGTAGTTTTGATATTGAGGCCAGTAGTAGCCATGGTGATTTTCCTGTACCTGTTAAAACCTACAAGAAACTGGCGACAAATATCATGGAATATTTTGAAAAGTTTATAGAAGATGCAACTTCAACAAAAGATTTGTTGCGTGACATGGTTTTCACAGCGTTTCAATATAATAAAAACGACGGAAATCGTGATTTAAAACATTATATTGATACGGTTTATCCAATCAATACACCTAAAACCCAAAAAGAGGTAGAAACATTGATTGAAAAATGGATTCAAAAAACAGTGAAACTGAACGACGATGACGACGCAGAAACAAACGCAATCAGAGAAATGCAAAAAATAGAAACCATGTTTGAGAAAATGAACACAGCCGAAGATGAGGAAGACGAGTTTTTCATGAAAGAAACCGTTGTATCAGGTAAAAAAACCATCGTGGAATGGATGACGGATAAAACGGCGACACGTGATCAAAAACTGGCTTGTTTGAACTTTTCACTGAATGAAACCTTTCCCAAGTTAGAAGGCGATAAAGTAACCTTTATTGGTTCTACCTTTATGAGATATGGTGATGACGCGCCTGTTCTCAATCATTGTATTGCGCTGAATACTTGCGCTCCTTTGCCTGTCGCCAATTCGCAATTGGAAACGTATACAACAGAAAAACAAGTTTTGTTGGCGTGGCAGAAATTGATACAAAGAGAGAACCCCGACATTATCATTGGCTACAATATATTTGGTTTTGATTACCAGTTTCTCTTTCAACGCGCAGAAGAAAACAATTGCACTCGCGAATTTTTAAAGTTATCGCGCAATGTGGATGAAATTTGCTGGACACAAGATCAAAAAACCGGAAAATACAGAATAGAAGAATCCAGTATTCAAATTGCGAGTGGCCAACATGATTTGAAATTTATCAAAATGACCGGACGCCTCCAGATTGATTTGTATAATTTCTTCCGCCGCGAAGAAAATTTGTCCTCCTATAAATTGGATTTTGTAGCGGGTCATTTTATCGGTGATTATGTGAAAAAATGGGAACAAAAAGAGGATAATAAAACCAAGATTACAAGTGGAAATTTAAAAGGATTGTTTGAGGGTTCCTTTATTCATCTAGAAGAAATTGGACATTCGGTTGATTATTACGATGGCGGCGCCAAATTTAAAGTGACTTCCGTAAAAGAGGGAGAATTCCAAATTGAAGGCATTGTGAATCCAGATACAACAAAAAAGGTGCGTTGGTGTTTGGCGAAGGACGATGTCTCTCCCAAGGATATTTTCAGGATGACAAATGGAACGGATGAAGATCGCGCCGTTATCGCAAAATACTGTTTGCAGGATTGCAATCTTGTTCATTATTTGTTGAACAAAGTAGATGTGATTACCGGTTTTATAGAAATGGCGAAAATTTGCAGTGTGCCAATGAATTTCTTGGTGATGCGAGGCCAGGGCATCAAACTCACCAGTTATATTGCAAAGAAATGCCGAGAAAAAGATGTCCTCATGCCCGTCATTGAAAAAGGAAATATGGACGAGGGTTATGAAGGCGCCATTGTCTTGGATCCCAAATGCGATTTGTATTTGGACAATCCTGTCGCTTGTGTAGATTATGCATCATTATACCCATCCTCTATGATCAGCGAAAATTTATCGCATGATAGCAAGGTATGGACTCAAGAATTTGATTTGCAGGGAAATCTCATCAAGGAAATCGGTGAAAAGGACGGCGACGGGAATTTTATCTATGATAACCTACCTGGTTATGAATATGTGAATATTACCTATGATACCTACAAATACGTAAGAAAATCGGCGAAAGCGGCGGCGGAAAAGGTGATTTGCGGAAAAAAGATTTGCCGCTTTGCACAGTTTCCCGATGGCAAAGCAATTATGCCTTCTATTTTGGAAGAATTGTTACAAGCGCGCAAGGCAACAAGAAAACAGATTCCTTTGCAAACGGATGATTTTATGAAGAATGTGTTGGACAAACGCCAACTAGGATACAAGGTAACAGCAAATTCACTTTATGGACAATGTGGAGCAAAAACGAGCACTTTTTATGAAAAAGACATTGCGGCTTGTACGACGGCAACAGGGCGATTGTTGCTGACGTATGCGAAAAAAATCATTGAGAATTGCTACGGGGATAGTATTTGCCAGACGGAAACACACGGACCCGTCTTGACAAAAGCGGAATACATTTATGGGGATAGTGTGGCGAGTCATACGCCTGTTACGGTGAGTACAATGACAAACGGAAAAAGGCAAATAGATATTTTATCCATTGAAAACCTAGCAGAAAAGTATGGATACGGAGTATGGAAAACGTACAATCATAGTGACGGATGTACGTTGAAAGAAGTTTGTCATTTGGTGGAACAAGAAGTTTATTCGTGGACAGAAACAGGATGGACACGTATTGAACAAGTGATTCGTCATAAATTAGCACCTCATAAAAAAATGGTACGTATAGCAACAGATAGTGGTTTGGTAGATGTCACGGATGATCATTCACTTATCAACAAACAGGGAGACATGGTAAGTCCAAAACAGGTTACTATTGGTACTGAATTGTTGCACAAAGATTGTTATGTAGATATGCGCGATTGTCCGTGGTTGGAATCTTTACCATATGTAAAAAAAATATATAGATTGGATAATAGACGTTATGTATGGTGTGAATATATTCGTCGTGTTGGACTTGATGGTACTAGTAGATTAAAACCAATAGAGAATGGATATGAAGTAACATTTATGCCAGAAGAAAATGAATTGGCAGCTGAAATTTATTTCACAGCAAAAAATGTGTTTGGATTTTATGTAAAAATAGTCGTGGAAACAATGAAATACAAAAACAAGGAAGTATATTATGATGTGAAAAAACTATTTATTACAGTCAATCCCTCTTCAGTAAGTAATGATGAGATTCAAAACGCAGAAAAAATAAACACATGGAAATATTTGGATGTTGTTGAAGACATTTTTGTGTATGATTTAACGACAGAAAATCATCATTTTGCAGCGGGTGTTGGTAGTATGATTGTTCATAATACAGATTCTGTATTCTTTACCTTTAATCTTCACACACCCGAAGGCAAACCCATTCGTGGTAAAGAAGCGTTGGAAATCACCATTGAGTTGGCGCAAGAAGCAGGACATTTGGCCTCTAGCTTTCTCAAAGCGCCACATGACCTGGAATATGAAAAGACATTTATGCCATTTTGTCTCTTGTCTAAAAAAAGATATGTAGGTATGCTTTATGAAACGGATCCTAACAAAGGCAAACGTAAAGAAATGGGAATTGTACTGAAACGTCGTGACAATGCTCCCATCGTCAAAGACATATATGGAGGTATCATTGATATATTGATGAAGGAGCAAAACATTGTAAAAGCGATGGAATTCTTGAAATCGTGTCTTGAAAATATTGTCGGAGAGGCATATCCACTAGACAAACTCATTATTACTAAATCACTGCGTTCTCATTACAAGAATCCACAAAGCATTGCTCACAAGGTGTTGGCAGATAGAATTACGGCAAGAGACCCAGGAAACAAACCTGGGCCGGGTGATCGTATCCCTTTTGTTTATATACACAATGCAAACAAAAAAGCACTCCAGGGTGAAAGGATAGAAACTCCTGGATTTATTGCCGAGAACAATTTGAAGATAGATTATTCGTTTTATATTACGAATCAAATCATGAAACCTGTGCAACAAGTATTTGCCCTCGTCATTGAACGAATCTGGGAAATACAGAAAAAGCAACAAAAGCTCAGCAAATTCAGGAAGGAGGCTGAACTACTAAAGAAAAATACGCCACCTGAAAAATGGGAAGACAAGTGGGAGCAAATGAAGAACAAAGAAGTAAAAGAGTTGCTGTTTGACGAGTTTTTACGACAAACGAACAATGTGAAAATGGGGAATCAAAATGTGACAAAGTTTTTCACGAAAAAAGAAGAGACAAAAGACAGAGTGTAATATTGTATGAAGTCAATAAGTAGTGTAAAGTAAATAATATAGATTTTTCAAATACTATTTTTGATAGATGTTTTATATATTTTTCTATTTCTCCATAAGTAACGATAATGATCCGTGTTTCCATTTATTTTTTGTTCGTCTCTATATTCATGATACGATTCTAAAAGATATATGTTTTTTTCATTTACGATAATATTTTTTTCATTATTATCCTTTTCTATAAAACAATGTATGTATAAATCAACATCTACATCTTTGTCTTTAATAATTTTTGATAATAATTGAGGTCCGGTTGGTTGTAATGGATTCAACCCATAAAAATTATTTTTGATATTTTCAATGATTTGATTTATAGATTGTAGCAAAATAGGATTGTTTGGTTTACAAACCATTACTCCATTATAAATACCAGAAATATCAGAATGTTTTCTATCTCTTACAAAATGTTCTTTCTCAGTTAAGGCAATTAGAAGAAAACCTTCTACAAGTTGATATTTTATATCCAAGTAAATACCTCCATGAATATACAGTACACAGTAACGCCAAAGGTCCGCTTTGTAAGCTCCAGGTATCAAACTATCAAAAGCCTCAACAACTTCTTTGTCAAAATACTTTTCAATAAAATTACGACAATCTTCATCATCAAACAAAAAATGTTCAAAATTAGGATGTTTTTTTTTAAGTATTTCAATATTTTCTTTCATAAAAGGAGGCAAGATTTTTGTGTGCCATGTTTGAAAAATTTTTAATGGGATGACTGGACAATATACTTTTTTGAGATTGACACTATTTTCCATATTTCTATTCAATTTATAACATAGTACTTTTATTATGTTATAATGTTATAATGTTATAATGTTATAATGTATATATATTTGTATCTAAATTAGTCTCTACGTGCATCCTCTCTATTCTCAATCAAATTCTCCGTAACCAATCTATTAATAATAGATGATTCTGTTCTTTCATGCATGGAAGCAATCTGTTGAGTGGTCAATCCCAATAACTCATACTCACGTTGTAAACGCAAATTCTCATTAACGGACCAGTTTAAATTGTGACGTCTTGGTTCTTGTCTTTGTCTTTGAACTTGGGTTTGTAGCTGCGGTTGTGCTCGTGTTCTCATTGTTATAATGTAATTATACATGTAATCTTTAAATTGTTTCAAAATATATATTATTTGTCATTCTGTCTTTGCTGCTTCTATGCTTTCCTCATTATGAAAAAAAAGATGGAATGAGAACCAACTACCTAAAAGTAACCACATGCTTTGTATTTCATTCGCACCATTATGAATCGCCCATCTAAATGCAGAACAATAAGTTGTAGATGTTAAAAAAGGAGATATTAAAAATCCTATTATTGTTTTTGGGACACAATATTCAACATATAAATGAGAAGCAGCATAATGAATACCAATCCATGCAATATACATTCCACCAATCGTTTTAAACCATATTGTAAAATGACGCCATAAACTATGCAATGTATAAATCATTATTTTGGTATAACAATTTCTCTCTAAATTTTATTTTCAATTATATTAACGCCTTGTATAAGAATAAGATGTTGTTGTATTGGGTAAATTGAAAAGACTGTTTAATAAAGCGAACGGATTGTTTGATGGATCCTGGTCTCCTGTTAATAAATCATTCATTAATAAAGTGGTAAGGTTTGATAGTAAATTTTGAGAACTATCTATATTTGTTCTTGTTTCTTGTTGTGTATTTGTATATTCACGAATATCATAACGACAAACAGGGCATCGTACGTTGTTTACAAACCATGAAAATAATTGTTCGCGATTAAAAATATGTCCACAATGTTTAATTTGACAAACTACCTCTTCATCTGTAAACCTTTCCAACGTAATAGGACATGATGAATTCACAGGGTCCTCTATTTCAGAAAAGATTACATTGGTTGTTGCAGTGTTTATTTGTTCCAAACTAGGTGCAACCGGTATGGGATTGTAAAAATTTCGCATTAAAGACTGCAACTCATTAGATAAACGTTGCGAATCCGCTGGAACAAAAGTAAATTCAAATATTTCTTCTCTTGACAAAGGTGATGGTGTGGGAGGACGTACTGGTAATTGCTCTCTTGATGATCTTGATGATCTTGAAGTTTGTGTTTGTCCTTGCGTTTGTCCTTGCGTTTGTTCTTGCGTTTGTCCTTGCGTTTGTCCTTGCGTTTGTCCTTGCGTTTGTCCTTGCGTTTGAAAACTCACTCGCGGAGACGTTTGATCTGTTTCTACATTTCTATTTCTTCTTCTTGAAGGAGGTCTTATACTCGCAGAAACAATTAAATCAATACTATCTCGTATTTCGTCTAAATTAGAATAAAGTACATCAATTTGTCTCATTGTAGAATTGTACATGGACAAATACGTATTCAACAAAAAACGCTGGTCCCTTGTTAAAATTGTATCAGATGCATAATTAATATTTGTTGCCATAATATAATTTAAATATAATTTTTTATATTATTTTAAACATATATGACTTTTGATGCATTTAAAAATAAGGGATTATCAGGTCTCGCCAATTTGGGAAATACTTGTTTTATTAATTCTTGTCTACAAATTCTCTCTCATACATATGAACTAAACTTGTTTTTAGATATAGAAACATACAGAAAAAAACTAAACAACAATTATGATTCCGCCTTGTTGATTGAATGGGATAACTTGCGAAACATATTATGGAAAGAAAATTGCATTGTAGCACCGCATAAATTTATAAATACAATTCAAAAATTAGCTAAAGTCAAAAAAAATGAACTGTTTTCAGGATATTCTCAAAATGATTTGTCTGAATTCTTTGTCTTTGTTATTGACTGTTTTCATAATGCTTTAAAGAGAGAAGTTGAAATTACAATAAACGGACAACCTACCAATGAAACAGACGAAATTGCTTTGCTTTGTTTCCAAATGATTAAAAAAATGTACTCCAAGGAGTTTTCAGAAATATGGAGTTTGTTTAATGGCATACAAGTATGCCAGATTCTTTCTCTCCAAGATGAAAAAGAAGAAAAGGAAAAAGTTCTTAGTAACCACACTGAACCTTTTTTTATGATTAATTTATCTATACCTATTCATAACAAAACGCCTTCTATTTATGATTGTTTTGATTTATATGTAGAAGGAGAAAAAATGGAAGGAGAGAATGCATGGTTCAACGAAAAAACAGGGCAAAAAGAAGATGTCCAACGAAAGATAAGTTTTTGGAGTTTTCCTTCTGTTTTGGCAATAGATTTTAAACGTTTTGTTGATATTCATAGAAAAAATCAAATATTGATTGATTTTCCCTTGGATGATTTAGATTTATCAAAGTATGTCATTGGATACAAAAAAAAGAGTTATGTTTATGAATGTTATGGTATATGCAACCACATGGGAGGCATTTTAGGTGGACATTATACATGTTTTGTAAAAAATGCAAATGGTAAATGGTATCATTATAATGACACAAATGTCCAAGAAGTAAAACATTTAGAAAATTTAATAACGCCAAGGGCTTACTGTCTTTTTTACAGGAAAAAAGTAATGCAGTAATATATACAAAGAAATGAATAATGATTCTACAAATAACAATTCCGGTCCTATTCCAACAAGCGGGTTTTCAAATTGGCCTGAATACACGAATGAAGACAAATTTTCTAATCTAGGACAATATTTTACTTTTACAAATGGTTTCCTTTTCGTTTTGGTGATTGTTGTCTTGTTTTTTTCTTTAGGAAGTTTTTTTAGGAAAAAAGAACCAGAATCATTTTTGGATAATGCCTTTTCCAGCGAATCCACTGTTTCTTCTTCATCTTCTTCAAAAATATTAATGTTTCTTCTTGCTTTTTTTGTTATTGTATTGTTTGTGATTGGCTTATTTCAGTTTTTTGGTTATGATGTCATTTCTATTGTGCAGAATTCTCTAGTTGGACCGAGTTCTACTCCTCTTCCTACTAGTAGTGTTGGAAATACTATTACCGAAACAAAAAGCCCACTTATTCAGTATTTTACAAAAACAACGAAATCATTAGAAACCGAGCCTCCCAATGCGGTCACAGTACCTCCTTCTGAAAATGCCTACACGGATTTATCCCAAGATTCAAACCCAAATAATTCTACCGTACAAGAAATAACGACGAAACAACAAGTATTTAATATTCCTGGTAATTATTATAATTACGAAAATGCCAAGGCTATTTGTTCGGCTTATGGTTCAAGATTAGCAACCTATTCTGAAGTGGAAGATGCTTATAAAAATGGCGGAGAATGGTGTAATTATGGTTGGTCAGATGGTCAAATGGCGCTTTTTCCTACCCAAGAATCAACATTCAATCAATATCAGAAAATAGAAGGACATGAAAATGATTGTGGACGACCTGGAATCAATGGTGGATATATGGAAAATCCAGAATTACAATTTGGTGTCAATTGTTTTGGATACAAACCCAAAATGAATGACCGCGAGAGTTATTTAATGCAATACCAAACACCTTTTCCTAAATCAACAGAACAATTAGAAGCACAACAAAGAGTCAGTTTTTGGAAAAACAAAATCAATGATCTTTTGGTTTCTCCTTTTAATCCTACTGTTTGGAGTGAAGTGTAAAAAAAGCATGAAAGAAATACAAATACAAACAAATTAAAAAAAAGAAACAATACGTCATCGTAAAATACAATAAAAATTGCATTGTTGTTACGAGAAACGGAGGGATTCTGCGATTTTGTAAAGTATCATTTTCATTGAAAATAGTATTGCACATGGGACAAGTATTATTATAATCGTGATCATGATACCATTTTTCTAAACAATTTAGATGAACCATTTCTTTGCATCCACATCGCGGTTTTTTGTTTTTTATAATATAGGCGTTCTGTAAAGAAATGGGTGAATTCTTTTCCAGACAAATAAAACATTGGTTTTCTTCTATCGTTTTCCCTTCTATCGTTTTCCCTTCTATCGTTTTCTCTTCTATCGTTTTCTCTTCTATCGCGTTATTATCGTTTTCATGTACCGATAATAACTCGCTGATAATATATTCATAATCATTGTCTGGATAATGATCTATAACAAAAGGGTGATGAAACATTATTTTTTTATATCTTACTCATTATGATGCTTTGTTTTTAAATGTTTTTTTTTTTGATTTAATGGGTTTTAACCTTTTTGATTTACATTTAGGTTTTAGTTTTTCTTTTTCATCAACCGACGCCAACCCTAAAAATTTTTCATAAAGTTCATCAGGGATTTCTTTATGAGGTTCCTCTTCTTCCTCTTCTTTGCTTTTAGTATGATTTATTGAATACCTTTTGTTTTCTGTATAAAATAAACCAGAGGGAATTACAGAATGCTCTTTGATTGATTCGTCGCTTTGTTTAGACCCACCTTTTGGGGTTTTCAAAACAGAAACAAGAGAGAAACCCCCGTTCTTTATATTCCCTTCTTTTTTATATAAAACAAAGTTACTATCATTTACTTTATAAGATTCTATATTTTCCATTTAATTTATATAATTAAGTAAGATTTATTTTTTAAAACAAACACAATTATCTTTTTATATAGTATAATTATGAGTGCTCCTGTTTTGACTAATGTTATACAAGGCGATTCTCGTGCTACCCTATATTACAACAACTTTGATGCTGGAGGCAAAACAATAGCGAATTACCTATATTCTTTAACTGGTATTTTTAATAGTAATCCTATTTATTTTGATCCACCTCAAACTTTTACGGATGGTAGTTATGTTATTACAGATTTATCAAATGGTAGTTATTATACTGTTTCTTTACAATGTCTTTATGAAGATAATATAATTTCTAATCCTTCTAATTATTTTAGATTTAAACCTGGCGTACCTATGGCACCAACGAATTTACAACCAATGATTACAACAAATAATTCTATTGTTGTTTTTTTTATACCACCTGAATCCAATGGTTTAGATGCCTCAATAAATTATTATTATACTTTGGAAAATATCAATTATTGGTCAAATGACAATTTATTTTTTAATGATTTTACTTCTTTTCCTCCCTATCAATCTGTTTCCATTAATAATTTGTTTCAACAAAACTACACAAATAGTTATATCTCAGCATTTAATACGCTCTATTATTTTTATGGTATCGGTTTATTGTCATCACCTTTTAATATTGATTTCTCTACCTTTACTAGTAATGAAGTCAATGGTTCTTATTTAGTCAATATTGACGCTGATACTAGTTTTGATATTCTCTCTAACTTCCGTTCCATTGTTTCTTATATCAATTATAATGAAAAGAATTCCATTGTTGCAGATCAATTTGATAATTTTATTTCTTTACTTGGTCTTACGATACCTAGTAATTTTGAAAAAATATATGATTTGGCATTTTCCAACACACCTATCTTACAAAATGTCAGTGTAAAAGGCTCTTCTTCTATAGAAAACAATGTGATTCATTATAACGCATTTGATTTAAGTGGAAATAATTTTGCAAATACAAATTTTACTATCAATGGATTTCTTACTCAATCCGTTAATCAAGTGCAGGATGATTATTTGGGTCTAAATCTTATAATAACGAATGATTCTAGTTTTTCTAATATTACTCCTATATCTAACATTGTCAATGGTCTTTATTTCAACTCTTCTGTTACCAATATTTCTGAAAACATTTTTATATATTGTCCCGATATTTCCGCAGTTACTATTTATAGTACTGTCAGTAATATTGGTGATAATGCTTTTGCTAATTTAACCAATTTAACAACGGTTACCTTTGTTCAAGATATTTCTTCCAATTCTACTCCTACTTTTAGTAACAATGTTTTTTCTGGTTGTACCCAATTGACAAACATCAATGGTGTTTCTGTAAATGTTATTCAAGAGGGTCTAAATGTAACCATTGCGAATGATACGGATTATCAGGTTTTGAAATACATTGCCCCCCTTGTTTATAATGTGTATATAGAACCTAATGTAAACAATATTCCTCCTCAAGCCTTTGCAAATTGTAGAAATCTACAAAATGTTTTAGGAGTTGATGATAAAATTTACGGATTATCTAAAATTAGTTCTATTGGTTATCGTGCTTTTTATAATTGTTCTGCTATTAAATCATTAAATTTTCAAGAAATAAATGGACCCTTTGGCGAGCTTTCTTTTGTTGCAGATGAAGCGTTTTTAAATTGTTCTAACTTAACTACTCTTCACTTTCACTTATTGATGAATGATACTACGTATGGGCAAAATGTTTTTAGTGGTTGTTCTAGTTTATCCATTATCAATACAAATGTGAATTTTTATGTGGATGTCTCAGAAAATGTCATAGATATAAGCAATGCAGGGTTGCATATTACTTTTTTCCCTCCAGATGAAATTGTTTATGATTTTAATAGTATAAATATACCTTTTCGTTCCAACGTTTATGCTATTGATTTTAGTTGTAATGATCATGATAATGAGTATTTGTTTAGAAATATTGGTAACAATGTATTTGAAAATTTTACAGGGCTGAAAAATATAACGATATCTTCTTTTTGTACTGAAATAGGTGAGAACGCATTTTCAGGATGTACCAGTTTAAAAACCGTTGACTGTGGTGCTGATACCTTGACCGTAATACATTCACAAGCTTTTTCCGGTTGTACCAATTTAGAAACATTTATTGTTCCTCCTCGTTTACTTTATCACGAATCAACAGGATGTGTAAATGTATTTCAAGGTTGTACAAGTTTGAATCGTATGTATAATTTTAATAAAACTGATTATATGGCAGTTGAAATTGAAGAAAAAGCTTTTCAGAATTTGCATACAGGTATTAAAATGCTTGTTACAGCTGATTCTTCTAATTATAGTGTTTTAATCCCTATTAGAAATTGGGTTTCGTCTGTTGTCTATGACAAAAGAATTACAACTATAAATGCTTTTAATAATATTAATAATTCATTTACTTCGGTTCAAAGTATTTTTATACCTGAATCCGTTACAACATTGCTTACTTTGAGTAGTGGTGGTTCAACTTTTGGTAATTTTGATTCTTTGAAAGAAGTAACTATACCAAGTAGTATAGAATCATTTAGTCAAGAAGGGGGTTTTGCAAAAACATTTATCCTGTGTTCTGGTTTACAAAGTGTTACTTATGATACGTCTATTAATATACCTGGTGGAATGTTTTATGAATGTTTAAATTTAAAAAATGTTTATTTAAATGAAAACATTGCTGAAATTGGTGAAGAAACATTTGTTAATTGTCGGAGTCTTCAAAATATCACTTTACCTAATTCACTAACAACTATAGGTAGAGGTGCTTTTAATGGTTCCGGTTTGACATCAATAACTCTTCCTGCATCTGTAACGAATATTTCTAATGGTTCTTTTGGTAACACACCATTGACTTCTGTAACAATACTTGGTGCAACTAGTATTGATAATGGCGGTGGAGCTGCCTTTGGAAATTGCGTTTATCTTGGATCCATTACAATATATTATCCTTTTTTTGCCGCAAACTATAATAACTTAACAACTGAAGAGATAGATCACCTTCAAAGTGATTATGATAGTTCTGGCAATGTGACAATTGATTCAGGAGATAATTACAATTTAATTAAAAACGATGTCTTTTTACTTTATAATCTTAATCCTACTATCACTATTATAACACCATAACAATTATTTGATTCAGTTATATAATTATATTTCAGTTATTATAATTATATTTTTTTGTATATTTCTTATTTTTAGTGGATTACATTTTCAAAGTCATAACTTACAAAAAAAATATAATATTATATTAAGAAATGATTAAAAATTTGTATTCTTCAACTACGAGTAAGAATTACAAAGAAAAGGCACAACCAGTCAAAGAGAAAAAGACTCGTATTGCTGCTCGTGCTCCTATTCTTCTTGAGGAGGATCCTTTTGCTCCTCGGGGCCTAATTGTAACAGGAGTACTCAACCAAACGGGTGGAATAACTGCAAATTGGGAATCAGGTATAAAATCAGGTATAAAATCAGGTATAAGTGGACAAGGTATGGGTTATCTTGTTGCCTTTTCAGAAGTGCAACCGGACGGTACAAAGGTTCTTAGACAAAGGCTTGAAACAGTTGCGAACACTGCCGCATTTACGGGAAGAATAGAGACGAAATATGAAATCGGTGTACAGACAATAATAACACCAGGCGTATTTTCAAAACAAGTGACTAGGGATATTAGATTAAAACCCCCATCAGCTTCGCCTAGTATTACTAACATAAAGCCACGTGTTGTTGACAACCAGATTACAGCTTTGATTAGTTTCAAACCACCACGTTTCATATCTGGTAATCCATCATACATACAAAGTCACACAGTACAGGCAGAACTAGGGCAAAAATTCAATACCGATCTCTTCAACTCATCTAATAATGATATTATTCCTTCTTTACAACTAGAACCACCTGCACAAAAGATTTCAACGCAAACCCAAAATAGCAATACTGTTTTAGTGAATGGACTTACAGAAGGTCAAAACTATACTTTTAGTATAACAGCAAATACTGCAAGTGGTAAATCGCCACAAAGTGCAAGGCTAATTTTTGATAATCGTTCTTTACCTGTTGTCCCCACAAATTTGTCAATTGAACCAACAACAAATTTTGGTGAAGTTACTTTTTCATGGAAGAATAATTCAAAAATTGTTGGAACTAAAACAGGAAATTTGATCCAAGTTTTTAATGATATAAATATGATTTATAGTGTTACTGTAACTCGTACAGAAAATTGTATTATTAATAATTTGAACATTGGGATTCCTTATAAATTTACCGTTTTTCAATATGCTTCCGTTAATAATTCTTTACTTTATTCACCTCCTGCTTCTTCTAATCCTTTTACATTGACTATTCCTAGTAGTAATCCAAGTTTTGTCGCTATAGCTAACGATACTAGTAGTGTAAATCTTAGATGGTTAAAACCAGTTTCACTAGGTAATCCAAGCACATTTAGAAGTTACAATATTTCTACTTATCAATCTCAAAATACAGACAAAAGTCTTCAAGATCTTTCTATTAAAAATGAAAATACAACGAAGACTACTATTACTAATCTAAAACCTGGTAACGATTATACTTTTTCTATTAGAACCGAAAATACTTCTGGTAATTCTCAAACGATAACTTCTAATTCGGTTAGAACATACAAAGTTCCTGACCCAGTTATTACTGCATTTGTGGATCCTTCATTTGATCAAACAGGTGCACTTCAATTGAATTGGTTACCTCCTTCGTTTCCTGGATATCCATCTTTTACAGGTTTCAATGTGTATTATGATACCATTCCTATTAATAAAGATACAAGTCCTCATATTTTTACTGATTCTCAACATTATATTACAGAAAACAATATTCAATATGATACTTATTATTGTGATATTTCTAATCTAAAAATAGATACTAGTTATAATTACTTGATAGATACTTCTAATAATTATGGTGTTTCCGTTGATTTTTCATCAAGTTTTCAATTATCAAAACCTGGTCGTCCAGCTTATGATTTAAAACAACTGCTTGGAATTGATTCTACTAGTGTCACAGCAGCTTATTTTCCACAGGTTACTTCTAATGATAAATTGGATCGTGTTAAGTATAGAGCTAGACTCATGAGTGGTGATATGCAAGTGGCATCAAGAGATATACAAGAACCAATCAACGAATACACGCCTAAAAAATTTACTATTGGTGGTTTGAGTTTGAATCCAGATCAAGATTATACACTTACTATTGAAGCAATAAACATATCAGGTTCTTCGTTGGCTCTAGAATCACCTCTATTAAGATACATGAGTCAACAAGAGTAAAATATTTTTAAAAATTTTATTCTTGATTGATCTTTCTTTTTATGGAAATCGTCTAATATCGTTCACTTGTTTAATCTCGCGGTTTTTTTTCAAATAGTCAATGATTTTCTCTACTTGGTCTTTACTTTGAATAATTTCACCTAAACATTTTTCAACGTATTTGAACGTAAGTTGATTTGTCACATTGACCGAGACAAATTTTAATTTACCATCGCTTATTTGTAAGGGAGAATGTTTTGCGTTGTTTCTCTCTGCTTGTTTTGTCAAACTCTCGGTTAATACATGTTTGTTTTCGCGTAATTCTTTTAATTTTTCATTTAGCGTTTTGATTTGATTGTCCAAATGCACCCATTGTTGAACTTGTTGTTCAAAACTCATTTTTGTAATAGTTAAATAATAAAATAATAAAAATTTATTTTTTTTATTTTTTTATGTATAAATATAAATATGGTGAAAATTTTAACTATGGTGAAAGATGAAAATGATATAGTTCGTGATTGGGTGATTTATCATGGTAATTTATTTGGTTATAAAAATTTATATGTTATAGATAATTATTCAAACGACGGAACGTGGGAAATATTGCAAGAATTTAAAGGACGAATCAATATGTTTCGGTTACATAATTATAAAAAAAAGGGTGAATATATGACATATTTTTTAAGACGATTCTGTAAAAATGAATTAGTGTTTCCAATAGATATTGACGAATTTATTGTTTATCATCATAAAAAAACGAATAAAATAATATGTAACAAACAATTTATACATTTTTATTTAAATAAATTGCCCGTATTTCCTATTTTTAAAATGAATTATATTCAAGGTTTATTAACAGAAAAAAATGGCTACCAAAGAGCTGCGGTACAATCACAACTTGGAGTGTATGATGATCGTGGAACTCATGCCAAGGTATTTTTGAAATCAAATTTGTTTCATGGTGTTATAGACCACGGCAATCATTGTATAACGAATAATTATCTTCTTAGTCAATTATGTTTGGTTCATTTTCATTGTAGAAATCTTTTACAAATGAAAAGGAAAGTCTTTAATAATGTAATTGGATTAGGTTATACACCATTTAATATAGGTAATTTAGAAAATACATTGCAAAAGAATCAAGGTTGTCCTGGAAATCATCATATTAGAAATCAAATTGCGTTATTAAAAAAAGTATATCGTTTACCTGTATCTACAAAACAAAACAATCATATTTTATTGGAACCACTCACGAATAAAATCGCACATTTAACAAAAAAAATAAATAAACAATGATACAATGATTAATATAATAAATAATGTATTTTATTATATTAATGAATCAATTTGTTGAAATTGTAGTTGCAAGATACAATGAAGATTTATCATGGACGAATGATTTTCCATTTAATAGATATAAATATACAGTCTATAACAAAGGTAGAAATGAAAATTTTGAAAAAAAACACGTGTTAAAGGTTATCCAGGTTGAAAATGTAGGGAAATGTGACCATACATATATGTATCATATTGTAAAGAATTTTAATCAACTAGCACCCATAACTGTATTTTTACCTGGATCTATTGACATGTCTAATAAGAGGAACATTGCCTATCGTTTGTTGGGGGAAATAAATAAAAATAGAAAGGCGGTTTTTTTAGGTCATTCAACCCCCAGTGTTTTTCAAAGTTTCAAAAATTTTACTTTGGATTCATGGAAGACTTCCTATAGAAAAAATTATTTGGCTAATAAGGAAAATAAATTGTTTCCATCAAGATTACGTCCCTTTGGTAGATGGTTTTTGTATCATTTTGGTAATATAAAAGTACCTTATCATTGTTATTATGGTATTTTTTCTGTTAACAGAAAAGATGTTACAAAACATAATATTATTCGTTATAAAAAAATATTACGCGAATTAAAAATACATTCCAATCAAGAGGTAGGTCATTATGTAGAGAGAGCATGGGGATCCATCTTTTATCCTCTTTTGTATACAAAAATTTGTTCGTAGGTAAAATATATTAACGACGGCGACGACTAAAACGTGATTTCTTGTGGGTTTTGCTTTTTCCACTCTTTTTTCCATAGCTCTGTTGAAGAGCCAAGAGAGAAAGAGGAGTTGCTGCCTCAGCCAAGAAAGAGGCATTTCCACCTTTTTTAAACGACATTTTATTTTTTACATCCTTCAAATCCAACAAGTTTTTCTTTCCATAACTTTGTTGAAGAGCCAACAAACTCAAAGGTAGTGCGGCTTCCGCCAACATAGCATTACCACCTTTTTTAAACGACATTGTATCTTTCAAACTCTTTAGATCCATCATGTTTTTTTTTCCGTAGTTTTGTTGAAGAGCCAACAAACTCAAAGGTAATGCGGCTTCTGCCAACATAGCATTACCTCCTCTGCGTTTTTGAGTTCCCCCCTTTTTCTTTCCATAGCTTTGTTGAAGAGCCAACAAACTCAAAGGAACAGCAGCTTCCGCCAACATAGCATTTCCACCTCTGCGTTTTTTAGTTCCTCCCTTTTTCTTTCCATAGCTTTGTTGAAGAGCCAACAAACTCAAAGGAACCGCGGCTTCCGCTAACAATGCATGATTACCACCTTTTTTCTTGGGATTGTATGATTGTTGCATGGCCAACAAACTAAGAGGAACTGCGGCTTCATTCAAAACCGCAGGAAGAATATTCCCTCCGCGTTTACTTCTACGACTTCCTCCTAAAATTTGTCCAGACAAACTGCGAATAGTATTGGATGAACCAGGAAATCCATTGTTGGAAACACCAGGAACTTGTTGAAATGTATCGTTCCACTGTTGATCTCCACTACCCACAGTGTTTAATGTGTAATTACCAGCACTACCATAGTTTGTGCCTGATGTAGGATCAGTACAAGCACCGCCTTTGTAATGTTTTCCTCCTAAAAAAAGTTTTTTTGACTTGGTCATATATAAATTAAAAAGAAAATAAAACATTGTCTTGCATAGTTTTATTGATTTTTATTGATTTTTATTGATTTTTATTTATTGATTTATTACGCATAATTATTAAAAGCAAAATAAGTATGGCTAAATTCATAATAAAAATAAGTAGAACCAACCCGGCGATAATATAAATATAGGGTTGAATTTCATAAAAAATAAAATCAAAAATGGGTTTCAATAATCCTTTGCATTCATTTTTAACATCTTCTCTTTTAAGAATGTCTAAACATTGTTGAACCAAACTTTCCTTCATAAAATTTGTATATACATTTTTCTCTTTATTTTTGCGTACGCGTGTAAAATATCCACAAATTTTCTATAGAATCATTTTATAGAACATTTATTCAAAACATTTATGGATAATATAATAGAACCGAACCCCTCTTTTGATTTCTCTAAAATATCTCTTGTTACTCCCGTTTCTATTCAAGGTGGCGCGTATTTTACTAAAATATTGTACAAGGATGCACCCTTGTACATACAAACTCCTAAAAGTTTAACACGACAAGGTTTTGTGAAAAATGGTAAAAAATATTTTTGCGATTTGATGTTTGATAATGAAAACGAGGATTTTATTACATGGATTGAAAATTTAGAAAACAAATGCCAAAAAATTGTTTGTGAAAAGTCCAACACTTGGTTTGAAAGTACTTTAGAAATGAATGATATTGAATCTGCTTTCAACCCTCCTCTAAAATTATATAAATCTGGAAAATATTATTTATTACGAACACATGTAAAAACAAATTCTTTGACAAACACTCCTCTTATAAAAATTTTCAATGAGAATGAAACAGTTCTCACGATGGATGATGTAAATACAGAAACGAATATTGTATCTATTATTGAAATACAAGGAATAAAATTTACGACAAGAAATTTTCAAATAGAGTTTGAGTTAAAGCAAGTTATGGTAATGAAAACAGATTTCTTTTTTGAAAGTTGTTTGATTAAAAAGAGAGAACTACAGAAAAATATAATAGAAAATATAGTGGAAGAACCGAAAGAAAAAGAGGAAGAAAAGGAAGAACAACGCAATAAGAACAAGGACGAACCTTTAGAAACATTGAAAAACGAAAGCTTAGATGAAATTTTAATGGAAACTATCCATCAAGAAGAGATAAATCAAAAGAAAGAAGATGAAATTTTTGAAAATGAACAAGGAGACAAAAAAATAGAAATTGAGGAAAACAAAGAAAACAAGGAAAACAAGGAAAACAAAGAAAACAAGGAAAACAAGGAAAACAAGGAAAACAAGGAAAACAAGGAAAACAAGGAAAACAAGGAAAACAAGGAAAACAAAGAAAACGATAATGAAATTAATTTAGAGATTGATTTGGAAATGGAAATAGAAGATTTGAATAAAGAAGAAGAAAAAAATAACTTTAAGGAATTTGATTTCTCTCTTTCCCACGCCAATCATTTAGAAACAATGAGTTTGAAAAAACCCAACGAGGTATATTATGAAATTTATAAACAGGCAAGAAAAAAAGCCAAGGATATTAAAAAACAGGCTGTTTTAGCTTATTTGGAAGCTAGAAACATTAAGAAAACATATATGTTGGATGATATAGAAAACAGTGATAGCGAGGATGAAAGCGATTTTGGCGAAGATTTTCTCTCTGAGAATGATTTATAAGATATTAAAATGTAAAAGGAAACGGAAAAATAAATTGAAAATGTTTAGGATAAATTAAACAAACATTTTCAATTATATGTATTTTGAAAATTATTTTATCATTAATTTTATATAATGAGCACATCCTTTAAAAAGCTTTGGAATGAATATGGTGTTGGAATTATCATCGTTTTATTAATTCTTGCATATGGAGTTAGTTTACTTGCTAATTATTTGACTTCAAAAGGAGGACGTTACGGTATGGAGTACAATACGAATATGTCCAATCCTGCTTATTCAAACACCTCTGGTGGTTCATGTAATGTGAGTGCTGCCAATCCCAACGGACAAAATGAAGTTTTTTCCTCGGTAAAGGATATACAAACGAGTATGCCCGGTATTCCTCCTTCTTGCAATGTTCAAACGATCCAGAATCCCGATGAACTTTTACCCCGTGATTCAAACAGTCAATGGGCTCAATTGAACCCATCTGGTCAAGGTGAATTGCAAAACGTGAACTTATTAAAAGCTGGTTATCACATTGGTATTGATAGTATTGGTACCAGTTTACGCAATGCGAACTTGCAAATCCGTTCTGAACCTCCTAACCCACAAATTTATGTCGGTCCATGGAACCAGAGCACTATCCAACCCGACTTCTTGCGACCTCCTCTTGAAATTGGTGCGGGTGGACAATAAATAAAAATAAAAAATATCTGAGAATTGATATGATAATTGATAATTAATAATTGAAAAAGTCATATAAAGAATTACTAATTACTTATATTTATAGATATACTATGAATATAAATAAGGTTATTATTTGGGGGCATGAATTACATGACCATACACATAGTTACATACACAATGGTTTTTATAGGGCTTTCCAACACTTGGGTTATAAAACATTATGGATATCAAAACCTGATGAAACAATAGATTTTAACAATACTCTTTTTTTAACGCATGGACTTGTTTCTAGAAACATTCCTATCAATGATACAAGTATTTATTTGTGCCATAATGTGGATATGATAACTTTGTATAACAATAGAGTTCTCCCAGAAAAACATGAATTGGTTTCTAATAACAATGGAATAGGAATCAAAAAAGAAAATATAGTTCGTTTTCAAGTATACACAAAGGAATCTATTGAAAAGGGAATTCGGGATGAGGAAAAGAAATACCATTATTATTCGTCACCACCTGATCCTTGTATTTTCTTCCCTTGGGCAACCGATTTGTTACCACACGAGGTGGATATAAATATAGAGAATCTACCAAATATTAAAAGTAATAATGAAATCCATTTGGTTGGTTCCATGACAAAACCATGGAATTTATTATATCAAGAAAGTGTCAAGGCGGGTATACCATTTTATCAACACGGTGCACAGTTTAATGTAAAATCACCAAAAAACCGATCCATACAAGATAATGTTGCTTTGATACAGAGATCCATAGTAGCACCGGCAGTGCAATCAGAATGGCAATTAGTGAACGGTTATATTCCTTGCAGGATTTTTAAAAATATTAGTTATGGAAAGATGGGAGTCACCAACAGTGCGACTGTGAATGATTTGTTTGACGGTAGATTGATATATTCAGAAAATACAGAAGAATTATTACAAATGGGTCTTGCGTTTGAACAAAATCCTAATAAAAATTTGATTGTTCGTGAATTGATGGAGTATGTTCGTGACAATCACACGTATATCAATAGAATCCAAACGATAATGGAATATTTGGAAAAACATTTGCAGTTACAAATCCCAAAAAAGGAATCAAAACAAAAAAGTTTAAAATTACTACATATATCTTTTCATAAAGGTTGTAATAATGAAATAAATTATGTCTTTACAAAATTGGGTCATACTGTAGAAGAAATGCGGTTTGATGATGGGGAAACGAAAGACGATGAGATTTATAGAATAACGAAAGACCGAGCTCAAAAATCATGGGAAAAATACAAGGATTATTATGATTCCTTTGATGGTATTATAACAAGTGATACATGTCCTACATCTAGACCTTTTTTACAAAACAATTGGTCAAAATTATTGATTATTTGGGTATGCAATAGGTTTGACTATGCGGTAGAGGGGGATCAAACCTTTTATGATTTGCTACGAAGTATACCAAATAGAAAAAATGTTTTTATATGTGGGAATACGGCAATTGAAAATGTGTATTCCAAACAATTGCGAAATGTAGATATTACGGATTTTGTAATGAAACCATTGGGGAAAAATATTGTTTCTCAGGGTCTTTTTAAAACGTATAAAGAGGGGGAAGAAGAAAAATTTTTTGTTCCGGTTTATGAAAATGAAACCAAATACACGAATTTATCTGCGAAATTGAATGAGTTTGGAATAAAAAACAACAACGGAGAGAGATTCAAGGATCATATTTCAGAATTATTGGAATACAAGGGAATTGTTTGTCTTCCTTATGCTTGGTCCACGATAACTTTTTTTGAAGTCATGCAATTGGGATTGATTTATTTTGTACCGAGTGTTTCTTTTTTGATTGAATTATCAAAGACAAGACAACCGGATAGTAGACAAGGTTTTTGTAGAGCTCCAGGCCGAGGCCGAAGTCCGGGCTTGGGCCGACCCAAAAACAGCTGGGTTAGGGGTAAAACCCCTGGGCTTGGGCCGACTAAATTGAATCGCCCCGGAGCCTTATGTTTTTGGTTTCAACCACCGTTTAACAGAGATCCACAACTTTTGAAAGCTGCGGAATGGTATTGTGATGATCATAAAGATTTGTTGGTGTATTTTGATTCGTGGCAAGATTTACAGGAAAAAATAAAAACAACAGATTATGAAAAACAAACGCAGAAAATACTGGAGTATGCCAAAAAACACGAGGAAATAACATTGGCAAAATGGAATTCTATTTTGAAAGATTACCAAAGGAAGATTACCAAAGAAAAAATCTGTAGTTCATAGTCTTGGTTCACAAGGCTGAGGCATGTGTAAAAAACACGAAAAAAAATTATATTTGAAATATAATGTTGAGTAATATTTCAAATATAATAAAATATATACAAAACCATTTAGAAATGAAAAAAATTGTATGCATTTTTTTATTTGCAGAATTATTAGGATTTTTATCCATTTTTTTAGAAAATGAATATCCTTTTATGACTCATATGAGTGAACAAACCATGTTCCAGATAAATTTTTTTGATTTGTTTTTCTTTCGTTTTTTGCATCTTTTGGTTGTTTTTTCCATGACCTTTTATATTTTTATTTTCAAAACCAATTCATTGCAAGGGCATATTTATTTGTTTTCTTTGCTACTCATTGCATTCTTTTGGTGGTATTTCAAGATGTGTATATTAAATTATTATGAATTAAAGGTATATAAAATTGATTACGATGAAAAAAAAGCCATAATACTTCCTTTTCTTAAATCACTTTTTGGGAAATACACCTTTGTTTTTTTGGTAATGAATTCAGTTTTTCCCATGTATACAGTAAATCATATTTGCAATAAATTGGGGTATAGTTTAGGATACAAATTGCTCTTTTATGCATTGTTTTTCATCCTTTCCATCAAGTATTTACTTATTACTTTTTATCATTTGTTGGATGAAAAAAGTGTATTCAAAGATTTAGTCAAAAATTTCATCGGTGTCTAATATATAAACAAAATACATCTATATGTTGAAACATTTATTCAAACAAGAGATATTTACCTATATAGTGATTGCTGTTGTCTTGTTGTTATGTCTCAAAATTTATTACGAGTCTGACGCGTTTCAGTTAAAATGCATTATTTCCTCTGTAGATGGAAATCGTTATTGTGTAAGAGAAAGGCAAAAGTTGGAATTAGCCGCTGATTTGTTGGCCAAGGTTACACAAAAATGTAAAATGTTGGTAGAATACATGCGGCAGAAATATCCAGACGATCCTCGTGTTAAGCGCTTGGTAAAAGGATTCAATCCAAAAAAAATAAGCGAGACCTTGCCGACAAGTGAATTGACGGCATATAGTGAAAACAAGGGAGAGAAAATCGCCTTTTGTTTGAACACGACAAAAACGGGAAACAAGTTGATTGATTTGAATACGCTGACATTTATTGCTATTCACGAATTATCGCATATTACCACAAAATCCATTGGACACAAACAGGAATTCTGGCAGAATTTTAAATTCATGTTAGAAAATGCAGTGGATATTGGCTTATATAATCCGGAAGATTATAAACAAAACCCGAAAGAATATTGTGGTATGAAAATTACCGACAATCCTTATTTTGATTTATAATATAGCTTTTTACACCTTTGCACAATTCACAAATTATGAAACCCCCTTCCGTAGGGACACGCTAAAAATAATATATATTGAAAAAGTATTTAAAGACCTTTACAATTAATTATTTTTACTATATTATTGTTTTACAAATAAACTAACTTTGTCAAACAATAGGAAAGTAACCAATGTTTATTTTTTTCCATTGGATTTTGTATAGGAAGAAACGCTGGAAGAGGCGACTGTCAATGTTCGCAACAAGGAAACAACCAAACCAAGAATCAATACAAAAACAAGGAGAAAAATGGGAAGACCATATACAATAGCTTGGACATAAATAAATTCCTTTTCCCAACCCTTACTACAAGCACAATCGGCTTTTACATTGGAGTAAAACATATAAGTATTGTAAATAAAAACAACGTGGACAATGTAAACGATGAGAATCCAAGAAAGAACAATCTTGATGTAATTTTTATAAATGGCTTCACTGTCTTTGAAAAAGAATTTCAAGAAGTTCACCAAAATACCGCCGAGAGAAAGAAACAAATAAAATATTTCAATGTTTTTCAAACGATCGGAATACAATTGGGGAGCACAATCACAACTATCCAAACTCACTAAATAGCCATGTGTTTTATAAATATAATAAAATACAAGAATACTTAAACCAATGCTTAAAAATTGAAAAAAAATAGTATTGTTTTCCTGAGCCATGTTATATAAATAACGCTAGATTTTTTGTTTTTCTTTTGTTTTTCTTTTCTAAAAAAATAAAAATTGAAATGTTTTTCTTTTTCAAGATTGTATGTAAACAAAAACCAAAATGAACGCACTCATGTTAACAATTGTCTTCTTTATGAATGTCGGTATGGTTGTCTCTTATTTGACGCAACCACAGTGGATGAATATCAAACGATTGATTGTGCGTCCGGATTTATCGCCTGATATAAGAAGTACTTTAAACAATGTAATTTACACCCATTATATGAAGTGGGCGTTTTACGAAACAGTTCGTTTCAAAAAACATCATTATTACAAATGCAAACATATTCCTACAGAGGAACTAAACATGTATGCCTTGGTCGGTTTGCAAAAAGGTATTGAAAAATACAATGGAGTACATTCTTTCCTGAATTGGATTCATTATTACATCAAAGGGCATCTTTCTATAGGTATGACGGAATTGCATCCGCTTACTACCATTCCTGCAAGAAAAAGAATGATGCGAAAAACAAGTGCTTTGGAGAAAAACCAAAAAACGCAATTTGCTGGTTTTGATGATGAATGGATCTTTGATAAGAATACAAAGAGGGAAAACGAAGAAGCAGTTTCTTTATCACATGATATTTATAAATGTGGAATATGGGAACAGCTAGATAAAATGCCGCTTTCTAATAGAAAAATATTTCAATACAAGTATGATTATGATTTTACAGTATTGAGAACAAACAAAGAAATAGGTGAATTGATGGCATGTAGTGAGGAAAACATTAGACAAATTTTACATAAAGTGAAAAGGGAAATTTTGCAAGATAAAATTAAAATCAACGATAAAAAGGAAAAAGAAAAAGGCAAGTAAATTAATAAAATAAATATTAGATTACTATATATATTCTGTTTATGGCAAGTGATGATACAATTTATAAAATAGTTAAAATAAATAAAGATAAAACAGATGCTATTTATGTTTTTTATGGAAGCTATTTAGATGGTGAAAATCCTAATGAACTATTTAAAAACGCGACAGAAGAAAACGATTTTTCCCATCCAAAAACAAAAGCCATTGTTTTTACAGGAGAAGAAGTGGCAAAGATTCGTGCCGAGGCTACTCCTGTTTTTTTTTCAAAGCAACAAATTCATTTGGATGATTCAATCGCCACTATTAAAATCAAATTGGTCAAGGAGCTAAACCATGTTTTTTCCATGGAAGAAATCTATTTTTTTTGCCAACAATTTCAAACAATACACAATGTTTCTCTCTTTGAGACATTGACGCAAGGGAAAAAAATAAAAATAAACAAGCCACGATTGGATTGTTTCTTGCAAAACATTGTTGAAAATACAGAATACAATATTCCACAAGAAAAAGAATCCTACGACTACAATGATATTTTAGAACTCAACCTCAATGACAAAAAGGTGAAAATGAATATGATTTTGGGTAAAAACAATTATATTCAAGAGAATGAATATCCGTTTGTCGCGAACCCATTTTTGCTTACAGGAGAATACGATGAATTGATAGAAAAAGCGACAAGAAAATCCATCCTTTATTTGAATTCCAATCTTTTGTTGGATTCAGGTGAAATTTTGAACAATACAATGTATCTTTGTTTAGCAAGTGATGTTTTAGATGATCAAGAGATCACAGCCAAAATTTATTATCCAAAATTATACAACAAACAAGTTTTTTCTGCAGCGTATTTGGAAGAAAACAGGGATTTTTTCATAGAAGAGAATAAAAAAATAGTGGAAAATCCAGCAACATGGGAGAATATGAGAAATGTGGATTTGTTTTATGACATGTATTATAACAGAAAAACCGATTTAGAATACGTGGATACGGGAATAAAATCATTTGTACTTACGATTCCTTTTTTATTCAAAACCAAAATACCATTGGATGTGATTTTCAAATTGATTCATGCGACCAAGGCGACCCCACTTACCAAGTTCAATGCTTCTTTACGTCAAGAAAAAATATATCGTTTGTATGCGAATACATTATCAACCGATGGAAGAAAGATTCCTTATTTATCCAAGGCCACCATTTTCAAGTTGATAAAAACAACAGGAAAAAACAAATCGGTTACTGTTTATATTGAATATCAGGATGTTTCTCTCTTTTGCGAATTTGAAGAAAACGGAAATATAACTATTTCAAGTGATTTTGAAAAAGAAAAGGTTTTGTCTGTAGATGATATTGATGCCATGATTCATCAAACAGTGAATCCAGTGATTCAAGAGATAAACGCGTATATTGAACAAAGTGGTTATCACATGGAACCATTTACTACAATACGTAGTCCATCTATTGTTATTAAAAGGCTGACATATGAAACGACAATAAAGGTAGAAACAGGATTTGACATGAAAAAAATAAACCAAACAAAAGGTTGTCTATCTAGTTTGTTTGTTTTTGAATCTTCGCGAGAGAAAGAATATGTCTTGCGTTTCAAGCGTGTTTCCAATTACAACAAACGAACAAGTCAGGAAGCGTTTATCATTGAAAAACAAAAACAAGGGTTTTCTACAGAAGAAATTGTGGAAGAGTTGCAGCGCAATTTCACTGATTTGAAACGCAACGAAGCAACCGAGTTGATTGCAAAAATTGCCAATGAATTGCAATTGCAACGAAATGCGAAAAAACGCGAAACAGAAATCAAAATCAATCCTGGGTTTCCGGTTTTCATAAAAGAGGTTGGTTTTAAAAACAATATAAGAATAACGGTTGAAAACATAGACGATTTGTTGTATTTACAGACATTACCTATTTATTTTGATAGTTTGGTTCGTTTGTTAAGTGAGAAACAGATAACTAGTTTATGTCGTAATAAAAAAGATGAAAAGGAAAAGAATGATTTAGATATTGTTTCAGAATATGAATTGGAAGGAGAGAAAGATCTGCAAGAAGAAGAAGAAATAAATTTGGATGAAATATCCGATTACGAAGGTTCTGAGGCGGGGGAGGAGAGAATGCAATATGCAATGAAATTTTTTGACATGGGAGATGAGGAAGAAGAAGAAGAAGAACAAGAAGAACAACAAGAAGGGGGGGAAGACACAGATGATAGCATCGAAAGTTACCATTACGATGAGGAGAAGAAGGAACCAAAGGACAATAAGGAACCAAAGGACATAAAAAAACCACTTCGTATACAAAAAAAAATAGTGATTGTTCAAGACGAAGACGAAGAAGAAGAAGAAGACGAAGACGATTCCACCTTTTTCATTGAACCTAAAAAAACACGCAATATTGATGGTATGCCTTTAAGTAATAAAAATTCTTATTTTCAAAAACGTATTAAAGAGCGCGATCCAGTTTTGATTTTAACAGAAGGGGATGCGCGTTATAATTCTTATGCAAGAACGTGTTCTTCTTCTGCGAGACGCCAACCTGTTATTTTGAACCAAGAAGAATTGGATGAGATTCAAAAGAAAAATCCAGGTTTTTTAAAAGAGGGCGACATTGCAAAATACGGTTCCGAACCTGATAAACAATTTTATTATATTTGTCCGCGATATTGGGATTTAAAAAACGAGACGGTTATCACGGAAGAAGAAATGAAAGAAAACAATCTTTATGATAAAATTATTCCCGCCAATGCGAAAAAAGTACCCAAAGGAACCTATATTTATGAATCCAAAAAAGACAAACAATACCCGAATTTTCAAACAGAGAGTCATCCTGATGGATATTGTCTTCCCTGTTGTTTTAGTAAATGGAATACCAAAACGCTTCTAGAGAGAAAAGGAAAATGCAGCAAAACCGAAGAATCTGGAACAGAAGAAATGTCATTAGAAACAGACAAAAAAGAGTTGGATGATTATATCAAAGGACCTGAAAAATTTCCCCTTCCTCGCGATAGATGGGGTTATCTTCCCATGGCCATTCAACTTTTGTTGAAAGAAAACAGTGTGGATTGTCAAATCAACAAAAAAAATACAAATATCAAACCAAACTATACTTGTTTGTTGCGACATGGCGTTGAAAATAATCCAAAACAATCCTTTGTGGCTTGTATCGCTGATGCCCTCTATTACACTAAAAACGATGAATTCAACAAACCCATTCGCAAATCCATCAAAGAAATGAAAGATATCATTATCTCTCTTTTGACATTGGATAACTTTGTCACTTTTCAAAATGGCAACCTCGTCAATGATTTTTATGATGATAAACACAACACTCTAGATTCATTGGACTTGGATTCCATCATCAAAAAACACGAAAAAACAAAGATCTATTCTAAGCTTACTCGGGTTAGGGCAAAAGATGTTCTTTTAAAAAGGATATGCGTGGCATTTGAGAATTTTGTTCGTTTTTTAAAAGATCCTACTGTCACGATTGACCATACATATTTATGGGATATTGTATCTGGAATCAATCCTAAACTTTTTCAATATGGTGTAAATTTGGTGATTTTGGATATTCCCAATGATGATGTTACAAACAATATAAAAATTATATGCCCCACCAATCATTATTCACTGAATGCTTATGATTTGAAAAAACCGACCTTGCTACTTATTCGCCAAGGTGAATACTACGAACCTCTTTATACCTACCGCTATGAAAAAAACAAACAAACAACGAGAACATTTGTGGGTAAATTGTTCAGTGAACTGGACCCGGAAATATCACCTAACATGAAGAGATTTTTTACGCATGTTGTTCATCCGTTTATGGAGACAATGTGCCAACCTCGTAAAAGTCTTTCACCGCAAACATATAAAATGCAACATCCGGTTTCTCTCCAAGATGTGATTCGGATCTTGAAAAAAGAAAATTATTTGATTGAAAAACAAGTTGTCAATTATCAAAACAAGGTGATTGGAATTTTAACTAGCAAAGAAAAAGAAGACGACGACGATGAGCTAAATGAAGAAGGAAACAAAGAAAATATTACTGGTTTTATTCCCTGTTATCCATCCGCGATACAAAAAGAATACGATTACGTGTTTATGCTTGAAGAAGATGTATGGAACAATTACGAAGATACCTATGCGTTTTTAAAAGACGCAAACGAAGTAAGCGAAGGAGCTTTGTTTTGTGATATCGCTTTTTTAATAGCAGAAGATGAAATGATTGTTGGTTTTTTAACACAAACAAATCAATTTATTCCTCTTTCTGAACCTTATCCTAGTTCCTTTGTGAAAGAAGACATTCCCATTTTAAAAGAAGGCAATTATTTCATGGGAGATTCTTCTACGGAACAAAAGGTAGACAAAGAAAGAGAACTATTTGTGAAAAAAATAAAATTGGAAAGTCAATTCTTTACAGTGTTTCGCAATACCATCCGCATTTTATTAAACCAATATGAAAATGCAGATATTCGTGAATCCATAGAGGACCTAATTAAAAACAACCAAACGCTTTACACGGAAAAATTATCTCAAGTAAATGACTTTCTAAAAGAACTCATAGAGAGAAAACAATCCATCTCTTTCGTAGACAATAATGGCGACGAGGCAGATATGTTTCTCTCTTTGAATGAAAAGGATATTGCTTCTTGCATCGTTTTCAAAAACCACTGCAATGAAAAAACTCCTTTGTGTAGTTATCTACCTGATTTACAAGAATGTCAGCTTTTATTACCACGCTTCAATTTAATCCAAAGCAATTCCAACAATGAAATTTACTATTATGCACGTATGGCAGATGAAATTATACGTTATAGTCGTATCAAATCTTTTCTCTTTCAACCTCAAACGTACTTGTCTTTTAATGATGTCAAATACAATTTGCGCGACGATGAAATCCTTTTATTGGAATCTTTCATCACCCAAGACTATTTTGAAAAACTAATTCCTGTGGAAGTCAACCCGTATGTAAAATACAACAATTATGATACAGTAGAGCCAATAGATACAATGAGTTTTACAAATGAAATAAATTATGATGAGCTGAAATGAAATAGTTTTTATTGTTTTTGCAAAGACTTGTGTTTATAACAATCATCCCATCTATTTTCTCTTATATATTCATAACCATGAGAAGTCAAAAGTTCTCTTATTTTACTTCTTGTAGGTTCTCTATAATTATGTTCTACATCAATAAGACCAAATGTGTATTTGTTTAAATCAACCGATGTAAGAATTTCTAATTCACTTCCTTCTGTATCCAAAGATAGATAATCAATAAATAAAGGTGCTTTACATTTATCTAATAATTCATTGAATGTTGTTGTTTTTAATGAAATTTGAGTTCTATTGCTTGTAACCATTTCTTCTTGACCACTTCCAACAATATAATCGGTTATTCCTGACAATAAATCATAATTGTTTGCAATATCAAAAATAACATCTTTCTTTTCATTATAAATAGGATTTTCATAACAAAAAGAATGTGGTCTGTTTTCACAAAGTTTTTTAAATCTGTATGGTATAGGTTCAACACATATTCCTATCCATTCATACTCCTTTTCTAATAAATATGTATTGGATAATTCAATTCCATCACTAGCACCTATTTCAATAAAAAATCCATTTTTTTATTATTATAAAAATTTAAAACTTCCAAATCTTGTCCTAGTTGTGAATAACTCATATATTCTTACATTCAATATTTTGTTTTTAAATAATAATAAATTAAAATAATTATAACCATTCTTTATTTAAATTTTGAAAAACATTATCAGCGTTACCTCTATAAAACATCATCCATACAGAGCAATTTCCGCTACTACAAATAATATATTTACATTTTGAAATAATCAAAAAAGAACTAAATAAATTTTGTATATCTATGTAATTTTCATGACAACTTTTTTCATAATGAATACCACAAGAAGTATTGGAAGTAGTATTTTCATTAATAACAATAATATTTTCATGTTTACAATTTTCTTTCATATAATCTAAAAATTGAGCAGAATCTGTTTGTATTAAAATTTGAATATTCTTATTATCTCTAATAACTTCATTTAATTTATTATAATATTTTTCAAAGCTGTCAATTTGAGTTTCTGTTATTTTATCTGTTGCTCTATAATACATACCTATACAATTATCAGTATCTATGTTATATTTTTTTAGTAAATTTTCATAAATGTTCATTATTTTTTTAGAGGGTGTAAAATATTTTTTGATAAAAGGAATAATAGAATCATATTCTATTGTTTTGTAATTATAGAATTGAAATCCAAAGTTATCGTAGCTATTGTTTATTTTTTCATTTTTTATTTCTACAATAATATTATCATAGTGTTCAAAAAAATCAAATGTTATGTCCCTATTTTCTTTTTTGTAGAGACCAAAATGTTGACAACTATCCACTTCTTCTGGATAATGAAGATTGACGTTGAAATAATTAATTAAATCATATAATTTAACACTACAACATGAAAAAAAACCATAATTATGAGATGTTTTTAACATTTAAATAATAATTTATTTATTTTAATTTATTTAAATTTAAATAAATTAAAATATATATAATAAAAATTATATATAATGTTAAAAATAACAACCGATTATTTTAATTCAGGATTTTTTTCGTGTTGTAGTGTAAGATTACATGAAATTATAAATTATTTTAATAATTATAAAAAAATACCTGAAGAAATTGATAATTCAATATTATTTAAATTTTATAAAAAAGATGAGATAAAGGATATAACATTTGATTATTTTGAAAATTTTAAAAAATTCAATAATATTGAATACTCAAAATATGTTAATTATTATGAATATTATCAATATTCTAAATATTCTCTTTTAGATTATGATTCTATTCTTCCTTTTATCAAAAAATATTTTACCCCTTCTACTGAGATAATAAATTTAATTTCTTTATTAGAAATAAAATACAAAATTGATTATGATAATATATGTGTTTTGTTTTATAGAGGAAATGATAAAAATACCGAAACACAAATATGCAATTATGATGAATATATCGTTTATGCTGAAAAAATAGTAAATGAGAATCCAAATATACAATTTTTAATTCAAAGTGATGAAACAGAATTCATTGAAAAAATGCTTTCCATATTTCCAAACAATTCTTTTTATTTTAAAGACGAAATAAGACATATGAAAAAACAATTGAATACTGTAGATCGTATAATGAGAGACAGAATAGATTTCTTTTCAAAATATTACCTCGCTATTACTTTTGTAATGTCAAAATGTAAATATATTATTTGTGGTAGCGGGAATTGTTCCATTTGGATCATGTTTTTTAGAGGAAATGCTGCGAATGTATTTCAAAATTTACATGGTCAATGGATAGAACCACAACCACCATTGTGTATGTAAAAATATATACAAAGAAGAATTATTGGTAGAAAAAATAATATATGATTTATGTAAGAATATATTATTTTTAAAATGAAATTAGCCAATATATTGTTGATACTTTTTTCTGTTTTTCTCATTTTTATCTTTCTTTATTATGCGTATCCAGGTTTGAAGTCCATTTTAGAAAATACTACGAAAAATGATAAAACGAAAAACAAAAAAATGAAAAAAGAAGAAGATCTAGAACTTGTACCCAAAGTAGAATTCCCTTTTAAAAATTTGTTTGATGATAAAGGAGAAAAGCTCAATATACTTTTGATTTCCGCTCCTTTTCGTACGGAAGAACACGAAAAGAAATATGAAGAATACAAACAACGCGGTCTCTCTTTTTGTGGTATTTCTAGTTATTTGGATTTTCCAGGTAAAATAAACAATCCACATGAAGACCGTTTCCACGAAGAAAGAAAGCATGATTATGTAAAAATGGTGGATGCGTGGTTGCATTGTTTTAGAAGCCCCCCCCCTAATTTATCCCAATCCAATTTACCACAATTGTTATTGGCGGAAGCCGATTTAAAAGACCCCGATATTGTTGATTATAATCCGAATGAAACCAAAGAATATGACTTTATGTATGTTTGTTTGAATGACGGAGACGGAAAAAAATGTGAACCCGGATGGAATTGGTATATTCGCAACTGGGATTTGGCAAAAAAATGTTTGGAAGTCATGTGTAAGAAATACAAATTACGCGGCGTCATTGTAGGTCGCGAAAATTGCGAATTCACTGAATATTGTTCCGGTATCGTGAAAGTATTTCCCTTTCTTGAATATCCAGATTTTCAAAAACTTATGCGTAAATGTCGTTTTTTATTTGTTCCTAATATATCGGATGCATCACCACGTGTTATTAGTGAAGCTATTTGTTATAATATGCGTGTTTTAGTAAATTATAATATATTGGGTGGTTGGAACAATGTCATTCCTGGTGTAACGGGTGAGTTTTTTACAGATGAAAAAAATGTATCCAACGCGCTTGACAAAATTATACCAAATTATGATACGTATACACCCCGTGATTGGTTCAAGGCCAACCGTGGAAAGAAAATATCTGGCGCTATTTTGGCCGATTTTTTAATTGAAAATTATCCAGATATAAATAATAATCACATGAAATACGCAACCATTACGATTTGATAATTTCAACACAGTGTAAAATTCTAAATTAGATTGTTTATTATTAAACTTTCATGTAATGTATCATCGTTTTCATTTTCACTGAAATCAATCAATTCTGGCATATCATTCGTTGCGTCTTCGTCTTCTACTTCTCCTTCGTCTTCATCTCCGTAACCGTCTTCATCATTATAAACATTATCCTCATAATATATGCTATCATCTACATCATAACGAATATGTCTTCCCGCACTTGGATTTACTGAAAAATTTATATGTTCTCGTACTTCTTCATAATTTTGAATAGTTTCTATCATTTCTAAATGAGATTTTGATAAATCTACAGTGTTTTCATAAAAGGGAATATGGTTGTCAATAAAATATGTTTCAAGACTTTTTTTTTTAAAAAAACAGACACGCGTACGAAATCGTTTTTTACCAAAATTGCGATTGAATTTGGCAAAGGCAAACAACTTACACAAAAGTTCCATTTTCTTTTGTGAAATTCTTTCATCATCACTTGAATATCTATAACTCAAATACAATTGTAAATACGGTTTAAATATCTCCTTTACCTTTTCTTTTGGAAATTCACGAGACATAATAATACAAAATTCCTTCTTTTTTACATACCTATTGTAAAACATAATCATTTCATCAATGTACTCTTGAAGAAATTCATCTGTTAATGAATGAACGTAATTATCTACATTGTATTCACGTATTATATAATTATTATCTTCTTGGAATTTTCTTAAATGGAAATCACTCAAAAAATATTTTTGAAGAATCTCTGGCATGATATAATTGCGATCTTTGATGAAAAAATAAATATTATAAAGTGTACTTTTGTTGAATGGCATTTTGTTGTATGGATTTTTACAGGAAATAGGAGAAGAAAAAAAAGAATCCGCATTACAAACCGAATTTTTTATGATTTTGATAATATCAACAACCGTAAATAAAAATTTGTTACCGTTTTGATAAACCGTAATAACATTATTGTCTTTATAGCTTATAGGTGTTAAATATAAATCCGTTTCTATTTGATAGGGTGCCTTTTTGTATTTGTAAAGAAACGCAAGTTTGGAAAAAGTTCGCACCGTTTTTTGTATCTTGCAAAAAAGATCCAAAATTTCTTCCTTCCCTTTATCATTGATGAAAATATTATCATGCGTCTCTTTGAGTAGTTGGAACAGTCCTATACCGGTAGACTGAGTATCTAGTTTTCCATATTGCATTTTGGATATCAATAAATAAAAAAATATATAGGCCGTACTTTCTTCATCATTAGATATCTCTTTTGCATATATTTCCTGCCAGAAAGAAAAAGAGGTAGGACACAATGATTTTGTGTATATATTACCTGTCTTGTTCAGTATTCTTTGAGCGATATAAATAAATGATTTACTGCATAATATTTTTTTTTGCATTTGTTGTATCTCCATTTATTATTTTTTTAATTTTCTTTAGATCTTTTTATTAGTATACGATTTAATCTTTAAACCATAAACAAATATATATTATCAATTATCATTGTAAATATTCTTCAAGTATTATTGAAATGTTTTGGATAATATTTTGCTTTGTTTTCTAAAACAATTTGATTTTTATATGTACAAAACTTGTAACCTCTACCTCTGTATTGTTCTTTAATTATTTTGAATGTTTCGTTATCAATCACATACTTTCCATCCTTTTGTATGCCTTGGTTAAAAATTTTCTTGAATATCTTTTCAAAAACATGACAAACCGACAATCGTATTTCTGGTTTATTCATTTTTTGAACATAAAAATAAAAAGAAACAAATTCATCAATACAACGTTTTAAATCTGGATGTTCCTTTTTACACATAATAAAATG
>Ga0114962_10000252_pt1 | contig 46224 bp, 58 predicted proteins | sample C_130820_MF_Meta_FD_87017 | JGI IMG/M metagenome (GOLD analysis project Ga0114962, IMG submission 87017) | Freshwater microbial communities from Lake Croche, Canada to study carbon cycling - C_130820_MF_MetaG | ecosystem: Environmental > Aquatic > Freshwater > Lake | place: Lake Croche, Canada...
GATTTATTTAAACTACTATGTATTTAAACAACACAATTCAAAATGGATACAACATGTGTAGCAATTTGTTCAAACGGTGAAAGATGTACAGTAAAACGCAAAGCAATCGGCAATGGAATGAGATGTGGTGTTCATCATAATACTTTATTATTACATGGACCCAATACTTTGGCACTTATGGAACTAAAATATTTACATTATCGAAATAATCGGAACATACATACCGATTACATGAGAGATATTGATTTAGCAGTAACTCAAGAAGCAAAGTTGCATATATATCAGGTTCATTCAGCAAATTTAAGAAATCTTCAAACTACATATTATCGTGATGCCAGAGCATTAAAACAAACTCATGAGGATGAAATTATAAGAACTGGTGTAAATCCTGACGCAGCCGCAAATCAACGCAGACAGCAAAAAGAAGATCAAAGACGTCAACGTGTTGCTGATCGACAAGAACTAATTCGTCAAGACATTGCTAGACAAATTCAAGAACAAGCAGAACGAGGTAATCCTAATTTTATTCGTCATAATATTGCTGTACAAAATCAGAATATGCCTGCTCCGCCAGCCGTAGTTCGCCGACTTGGTGCTTTTGCAGCTGATCCTCAGAATGTACATACTGTAGAAGCAGTACGGCAAACTAAAGAGATTGTAGAAAAGGTAAGAACTGTTAGTGTACCTGAAGAGTATAAGTGGAATACATTATTTGTATCAAAAACTATTGGAGAGATTATTACAGAATGTAAATTAACATCACATGCTGCAGCTCAGATGTTTAACCAGTATGTCAGTCCTGTAGCAATATATGATATCGAAGAAGGTATCTATGGAAAAGTACTAGATTCTGTATGGCAATTTGTGAAAGCATCTCCAGATAAGGAAGATCTTTGTAAGATATTGAAGCAGGAGATGACTGATAATATTAACATGTGTGCTCAAGGAAACCTTTCACGCATTTGTAACATTCTAGCAGGATATATGGAAGGTATTGGCTCACAAGAAACTCTATCTGAACGTCTTGGAAGACTACTTCCTCCCCTCATGGCAATTGAAGACTGTTTAACACGCATTATGGATGCTATAAAAATCTTGAAGGACAATAATGTTCCTATGACAGACTGGGATAAATGGCTTGATCCTTTGAAAGAAGATGATGAAGATATGATGATTGATATTGAGTTTATTAAGCAAGAAGTTATGGCATAAAATATGAAGTTGATTCTCAAAGTCATTCAACTTAATTAATGAATTATCAACACATGTTCAAGAGGTATGAATTATGAAAACAACAAGTGTCCTTGAAACTACTAAAATATTTTTACATTTAAAAGCAAAATCTTTGTAAGTGGTAATGGAAGAAGCTACAATAAGGTATGCTAATACACTATCAAAAGAACATAAAGTTGAATTTATCGAGTATTTAAAAGTATTTAATTCAAATGATATGGATGAACTTGTTGATAGACACAAAAAAATGGGAGTTAAGAAATTTAGAGCAAGAGGGTCATCATTTCAAACTTTTTTAATGACATTTTTTGAAACAAAGGAAGCTCTAGACAAACTTCTAAGTGAACGACAGAGTCATTCAACTTAATTAATGAATTTATGAACAGTGTTAAAGGGGTATGAATTATGAAAACAACAAGTCCGGCTAGAACCCCAAAAAATTATATAATGTTTTAAATAATGGATATCCCTCTAGGATGGAGATTAGATCCTAAATGTAGATATACTTGTATGTGTGATCAATTTAGAACAGAAGACATAAGCGAAGTTTCTTCACATATGTCTACTGAATTTGAAGGGTATTGTATTCGAGGTCTCAAGTGTATTGAAAAGGATAAATTTGAATGTATTTGTGGTGATAAATTTTTAGAAACAAAGCAAGGAAGATCTACACGAACCCAAGCATACTATCATGTTTGCGAGCAAATGGAAAAACAGATACAAGTATGTGTGAATCAATTTAGAAATAAGTGTCAACAATGTAAGATACAACTAGATACACCTAAAGGATTACGAAGACATTTACTTACCAAATCTCATCTTAATTTTGAAAATAAAGTAGACTTACATTGTAAAATATGTGATTTTAAGGCAGATTGTCAAAAAGAAATGTTAACACATCTTGCTACTAAGAAGCATATAGATAATGCTAACGGAATTGAGAAGAAGATTCACGATTGCGTTAAGTGTAATTATAAAACTAAGTTCAAATCTCAATTTGAACAACATGAGCTAACTAAAAAGCATCAAAACAATGTAGCAGGAATTGAAAAACCTCTAGAATATATTTGTAAAGAGTGTAGTTATTCTACAACATTCAAGCATTGCTTAGATCAGCATAATAGAACAAAAAAGCATTTAAGTACAATGACTTAAAACGAATTCAATAAGTGTATAAATAATATATTTCAAAATGGCTATTGAAAGTGCTTTAATTTTAATTGGTATTATAAGTTTCGCATTGGTTATTATGCGAGTTTTAGTCGGAATGTGTAACGTAATTGGAGCAGGATATACAGCATTCTAATTATATAAACTTCTCCATGCTTCAGCTTCTTTCTTTTCATGATCGCATAATAACTTTTTCACTACATCTTCAGTTATAGTTATTGGGAAATTTACATCCATATAAAACTTATAATCTTTCATACTTTCATGTTTGGCGACGCGTAGCATATTAAGACGTGTCATCATGCTTTCTACAGTTCGAATTAATGTACGTACACCTTTTTCTTCACTTGAAAACTCAGTAATCATATACTTAATTGCTTGTTCACTAAGTGTTACATCTTTGCTATCAAACTTTAATGTATTCAAAATCTGAGGAAAGATATAATCTTTTAGAATTACAGTCTTATCTTTTTCATTATAGCTACCACAGTGTATGACTGTCATACGATCACGCAGAATAGGATGAACTTTATCAATATCATTGAATGAGAATACAAATAAACATTGAGACAAATCAAAATCTACTCCTGCAAAATACCTATCATGAAACTGAGTATTCTGTGAACGATCTGTCATGTGAATCATCATACTTACAATTTCTTCACCTTGAGCTGTTGTAGAGATCTTATCGAGCTCATCAAAGTACATTACAGGATTCATGGTCTTTGCATGCATTAATGAATCAGCAATACGTCCCCATAAAGACCCTTCATAGGTATATGAATGACCAATAAAGTTAGAAATATCAGATGCACCTCCTAATGTGAAGAATTCAAATGGACGTTGTAAAACTTCAGCAATCGCATTTCTCGCAAACGAAGTATTATGTGTTACTGTAAAGTCTCCTAGTAAATATCGACTATTACCATCAAGTGTAAATCCATAATAATCTCCAATACCAATTTCTTGAATAGTAAGTCCTGTTACCATAACATTCTTAGGTTGTATTCTTTCTGAAGGTTTTTTACGCTCAATAAGCACTGGAACTTCATTTATATTACCAGAAATTGTAATTATATGATACATATTAGATCTCTTTTCACCTTTATACATACATGATTTCTCTCTTAAACGGCTATACGTAGCAAATCCAAGTGATCTAGATAGAAATACAATATCATCTGCTAATGTTTTTGATTTTTGAGCGATTTCAAAGCAATTATTTCCAAGATATCCATCAGAATCAATTAAACCAGCAAGAACCTTTAATCTTGTTTGCCTATCATTTATTTTATAACTAATTGGAATATGTTTATTATTTAGTAAATCATGTTTTTGTAAAATTTTTAGAAATGTATTTTCATTTTTCTTATAAGATCGAATGTAATAATCATATTTTGATACATAGTTTAACATAAGATCATATTTTCTTAAATTTGTATTTAGGTATCCTAATATTACAGCATCTTGAGATGTTATTTGTGGTTTACTACTAGTTCCATCTCCAAGCCATAATCCAATAATATAAGGATCAAAATCTACATGTATTGATTGAAATTCAACACCAGTTCTATATCCTTTTAACCAATTTGCCTTAACTTCGGTTGGAAGATTTAAATAATCTTTTACACTTATTTCAGTAATATTATCTTCTTCTGTAAAACTTCTTAAGTATGTATTTCCTTGCTCATAAGATGTAAAAGTTTTGTATTTTAAACTTTTAGTTTTATTATCAAATCGCATAGTTTTAAATGAGATAGAACCGTCTTTTTTATTAATAGGTTTAACAATTCCAATACCTGACTGTTTTAAACATAAAATATGTTCCGAATTTACAGTATATTTATCACCTTTTACTGGAATAATATCATACATCATATCTTTTCCTCCTCCTAGATTCAATACCTTTCTTTGAGTAGAATTATCACCCATAAGTATATCTCCAATTACGATGTCTTGAACTAATTTTATACTTCCATCATACATGAGAATAGGTGTATCTTTCGCATGACATTTACCTACCCCCATTTCTCCCTTTAAGGCAATTACATTACCTACTGAAGCAGGATTCACAATCCATTGAGCAATTATTTGCATGATTTGAAGTTTGGCAGGTTCCATACCATAAATATGTTTATCCATTTGCTTACGAGCATTCACCATAAACTCACTACATTTTTGAGTACCATCTTTTAATTGAATAGGTAATTGTACAGTTTTTCCAAATGGAATTCTCATAAATGCATCAACCCAACTGCGTAACTTATGACCTTCATGACCTTCACCTGATGAATCGTTTAAGATTGTAATCTTTTTAAGGACACTTGATTTTACATAATCTGAAATTGGTAATTGAAGAACACGAAACTTATGAGGTATATCTCCTTCATCTAGAACAAGAGTAGACATACGATTCATCAATTCTAAAAGTTCTTTTCGTTTGCTAGATACTTGACTATTATAGAATGCCTCTTCTTGTTTAGTAAGTTTAATAGGTAATACTTCTTTCTTAACTTTTTCATTCTTCTTACGTTCAGGAGGAAACACTTGTGAAGTTTCTTCTTTAGCAACATACTTGTTTAAGAGATACTGAATGAACTCTTCATCTTCAGTTTCATCTTCTTCAGGTGGTTCATAATCAGATGACGAATCTTCATCTTCAGAAGCTAGACTAATATTCAAAGTTGCTGAATCTGAACTTGATAAGGTATCATCATCAATCCATGTAGTCCCCTCATCATCCTTCTTCTTTGTGCGATTTCTTTTTTTTGGCGGCTTCATACCGTCATCAGAAATGTTCTCTGAACATGTCCTACTACGTGCTGCTCTTGTCTTTCTCTTAGGTGCCATCCTTGCTTGATACGAGAAATAAAAAGATCTATTCATTTTCCGTCAATAAGAATAACATGTCAGTTGTCGCAAGAAAGGATTACCCAGAAGGTTATCCAGCTGATGCTCTAGAAGTACTTCGAGCAATGTCATTCACTGATGGTAAAACAGTAAGAATTGTAGGAAGTATGGCATTACGTTCTCAGATATATGCAGGAGACTACGATGCGAATGAAGTAATTGATACAAGAGGAACTCGTAATCTAGCACTTCGTGATCTTACTCGTAAATTTAAATCAATTATTAAGGATGTACAATCAATTCCTAACACTTACATTGGAGATATTAAAAGTGGTTCTGTTGAAGATTGGGTAATTATTCACGAACACTATAATCATGAACGGTCTTTAAAGCAACTAGAGAAGTTATATGAAGAAGGTATTATTCATAAAACTGTATATGATGATGGTAAGAAGCGTATTAAACCTACTGTTTCAAAATTAGAACTTATAGCACTTCGAAGAGATTTTAGACCTAATATTATTCGTTGGACACCAAGAGAAGTTATGTTAGGATTCAAAACTCTTCAGGATAAACGTAAGTTTACACTTGAAGAAGCATTTCAGACTCCTACAATTACAAAATTAGATGTAGTATCATGGGTACAAAATAATCGGTTTACTGATTTCTCTATGATCTATCAATTCAAACATAATGGAAAACATTTGAATTCTGGAATAACAGATATTGAAACATCAATTCGTGAAAATATATTTATGCTTCATCATGAAGGAAACTATTTCAAAATGGCTAAACGTATGTTTGCTTTAGCAAAGTATAAAGAATACACTGATGTTATGGAAAAACTATCACCTCTTTTTAATGGAGATATAGGACGATTATATATGGTATATGGAGATGTAGGTACATTAGAAACTCTTCTAGAAGTCCAATATGTCATTCCATATTCAAAAATAGATTTTGAAATTGATCAGTTTAAAGGACGTCTTTCAAATATTGGACTTGATAAATATCTTCGTCGTGAATCTGATTTGTTTAATATTATAGATGAACTTGTAAAATTACGAAGAACTGAATACAGTCATAAAAAGATGAAAGAATTACTTGGAAAGATGAAACATATTTTGTATAATCTCATGAGCCTTTACGCAAAACTGTATTTAACAAAAATCAAAATGATGCCGAGGTATTGATTAATTTAATATGGTTCTCTATATAAAATGAGTTTTCCTGCTGGATCTTTTCCTATTAACGCAACTGTTGTTGAGTCGCAAGTTAGTGTAACTTATGAAAATGTAAGTGGTGGATTAACAGTTGAAAATGGGATCACTACTGATATACTTACTGTAAATGGAAATACTACTTTAGGTAATGAAAACACCGATGTTACTACAATTAATGGCAATCTTAATATATCTGGTAACGTTGGTGTTACAGGAAATATTAACTTAAATGGTAATCTTGGTGTTACAGGAAATACGTCTTTAACTGGTAATCTTGGTGTAACAGGTACTACATCATTATTAGGTAATCTTGGTGTAACAGGTACTACATCATTATTAGGTAATCTTGGTGTTACAGGAAACACAACATTAAGAGGTAATCTTGGTGTTACAGGAAACACATCTTTATATGGCAATCTTGGTGTAACAGGACAAACTATTATGAATGGTCAGACTACAATTAGTAATAAACTAATATTAAATAACCAGCTAAGTGGTACTGCTACATTTCCAGGTTCAACTACTACTGTAACTGTAACCACAGACAAAGCATTAACTAATTCTTTAATTTTTTTGCAAAAAGGATATTCTAGCGTTACACATTTATATGTATCTGCAATTGTAGATGGTATTAGTTTTACAATTACATCAACAGCAACTGAAACTTTGGGTCGTACAGTTCAATGGATGATAGTAAACTCATCATAAAAATGGTTTAGAATCTAAGCTTGGTAATGGTAAAGTTGGACTTCTATCTAAATATGAAGATCCATCTTCATTTAAGAAATAATTAATACCATTATTTGGAGAATTTAAAGTATAATCAATTGTTATTATACCAGTGGTTCCATTAAATGTAATACATCTGCCAGGAAATGGGCATGGAACATTTGTTACATCAAACGCATATACAAACGCTGTAATTGTTGTTACAGGATCTGTGTATCTCTTTTCAAATTCAATAATATTAATATTTAAATTACCACTATTAGAAGTGAATAGATCTCCTGTATTATCATATCTTTGTGGATTCACTAAAAATCTAGATTGTGTTTGTACATATGGTGTAAAATCTCCTTCTATTAAGAAAATTCTATAATAAAACGCATTATTTAATGGAGTCCAATTTATACTAATCCATGTAATATTAGATCCAGATCTAGTAGCATTTATTTTTGGAAAGTCTAATAAAGGTGATGTATTTAATGGAATTAATGGTTTAACGTCAAATACACTGTATCGTAAAGAAGGTTGGCTATTTATTGGCAAATTGGCAGTCCCAAATTTTGAATATGCAAATACAAATGCATATACTTTAGCAATTCTTTCTGAAGGTAAATAAGTTTTTACCCATGATAATGTATTTACTCCTAATAATTCTGATTGATATGAATATTGTAATTCATACGAAAAATCTGGAAAAGAACCAGTTTGTTTCATAAAACTTGATGGTGCACTTTTTAATTCATCGGATTCAACTGATGTATTATCACTTTTTAATTCAATTAAGAAAACTCTATACTTATATGCTCTATCTGTTCTTTTCCAATTAACTGTTATATTTGTTAAATATGTATTATTTGCATAACTTCCAAATGTTTGTGTAGATCTTTCATAATTCAGTTCTGGAAGTTGTGGAATTATATCACAACATGCTTCTATACCTTCAAGATTTGAATTATAGTATTCAATCGTTGAAGAAGTCCATACAGGATTTGTTGATTTTCCTGAATCTTTTTCTGTTTTTATCAGCACAGCTTTTTTACGTGCAATGTAATCGGATGAATCTCGTAAAGTCAAAGGATACGATTGAGAACTCATTTATATCTAAGAAAGTAAAGAAGATGAAGCTTCGAGGTATTATAATACTTATGATTTTACTAGGTGTTCTAGCATATCTAAATCTAAATAAGGGGATCCAAGAGCATCTTACACCAGGACCTCCTACTTTATTAACTCTTCAAACAGATACGAAAGATATAGATAGTCGTCTTACGACATTACAAGCAGAGTTTGATAAGATGAGTGCACAAGCAAAGCAAGGTGCTGATGCGGCAGCAGCTTCAAAAGCTCAAATGGCTATGCTAAAGAATTCATGAACGGCGTAAAGAAGGTGTTATGAACGCCGAGAAGTCCACCATGACATATCAAAGTAAGGAGGAAGAGGCCCTCCAATATCATTAGGATCAGGTTGAGGAGTACTTGCCATTGATTTTGAAACTCCATCAGCTGTCATGAAATAACTGTAATATTGTAGATTAGCTAACTTACCATCAAATCCTCCTGCTACTCCAGTGCTTACCGTAGAATTATTCTGTTTAGGCACTTGAGAGAGACTATGATGGATATACAAATTACCATTGATATACACATCTACAGAATCCTGATCGACTGCTAATGCTACATGAATCCACTTCTTAGCAGGAATGTTTGAAATGGGGATTGTATCTGTACCACCAAATGTATCAACTTTGACAAGTAATGTATTTGTATTTGCGTCTACTAGCAAAGCAGGACACATAGTTTTCAAATCTTCAGATCCTTTAGTAAACACAACCTTAGGTTCACCATACCTATACGAAAAATCATCAATCTTAATCCAACATGTATACGAAAATGTTAAGCCTTCATTCTGATCTAGAGAACGAGGAAGAGCTTTATTGCTTCGAAATGATTTGCGTCCATCTTCAGTAGATGATTGGATTGTAGTATAGTTTGATACACTCGCAGTACTACTGAAATAGAAATAAGCGGCAACAACAATTGCGATTGCTACAACAATTGAAATGAGTGTTGTATCCATTATGTATAAAATGGATTTATAAGTGGAGAAGTAGACTCTATTCAAAAATGAACATATTCTTCCTAGATTTAAATCCTCGTAAAGCAGCTGAATATCACTGCGATAAACATGTAGTAAAAATGATCATAGAAACTGCCCAAATGTTATATTCTTCACATTGGGTTTTGAGTCCAGATAAACTTCCAGAAAATGCTTATAAATTAGCTCATAAGAATCATCCATGTTCAATTTGGGTTCGTCAATCTATTACTAACTATATGTGGTTGTGTTCCCTTGGCTGGTGGTTATGTAAAGAATACCAATTTCGATATGGAAAAGTACATAAGACAGAAGCACATATTTTATGGTTATTTCATAATCCTCCTAAGTTACCATTCAGAGAAATGACATTACCAGCACAAGCAATGCCTCCCGAATACAAGCATAAAGATGTTATTCAAGCGTATCAAACATTTTACATCGAATCCAAATGTAAAATACGTGATATCGTAAGATATACATATCGACCTGTACCAGAATTTCTAGTTTCTCATGTACATCTTTAGAACGCATATTGCTGTATTTCCTTACCTACAGCATCATACACTCCAAACTTTACAGAATATCCAGTAGCAGAAGATCCACCAGTTGTTGTTTTATTTTTACATGATGTTCCTGCTTGCCAGAATGTCATAGCATCAGCAGGTGTTAACATTTTAGGATAATGATAGAATCCACAAATACGTCCAGAAAATCCTCCATCAGGTGTTAATTGAATATCACCTACTGAAGGCTTTGGTACTCCTGATAAAAAGCAAGACTTAACTAACTTACCATCAATATAGATATCCATATTACGACCAAATACAGTAACTGAAACTGAAAACCATGTTTGTAAAGGAATATTAGGAACTTCGCAAACAAATACATCATCTGAAGAACCAGAATGTCCAGCAGGAGCAGGTTGTGCTTTTCCAGATCCACCTTCTGTAGCAGGATAAACACTGACACTTACTTGAAGAGAGTTATCAGTTGGATGTAACGAAATATGAGGATTCATTACGGCTCCATTTGTACTATCAGGACGCTTTACAACTGATTTTGGTTTACCATATCCATAATTCCAGTCTTTTACATACATCCACCACTGCATACCATATCCTCCATCACGTTCAGCTGAAAGAGGTGCACGATTTCCTGGAACAATCGCAGATGTAGTCGCATCATGAAAAGATGGAGCTAGATCGCCACTGCTATTTCCAAAAACAGAACTATATAGTTTACTAAGAATTGGTGGAGCAGGAGCTTGAACTCCCTTATCAGCAGGAGCTGTAACACCAGTCTGAGGAAGTTGAGGGAATGGTGTACCATCATCTCCTTGAATGTATGTGTATCCGCCAGTACCAATATAGTACTGAACATAAAGTGTCTTCAATTTACCAGGATAAGGATCAGTAGCCAATCCAACATTTGCGTATCCTACCGTAAATGAAGGTAAAGATGAATCATTTTGAACCATAGATGTGATATATGAAGTCACATCTTGATAGTTTGTTTGATTATCTGTACCATACCTAGCATACCCAATATACAAAATGTTACTAGCAGGAACTTGACCGCCTGAAGGTGGACTTCCTTTACTTTTATTAAAAAAGATGTTAGGCCAACTATCAGGAGCAAATGCGTCATACAGAACAATGACTAAAGAAAGAAAAGCAACAATACTCAGTAAAATTATAATAGGCGTATAGAATGACCCAACTGAAGATCTAGCAGTAGCAGCAGCTGTCACTGCGGCATTTTGAGCCTGAGCTTGAAACGCTGCTGTTTGCTTCATAAGTTCTTCACCTGTTAGAGTAGCTTTTGAGAAATCTGGCGTAAAACTTAATTTTGGAGCAGGAGCAGGTTTTGCAAATAAGCCTCCCATTTGTTAGAAACACCGAAGTAAAAAACGGACGTCTTAACAGTGATAGTATGGATATGAGTAGAATGTATTGTAATAATTGTGGTGATAAAGGGCACGTCTTTAGATCATGTTCGGATCCTGTAATATCATGTGGAATCTTATTTCTAAGAGGAATTTATGAACCACTTGTATTTCCAGTTGATCCAAAAACGTTAAGTATTCTTATGGTGAGACGTAAGGATAGTATGTCATACATGGAGTTTATCCGTGGAAAATATGAAATACATGAACCAGACTATATCAAAAAACAATTATCAAATATGACAGTTGCTGAACAAAAACTAATTACTACAGAAAATTTTGAAACACTTTGGACTCGACTGTGGGGAAATGGACGTGATACAGATACACCTGAATATGAATATGCTCGTGATAAGTTTAATGCACTTGATCGTAAAAAAATGATTACATCTGTACCATCTAAATTTACTGAACCAGAATGGGGATTTCCAAAAGGACGTCGTATGCGTGGTGAAACAGATGTACAATGTGCAGAACGTGAATGTTTTGAAGAGACAAATATTCCAAAAGAAGCGTATACAATTCGAGAAGACTTAACATTTTCTGAAACATTTACTGGAACAAACAATATCAAATATAAACATGTATATTTTGTTGCCCTTCTAAAAGATTCAACACGATTTAATCTAGCTCAAAAGTTTACAGTAAGTCAAAGACGTGAAATTAGTAGTATTGGATGGAAAACTCTAGCAGAATGTAAAGCAGTAACACGACCACATTACATCGAACGTAAAAAGATGATTACGGAATTAGAACGTACTGTTTCTCTCGCATCCAAATAATGGATTACAAACTTCTTGCATTTTCAACTTTAGGTGTAGGAGCTGTTCTTTTTATTTCAGGAGTTATTGTATCTTTACTTTCAACTCAATTACAATGTTCTAAAATTGGATTCAGTACATCTCTTAAACAAGGTGGTATTTCTGCTTTAGCTCCAACATTAGTCTATGCTTTAGCAGCTATATTTACCATGATACGTCATCCTTTTTCTGGAACATTTGAATCATTTGGAGTTCCTGAAGAAACCGCAAGAGTTCTAGGAGTTGGATATATTACAATGTTAACCGCATGGGTTACAAGTGTATGGAATGTTCATAATAGTGAGAAAGCAGTATGTCAAGCTGATCTAAAAGAAATGACAGATTTCAAAAAGAAGTTAATGTCTGAATTAGCTCAAAAAGAGAAAGCCAAAGAAGATCATGCTACTAAGAAATAATGGAAACGATTACATATCGTAATTCAAAAATACCAATACAGATTCTTCCAAAGGGGACTCTACTATTTCGTAAAGTTATCAATCCAGAAGATGATGTAAAAGGTGTTCTTCTAGAATCAGGAAAACGTTGTATAACTCCAAATTATAACGTCTTCTTTCATCCAAATCCTTTTATGGGAGAATTAGCATTAGGTGGGTTTATAGCAGAGTATGGAAAGTCTATATATGCTTATGTGTTAAATCATGATGTAAAGATATTAAAGTTAATTAATCCGTCAAAGTATACACGACGTGATAAGAACAAGGGTACATTTATTAAACGTTGTTCAACTGTTAAAAAAGGATGTTTACCAAGATCTGGACGATCATGGGATCCATGTATGAGTGATACACTTATTGAAAAGTATCCGAATGTTGTAGGTATGATTGCTATTTCAATGGGTGATAATGCTCAATACAAAGCTTCTAAAAAAGTCACTAAAAAAATGAAACGATTTCTAAATCCAGTTTCAGATAATCGAAAACTTACAGGAATACCTGAAATCATTCTTCATCCTTTACGTCAAAGACCTTCTGATGATCTCGTATCAGATTCGAATGTAAACCATGATACAAATTATAAAGTAATTCAAGAGTTTGATGTATCTGATAAAGCAGGAATGATATCATTCATGGAACAACATGCTATTTATGATCCAAATACATCTCTTTATAGCTATAAGTCATAATCAAGAGCATATACAACTCCTAAATAGGATACAACTGCAAATCCAAACATCCACCACCATACAGGAAAGACGGTAGACTCCTTTTTCCCTGTACCAAAAGGACGAATACGACCTTGTTCACCGAAGGCAATAGATGGCTTCAAATAAAGGAATCCTGCTACCATAAATAGATAAAAAGCTATCATCCACAAGCGTGGCGACTTGCGTATCATTGCTTCCATTATGAATTCCGTGCCAAAAATAAGTAGAGAGAATGTTCGTCCTACCGAATAGAAAAGCGTTCTCTGATTCAATAACACGTATCTTCCTTAAATATCGAAAGACTGATGTTGATCCACTAGATACAGCTGATTCTGAGGAAGACTTATGTATGCGTCGAGGGGATATGTCAAAGAATACAAAAGAGCTATTTTCATATCAGAAAATTGTTCGTGAGTACCTTATGATGGAAACACCTTATCGAGGTCTCCTTCTATATCATGGCTTGGGTTCTGGTAAAACGTGCTCTTCTATCGCAGTAGCTGAATCTCTTTTGAGTACCAAGAAGTGTTACATCTTATTACCTGCTTCTCTATCAGAAAACTATAAGGGTGAAATTCGTAAATGTGGTGATCCTATTTATGCTTTTGAACAATATTGGGAACCTAAATCGATTACTAAACAAGAAGATGTCGATCAAGCAAAGTCTATGGGTATATCTCAAAAGTTTTTGGATACAAATGGTCGTTTTTATGTAACATCGCCTGAACGTCAACCTAATTTTCGTACTCTGCCTCTAGATGTACAAAAAGGAATTCGAGCACAAATTGATGATATTTTAGATCAGCGATTTACATTTATTAACTATAACGGTATTTCATCATCTAATATTGATACAATTTTGCCACCAGATAATCCACAACAATTTGATGACACCGTAGTGATTATTGATGAAGCTCATAACTTGATTAACTATGCAATGAAACAGTCACTTCGCTCTAAGATTTATGATCGTATTTATAACGCTAGAAATTGTAAAGTAGTTTGTCTTTCAGGAACACCTGTTATTAATAGACCTCAAGAAATTGCCTATCTAATGAATTTGTTACGTGGACCTATAGAACGCATTTCTATTCCTAGTAAGTCAGCAACACAATGGGACGAAGCATTAATGACTGGATTCTTTCGTCAACTCAAAGATGTGGATACAATCGAATACAATTCTGTTAAAAGAACGATTATGTTAACTCGTAATCCTCCATATTTTGAAAGTCAATATAATGAAAAAGGTGAACGTATAGCAGTAAAGTATAACAAAGATGTAGAACAGAATCCTGATATGAAAGCATGGGTAGCAACATGGAAATCTAAATTTGAAACTACATTTGCTGGTATTGAATTTCCAGAATCAGATCGTATGGTTATTGAAAAATTAGAATTACTTCCTACAGACTTTGAAGAATTTATGAAATTATTTGTTGATGGTCTTTCAATCAAAAATTCAGTTTTATTTGGTAGACGTATTCAAGGTTTAGTTTCATACTTCAAAGGAGCAGATGAACGATTACTTCCAAAACGATTAGATGAAGATAAGACACTTGTAAAGGTTCCTATGTCAAACGAACAATTCCAACGATATCTAGAAACTCGATGGGTAGAAGTACAACGTGAATCACGTAAGTCTAGATCACCAAATTTGAATGATGATTTTGGATCATTTCGAATGACTTCACGTCTTGCGTGTAACTACGCAATTCCTCCTGAACTTCGTACGACTATGGAAGAAGGAGCAACTGAAGAAACAATTGTTGAAAAATCAGATATAATTGAAAAATTAAAATCAGATCCAGCTAGATACTTATCAGAAGAAGCATTAGCAAAATTCTCACCAAAGATGTTAGCTATGCTAAAAGATATAAAAAATAATATTGGAGAATCTGGAAGTTTTAATAATCAGTTTATTTATTCACAATATAGATCACTTGAAGGTATTGGTGTATTTACTGCTGTTCTTGTAGCTAATGGATTTCAAGAATATAAACTTGTAAAGAAAGGCGGTGTATGGTCTGAATCATCAGATATGAAACCTGGAGTTCCTGCGTATGGTGTTTTTTTAGGAGGAGCAGAGGAAGAGCGTGAATTACATCGTCAAATATTTAATCAGGATTATTCTGATACATTTCCTCAATCTTTAAAAGATTCAATTAAAGAACATCGTTTATGTATATTTTTAGGTTCAAGAGCAGCAGCAGAGGGTATTACATTAGCTGATGTACGCAGAGTACATATCATGGAACCATATTGGAATCCTGCTTTGATTGAACAAGTTATTGGTCGTGCTATACGTATTTGTTCTCATCGTAAACTTCCTTTAGATCAACGTGATGTAGTTGTGAAATTATACATGAGCGTATTTACTCCTGAACAATCAACAACAAATGAAGGATTTAATATTGTACCAATTCGCAGAAATGATATGACTTTAAAACGGTATGAAGGCGATGAACCTCGTGAAACATTTATGACGTCTGATGAATACTTATATGAAACTGCTTATGAAAAAGGTCGTATTGTAAAAAATATTAGTTTACTTCTTAAACAATCTGCTATTGATTGTGAGATTCATCGTAGATTACATTCAAAAGAGAAACCAGTAATTCAATGTATGCGATTTGATACAACATCTACAGGAGAAGATCTAGCATATAAACCTGGATTTAAAACTGATGATTTAGATACCTTATATTTGCGTAATGTACAACGTAAAACACGTCGTCTTCAAATTGTTAAAGCAAAAGGATTAGTATTTGTGATAGATCCTGATACAAATGAAGTGTTTGATGCCCCGGCTTTTCAAGATACACAGCGATTAGTTCGTCTTGGTATTCGATCAGCTCCAGGTGAAATCAGGTTTTTTACCTCAGTAGTTTCATAATATGGCATCAAATATCCAAAGAGGAACTCGTGGATTATCCGCAGGTGATATTACGAGACTAAAGAGATTGACTGGTGCTCGTAATAACTTATATTATGTATATGATCGCCCATCTCCTCCACGTGTAATTCGTGATAAAGATATTACGAACCCTGCTCCTCGTCTAGAACCAGAATCAGGACGTAGAGTCTATACAGAAATAGGTGGATCTAAAATTCGTCGTCCTGCTTCGGGGTATACTGATTTTATTGCCGCTCAAACCGCAGATTTTGTTGTGGAGACACTTGCTGGATCTTGCGGAGTATCAAGAGATCTAAGAGCTTACAAGATATGTACGTGCTTCTATGGAGTGTCTGCTGTTAAACATAATGGATTATGTAGAAGTTGTACTCATGATCGTATTGTTGTAAAACCGTCTGAGCCAACATTACTACCGATTATTCCTGGAACTATTACTTTAGATATGGAATTTTGCAGCCGTTTTGGTGGACCTATAATTATTGGAATTCCGGGAAGATATACTATAGATAATCAACTTTTTGGAACATCTTTTATATTCAATGGTTCACCTTTTACAATTCCACAAGGACTATCAATAGTTACATTTCCAATATCAGGATTATTGACATGTGATAATCGACCACCACGATTATAAGATAATCCATAATATACAACTTTAGACATTCTAAACTAATAATCATATAATACAACCATGACAGGTGGATTAATGCAATTAGTGGGCAAAGGGGCACAAGATGTACTGATGACAGGAAATCCCTCCTTTACGCACTTTCGATCTGTCTATAAACGCCATTCTGAATTTGCTATGGAACACTTCAGACTCTACTTCAAAACAACAAATTTAAATCTTCCAACATCAGGAAGTTTAACATTACGAGCAAAAGTAGAACGTTACGCACAACTTCTACATGATTGTTATCTAAGTATTGAATTACCAGATATATATTCACCAATTGTTCCAGTAGAGCAAGGAGTACACGATATATTATCTTCAGATGCTTCTGCTATTGGGTATGAATTTGAGTGGGTTCATAATATTGGATACAACATGATTAACTATGTAGCAGTACTCATTAATGGATCTGAAATTGTACGTCATACAGGTGAATGGATGAAGATTTATGCTAACTTAAAGTTTGACGCAAATAAAAAGGCTATTTTAGAACAGCTAGTAGGAAATGTGCCTGAATTATATGATCCTTCAAATGCGTTTGGTCGAATGAATCAATATCCACATGCGATTTCTACATCTACAACTACAGCCGCACCATCAATTCGTGGTCGTGTTTTAACAATTCCTCTTCATTTTTGGTTTTGTGAAACAATTGGATCTGCTCTTCCATTAATCGCACTTCAACATTCTGAAGTAGAATTTGTAATTGATCTTAAAAATGCTTATCAACTTTTTACAGTTCGTGATGTACGTGAGACTGTGAATAGTTTACCAAACCCAAGATTTGGAACACGTATGGCATGTCCTATTGTGACTGATGTTTTTAGTATGTCTCATTTTCTATCACCTCCTACATACAGTAATCCTACAATTCCAGTAAATCCAAATTTATTATTTTGGAAGATGAATCCATTCATGGAATGTAATTATATTTTTGTTTCAGATGCTGAAATGGCTCATATAGCAGTAAGTGATCATTCATACATTATAACTCAAATTGATATTCGAGAAGCTCATAAACAACATGGTCCTTCAAATGATCTTGATTTGATTATGCGTAATTTATGTACAAGAGTTATTTGGGTAGGTCAGAGATCTGATCGTCATCTAAAAAATGATTATGATAATTACACCAATTGGGAAAATCCATATGAACCTCCTTTATCTGGAACAGGACCATTTGCGACTCCTTATTTTACATCTGGAGATCAGCAGCAATCAGGTATTACTTCACGTGATATTTTATTAGAATCTGCTATTATCATTGATGGTAAGGAACGATTTGGTTTCAAGCAGACTGAGTTTTTCAAACATATTGAAAATTATCGTCATCATACTGGACGCACAATTACAGATCTTCCTGGTCTTTATTCGTACTCATTTGCCTTAGATCATGATACAGGACAACCGTCAGGTCACATCAATGGATCAATGTTTAATAAAACTATTTTACGAAACACATATGTAGAACCACCATTAAATAGTGCACTTGGAGTATCTAGTGACCCTAGCGAGGTATGTGTTCTTAAATCAACTGCTAGTAGTCCAAATCCTACAGTTATTCCTGCTGATAGAATCGTAAATTATAGACCCGAACAACTTGTACGCCTTATTCGTAAGACAGAAGCATCTACACTCGCATATACGTATAACGTTCGAGCGTTTGTAGAATCATATAACTTTTTACGAGTTATGGGAGGCATCGCAAATGTCGTGTTTTCTTCATAATAAGGATGAGTGGGATTATAATAACGAATGCCACATATGGTACGAGCTCAGCATCAACTGATGTAACAAAGACACTTTCAGCATCTATTAAAGACGGTGTACTTAGCATACCAAGTATATCTCCAACAACATTAAACGTTGCTGATCCTGCTCCTAATCAAGCTAAAATTCTACATGTTTCTTACACTATTAATGGTGGTGATGGATTGATGACAGCTGTTAATGATAATAATAGTTTATATATTAATGCTCCACCTCAAAGAACAGCTAGTGGTCTTCAAATTACAAAAGCAGAGTATGGTGTAGATGGTAACTTTACAGATGTAACAGATGCTGTTCAAAGTATGTTAAAAAATGGCGGTCTAGATTTAACTGTAGGATTTAAAGCATTGGGCTTACCTGATCCTAATCCAAATAAACGAAAACAATTTGAAGTTGAATATACGATTAATGGTGCGAAAAACATGAAAACATTAAATGATGGAGAACGTTTTAAAATAAGTGCACCAGCAGTTGATAGTCCTTCAAATCAAACTCCATCACAAACTGTTGGATCAGTCATTAGTACACTTTTTTATTCAGTCGCTTATTTCTTTGCTATGTATCTTTACACTCTATCTGTATTTACTGGTATTGAATATGGTAATCAATTTATATCACCTATGCTTTGGGGAGCCGTATGTTTCTTTCTTCCTGGATTTGCATTCTGGGGACTTCCATCTGTAACATTTTGGGTAAGATTATTTTCATCTGCTGATTTTATTCACTAGTTTAAACGTTTCTTACCTATTACATGTAATGGATATTCCGCAGAACGTTATAGATAAATGGCAAAAAGTATGGTTACAAGTTTGTAATATGTCATATGATAATACAAATATTACATCTCAAATCATTATAGAAAAATCTAATTATGCTGAACTTTTGAATTATATGAATAATTCTAATGATTTTGAATTAATTACATTAGACTACATGTGGGAACAAATAACAATAGAAAAAAAACGTATTGAAATGCCTCCTCATGTATTTGTAGTTCCAGAACTTCAAGTAATTTATGTTCCTCGTATTTTGTTTGAATCACTTGGAGTATACGCATGGTTTGAATACAGTTTTCCAAATTGTAAAATTCTCTTTTGGGAAGATAGTGAGTAAAAAACGGTCTTTCGACTCTTTTATTTTGTTTTATTTTGTCATCTTCTTGAACTTACCAACACTAATGAAGCCCGCGAATACATCACCTGTTTCACGCGCCTCATATATACGTCCAGTCTTCTCACCGACTACATACTCAGTGCCTTCAAAGGTTATCTCCTCAAAGTCCTCATCATCATCTGCTTCAGGACCCTTCACGAAACGACCATTATCAGCATCCCAGAATGTTCCAGGAGGATCGATGGTTGCAGTCATATTAATAGCTTGAAGATCCTTCAAACTAATATCTACAACATTAGGACCAGCGCTAGATGGCATCTCTACAGATGTCAGCTTATCAATCTCACTAATAAGCTCCTCATCAGATGACTCCTCATCCTCTGCTGCAGGTGCCTTAAGCTTAGCGAAAGAACGCATGTGATCTGCAAATCCTTCTCTACGAAAGTCATCATCAGTCAAATCTTCAACATACTGCTGAAACTCCTTCTTGAGCTTATCAGTCATCTCGACTTTTACAGACTCTAGAGCAGACTTAAGCTGACCTGCCATCACAGGAGAGAAACGCTTAATTCGCTTCTCTTTAGCCTCAGTCTTTACAGGTTCTGCCTTCTTAGACCCGGCTTTCTTAGAGGTAACCTTAACAGGCTCTGGAGGAGGAAGCTTCTTCTCAAGCTTCTCTAGCTTAGACTTCTCCTTCTCAAGCTTATCAGAATGCTTAGCTTTCGCATCATCATCCTTGAAATTGCCATCCATCTTCTTCGTCCAGAGAGCAATATTCTTCTTACATGTGTCGATCTTCTCATTCAAATCAGTATCTTCTTTGATCATCTTAGTGGGCTTCTCAACGTCAGTCTTGACCATATTGAGAAACTCACCGACGTGATCTACATCCGTCTCCCAACGCACAAACTCGAAAGCTGCGTCGGTATCAAACCCATAATTATCCGCAAGGCATGACACCATTGCGTAAAGTTTGGATTCCATTTGCTTGCTTGAAATATTCATTGTTGCCATTTTATACACTCATGTACTATTCTTGGTTATATGCGAATCCGTTTTCAATGATCCATTCTTAAATAATCGTTTTAGATATTTCAGTTTTTCATCCCATATTTGCTTTTTAGCTAAATACTCTAGTTTTTCTAATTCAAATGTTTCATACATAAGTTGAATCGTTTGAATTAAGTTTTCATTCGGATAACATGTTTTATAATACTTTTCGTCCTTATACACATGAACTTCATTAAACGACTCATGTAATAGTGTTTCAAACGGAATATTCATAGTATAGCAATACTGTTTTAATTTACGGAAAATTGGATCACTTTCATTTTGAACAATATATTCAATTCTCATTCTTGATCATTCATTCACAATGAAAAATGTTTCCATTTTCCGTATTGTATTTTGTTTTATATTGCTATTTGCAACCAGTTACCATAATCTTCATATGATATCTTAGCTGCTTCAAGACTACGGATGAGTAACGAACGGTTTGTACGACTCATTTTAGAGACGTCAAAGCAGTTCGCAGCATGGTAATCTAGACCACGTTCATAGAACGAATCCCAAAGCTCAACTTCTGTATTACAAGCAATAGCTGTGTAATAAGTCTCTAGCTTACTAGGATCACGGTGATCATACTTGCATCCACCTTGTTCAGGTGACTTACAAGAATCTGGATCTGTAGTCATGCATCGGCATGAGTAACCACGCTTTCTGTTCGCGATCCACTTATCGTAGATCGTACAGCGCTCATGGCGGAACGTACAGTTCTTCCAGAGACATGCGTTACCATGCTTACACCACTTAGGTGGATGAGCGTATGCCTGTTCCACCTTAGGGGCTATCTTAGTAACCTCTTGCCATTCATCAGAAGTGGAAACGCTAACTGCGTCATCTTCCACATTCTGGATAATTGAAATATTTTCTTCCCCAAGGAAGTAATCGCCCCACAACATCCCCTCAGGGATATTGAAAGCAAGCATTGAATCGTTTAACATTGTATACATTTTATGTACTATCCATTGTGTCTGGACTTAATGAATCCATTTTCAATGACTTGCGTTATCAATCATTTTTTAACTACAGATTCCATTAACAAATGACAGATTCAGAGTTTGCTAAGACTCATTTACGCGACCATTTAAGTTCTTTAATTGTTGCTCCAGTAGCAGAGGGATTCTGGAGTATACATGCGTCTGCGAAAGATCTTTGTGAACGCAATGGTCAACCCGATCAAATTTTACGAACATTTCAAAATATGTTAGCAAAGATTCCTGAATGGTCAGATTCTACTCTTACAACTGAAGTTGAAAGAATTGAAAGAGTAACAAAATGTGAATATCTAGATGATCTTATCATGGGTGTATTTATTTCATACATGAAGTCATTTGCTTCATTACATTACCAAGGAAACTCAAAGGAGATTCAAATTGATTTTGAGAGACCATCTTTAGCAAAGTTTGTTCATGAAATGTATATTCATTCTGCTCGTAAATTATGGCAGACTGCTTATTTGCTTAATGTGGGACTACCATCTGAGGTACAGGCTCGTAACCGTCAGGAAGTAGAAAAGATTATCGGACAATGTTTAGAACAGGTAATTCGCGGATTTCTTCCATGGCAAGCAATTACCAAAAAGTATTTTACAAGTCCTCCTACTGAAGATTTTGTTAAGAATATTACTTCTGAACCAGAACCTGAACTTCAAGCAGAACCTGAACCAGAATCTGAAGAAGAGGAAGAAAAGAAGTCTGTGTCATTTGGAGATGAAGAAGACGAAGAAGATGAAATTGTAAAGCTTCAGATCTCAGAAGAAGACGCAACTCTAGATATTCCCGAACTCGATGATCCGATGAAAGAACTTGAATCTAAGATATCAGAAACACTCGTTCTAAATCTGTAGAGAATTACACTAAGAAACAACAAATGATGATTGTTGTTGTTTCATTAGCGGTTGCCATGGTAGCATTTATAATTTACGCACTCGATCGAAAATCAAAGAGTAAACCTATTACATGGGAAACTGCAGGAAAGGTCTCAGTTCTCAGTGGTCTTTTAACTTCTGGAGTAGTATTTGCTACAGGAGCTGAAGCTTTACCTGATATCGCAAAAAAGGTAACTGAAACAGTATCATCTGCTCAAGACATGTTTGTTGGTCAACCTACATTCTAACCATCTATCATGAGTACAGAATTACCATTGGCAGACTCAACTCCATAAATTGTTTTTAAACTAGCAATCTCTTTTCGTGGAACCGCATTATCTTTACAGTAGCGAGCTATTGCCTTGTAAAGATGAAATCCATGAAATCTATCATGATGAGGATCTTTCTTTCCAAACATTACAGAATTTCCATCTTCAACTGTAAGCCATTTTACAAAAAACTTATACAAATCATTATCAGCTTCAGGTTCAGGAAAGATATCCCAAAAGAGTGATGTAGCAAGTCTAGCAAGATCAAATGATGGATTTGGTTTCATTTCAGGATATTTTGATACATAGTAATCACCATAGTTATACTGTCCTCCTGCTTCTTCTTCTATATAAAAATGATCACTCATAAATAACTTAGGTTCTTTCATTCCTGCTATTTTAACTGACGCAATTCCTCTTTCAAAATCAATAATCTTAATAGTGTATCCATATGTTGGTACACGATATAGAACACCTCCACAATTATAGTAGTAATGTTCTACAGTTGTAGGAACATACATAACATTATTTGCATGAAGATCATTATGAGTTAATCCAATAGTACGTTGAGCATACGCAAGTGCGAAGATGACTTGAGATATCCATGCTAGATGCTTTTCAGTTTCGGGATTTAACATCATAAGCTCATAAAGAGTTCCTTGACATTTTTCCATAAGTGTTACCTGAACTGGAACATCCTTAAATGTAGCCCATGCAAATGATTCACAACTTTCATAATCTTCATCATCTTCTTCTTCGTCACATGTACATGATCTTACCTCAAACACATAAGATGTTGATACAGAAGATGAATCTGATTGATCATCATCATTTTCTTCCTCATCATGAAGAACTCTATTTAGTTCACCCATTTGAACATCTTCTACATGTGATGTTTCAAGTTCTTCTACCATTCCTAAATCAACATTCTCACCTAATTGAATGGATAATCTAGCTGTACGTGTATGTTTGAATTCAGTTGATTCTTGAATTTCATCAGATAATTTTACATCAAACATTCGTCCAATATTTTGAGAAAACCATGGACGTTCAGAAAGTTCACCATAATCATCCGAAATATCAATTGTATGCTTAGTAGTTGTTCCTGTAAACAAACCATATACTTTTGGAAAATGTACACAACCTGATTGAGAAAGAACACCACTTATTAAAGCACCAACATAAGCTGCATTATTTGTATTCTGTATTTTGTGCATAGCATTCGTAGCTTGTTCAATTGATCCAGGTAACCCTAGAGTTGCTCCATATTCTCCACGCATCCATTTATAAGGTGATACAAGCATGGTTGTTTTGCGATGTACATCTACAGTTAACCCATTTACTGTTCGAATTTTATCAGGACTCAGAATAGTGACTGCTTCTTCATTAAATTTAATTCCATAATCAGATACACATTCTAGATCCGAAGACTTAAACAGCTTTTCAATTGGTGGAAAATATGGCTGAATATTCAGAATATTCCAATGCGTTAAAGCAGATCCCTTTAATAAAGAAAGATCATACTTGTGAATAGAAAGTGGAACTTGAGAACTTTTTAGCTCACCGTTCGGATTGTGCTTAGTGCGTTTGACCATATTATAGAGTTGTGTTAAAGCATAATCAAAAAGTTCACGCAATAGTATTAAGATGAACTTTAATATTAAAAAGTTTAATATGGAGATGATCCGTACAAAGTGTGCTTTAGACTCTAAGAAAGCACCCGTAATTGTATTTATTGGAAAACGTGATACTGGAAAATCTTTTTTAGTGAAAGATATCCTGGCCAATACTCAAGATTGTTTTCCCATCGGGACTGTAATTTCTGGTTCTGAGGTCGCCAGTCCTTTTTTTCAAGATTTAGTTCCTGCTAAATTGATTCATGATAAATATAATCCTTCTATCGTTATGGGATCTATTAAGCGTCAGATGGCTGTTAAACAAGCAAGAAATAATGAGAATAGAGGAGGTGGACGTTCAAATGTGGATCCTAGAGCATTCTTAATTCTAGATGATTGTTTGTATGATAAAACATGGATGAATGAAGAGTCTACTAGATATGTTTTTATGAATGGTCGTCATATTGATTTAGCAACATTCATTACTATGCAATACCCTTTAGGTGTTCCTCCTAATCTAAGAACAAATATTGATTTTGTGTTTATTCTTCGTGAGAATGTATTAGGTAATCGAAAGCGTATTTATGATAATTATGCAGGTATGTTTCCTACATTTCAAATGTTTTGTCAATTTATGGATCAATGTACTGAAAATTATGAATGCTTAGTTATCTGTAATGGTATTCAATCAAATAAACTAGATGATCAAGTATTTTGGTATAAAGCACAAGAACATCCTCCATTCAAATTATGTGATGATAGCTTATGGGTTGATAATAAACCATTTATAAGTGCAATGTTAGCAAATGATGAGTTTTCTCCAGATAAAATGAAAAAGAAGAGTTCTGATCCATGGATCAAAGTAAAAAAGACTGGATAAACAGAAAATCGAGACTAGTAGTTTCGAGTTTCTAATTAATTCTTACGAGTTTTTCGTGTTTTCTTTCCTTTACGAGTTTTACGTCTACGTCCACCCATTTTTGCTATTTGATTAGTTAAAGCATCAATATCTGCATCACTCTGAGCAACAGATACTTTTGAAAACAGATTAGATAATCCATCTAATTCAATCTTACTTTTTGCTGATGCCTTTTTATCTTCAATACGAGCTAAAGCAGCATCTTTTTTAGCTTGTAAACTAGCCATGTAATCTGCACCTTTAGATGTTAAAGTACGAATACGACTATCCATTTATATTATTCATATAATTTACGCATCACGTATTGCTCCTTCAGAAGGATGAAGAGCTGTTTCAAACTGTTTAGTTAAATCAGAGACATCTACAACACCTTCATCAGCCTTCTTATCAGCAAGAGCTTTTGCCCGGCGTTCTGCATTTTCTTTCTTCTGAGCCTCAATCTTCTGTTGCTTCTCCTCATCGAAAAAGATATCACGATTCACTTCATTCTCCTTATACTTTCGCATGAGCTCATTCAATTCCTTCTCTGCGTATTCCACTTCAGGCATCATATGCTCAGAAGGATCCCATGGTAACCAACATCCAACCTTACCAATGTAAAGATTGTCACGAGGAAACTTACGCTGAAGTACTTTCGCATATTGCTGACACTCTTCTAGATTCGCAAATACACGACGAAGTTTCACGCCACGAACATTGGTACGAAATCCAACTTTCTCACTAAACTCATTCTCAAGATCCTTCTCATGCTTAAGAAGAAACACTTGATACTGCTCATGAATATCAGTCTTCTTAATGGCCTCATTATGAACCTTTACGAACTCTTGAAGATCACCCATGAGGTCATCAACCTTCAAAGTATACTTCTTTGAAAGGAATGCCATCAATTGCTCCATTCCCTTAATTTTCCAATCATATTCAAGCCACTCTATAAACTTCTCATTAAAAAACTCTTCTTTTTGTTTAATGGTCTTTTCAGGTGAAAGGAATGAGATGATAGAATACCTCTGAGTAGGGATTTCAGAATCCTCCTCAAGGTAATCAATGAGTGTTCCATCATCTTCGACTTTTGGTAGTTCTTCACGGGGCATTTGTTTATTAGTGGGGTCGTCTGTGAAAGTCGGTTGTTTAACGAATTTAAACCTTTGTATTGGGCTGACATTCTCCAATACCTTTTGTCTGCTGTAACATGATAGGAGCTGGACAATTCTTACATGGACATTTTACATGATCATGACCTAGAATATGTCCAATTTCATGACTTACCATATACTGACGATAGTTTAGAATAGATAACTTACTAGCAGATGCGCCATTAAACCATCGATCTGCGTTCAAATACATATATCGTCCTCCTAGTTCGGCACATGATAAATTGCCAGGTAATCCACATACTTTTTTGATTGTAGCAGGTGATGATAGACGAATTAATACAGATTCTCTACTTTCAACAGGTTCAAACCTATATCCATGCTTAGACCATCCGTCTGGATCATTCAGATACGTTCCAATATAATATCCAATTTGAACTGGAATACGAACGTTATAATCTCGTATAACATCTGGATCAACAATAAATCTATACTTAATATGTTTCATTGAATAATTATCTAAAGTCTCTTATAAAATGCCTGAAGCTAAGACTGCCCCTACTCCTGGTATCGATATTTCTGACTTAGTAGGTCGCTTTGTAAAGTATGCTCTTGAAGGGTTAGTAGTCGCGATCGCGGCTTTCTATCTTCCTAAATTCATGGGTGGAAAGTCACTCCCCCTTTCTCAGATTGGTATGATTGCAATGGTTGCGTTAGCCACGTTCGCTATTCTTGATGTATATGCTCCATCTGTGGCATCTGGAGCTCGCCAAGGCTCTGGATTCGGTATTGGTGCACACTTGGTTGGATTTCCTTAAATTGAAAAAGGGTTTTCCTTTCTCTTTTTTTGTATTAAAGACGTTCCATGATTGAGTTCATAATCAAATAAACATGTTCTTGCGGAATACTTCCTACATGGAATACAGCTCCACGTACTCCACGATCTTCTGGATCCTCAAACTCATCAACAATAATTTCAATTCTTGCTGATCGTTGTCCATCTGGATGTGAAACCTTAAGTGTCCAAATATTCTCACCAAGATATCTTAATTTATATAAATACCCAGCATTTGGAAGAACAGTATTCCTAATGTTGCGTATGACTGAAGCCATGTTTACAGTGCCTGTTTCGTTGTTCGTTTGTATTAACATTCTTGTTATTGGTATTCCTTTTGATATACGAATCCGTTTTTAACATATTACACGTGAGACAGTAATGAAAAGACCAATTCCAAAAGCATTACGTGAACAAGTTTGGATTCAAAAAATTGGAAGAAAGTTTGAAGCAAAATGTAAGACATCTTGGTGTCGAAATAAGATTAATGTATTTGATTTTCAAGCAGGACATGATATTCCCGAATGTAAGGGAGGAAATACTGATATCTCAAATTTACAACCTATTTGCTCTAGATGTAATTTATCAATGGGAAGCCAATACACTTTCAAAGAGTGGTGTAAAAAAGGTAAACAACCATCAAAATGGAATCGGTTTATAGAAAGTCTAAGTGTGCTATGGACATCTTCAGATACAATGGAAAGTGGTACAAAGTCAATCCGAAAGCTTACGAGCCCGAACGTCAAACAACTCAAGTAGCATGGGCACAAATTCGTGAACCTCAAAAAACAAAAGAAGAAGTATACCGATTATATGCTGAAAAACAGCGTGACGATGCTCGAATTTTATATCCTTCGTTTCGTAAAGATGATAAGTGAACTTATTATTTCATTAATTGTAGTTTTAGGATTCATTGGAATCTATTACTTAGTTACAGGTACACCACCTGGAGCAAGAATTATTGAACAAGAACCTCCTACATCTAGTGGATTAGATGATAATCAAGCTAACTTTATGTTTTTTTATGCTACATGGTGTCCACATTGTAAAACAGCTCAGCAACCTTGGCATTCTATTCAACAATTGGTTAAGAATTCTAGATATACGTATGGTGGTAAAACTGTAACATTTGAAGATGTAAACGCAGAAACAGATAAAGGTAAAGCTGCTCTTTATGATATTAAGGGATACCCTACATTCAAGGTACAAACTGCTGATAAATTATACGAGATGGCTGGTAGACCCAGTGTTGAGAACTTCCGGGAGTTCTTGAAAAAGGCTCTTGGAGATGAGAAACCTTCTTAATGATATTTCAGATTTCAAAAGAATATCATCTATATCAAAATCTCCTAAATCTGAATCAGATGTTAGTTTAGGATATGAAAGACGTACAGTTAAATCTGTATTATGTCGTTCCATGAAATGATTAACAGCCATCGCATAGATATCTTTCATAAAATTAAGTGGTGATACTTCTGTAATATTTTGAGGAGTCATTCGAGTTACTTTCTGCTTAGTTAACGATAAAACAAGAGCATCTGATTCTATCCATGAAATACATGGTACAAATACACCTCCATCAACATATAACTGATTATACAAAACTTGTGGCTTAAATATTCCTGGTAGACAACATGAACATTTAAGAGCATCTAAAATTGGAACATCTTTTGTAAATATAGTAGGTACACCTTTTGTGATATTTGATGCAATAATATAGAGTGGTTGAGGAGCATCACCAATCTTCATATCTTTTAAATTAATTCCAAATTCTAGAAACATTTCAATCATTGTGCCTTCAAACATATCCATAGTAAATACACCTTTATGCGAAAGAGCAGATGAGATGTTATTAAATGTTAGTTTAGGTGTAACACGATCCATTGAAATATACCTTTTAGACATTTCAATTAATTTATCATCTACAGGAAGCCCAAATGATAAATAAGTCGCAATAATTGATCCAACAGAACATCCATAAATTCCATCAGGAAAATTCAGAGGTTGATGTTTTGCTAATTCACGCAAAGCTCCTATATGTAAAATTCCTTTAATACCGCCACCATTCAATCCAAGTTTACGGAACGGAAGAGACATTCTTGAGTTGTAATAAGTAACCATGCTGAAAGCACGTGAAGTATGGAATGATCAAGAATCTCGTAGGTTAAATAGAATGGCGGCTATGTCTCCTGTTATGACCCAAATTCAAGCAAGAATTAAACAACAGGCGATTCATAATACTAACGCACCATATATAACATATGAAGTTCCAACATTTGTATTTGGATATCCATTGTATCAACTAGCAGAAGCGATTGAGTTTTTAGTTAAAGAGTATACTAGTGCAGGATATTGGGTATGGGTTGTAGAGAATAAGTATTTACTCATTTCTTGGATCAAACCTGTGAAGACACGTGATGTTGGAAGACCTATGTTGGCTACAAATTATCGTCCAATGATATATGATCCATCTGCGATCGCATTCATGGCAAGAGATCCTTCTAGTGATTAATAACAAATGGCAATAACATCTACATATATGTGGATCATAACTTATGTATTATTTATAGTTGGATTTGAAACGATGGCAATGACATGTTTTAAGAAATCATTGAATGATTGGAGATTCTTTGTACTGGGAGTTCTTTTGTATATTGGTGTTGGAGGTCTATTAGTCCAAACATTTAAACTTACAGGGTTAGCATTTACTAATGCTCTTTGGTCAGGATTATCTGTTATGGCAACAACAACAGTAGGTGTTTTATATTTCAAAGAAAGACTTCATTTACATGATTTTATTGCTATTGCGATGATTGGTGGCGGTGTTATGATTTTGAAATTTACTGATTAAATATAATGAAACTTGAAGAGATTATAGGAGTTACTTTGAATACAGGAATATTAGCAATTTTCTATACAGCTATAGGTGGTATAGTTTCATACCTTTTATATTACTTTGTTGACGAGCATAATGAAGAATGGGAACAAAGATCTACTTTATATCAAGTTGGTGATGTATCTCTTCAATTAGCTGTAATTGGTACAATCATATTTTGGATTACATACATTATTAAAGAAGCTCCTCCTATATTTCATGTAAGTCGTGAACTAGATGCATTAGTTGATACGTATATGTCAGGAGTATTCTTTGCGTATTCAATGTTTCTATTTATTGATTTTTTAGACTCAAAGATCAAATTTCTATATCATAAAGCATTCGATAGACATTTTGAAAAGATGTTCCCACTGCGTAAAACGAATAAAAAGAAAACCACTTAAACTGATACCAATGGACTGTAAACATTCCCTTGTAGTTGATGAAGGACAGCAAGTCTGCACATGTTGTGGACGTATTTTCGATCAAGTTATTGATGAAGGAGCAGAATGGAGAAATTATGAAGATTCAAAAGGAGAAGATCAATGTAGAACTGGATTTGTAACATCAGAGTTACTTCCTGAGTCATCGTATGGCTCAATTATTTCGTATAAAGGTGCAAATTCGCCAAACATGAAAGCACTTCAAAGGCTATCATGTTGGTCGTTATCATCAAATAGTCAAAGATCTTGGATGGGTATCTTTGATTCAATTAATCTTTCATGTACTCATGCGGGATTACCAAAATCAATTATTATGGATGCTTGTGGAATGTATAAGCATCTTGAAGAAGCACAAAAAGTAAGAGGAGAAACACGTCGGGCATTAATGGGAGCAGCTATATTTGTAGCATGTCGCAATAATGGCGTTCCTAGATCTCATGAAGAAGTAGCAAAATTAATGACTGTAAATATTCGAGCACTTTGTAAAGCAATTAATCACTTTTCTCCTACAGATAATACAGTTTTACAAACACAGATTGGAATAGCAGAACGGTTATGCGCAGGTCTATTTCTGAATGATGATCAGCGTGAAAAAATCATGGAACTTTTATATGAAATTTCTATGAAATCAGAAGATGATTTTGAACACACACCAAAAACAATTGTTGCTGGTGTTGTAGCTCATATTATGGGACTTAAAACAAAAACTCAAATGAAAACAGTTTCAGAAGTATCTGGTGTTTCTGCTTTATCAATTCATAAAATTGTGAGTAAGATTTAAATTAAAGTTCCAGAATATTTAGAAAAAGCAGTTGATAATTTTGATAATGCTTCATCAAATGATGTAGGTGTATTTTTCCATACATTTGTAGATGCTACTCCAAATCCAATAGAATAAAATGATGCTCCAGTAGTTCCTGTCCAATCTGTTCCATTAGGTGATGTAAGTATTGAATCACTAGCACTAGTGTTGCGTCCTACTGCGACCCAATTTGAACCATTCCATGCTACTCCAGATCCATAGAAAGAAAAAAGTGATCCAGTAGTTCCCGTCCAATCTGTTCCATTAGATGATGTAAGCATTGAATTATAATTAGTATTGTCTTTTCCTACAGCTACCCAAATTGAACCGTTCCATGCTACTCCACGCCCAAGTCCGGCATTACCGAATTCACCTGTTGCTGGTGTCCATGTATCTCCGTCAGGTGATGTAAGTATTGTATCATCTCCATCACCAACAGCTACCCATAATGAACCATTCCATGCTATTCCATTTCCAGCACCATAAACACCACCTGTAAATCCATTAGAAGATGGAGTCCATGTATCTCCATCAGGTGATGTAAGTATTGTATCATCTCCATCACCAACAGCTATCCATAATGAACCATTCCATGCTACTCCATAACCTTGTACTGTAAATCCATTAGAAGCTGGTGTCCATGTATCTCCGTCTAAAGATGTGAGTATTGTATCAGATCCATCACCAACAGCTACCCATAATGAACCATTCCATGCTATTCCATTTCCAGCAACAGTGAATCCATTAGAAGATGGAGTCCATGTATCTCCATCAGGTGATGTCAATATTGAACCATTACTTCCTTGCCCTACTGCTACCCAATATGATCCATTCCATGCTACTCCATTTCCTTGTGTTGTAAAACTTCCATTAGTATTTGACCCTGTCCAAGTAATTCCATCAGGTGATGTAAATATAGAACCATACGCTGTATTACGTTCTCCTACAGCAACCAATTTTGAACTAATATTAAAAACTACACTTCCAGTAGGACCTGTAGCACCCGTATCCCCTGTAGCACCCGTATCTCCTGTATAACCTGTATCTCCTGTATCTCCTGTATCTCCTGTATAACCTGTATAACCTGTATAACCTGTATAACCTGTATAACCTGTATAACCTGTATAACCTGTATCTCCTGTAGAACTAGAACCAGTGGGTCCAAATATATTACCACTTATCGTAATGTTATCTATATTGATAAGATCTACTTTTACATTATATCCTCCGCTACCATTATCGACGATTTTTGGAGATAGAATATTTTTAAGTAAATTACCTGAAAACGGATCAGGAGTTGACATTTCTATATTGTAGTATACGATGGACAAACTGTTTAATACCTTTTCGCACTCTATCAATATGGAACCTTTATTCAATCCCTCTAACACAAGTCTTGGTGCGCGTTATACTTTATTCCCTATCGCCCCTCAAGAGGAAGACCTCTATAAAATGTACAAAAAGGCGGTAGCAACTTTCTGGACGACTGAAGAAATTGATTTCAGCAAAGATAAGGATGATTGGGAGAAATTAAATGATAATGAACAACATTTTGTAAAACATGTTCTTGCTTTCTTTGCAGGATCTGATGGAATTGTACAAGAAAATCTCGCAGCTAGATTTCAAAAAGAAATTCAATCTCCTATTGCTCGCCTCTTTTATGGTCTTCAAAATGCTATGGAAGGAATTCATTCTGAAACGTATTCACTGCTTATAGACCAATATGTCAAAGATAAAGACGAACAAGCAAAGTATTTCCGTGCTATTGATACGATTCCATGTATTAAAAAGAAAGCTGATTGGGCGATTAAGTGGATTGAATCACCTGATGGTTACGCAACTCGTCTTGTAGCATTCGCATGTGTTGAAGGTATTTTCTTTAGTGGTTCATTTTGTGCTATTTATTGGTTGAAAAAGCGTGGTTTACTTCCTGGTTTAACATTTTCAAATGAATTAATTTCACGTGATGAAGGTCTTCATACTGAATTTGCTATTGCGTTATACCACAAACTTCAAAATAAATTAACTGAAGAACAAATTAAAAATATTATTCAAGAAGCAGTCGAGATTGAAACGGAGTTTATATGTGAAGCATTATCATGTGCACTCATCGGTATGAACGCACGAGATATGACGCAATATATTCAATTTGTAGCTGATCGATTAGCTCAACAATTAGGTCTTCAAAAGATTTATAAAGTCAGTAATCCATTTGATTTCATGGAATTAATTTCATTAGAAGGAAAAACTAATTTCTTTGAAAAGAAAGTATCTGAATATTCAAAGCCTGGTGTAGGCATGAACACATCTGATATGACAGTACGTTTTGATGAAGAGTTTTAATCTTCTTCTGAGTAAATAGTAATTTCTCCAGAAATAGGAGAATTTGTATTTAATGTTATATAAGTATCATCTTCTAAACCATAAAACCCTATAGAATTAGAAATTGTATATGGACGTGGCGCATAATCTGGTGTAATTGCTACATTATTAATTGAGAAGAATGATCCATCAGTTCCAAAATTAAACGTACTAGACTCAATAACAAATTCACCAATACCAGCATCTAACAAATTATAACATTTAAATTTGAATGACTTTGTAGGTGAAGGAATGTTATATGTTAAAGATTTTACATAGTTAAAAGGAACAGGAAGAGTAATTGCATCATCACTATTAAAATCAAATATAATTGAAGGAGCCTCTGATACAAAACAACAAGGTGATTTGAATACATAATGTTTATTCTCTAGATAACCATCATCAAACGATGGATTTTTTGCAATTACTCGATATGGATCATATGTTACATGTTGAGTGAGTGCTCGAAACTTACGTGGATCAGCAGCAGAATCAGCGTTCGCCTTAGCTTTAATCTTAAGCTTACGAATGTAATCCGATGAATCTAGATTAGGCATTTATGATTCACTTAGAAGTTATTGTATTAAATAGAATCAGGAGGAGATAAACTTAGTGTATCAAATTGAAAAGGAAGACTATTTATTCCACCAGGCACTAGTACTCTTAAAATTATAGTTGAAGCTCTTATATCAACATGACTAAATTTTAATCTATTTCCACCAATACTCTCTGGAGTAACATTGGATCCATTAATAGTGAATGTAGCAGTTGGAAAATTATCAGTATTTCCTAATTGAATTTGGGCAATATATGGATTTCCAGATACATTTGAAAATGTAAATTTATATTTACCTGAAATGCTTGGATTAATAGTTAATCCTTCAAGTATATAATTTCCTTTATTAAGAGCAATACCAGTAAAATTAAAAACTTTTGTTATTGTTCCAAGATCTTCATTGCCTCCACCATCAGAAGTAGTAATAGTAACATCTCCAATACTGCTTATTTGTCCAGGAAATGTTATATGAATTATACTGTTATTGTTAAATCCAGTAATTTCACTAATTTCTATTGAATCTTCTATTTTAATACTACCATTACCACCACCTAGTAATTCTACAACTGAATTATTAAAATTTGCCTCACCCCTAGAAGGATTAAAAGTTATTGATAAAATATTTCCACTAAGATTTACAATCTTAAAAAAAAATTCATTATTTGGTGTAATAGGTGGATTAAGTAATGTATAAGTGACAATACCATTATTAGAAGCCCCAACAACACCATTAAAATCAAGATTAGTTCTATATACATTTCCGCTTTGATTATTATTACAGAGTGCTCGTCTACTTTTAGGCATTAATGAATCTAGAAAAACAGTTTGACAAGATGCTCCTGTCAACTTGGAAACATACTGAGTTAATCGATTACTCTGTTGAGTATCACCACGTTGGACAGCATTCGCTTTCTTAAATCGAGTAAACTGAGACGCGTCGGATCCTGGCATCTCTTTACGTTTAAAGAAAGAACGTTTCTTCCTACTAATTTACCAAATGGAACTTACCTATGCCACCATTGTAGTTTTAGCATCATTGATTTTTGTACTTTCTGGAATGGTAGGATACCTTTACTGGCAACAGACTCGAATCCTTCAAAATCTAGGATCTCTTGCCATGGCCTTAAGTGCTCATATTGAAAGTACACGTCAAGAGGTAGTTTATGAAGAACCACCTGTTGAAGAGGAAGAAGAGTCTGATGATGATCGTGTTTCTGTAAAAGAATCTCTAGAAGTCGTTGAGGGTCCACCTTCTCAAGATGATATTGATGATCTTCCAGATAAAACATCAGCACAACTTCGTGAACTTTTAAGCAAAAAGGGTATTCCTTTTGGAAAGCGTGATTCTAAGAGTGTTTTAATTCAACTTTTGAAGGCAACATCTTAAACCCAATTTACTATAATTTCTCGAAGACTATTTTGGTTTAATACTTTTGAATCTGGAAAGAGTTCTTGAATACGAACACATGCTCGTATAACATGTAGAGGAGTATATTCCATGAAGTTATCAAAGAAATATTCATCACTACTCCATTTTACAGAAATCATTCCTTTTTTTGCACTTGCTAGTACCATTTCATAGACTTGATGAACGATTCGACTAATCATTTGTTCATCACGTTGTTTAGTTATGGTATCCATAAATGTATGTAATTGATTGCGTGTTATTACTTCTAGATCCATATTAGTATTCATTTATGAAATATATGTGATTCCATTTTCAACAATATTACCTATATAGCATAATGAAACTTGTATCATTTGATGTTGGATTACGTAATTTAGCTTTTTGTATTCTAGAAGGAACATCGCGAAAAGATTTGAAAATTACAGGATGGGATTTAATTGATGTAATGGCAGAAATTGGTGGTCTAGATAAACCATTATGCCATAAATGTAAGAAACCAGCATGTTGGGTACAACAAGCAACAATATATGCGTGTACTCGCCACAAAGGAACATCTGGATTGACTTACACAAAATCAGCTTTATCGAAGAAAACGAAGGAGGAATTACAAGCATTGAGTCTTCCATTAAACATTCAGGGAACGACCAAAAAAGAACTTGTGGACAAGCTATACGTAGTTTCTTCAGGAAGTGTATGGAAACGGTGTGTCAAATCCGCAAAACAGGGATCAGTAGTAGATCTAGCTCCAGCAATTTCGGATTCCCTCCAGATGCGTGCGAATCTATGGAAGGGGGCGAACCTTATAGTATTTGAACAACAACCTGATAAACGTATGTTATGTGTACAAGGAATGCTTCATATGTGGTTTGTTACACAAGGATTTCGATGTAAAGGAGTTTCTGCTATTCATAAATTAACAAATATGACAACTATTGAAGATGTAACAAAGACATATAAAGGTCGTAAGAAAACAGGTATAGTTCATGCAGCAGAATTAGTTCCTACTGAAGAACTTAAAACATTTATGTTAAAACATCCTAAGAAAGATGATCTAGCAGATAGTTTTCTTCAAGGTTTATGGGTATTAGAAAACGGAAAACATTAATAGTATTTAGATATACTCTAAATGATTCCTGGAATTTTAAGACTTAATTCAAAAACCAAATATGGTATGACATCTAGAAATGTGCCAATTTATCTATTTAATCCACTTGATAAGAAATATCAACCATGTATTGTAGGATGTTCTCAAAAAGATGTAACATCCAACGTTTTAGCATTAATAAATGTTGAACGTTGGGAAGAAAACAAACTAACACGTGGAAATTTAATAAGAATTATTGGAACATGTGGAGATCTAAAAGCAGAAGAAGAAGCCCTTCTTTATCAATATTCATCATCTACATGGAAACGATTCTCTAAAGAAACTTTGAAAATACCATCATTTGATGGATATACACATATTACTGGATTCGCATTTAATGTAGATCCACCAGGATGTACTGATATTGATGATGCAATTATAGTAGGAGATGATGAATATATTTATATTGTAATAGCAGATGTAGCTTCATGGATGATTGAAAATCCGGACATCTTTAAAAAAGCTTCAACTATCGGACAAACACTTTATAATAATGGACGTATTATATCACCTCTTTTACCAATTCAAGACGAGTGTTCTTTACTTCCAGATAAAAAGAGACATGGAATCGCACTTCGTTTTAAATGGAATAATTCTGAGATTTCAAATTTAAAGTTTATGAAAGTATCATTTGTGAATAGTAAATCATTCACATATGAATCAATTTATTCTACAAAGTATGGATCTCTGCTTAAAGAAATAAGTTCATATATCGCAAAAAGAGATATTATAGATTCACATGAATGGATATCCGAATTAATGATTTTATATAATTGCGAAGTTGCTAAAGTATTAGTTAATCAAAAACAAGGATTATTACGTACACAAAATGCTCCTGATATTGAAAAGTTTGAATTATATACTACACTTGGAGCAGACTTAGAATTTCTAGCTAATAAATCTGCTTTATACACACACGCATTGGAAGGTGGAAAACACTGGGGGCTTAATAAGGAATATTACTGTCATTCTACATCTCCTATTCGTAGATTCGCTGATATTGTGAATCAAATGGTTATACGCGAAGATTCTATATTGCCGTTTGATCTAGAAACTATAAATACATTAGCAACAAACGCAAAGAAGTATGAACGTGATGTATTCTTTATGAATAAGATTTTATCAACATCTTCTCGAGTAGTAAATGGTATTGTATTATCAGATCATCGTATTTGGGTATCTTCTTGGAAACGTATTATCACATGTAAAAATAGTGAACCTCTAGGATCATCTGGCATTCTAAAATATTCATTAGACATGGATCAGCCTTCATGGAAACGTAAGATGGTATTTAGATTCGAAGGTATAAACTATCAGGAATAACAAATCCTCGAACAATTAATCCTTTAACTTCTTTCATTTTTTCTAACATTTCTACATCTTGAGAAATAGTAGCAAGATTATTCCATTCATCTATAATATTAGATAATTTTAACATAGCTCTTACGAAGTTACCTTGTTCAATACCTAATTGTTCACATACAAAATCATCACCATTCATCCATCGTTGTACAACTTCAACCCAATAACTTGTAAGTTTCCAATATGACAAATCACTCTTTAATAATTCAGATTCAATAATATGAGAAACATACGTATTCATCATATCATGAAATTGAGTTTTTTGAATATATTCATCTGTTCTAACATCTTCTAGAAATATAGATAGACATTCTACAATTTCATTCGCACTTTTATTATGAATCATTCGAGTATCATATATATATGCCATAAGAAGTGGATGCCCTTCATGAATTTCAGAAGCCAAAACTCCACGCGTAGTTAATTCATCATCTTCATCTAGAAACCCATTTGCAAGCAATGTATTTTTTCTAAGATTGATTTTTTCTTCAAAATAAGAAAGCTTATAAATACATTCAGTCATAAATTCAATTTCTTTTAAGACTTGACTTGTTTTCTTAAATGATTTCATTGCCTTTTCCCATTTGGGTCCAAAATGAGTATTATTCCAACGACCAATTTCAGCTTGCCATTTCTTACGTTCTGCGTTTACAGAATTATCAAATAATTGTTTAAGTTCTGTATATTTTTCAAGCTCTTCAACTGTATTTTCATCCATATCTATAATTTCTTTACGCTTTTCTAGAATCTTATTTTTTATAACTCTAATATCATCACACATTTCTGAAGCCCAATATGTATCTCCAATAATATTTCTACCTGATTGAATAGCAGCTAGAATGTATGAATAATGAAAATCCATTTGAGAATTTATAACTGCTTTCTTACCCGTCATCATGGTATGAATTGTTACAGGTGATTCAGGATCACGCATAGGAAGATAGATAACAATACCCTTATCATCTTTGCCACGACGACCTGCACGTCCTGCCATTTGAATATACTCAGATGTAGTTAGCATACGATGATTTTCTGTTTTATCATCGTATTTACGATATGATGTGAATACTACAGTTTTGGTAGGCATATTAATACCAACTGCAAATGTCTCAGTAGCAAAGAGAACCTTAATAAATCCACGAGCAAACAGAATCTCAACAATCTCTTTTAGAATTGGAAGAACGCCACTATGATGATATGCTACACCTTTTTGTAAAAGAGCAAATAAATCATGATACTGTTGAGACTTTTCAAGATATGGATATCGATGTAAATGAAAGCTTACAATATGACGAACACTAGCCGCTTCAGATGAATCAATGAGTTGATCGGTTACCTTATTCGCAAGTTCTACACAAAGCTTTCTAGAAAATACGAAGAATAACGCAGGAAGTTCCATTTCAATAATTAGCTTATTCATACGATCTACGAAACTAGTTGAATGTTGAGTCTTTTTTACAACATCTTCTCCTGCTTGACGAGCTGATACACGCTCACGATGTAATCTATCTTCTTTTTCTTGTTCGTAATATTTGTTGTACCATTCAATGTATGCTTTTCTGTTAAATACATCTTTTGAATCTAGAATAACTGCCTTATTAGGAAGTTGATGAACGAGTGGAACAATACGATATTCTGTAGAAATCACATGAATAGGTTTCTGTTTAATATCACCTAACCATCCTGCAAACTTTTCAGGATTTTCAATTGTAGCAGAAAGTAAAACTAGATTTACTTGAGGAGGAAGAAGAGTTAAACATTCTTCCCAGACTTTTCCACGATCAGGATCATTAATATAATGAACTTCATCGAAGACTACAGCATCTAAGTTTTCTAGAGATAAATTTGCAGTAATTCCTACACATTCAGTAGCAGTACCTTGTTTGAATAATAAATTACGAAGAATCTCAGTTGTCATGATGACAATATCTGCTTGTGGACAGAACTTAATATCGCCTGTCATAATTCCCACACTAGGAAACATCTCTTTTAGATCATGAAACTTTTGGTTACTTAATGATTTGATTGGAGTTGTATAGAAAACTCGCTTTCCTTTTGCTAATGAATGATGAATTTGATATTCACCTACAAGTGTCTTACCTGATCCTGTCTTAGCTGTTACAAGAACATTCTCATTCTTTGAGATAGCATAGATTGCGTGTTTTTGAAATGGGTCAAGGGGAAACTTAAAAGGACTCTCTACTTCTGGAGCTTTTGAATGAATATCAACTATATTAAGCATTTTACTTATCATGATTTCATTTCACTAATTTGAATCCATTTTATGCGTTATAGTTTTCATAACTGACTCGTTCTTTCAGACAAATGGGTGACATCTTCGGTGTCGATTTTTTAACAAATCCTAAAATGAGTGAAACAAGCGGTGATATTAAGCTTCCCGATCTAGCAAGTATTGAATTGCCATCATTTGGCGATGTAGAAACTAATGATGGTCCTCGTCTAGTTCCTTCATTTAGTGAAGCAGGACCAATTGAGACCAATGATGGGTTTAAAAATTTGAACGCAGGATCCTATATTAATTCTGGATCACCTCGTATGTCTGAAGAATATAGCATGAAAGAAAAGTATGAGATTCTTCGTAAATTTGAACGTCTTAATAAATTAGGAGTACCGATGCGTAAGCGTTTTACTCTTGATTCTCCTCTTGATGAGATGAAGATGGAACTTGAATTTATTCGTAAAGAAAAGGCCATGGATCAAACCATTAAGCAGTTTTGTGATTGGTATATTACTGGTATGTCTGCTATGGAATGGAGTTCTAAGAATGTACCTCTCATGCAAGCATTTGGATTGAAACTAGATGGTCTTTCTGAATCCGCACAGATGGGTGTAGCAGATATGGAAGAAGATTTTGAGGAACTCTATGATCTGTATGGCGATAAACTGAAAATGCATCCATTAGTACGTATTCCAATTCGTACATGTATGATGGTCTACATGGTTCATTTAACTAACCAAATGGCTATGAAAGCACCTATTCCAAATATGGATCAGATTTTGAAATCTAATCCTGATATTGCTCGTCAACTTTCTATGGCTGCGATGCAACAACAAACTCAAGGTATGAAAGCACCACCACCTCCTCCTGTACAACCATCTTCTAATCCTCTAGCTGGTCTTTCTAATTTTATGAGTGGTATGATTCCACCACCACCTCAACAAACAAATGTAAGACCACCACCTCCTAAACAAATGGGATTTAAGCCTGCTAAACCAAACCCTCAACCTCCTGTAGCAGCAGTTCGTACTGCTCCATCTCCTGTAAAAGATATGCGTGGACCCGTCAATATTGATGACCTATTAAAGTCAGTCAATGCTGGAGTTGAAACAAAAACTGTCAAGATGACACCACCATCTGCCATGAAGAAATCTGGTGGATCAACTGGTAAGAATAGCGTAACTATTAAGCTCTAAAGTTTACTTAAATAACAACTTTTCTTCTTTATTATAAGCAGGTTGATCAGCATGACTAGATAATCCTGCTGCGGCTCTCATTGCTAGATCAGGATTAACCATTCCTTCACGAGAAAATGGTCCTTTACCACGAAATAATCCACCCGCAATAACTACGAAAGCAGCAGTTAGTAATACTGATGTGACGATATCACGAGTACCTACAAAACAAGCTGCAAAAATAGCCATACGACGAAGAAGTATATTTTTACTGTATTCTTCATCATCGTGACTTAACTCATGTGTAATGAATCGACTTCCTACATTTAGTAATAACATCATGACTCCAATAAAAAATGGAGATGTTCCAATAGCATTAATATACTCGATCATCCTTGCTTAGAAAGAGGCAAAATGTTCGACTGATTTAGGAGGACTACCTTTAGGAGGAGTCACAGGGGGTGTAGAATGAACAGGAGCAGTTCCCTTCTTCTGTGCTACTTGAGGTAATCGATTATCTCCCTTAAATGATGGCATATTTGTTCCCTTTAAAAGAGCCTTTAATGCTCCATTCACTTCAGGAGGGGATACACCAGCACTTTTAGGTTGAGCTACTGGAGCAGGCTTATCTGTCATGTATTCTGTAACTGCATTAACCGTCATGATATAAGCGATCGCAAGAAATACACCTACAACTAAACTTTGGTAAACTGTTACATACAAAATTCCACCTAAAGCAATAACATTTCCAACAGGTGTACTCAAAAAATCCTGTAAATGTTTAGGAGCAGGATGAGTGTAGAATGCAACATATCCAATTAGTAGTGCAACTATCACAAGTTCTGTTTGTGTGACTCTCATTTGTTTGAACCGAATGTTAATATTTTTCTATGTGTCTCTCAACAAGTGGATCATGGCTAGTTTAGAAGAAGTATGGGGAAGTCCATTCCCAAAAAAGCATCATACTATGGCTTCTAAGCATTACCAAAAAGAAGAACCTCGTGACGCAGAGCGAGAAGGACGTGTATTTCCTACACCTGTACATCGCACACAAGCTGCTTTACAGAAACATAAAAAGACGATTGATGATCTAAGTGGAAGTCTACCAATTGTAAATTCAGAAGAAGAAGCAGAAGCAAATTATGGTCCTGCTAAGGTTGGAAATACAGTTGAGCACATGACTAATCAGTCTCAGATTAAGAGACCCTACAATAAACCATATTATCCATCTAATGGTGGAACTGATTTTGCTTATGCTCCTCCTTCATTCCAAGAAGCAGCAAATGATATTAAACTAAATCAAATTATGAGAATGATTGAGCAGAATAAGGTTGGATATGAATCTCCTTCTTCTCAAGATATGATGCTGTATATTTTTACAGGTGTGTTTTTTCTGTTTACTCTAGATACGTTTGTAAGCTTAGGTAAACGAATGAAGTAAAACGGATTGATTTTAGTTATAATCTAACTCATATCAGATACCATGATGAACCAATTCCTTCTCAACAATTTAAGTGAAAATAAACTTCAGTTTAAGAATCTATTTCACTTTGATCCTGATAGCGATGTATCAAGACCATACTTCTTTCTGAAGAGAGAGCTTCTTGTAACAAATTTAAGACAATATAAAGCAGAAAAGGCTGTAGGAGGTATTAGACATGTAATTGAATACAAAGGTAAATGGTTTGATTACATTCTCAAACGTGAGTTTAAGACCTTAGCTGATTGGGCAGCTGATGCTGGTTCTACATTTGATGATGTTCTATATGGAACAAATCGTGTACATCAGTTAAATACTAATGTAAATACAGATGTTCCTATATATAAGGGTGCAGTTTATGTAACACTTTCTGCTTTACTTAAAAGTTTGAACTTTCCTATTCCTCCTAGAATTGATATTCCTACATATAATCCATTTGATAACTTTAATGATATAGCACATGAGCTTAATATTAAGAATCTTCCTATACAGGGTGCTAGTTGTCTTGTACAGAAGCCAGATGGTGTAATTGTTATTGGTCGTATTATTGATCAGAAGCATTACGAACTTGATGACATTCCTTCAAAAATCTGTATTTCTGTTCCACATACTTCACAGTATGATTCTAAAGTATATGAACGACTTTCTGATATGCCAGAGGGTACTACTGTATATTTCCGATCAGATGATGGAAATTTCCATTCAATTAATGAATTATAAACTAAAAAAAGAGTCGAAAGACCGTTTTTACTTGTCAGGAGCAGATGCGCCACGATTCATGATACGAGACTCAAATGAAGAATGATCATCAAATGCATTATCTAACATTTCAATCTCAAATGTAAGAGAATAATCTAGAGATGTTTCATCTTGATTTTTCCAATATAAAGAATCATTCTTTCCTTTATGATCATGCTTACGAATACGAATATGTAAACGATCTAGTTTTCCAATCGCAGGAGTATATCTACCATTATTCTCCTGAGCAGAATGATCACTATAAAAAATTGGTGCGTCAACTGTTAAAGAGCTATTTCCAGTTGGAATCTTTGCAAAATATCCATCAGGGTAACCTGAACGATCTGCGCCAATTGAACATTCATCTGATTTATTTAATCCTTCAATATCAATCATAAAATAGGATAAAAAACTAGATAATGTTGCACTTGTTGAAAACTCATAAGGTGATCCATTAGGAAATTCAGCTGCGACAAGACGAACATTTACTACGTTCTCATATACTCGAGGAAGATACACGACAAAATCATTATTCCATCTATATTTGGTTGTATCACGATCAGCTGAATCTATCGCTAACATTTTTTTCACCGTTGTTAGAGACTTTACAGGATTTGACGGTGAGACAATAGTGCCATTATAGTCAAAAACACGGTTCATCTTTGATATGTCACATGGAAATTTCTATTTATGTTTACCGAATTATTGTAATGATAGACCATTCATTAATTCATTCATTTCCATATCATCATAAGCATGATCACACATAGCTTTCATTTTTTGAAGAAGAATTACGTATACTTTAATATCGAATGTTTTTGTTGATCGTATTGATGCTATTAGATATTGTATTAGTACTTCAGTATCATTACAATCTTTTCTGAAGTATTTAGAAGTTATTTCTGGGTTTAATCGTGAATAATCATTAATCATATCTCGCCATTTTTCAATAATTGCTTTGTTTTCTTCCATCCAATCTTCAGTTATACGTCCATTTTTTTCAATGAACTCGAGAGTCTTAATAATTTGCATATAATTCTCATATTTCTCTGTTTCGGAATATCCTGTAACGTCGTCCATTGCGCTTTAAGTGATCTATATCATATTTAGTTTTATGAAATCCGTTTTATACTTTAATCATTGATCCAACAACCCAAATGAACACTGCGGCAGATAATTGTGCCAGTATATATCCTACTGCTTTGGCTTGTCCGATTTTACCAGATGCTAAAGCCCATGCGGTAACTGCGGGGTTAAAATGTCCACCCGAAATCTTTCCACCCAATGAGATCGCAATCGCAAGTGCGGATACAATTAACAGAGGTGCACCTGTAAAAGATACTGCGCCAACAAGAAGAGAAGTTCCTAAAAATTCTACAAGTGTAGGTGAGAACATTTATACTATTGACAATAAAGTTTACATATATTCAATGTATAATCACTAATATGCCTATCATAGTAAGAGGATTGAATAAGGGTTATTTAAGTCATCATGATGTAGAAAAACCAACAGCAATTACATTAACTATATACGATAATGGTGTTGTAACCGTAGAAAAAATGGCAGGAGATTCATCTTTTATTGTTTCACGAGGACCTCTATTTAGAATGGAATTAGGTGCTTGTCATGATGATGAAATTGAAACTGATTCATATGAAAATATTCTGTTTTACTTATCTGAAAAATATTATCAAGGTATTTTTTGTCCAAAAGGAACGTTTAGTCGCATAAAGAGAGAAGTGTTTCAAGTGTAAAACGTATTAATTATATGATTATTCTATTAATACCAGAATGGCACTTACAATTCATGGTTATCAACTTTCAAAAAAAGATGTGCCTAATATACAGACTCTTAAAGGATTACTTACTGTTAAACCATATATTCCTTCAGTTTTTGTAAAACCACAATATGTCCAGAAATATCCTGTATTTTATGAAACGTCTGAACATATATATGTTCCAAAACATTACGGAATTGAAACATATGGTCCATTTAAATCTACGATGCGTGATGTAACTAAAACAAATGCCAAAAATTGGACGTTTTCAGGTACTATTCGGGAGGCGCAAAAAACAGTCATCGATTCGTATCTTACCCCTGAACCCCGTGATGGAATTATCTCCCTCCAAACCGGAGGAGGTAAAACTGTCTGTGCGCTCTATATCGCATCGATCCTCCAGCTGCCTACCATCGTCTTGGTTCACAACACGTTTCTCCGCGACCAATGGATAGATAGAATTAGTGCGTTTCTTCCAGATGCTCGTATAGGAACTATACAAGGAGATACAATTGATATAGAA
>Ga0114962_10000253_pt1 | contig 46132 bp, 30 predicted proteins | sample C_130820_MF_Meta_FD_87017 | JGI IMG/M metagenome (GOLD analysis project Ga0114962, IMG submission 87017) | Freshwater microbial communities from Lake Croche, Canada to study carbon cycling - C_130820_MF_MetaG | ecosystem: Environmental > Aquatic > Freshwater > Lake | place: Lake Croche, Canada...
ACACTATCCGTTGGACACAACCTTATGCCACATATCAAATGCGCCCGTATCTTCGTCAACTTCGTAATGACTATGAAGTTCAGATTGAAGATAAGTTGGCTCGTGGTCAGTTTGATGATGCGAAAGCAGTCTTAGAAAGGATCATGTCTTTATGAACTTCTTTAAAAGAATGATTGTTAAATGGATACGTGAAGATTGGGAAAACGCTGGCCGGACTGTTCCAGAAGATTGTTACCCAAGTCCTAAAATAACTCGTGGCAATGCTATCAGTACTATCAGTGGTCGTAATCATATTGATAGCGAACCCACGCTTCAATTTAAAGTGTACAGTGCAGTGGGTGGTAAGATTGTAGAGTTTACTCGATATGATCGTAAAAGTGATAGGCATGATCATCAAGTTTATATTATTGGCAAAGATGAGGACTTTGGTGAGAAAATTGCTAAAATTTCAACGCTAGAGGTGTTACGATGAACGTGCAAGTACCAGCAGAAGGTATTTTAAAACATAACGATTGGGGTGACTCAAAAGTCTATCGTGTTACTTGTGAGTGTGGTGATAGTGAGCACGAGCATAATGTATGGGTTGAAGCAGACGACCATGAAGTCTCGGTAACAATTTATACTACTACTAAAAGTAACTTTTGGTCTAAGACGAGATGGTATCATATGTGGACCTTGCTTACCAAAGGTTATATTGATACCGAATCAACTGTTTGTTTAAAAAGACAAGGTGCTTTGAACTATGCAGAAACATTAAAAAGTGCTATAATAGATGTAGAGGAATTTAGGAAAAACAATGAGCAAAATAAAAATAGCTGAATTATTTTATAGTATCCAAGGTGAAGGACGTTACATGGGTGTACCGTCTGTTTTCTTGCGTACATTTGGATGCAACTTTAAATGTGCTGGCTTTGGCATGAGTCGAGGCATGCTGAGTCAAGAGGCTGAAGAAATTGCAAGTGTCGCTCATATGTTTACAAAATATGAAGATTTGCCGTTAGTCAGTACAGGTTGTGACAGCTATGCCAGTTGGCATCCAGACTTTAAAAATCTAAGTCCAATGATGGAAAGTGATGGTATTGTAAATCGTATTATGGAAATACTTCCGCACAAGCGTTGGGAAGAGGAACATCTTGTTATTACAGGTGGCGAACCTTTATTGGGTTGGCAACGTGCTTATCCAGAATTGTTAGATCACGCTAGTATGGGTAGACTTAAAGAAATTACATTTGAAACAAATGGTACTCAGCCATTAACTGATGAATTTAGATCTTATTTGCACAACTGGCGTAAGGCAAATACGGATCGAGAGATTACCTTTAGTGTAAGTGCAAAACTACCATGTAGCGGAGAATCTTGGGACGAAGCTATTCAACCGCAGACTGTATGCGAATACGAATGGTTTGGTACTGCATACTTAAAGTTTGTTATTGCCACAGAACAAGACTTTGCCGATGCAGAGTGTGCTATTGCCGCATATCGTAAACAGGGATTTAAAGGACACATTTATCTGATGCCAGTGGGCGGAGTAGAAAGTGTCTACGCAATGAATAACAAAAATGTAGCACTATTAGCAATGAAACACGGATTTCGATACAGTGATCGTTTGCAAGTGCCTTTATTTAAAAATGAATGGGGAACCTGATGAATAAATGGATTGAAAAGTTATTTGGCATTGATAAGATAAAAGCCAAAACCGAAGCCGCATTAAAACAAGCAGAAGAATCTATCCAAGTAGCTAACAAAGCCGCAACTGCCGCAGAAGCCGCACAAAAAGCAGAAGAACTAGCCAAACTAGGTCCAAAGGAACGTGCTACTGCCAAAGGCGAACCTTATGTAGCAGTATTGGATACCAAAGTAAATCCAGACAATGTACGTAATGGCTTTTTTGAGCTTGACTGGAACGACCTTTTTGTGTTACAATTGAAACAAGCTGGATACGGATTTGATGGTGATGCTGACGAAGAAATTGTAGATCGTTGGTTCAGAGGACTGTGCAAAGACGTAGCTAACGAAGAAGGGGTTGATATGACTGATCGAGGTGCTGGTTATATCAATGTCCGCAAGTTAACCGAAGACAAAAGCGAAGTTTCATGACATATATTTTAGTAGATACTGCTAACACATTCTTCCGTGCCCGTCACGTCATTAAAGGTGACGCTGACATCAAGTTGGGCATGGCGTTTCATATTACCCTTAACAGTATCCGCAAGGCTTGGCAAGACTTTGGAGGCACACACGTGGTCTTCTGTCTCGAAGGTCGATCGTGGCGCAAAGATTATTACACTCCTTACAAAGCACAACGAGCCGCGGCTCGTGCGGCTAAGACTGTAAAAGAACAAGAAGAAGAAACATTGTTTTGGGAATCGTTTGATGCATTTAAAGATTTCGTTACAGAAAAAACTAACTGTACAGTATTACAGAATCAAAGACTTGAAGCTGATGATTTGATTGCAGGTTTTATTCAAAGTCATCCCAATGATGATCATGTGATTATCTCAACAGACACAGATTTTGTACAGTTGATTGCCGCAAATGTCAAACAATATAATGGTGTAATGGAACACACTATTACACATGAAGGTATCTTTGACAAAAAAGGCAAGCGTGTTGTTGATAATAAAACTAAAGAAGCTAAGGTAGTTCCAGACCCTAAATGGTTATTATTTGAAAAATGTATTCGAGGCGATACTAGTGATAACGTGTTTAGTGCTTATCCTAAGGTGCGTAAAAACAAATTAGAAGAAGCATTTAAAGACCGTGACAATAAAGGGTTCGCGTGGAATAATCTCATGTTGCAACGTTGGGTTGACCATAATGGTTCCGAACATCGAGTACTAGAAGATTACGAACGCAACCGCAAACTGATTGATCTTACACAACAGCCTACCGATATTCGTAATATCATAACTGAAACTATTATTGATGGAATTAAACCTAAAGAAGTTACACAAGTTGGTATTAGACTATTGAAATTTGCACAACTTTACGATTTACAGAAAGTTTCAGATCAAGCATCAAGTTATGCTGATCCGTTAAACGCTAAGTATCCAGCAGCCAGTTATACATGGCAAGTTCTAAATAAAAAGGAAGTATAATGACCGAGATTCATGCAAAGCCTGTAGTTGACGGAAAATTTTGGATTGTCGAACAAGACGAAAACAAAGTTGGAGTTTTAAAGCTAACTGAACAAAAGAAATTTGTATTCAGTTCAAAAGACACTATTACAGTATTTGACAATAAGAAAAAATTGTTTGAGGCATTTGGATCAAACTTTTTTGTAGCCAAAAAGTCTAACGAAGAAGTTGAAAACTTAGACAGAGAAGTGCATGGGTATCCAACTAGCGGCGCACCATATAATCCCATGTACGATGTAAAGAAACATTTACCACTGTTTACTAAAAGTAATAAATCAAAATCAGTGTACTGTGCAGGCTATTACATTATCAAATTTGATAAAGGTTGGGTAAAGAGTTTTTGTCCTAAACTTATAACTGTTGAACGTTATCAATATGACGGTCCATTTAAAACTGAAATGGAAATGAAACATAGGCTAAACAATGCAAACAGATAAGATTAATACAACTGTGTTAACACAGTTTATGAATCAGGTCAAAGCCGCAGATACTGCCAATCAAAGAGAAATCAGATTGGACATTGCTACTGCTAAAAACATACATCATACACTGGCATTAGTAATGACTAGATTAGCAGGCAACTATGAAGGTTTAATGCAGTCACAGGCCAAAGAAGAACCGGTCATTACTGTTCAAATGGATGGCGGTGTGTGGGCCGAAAAGTGATGTAGATGCGATAAATATATACGTAGTTATCTGGAGACATGTATATATGAGTAGACCTAAACCAACAGTAGTGCTTGAGAGCGTTAATAAAAAAACGTATAAGAGTGATCAAATCTTAGAAGCGGAAGCTATTTGGGCTGTTTTCTATCTAGGAAAACCTTTCAACTTAAAAAGTCAAAATAGCCTAGGTAGTTATCCAGGTAGCAAGTACAAGAAAGTTAGTTTTTCAAATCCAGGCCATGCACACAATCTTGCTAAAAAATTAAACACGTTATTCAACAGCAAAGATTTTGCTGTGTATAAACTAACAACGGGCGAAGAAGTAAAGTGAACAGAAAAACCTACACTAAAATATTCTTAAAATCAGCAGGCGTTGCTGTTACAGAAGAAAATATTAGTGTCAGTATGCGAGTGTGGTGGCAAAACAACAGAACCAAAAGTCAAGGTGGTCTACGCTTAACTGAAAAAGGTTTGGACTTTGTAAGAACCACTTTGGATTTGGCTGTTTATGAAGTTCCGTTTCCAACCGGATTTGATTTGAAACCTCAAGTGATTATATTTTTGGATAGATTTATCGACTGTCCATATTTCCTAACAGACCGCTCAATAACTGTACTTTCGGAAAGAAAATGTTTTGAGTTGTACCTGTTTAACGGTGATGTCCAAAAGTACGGAATTACCAAAGCTATGCGTAGCAAAAAAGCCACAGAAGAAGAAAATTAAAAAAAGCACTTGACTTTTTACGGGATCTGCGTTATAATAGTAACACTGCAAAACAAAAGCAGTTCTATTTTTTAACAGACAGGAGCTAGTATGGCAAAAGCAGAAGTTATCAATCGTCAAGTGAGCCCAAACGGTGCTAAAAATGCAATCCGCAAGGCATTTAAGAAACAGCGTCCGTTGTTCCTTTGGGGCCCTCCGGGCATTGGTAAATCAGATGTCATCCATCAGTTGGGTGCAGAAATTGACGCTCACGTGATTGATATCCGTTTGAGCCTTTGGGAACCTACCGACATTAAAGGTATTCCTTACTTTGATAGCAACTCAGGTACTATGGTTTGGGGTAGCCCTAGCGAACTGCCTACAAAAGAGTTTGCTTCTAAATTCCCCCACGTTATTTTGTTCTTAGACGAAATGAACAGTGCGGCTCCTAGCGTACAAGCGGCGGCTTATCAGTTGATTTTGAATCGTCGTGTTGGACAATATCACTTGCCAGACAATGTCTTAATTGTTGCCGCAGGTAACAGAGAAGCTGACAAGGGTGTTACCTACCGTATGCCTGCTCCGTTGGCAAACCGCTTTGTTCACTTGGAAATGCGTGTGGACTTTGATGACTGGGCACAATGGGCTACTGTAAACAAGGTGCATCCAGATGTAGTTGGTTACTGCACTTTTGCCAAGAAAGACTTGTACGATTTTGATCCAAAGTCTAGCTCACGTGCCTTTGCTACTCCACGCTCTTGGTCTTTTGTTAGCGAGTTGTTGGAAGATGACGACACTGGCAACGACACATTGACTGATTTGATTGCGGGTGCGGTTGGAGAAGGGTTAGCTATTAAGTTTATGGCTCATCGTAAGATCAGTTCTAAATTGCCCAAGCCAGAAGACATCCTTGCAGGCAAAGTTAAGAAAATGGAAACTAAAGAAATTAGTGCCATGTATTCTTTAACTGTGTCATTGTGCTATGAGCTCAAAGATGCGGCTGACAAGAACGACAAGAAGTTTAACGACAAGGTCAACTACTTCTTTCAATTCATGATGGATAATTTTGAAACAGAATTGGTTGTTATGGGTACCAAACTTGCATTGACTCAATATCAATTGCCGTTGGATCCAGACGAGATTGCATGTTTTGATGACTTCCATACTAAGTTTGGCAAATACATTGCGGCTGCCCAAACTAAGTAACTAAAGATAAAAGGTGTAGAAATACACCTTTTATCTTGACTTTTATACAGAATGATTGTATAATACATATATACAGTAAACACTAGGAGCAAAAATGGCACATAGTACCGATCCAATTATTGATAAAATTGTAATAGCCCGAGTGGGACTATTGCTACGTCACCCATTCTTTGGCAACATGGCAACTCGCATGGCATTAATTGATGCCAGTGATTGGTTGCCTACTGCCGCTACCGACTTCCGTAACTTCTACTTTAACAGAGAATTCTTTGACAAGATGACTCCGCGGCAAGTTGAATTTGTAGTAGCACACGAAATTTTGCATTGTGTATTTGATCACATGATGCGTAACGAAGGTAGAGAAAAACAAATTTGGAACATTGCCGCTGACTATTGTGTTAACGGTATCTTAAAACGTGACCGTATTGGTGATGATCCTCCTGTCAAGTTCTTTTACGATCGCAAGTACGACAACTGGTCAGCTGAACAAGTGTATGACGAGATCTACAATAAGTATGATGAAGAACAACTTAACCAATTAGGTCAGATGCTAGATCATCACATGGATCCAGAAGGCGGTAAAGATGGACAGCCTCAGTACTCTAAAGAAGAACTGAAAAAGATCCGTGACGAGATCAAAGAAGCAATGATCCAAAGTGCCAATGCCGCAGGTGCAGGTAATGTACCAGGCGAGATTGCACGTATGATCAAAGACATGACTGAGCCTAAAATGGACTGGCGTGAAATGTTGCGTATGAATATTCAAAGTCTTGTTAAAAATGACTTTAGTTTTAGCCGTCCTAACCGCAAAGGTCAAATGACTGGCGCGGTATTGCCCGGTTGCAATTTTGACACTAGCATTGACGTATGCGTGGCACTTGACATGTCAGGTTCTATCAGCGACGAAATGGGTGCAGACTTTTTAGGTGAAGTCAAAGGCATTATGCAGGAGTTCAAAGACTTTAACATTAAAATTTGGTGTTTTGACACCAAGGTCTATAATGAACAAGACTATGACTCTTACAACGGTGAAGAAATTGACGAGTACGAAATCATGGGCGGTGGCGGCACAGAGTTTGACTGCAACTGGGAGTACATGAAGGACCATGATATTCGTCCTAAGAAGTTTATCATGTTTACAGACGGGTATCCTTGGAGCTCATGGGGCGACGAAGATTACTGTGATACCATTTTTATTATACACGGTAACGATACTATTGTTCCGCCGTTTGGTGCCTATGCTTACTACGATATGGAAACATCAACTGCCTAATGTTATCGCTAGATAAAATTAATCCCCTTAATGTATTAGGGTGCAGGGAGGTCGGTGATCCGCCTCCCCATTTCCATTATCTCCAATTAAATCTCAAGTATAATATTGTAGAATCTGTTAGACAATGGATTTACGAAAATCTGCATAGTAGATTTTATCTGGGAGAAAGTCTACAACTTGATGATAATCAATTCACTATAAAAATTAAGATTGGATTTGAAGAGCCAAAAGAAGCCAGTTTCTTTTTGCTTGCTTGTCCACTTTTAAAGTACACAAATCATTAAAGTGATATATAATAGTACTTACAACCAAAGGAGTAAATTATGACTGAAGAAACAACTACACAACCAGAAGCACAAACTACACCAGAAGCACAAGCATCTGTAGATTTAACTGTACAAGACCTAGCAGGTCTACGTTCAGTTATCGATGTAGCAAGTTCACGTGGTGCATTTAAGGCCGCTGAAATGGAAGCTGTTGGAAAACTATTCAACAAGCTAAATGCATTTTTGGATCAAGTAGCCAAACAACAGCCTGCACCAGCAGAAGGACAATAATTTAATGGCTGATATCAAACACATTGGAAGGTTCAAGTCAAACGGACGTAAATGTCTAATTGCCTATAGAACACTGCCCGGTGAAAGCGATTCTGCATTGGTTATCCAAACTGAAAATTTAACTGACGAAAACCACGACTCACTAATGAAGTTAGTTGAGTCACAGGGTGCTCAGTCAAGTTATGAATTTGCAGAAGTCCTAGCACGAACAAGATTCCAAGACGGTAGCGTTATGTTATCTAACTTGCATAGTAATAAAAAATTACTTAAAGTAAAGACTAGCGACATTGAAGTAGTTCCAAATATGAAAGCTGTTATTAGTTTAGATCAACTAAACCAACTAATTGCTGAACAAAAAGGAATTAGTGTTAATGACCTAGCATTAGGTAACCAAACATCTATACAAGATGTTGCTAAAGTAAATGATCTAACAGTTGAAGAAGAAACTGTTCCACAAAAAGCATTTGAAACTAAACAATTAGATCAACCACTTACTGATACAGACCTTGCAAAGAAATATCGTTCTGATGCTGACCGCCTTAGCAAGGAAGCCGCTCAACTTCGTAGGATGGCTGAAGAGCTAGTTCCGACAAAGAAGAAAGCTGCCGTTGACGAGTGACAAAAAAGTCTTTGCCAAAAGACGTAGTTGAGTCGTGGCCGGAGATTTTTAGTGATATAGATGTTCGTGCAATACCGTTAGAGTATCTTGATTCCATACGGATTATTTTTGAAAACGGTAAAGTATGGGATATAGACATTGCCAAATATGCTAAACAATCCGGCGAAGACGATCTAGAAGGGCATCTTAAAGAACTATTCAGCAACTATGAAGAGTCTATACAACATATAGACTTTCGATTAGATGTCGCTAAAGTTAAGAAAGATGTAATAAAACAAACTAAGAGTTTTCTTAAAAAACCAAAAAAAGAAAAATGATAGCAGGAATGTTTGCAGTAGACAGTGTCGGGGGAATGGGATGGAAAGGCTCTATGCCTTGGCCAAACAATCCAGACGATATGAAATGGTTTAAAGCTACTACGCAAAACCAGATAGTTGTCATGGGTAGAAAGACTTGGGATAGTTCCGATATGCCGAGTCCGTTACCAGGAAGGCACAACGTAGTTTTTACCAATAACTTTTTTGATCAAGACGATATTGAGCAAATACGTGGTGATGTATGCGAAGCATTAGTTAGTTTAAAAAGTCATAACAAAAGAAAAAATGTTTTTGTTATAGGCGGAGCAAACTTACTCATGCAGAGTAGGCCGGTGCTAGAAAAAGTTTATCTAACACGTATTTCAGGTGGTTACCTAAACGACACTACTATTGATATAGTAGACTTTTTAGACGGAATGGTATTACACCAAACTGTTAATCTTGGATCTTGTATAGTAGAAGAATATCATAATGAAGCAATATCATCAAGCGTTAAAGCATATACTAACAAACGGAAAAAACAAGACCGATAGAACGGGGGTAGGAACCCGTAGCGTATTTGGTTACCAAATGCGTTTTAATCTGCAAGAAGGTTTTCCAGCTACAACTACTAAGAAGCTCGCCTGGCGGGCGGTTGTAAGCGAACTCCTCTGGTTCTTAGAGGGTAGTAGCGATGAACGCCGACTTGCGGAGATCCTACATGGTACTAGAGATATTACAAAGAGCACTATCTGGACAGCTAATGCTGAAGCAGACTATTGGAAATCCAAAGCAAAATTTCCAGGAGATCTTGGTCGCGTGTATGGAGTACAATGGCGCGATTGGATATCTCATACACCTGAAGGTGCGCCCGACATTGATGATGAATACGGCAAAACATATTTTGACCCTATATACAAACACATCGATCAAATAGAAAAACTTATTGAAGGTTTAAAACAAGATCCTAACGGGCGTAGACATATTCTTAGTGCATGGAATCCAGCCGAACTGGATCAAATGGCATTGCCTCCGTGTCACGTTATGGCACAGTTTGATGTTACAGATGGTTATCTAAGCTGTCAAATGTATCAACGTAGTTGCGATATGTTTCTAGGTGTACCTTTTAACATTGCCAGTTATAGTTTACTAGTTCACATCATTGCTCGCGAGTGCGGTCTTAAGGTAGGAGACTTTGTCTGGACCGGCGGTGATTGCCATATCTATAACAATCACTTTGATGCTGTAGAAGAACAGTTATCTAGAGAACCTAAGGCATTGCCTACACTAGTGTTTACAACAGGCAAAAAAATCGCCGACTATAAAGTCGACGATTTCATATTAGATAACTATAATCCAGATCCAGCTATTAAAGCTGAAATGGCTGTTTAACGTATAAAAGCTTCTATTAGTTTGACTCCAGTATCATCACTGGATTCTAGTGCAATAGCAAATACATCATTAGCATGTGGTACAGCGGCCACAGCACATCCGTTATTTGTTGCTACTAAACGCTGTCCTTTACGCACTGTACCAACCACCTTAACAGGAACTCTTCCTTTTAGCGCAACGGTTACGCCCCCTTCTAGATCTTTATTCATTAGATAAGCTGGCTTGTCGCTTACTACACCAATTGCTAGATCACCGTATGCGCTAGCAGTAACTTCTTTTTCGCCGCCAATAGTCAACACAGTTCCAACTTCATATTCAGCATCTGGTAGATATTTTTCTGCCAAGTCAGCAAAGTATGCTTCGTTAGCAACACCAATAAATTTATCAGCTGTAATTTGATTTGCACTAAAGTCGCCGCTACTATTTCTAGCTACAATACTAGCTCCGGTGTTACTAGAACTAGCATTAATACTGATTTTAACATTATCGCCTGCGCCTGGAACATATGCGGCTGTTCCTTCATTTAGTACCACATAATTACCAGCAGTTAATTGACCAACGTAATTTAAACCAGATAAATTGGAACCGCTAAGTTGAAAATCATCAGCAAAGGCGGCTGTAATAGTAATAGCTCCACTACCGTCAAACGTTTGACTACCTTTAAGAATACCGCCTAATCCTATAGCTCTAGCCTGTTGTAATTTATCAGCAGTTGCCGCTTTACCTGTAAAGTAAGCACTAGAACCTGCACCAGTGCCCTGGCTTAAAATTACTGTTCCGTTTGGAGATAATACATCGCCATTTAGTCGAGCAATTACAGTACCATATCCGTTAGTGCCATCCCCGAGTGTGAGTTTATTTTGATTAGTATCGTATGAAAATGTTGTTTGATCAGCGTATATACTTCTTGGCTGACTACCTGTTCCTGGTAATGCTCCTGAAACAAATACAGGGTAAAATGTTCCTATATCAGTTGGTTTGTCAGCTACAAGTATCTGAGCAGAATTACCTACACTGATTGATGCTAAATTTTTCCATTCTGGTATTGTCCCAGTACTAGATAACACATATCCAACAGCGCCAATTGATAGATAGTTGGTAGTATCACCGGCTGTTTGATACGGCATGTCACCCAGTACACCTGCAGATAAATTTTTAGCTTTAGTAGCAGTAGTGGCATTACCACCAATACCGTCACCGGGGTCAGTTGCTGTGATAGTTATAGGTGCCGCGCCTGCTACAGATTGGCTTGTAAAATTAAGAGTTAATGTTGTTTGTCCCAATGCTGGTACATCAGCGGCTACATTGGTAATTTTTACAGTACCTGTAATTGCTGTACCTGTTACGGTGGCATTTGGTCTCCATGTATCTCCAAGTCCTGCAAAAGTCCAAGGTTGTAAATTAGTTCCGGACCCAGTAAATGTATCAACTAAAACAGTAATTGTCAATGCAATGTTATCAATAGCTGTTATTTTTCCTGCCATTGATATAGTAGGATTATTTGCAGATGTTACTTTGATTCTAGTATCTAGCTGATAGCCAGTTACTTTGTTAATTGTCCAAGTTTTACTTCCGGTGCCTACTGTAGTGGCTGTTACTGATCCAATGTCAGTATACCCTGGTCCTGAAGGAATATTGCTTCCTGTAGTCAGCGAGTTTTGTACAACAATTGTAGTTGACGTTGACGCACCACTTGTTCCCACTAAACTAGCACTGGTTGATGTAACGGTGATTGGAGCGGCTGTTGGGGCAATATTAATATTCCAAGTAGAATTAGCTGTAGCTCCAACGCCGTCTGTACGAGCCACTTTAAGATTGGCTCTTGCCTGGGTATCAGTACTAGCATTTGTACCGCCTGCCGCAATACCTAAAATTCCGCCTGCACCAAATTTAGCATCAACGTAAGATTTAGGTACAGCCTGTTGATCACTGGCAACTGCTCCGGTCAACGTAACTGTTGCAAATGTTGGGTCAGTTGGTTTTCCAACTAGGTCAGTATATTCTATACTGATGTTTCCACTACCATCAAACGGTTTTCCGTTGATATTACGAGGAGTTTTTAATACTGTGGCAGTACTAGCGTTACCACTAAATGTTGTTGCAGAAATTGTGCTAGTGCCGTCATCGTTTCGCTTACGTGCTACCAGTGTATCTCCACTATTTGTTGCCATAAAGCTAGCTTGAAGATACGATACACCAACTTTTAATGAATTTGCTTGTGTTGCTGTGCCATCAAATGTTGTGGCATACACAGTGGCCCATTTGGCACTTGTGCTACCTAAGTTAAATGCCGAACTTGTTAAATCTGGTCTGATGCCGTACTGATCAATTACTAATGGAAATACTGGAGTTGTATTTTGTTTAACTGAGAATGTAATACGTTGGCCGCCTAATCTAGCAGATATTTGTGGCTGATTGGCAATAATTTCAATTTTTAAATCGTCGTTTGCGCCTAAAGTAAGACCTTCGTCAACGTTGATTTTAACTTGATATGGTAATGTTAATAGATTGTTTACCGGGCTTAAATATTCTGCCGGAAGTTTTCCGCCAAAACGTAATGCATTTGATGCTGTTCCCCAAACTTTGTATGTGCCGCCACCGTTAGTACCACTAACACCAATAGCATCAACATTAGGAAATGTAATTCCTCGTTTGATTTGTTTAGAAGATGGGTCTGTAAACCCAACAATAGTACTATCGGGGTCAGCAATGTTTAGTACAAATTCATCTTCAGATACAATAAAATTAACTGCACCGTTTACTGTGGCCGCAATAATTCCATGAGGCGTTCCGCTAGCATCAACAACGTTGCGGCTAACCATTTGTGTAATGCCAGTACCTGCATTTTGTGGGCCAACAGTTAACCAGTCTGCTGTTACTCCACCAATTCTAACTTTTAATTGGTCTTTGTTAGAGTCAAACCATAAATCTCCAGGTGTTGGAAACGGTGGCTCTGTTGCGCTATATTCTGCACCTGTTAAGGTTTTCCATACTTTTGCAGTAGAATATGTATCACCGGTGTGTACTTTTAATTTTTTATTAGTTGTATCGTACCAAATTTGGCCAGAAATAGCATTTGGAGGAGAAATTTCTCTTGCAAAATTTTCTAATAAATGCACGAATGTTTCGTTTTGAATCTCTCCGTAGCCGGCATAATTTTTACCGACTAGCTGAACATCTAGCGATTGGTCTACAGTACCATCCTGTACTGTAGCTTGTACCGCTCCATTCCATCTGTTTATTGTATATGACATCTATTGGCCCCTAAAACTAACGTTATTATTATTTATCGCTCTTTGTGCTTTTAAATTAATGCAAAAAGTTTCCAATTTGTAGAATTTCCCGACGGATTTGTTAATCCTGCACTGGCATTTAACTTACAAATCCATTCTTTGTAATCAAAAATTACAACATCATTAACTGAGTATGCAGTAACATTATCCCAATTGCCCACTGGTACAAAATCAGTAATGTATTCCCATGCTAGACTGTTGTCTGGTTGTTCGACAACAGTAAATCTTTTATAAAATCTGGTAACCACAACGCTAGCTGACGGTGCTGGAATTACTTGTGTTTCTATAATATCTTCTACTACTGAGAAATTTTCATAGCTACCTTCACCTTTATTCACTGTGTTTTTACTAAATGCAATAGTTTCAGTGCCAGTTAGTTGGGTACCAGTTTGTACTGGTTTATATTGTATGGCACCAACTACTATTGCCAAATGAGTTGCATGAATTTTAGCAATAGTTCCAACAATAGCAATACCTTGAGGATTATTAACACCGTTGTATATAGAAGCTGTATATGTTAAAATTTCAACTATTTTTGCATTGGCTGCTTGAATTCCAGGCTGTGTTGTTATATCAAAATCGCTGATATCTAATGCTAGTGTAATTGGACGGATACTAACACGCTCATCAACATATTTTTTATTGGCTGCGTCAGTTAAATTGCTAGTGACATAATTTAAGTTGGCTAAATTTGTAAGTGTTTTACCGTTGACATTTATAACACTAGTAGCTGAAGATAATATTAACTCAGTTGTCCTACTAGTAATAATGTTGCCGGTAATGTTTAATCCTGCATCCATATTTAAAGTAGTTAAACTACCTAGTGTTTTTAAATTAGAATTAATTACACTAGATCCTAATGTTGTAGCAGACAATACAGGATTAAAATTAATTCTATATGTTTTATCAGTTGCTATATTAAAATTTTCAGAACTAGACCAACTAGTATATGCATATGAATATGTTAAAGTTTTGTCAGTAGTACCATGTAATGTGATTCCGCCGCCGTCAGCATCAGTATCAGTTACCACCCCAACTGGTGATTTGTTTAATTCAATATTTTTATCTTGTACTTGTAAAGTGGTCGTATTAATGTTAAAACTGTCACCTTGAATGATCAAGTTACCTGAAACTCTTAAGTCTCCGGTAATGTCAACTGCTTTGGTAGGAGCTCGATTAAAAAATCCAATTCTTTGATTTATAGAATCAATGTATATTGCAGTTTTTACACCACCTACTGGTTGTTTTGTTTTAATTTCAATTGCTCTACTTGACTCACTATTTTCAATAACAAAGTTACCGCCTTCAAGTTTTAAACTAGTATCACCTTGTGCCGACAATGCGGTACCTGGATCTCCACCTAGTAATCGAACACCAGCTGTTGATTGTACTGTTAACGAACCAACAATTGTACCGTCTTGGTTGTTATATAATATATCGTCTGCTACTTTGGTTTCTCCCAATGCTGTAACTAACCCCTCTGCACGAGAAACAGTGACATTAAATTTAATGCCAATTAATGTACCTACTGAAAATCCAACTCCAATATTACCTGTAAATCCTTCAATTGCCAATGCAGGAGTAAACGCGGCATTGCTGAGTATACCTAATAGAACTCCGTTAACAAAAAGTTTAGCAACTACTTTAAGTCTATTATTAGTGTCAATAATGTTATCAATTACAAATCCCGATGCTTTTTGTTGTGCTGTATAAACCGGGCCTGCCAATGTTAAATCAACACCGTCATAAAACCATAACTGATTTGTTTCATTATTAATCCATAGGTCGCCGGGAACCAGATTAAGAGGACGGTTTGCGCTTACTAATGGTCCTCCGCTGGCTCTAAAGATATTTCCGTCATAAACGTTTAATCTACCAGTGCTGGTATTGTACCATAGTTGTCCTTTGATAGGATGCTCAGGTTCTGTACTGCTAGAAAAATTCTCTAGTAGTTTTACTAGATTTTCATTGAACACTTGGCCAAAATTTGTAACATTTTTTCCAATTAACGTAAGACTACTACTGCCAGTATCAAATTGACCGTCTGGAATCTCTGCTAATACGTTACCGTCAGTTTTATTAATTTTATATGTCATTATTTGTAGTCCGAATCGTAATCTGTTAGTTTACCTGTCCAAATAATCATATTTAGAGCTAGGAACGGGTTCATAATACTAAACGGTTGGCTAAATGGTCCGCCGACTGGTTCTGTTAATATGCCGCCGCTTGTTCTTAAAAGTCTGCCTGTGTCGTTTGCACCGCCTAATCCTTTAACTGGAATAGCATCAGTATCAACTAATTCTGTTGGACTATATGCTCCAAAGCGTCCATCGCGATTGCCTGTTAAATCGTGTTCGTGATCTGGAAGATTGTTAACAGTTAATTTCATTTTTTCGTCACCTGCACCAATGCGTACAACTGTAGGATCAGCATAATCAATAGTAGCATTTGGATCAGTAACTCGAGCCGCTGGTGTTGTGATAGTATCTATCTTTGAAGAAATACTATTTCTGTCAGGAACTTGTTTACCATTAAACATGTTATCAGCACCAAGAGGAAATCTACCTCTTAAGTCAGGAAGTTTAAATGTATCAAATCCTTTTGTACCTAATGGATTAGTAGTAGCATTGTATGCATTAGAATTACCATACAGTCCAGCAATAATATTATATAGTGCTTCGTATCGTATCCTAGAAACTTCAGATCCGTCGCATAATAGCCAGCCCATTGGCGCTTTAAGTCCGGCAAAAGGTACAACAGTACCTACTGGTAGTTGCGGTATTGCTGAAAATAGTGTATTCTTTTTAATTTTCTTAAGGCCAGCAGTTCCTTGACTTATTAAGAAATCGTCGCCTTCGCCTAGTGCGGCTGCTGTTGTTACTTCTGCTTTTCCGGAAACAAATGTTTCACTGAGATTTGTAACAAATTGTTTTCTATTACCTAATACGCCAGCTGGACTAATAGTTCCAGCGATAGCTTGCGGACCAGTTGCGGTTCCGTTGAATGTTATATAAGTTTTTGTTCCTTCAATAACGTTATATGTACCACGATATGCTACTGGAGTAATATTAGATACAACAACTACAGTGCCTGCTGGAAACGGAATTACTGTCTGAGCATCAAACTCAAGTTTGATAACAGTTCCGTTACCCGATGCAACTGAGGTGTTTACTGGATTAGTTCCTGTTTTGCCGTCAAACTCAATCTCGTTACTAGTTACATCACCAGTCATTTCAAATATTGTTGAGCTAGCTAAGTTGGTAGCAGAACCGTCTATCGACCCTTTGACTGTTCCTACTAGTTTTCCATTAAACTCTGTAGCGGCAAATATTTTATTAGCATATATGTTATTAAATTGTTTTCCGCCTTCAACCGTAGGACTAGATCCCAATGAAGAACCGTTATTAGTTGCAGGCGATATATCTGTACCAACAGTAATTTTACCATCTAGACTGATATTTCCGCCAACAAATAAATTCTTTTCAATACCTGCTCCGCCTGCTAACTGGAATGCTCCAGTTACAATGCTAGTTGAGTTAGCAGTGCCTTTAATGAATAACTGTCCCGACGAGTCAGGATTTTCTAGTGTTAGACCAAGGCGTATATTTCCACTAATATCTAATGCTTCTTGTGGGGCAATATTATTGATACCAACACGTTCTTGACTGTCTACTCGAATAACAACACGTTCATTTCCGTTATTATTAACACGAATGTCTAGACTAGATCCTGATGTTTTTTGATAAATGTATCCAACGCCGTTATCAACAGCAAGTTCCATCTGGCCGTCGGCACCAATTTGAATACCGGTGTTGCTTTTAACGTTAAGACCTTTATAATTATTAGTAATGACATCACCGCGTAAGAAATTGTCTGCTTCAAGGCCTGTTGACAAGTAACCGGATACAATTAATTTACTAGCTTTTTCTGCTGTGCCAAAATATCCGTTATATAAACTGCTAAGTGTTACACCTGAGTATATGTAAGGAAATCCCGGCAATGTAGTTTTAGGTTGAAATTTGTCAGTACTAAAAATTGCAACACGGAATCCGCCTACATAATTGGTAATAACAGTACGTTCAATATTGTCCGTATCTCTAAAACTTTCTGGTTCAGCTCCTGTTCTAGCTCCTGCACTAAATCGAGGACCAACTAAGATCCATCCTGATCCAGAGAATAAAAATAATTGTTGTGTATCAGTGTTGACCCACAAATCTCCAGGTAAACTATTGCCTGCATCTGGTTGGTTTCCGCTTGACTTTTTAAGGCCGCCAGCGGCTACCCATTGAGTTCCATCATAAACATTTAATTGCTTTGTACCAGCATTGGTATCATACCATAGTTGTCCTTTGACAGGATTAACCGGTTCGCTAGTATTTGCAAAATTTTCTAATAGATGTAAAAAGTTTTCGCCAAGAGCCTGTCCATAACCGGTGGTATTTCTTCCTGGGAAATTAAGACTAGTAACTGAATTCGTAGTATTATCATCTACGGCTAACGGGGTGTTATTAATTTGATCAGTAAAACGAATTTTGTATGCCATATTTACGCTCCGTTAAAACCTGTTAGGCTCTGTACCCTAACAGTGTAATCAATTTGAATTAAACGGTTTAGTGACTTTTGCACAGGATGGAAAATAACATGCGTTAGTAGTTTGCCCGTTCCCGTTGGGTTATATGCCCTAAGACCTAACTCATCAAATACGTATTCGCCGTCTAGGTATGTTGTATTGTCAAATGCTTCTTGATTATTAGGCTCGCCGTAGTCTAACAAACAAGTAACTAGGATATCTGTATAGTTTGTTCCGGTAACATGTCGAACATCAATTTTATTACGAGTTGGGTCAACGTTATTTGTGCTTCTATCGTTGACAACTTTAGTATAAGTTTCATTGTATAAACTGCTGTTAGAGCCAGTGGTATTTGGGGTCAAATATGTAATAATTCCTGTTGGGTCTACTGCTGTTCCGCCGTTGCCAAAGCTCATTTGATATATTGTTCCTATACCCTCGTTTGCGAGACTCTGTGCCAAGGCAATACTCATATTCTCATAATGAATAGCATTGCGCTTGTTAACTATAATCTCTTGAGAGACGGGATCCCAAATTTTAATATGCCCTTGGAGTAATATTCCCGAATTTTCATCTGGTTTTGTTGTCATGTTGTTTTCACCTATACAATGTATTTATTTTAATAGTTTTCTTATACTTTATTCTTATCTGGCAATAGAGCGTAAGTTGATCTGATAAACTTAGCTGGATCGGATCCAGAATCAGCTAAACTAACACCCTCTGTAGACCATGCTTGACCTACACGTTTTTGAACTACAATATACTGTCCTGCTTCGGGTACTTCAGTTAAACGAATCTGCATTGGTTGTTGATTTGTTGCAGAAGCTACTGAAAATTCAGCTTCGTATTGCACATCTCCGCTAGGACTATCTGGTCCTAAATTGGGATTCCAAATAGTATACGAAGTCTTGCGTAATCTACGGCCCGCCACAAATACTTCCACATCATTACACTGATTGTATGTTGACGGTATAGTTTTTCTGTACCAATTAGAATCTGCTATAGCTACAGTTAGTTTAAAATCTAATTGTATCTTTAGATATTTGATTCCTTTAGAAATTACTCTACTAGTTGGAGTTTGATTATTAATATTGAATATTAATGATCCGGCTGTGTTTGCACTAGTAGCTGTAACTGTGAATGTAGTTAAGCTATCAATTGACGTGATAATTGCCAGTGCACCAAAATTTCCATTACCAGAAACTCTACTAACAACCTGTCCTATTTGTATTCCACTTGTGTTATTAGGGATTGTTATTCCATTTTTTACATAAGACCCTGTCAATGTAACAGTAGATACTAACCCTACGGTACTAACAGTACCAGCAAGTGTTATAGTTTTTACATCTTCTGTTCCGGTAAATTGTATAGCGCCATATGTATTTGCAGTAGTTGACTTAATGGTAATTTGTGTATTACTGTTAACTTCAGTAATCACAGTAAGGCCGCCGATTGCTCCAATGCCACTAATTTTAGTTAGTACCATGCCTGTGCGGAATATACTATTGGCATTTGTCAATCCAGTTACTGTGGTAGTTAGACTCGTTCCTGTTACTGTTCCATTAGCTAAAACTGTTGTAAATTTTGGCAATGACGAAATTGCAGGATTATATATGATCAAATCGTATGCTCCAACAGATTTAGCAGGAGTTACAAAAGTTAATTTTGTATTACTTATTCTGTTAACTACACAGTCAACATCGCCAACAAATACTTTGACATTGATTTTAAATCCAGTTCCTGTGACTGTCACCGTCTGACTTCCTGATAAGTCAGCGGTTTGATCTTCTCCGAGAAATATTACCGATGTTACTGTCAGCTCGTCAGAGTTAACATAGATGCTAGAACCGTTTGTATATCCGTCTGACACAGTCACTGATGAAATAAATTCATCTTTATACGGAATAGTTTGAGTAATGCTCTGATCTCTCACTAGAGTGCCCTGAGCATGAACAGCTTTAACCCCTGTGCCTAATGTACCGCGTTTTAGTTGTCGAATAATGTTGCCATCTTTTTTCAAATACTCAATACGTTCGCCATCAATAAAAATCACGCCAGGTTTGTTTAATCTAGGACTCGGTTCAGGTAAGACTGCACCGTCAATTAATTCTATAATATTATCATAATAATTTAATGTTTTAGATAATGTAGTAGATGATGAATCATCAATTCTTGAGTAAGAATTTTTATTCAGCATGTCCTTAAATATTTTATAACCAAAACTATTTCGTGTTACTTTATTACTGAATGCAATTATGTCTATAATATCAGTTTCTGCAAAATTCATAGTTGGTGTAAAACTGACATGATTCATATTGCTTTCTAGTGCATAATCAATCTCAGGAGTCAATAACTTTTTGTTTAGTGTTATCCAAACATATTGAGATGCAACTGCAGGTCTACGTAATTTAATACGGCCTCCTGCCAATTGATTATATCTGTAATATTCTCTTGCTCCGGCAACTAATGCTGATGCTGATGTCATCTTATCATGCTCACGTTCTATTTCAAGTATATCGTGGTTACTAAAAGTAATGACGGTAATTGCCGTGTTGATACTGTGATTGCCTAAAAATTCTATGGATAACATATTATCTGTGGAAATTATGTTATAATCAGAATTTGCAACTATTGATAATGAAATTTTATCTCCAGTTTTTGCAACGCCTTTCTTGACTTTGAGTTGATTGTTAACTGGAATCCAAAAGTAGTCAATACCCTGTACAATGTTTACTCCGTTGACTGCAACAATAACAGTACTGCTATCTATAGTATTGAATGCATATCTTGAACTGTCAACAGTATATGTTCTAGTTGTTCCTGCTACTATAAAATAGAAAGTATCAGCTGGCGTTAATATACTACCGTTAGCTATTACTAGTACATTGTTAGCCAATGGTTTAACAAATTCTGGATTACGAGTTAATTCATAAGTTGTATCAATACCGTTGTGTATTACTATTTGTTTTTGTACTTTGCTAATTGAGTCAACTGCTGATCCTAAAATTGTATAGTTAATAATTGCGCCTGCAGGTGGTGCAGTATCAAAACGTATCCCAATAGTACCAATCAGTGTATACTGACTACTTGTTTTAAAGATTGTTACATTAGTAGCTTCGCCATTAATGGTAACAAACGCAGTAGCTTCGCCACTCCATCGTGCAACTGATACAAATTCAGTAGTAGTGCCGTCACCAATAAAATAATCTAGGTCCAAGATGTTTAAACCGTTTTGACTTAGGCTATTAATTACTATTTCTAATCCATCATTGTATTCAGTAATTAAATCAATCTGCGTTGTCGCAAAGTTAACAGTATAATCAATATTTTGTTTGATAATATCTCCGGCAACCTTTACAATTACCGCAGTAGATGTTGAAGGACGTTGTCCAATATCATAGCTAATCACTCCGTCAACAATGGTGTGTCGGATAGTTTCAATTATAGGTGCACCGTCGCCAATCTTGTGATAAACTGTGATATCAACTGTATCTACAACTTGGCCGGTAACTACTTCCTCCGGAGCATGACTTGAAGTTGATGTAACAAACCCATCGCCGTCAACGTTAATATCTTCAGCTGCCAATCCGGTAGCACTTACATAAGCAAAATCTCCACCAAACAACTGAGTATCGTATTGTATATCGCTAGGTTTAAAGCTACCATCACTGGTATTCTTTCTTAGAATAATACTATCACCCGCTTGAATGTCTATACCATATGTTGTTGTAAATGTTGCATTGTTGGGTATCACAATTGGTCCAGTACTTACACCATCACCAATGAAAGAATTCATTATAGCATCTTGATTAACAATGCTTGGAAAACTTTCAATTTCGTGTTGCACAGTGTTAACTTTTCCGTTGATTGTAACTGTGGCTCCAGGTGTTATTACACCAGCAGTTGTTACAACATCAAATCTGTTGTTTCCAGTAGCAAAGGCTTTGGCATATGTGCTTGTTAAACGTACACTGGTATTGTTAATAATTTCGCCTATATAATAAGTAGTGCCAGAAACATATCCCTGGATAGAGCCATGACTTAATGTTCCAGTTATTCTAATACTTTGACCAACTAGTCTTAGACCAGCTGGCAGGATCAATCTTCCAAAAATATCAAATATCTGTACAGAAGTAATGGTGCCGGTACCTTCGTATGCAGTTAGTTGATTGGCGCCGTTGGCTATTAGAGCAATGGCGTTGTCTCTGGCAAACTGTGCAACAACTGCATTTTGTTCAGTAACAATATAATCTGAATTTAGATTATCGTAAATTGCCTGTTTGGCATCTTTTATTTCCTGCTTTTGATTTATTATTTGTTGATTGCCAAGCAAGACTGCATTATTCAATGCAATTTGCGCCTGGAGCAATAGGGCTTCGGCGGCAGTTCTAGCATCAAATAATACATCAAGTTGGCGGGTTAAGTCTGCAAGTAATGCGATATTAAAATCTTTATCTTCTTGAGCAGTGGCTAATCCGTTTGCAATAACTAGTTTTTCATTTTTAACAGCAATCAATCTGTCAAGCAGTGGTTTAACTGTGATATAATTTGGATCATCCAATCGTCTATTGAACGTTTCTGTTGTTCTAAATGAGTATACTCCAGACGCTGGTTGTACCAATGCTTTGGTTAATGTTATTTTTGCGCCAACAATATCAGAAACCGTAGTATTTGATTGTATACCAATTCCTGAAACTGACTGTCCTTTTTTAATTCCGTTGGCATTAGTGACAGATAATGATGAACTATCGACGTTGCCAGTAGCCGTTGGAGTTGCAGTAATGTAACTTCGATTACCAGTCCAATATATGTTAATATATTCTATTTCTGTAGGAGCATAGTTTAAAGTAAATGATCTAGCAATACCGTCACTTTTAATTAAAAAGTCTGTAAAGTCTGGATCAAACTGATCATACCCAGTAGTAAACCAAGGTAATGCATCATACCCAGAACCCACATCAAATCCAATGCCTGTAATTTCTACACCGCCATAATCAACACCTTGCATCAGCTGTCCAAGATCTTTTCCTAGTTGGCCGGATGCCGGGTTATAAAAATAATTGATCCTATCGGCTGCATCTAACAGACTGATATTTTTATGGTATTCAATTATAACTTTAGATAAGTTTGCCGGTGCTGAATTAAATTGCAATATTCCTTTGTAACGGGTGTATGAGTAGCTAGGATCAAGTTGATTGAATACTATATAATCAGCTCCTAACACTTCGCCGTTATTGTCAGACACTGTAGTACGTGTTTTAACAACATCAATCGGCCACAGTAATTCAAATCTAGTTTTAGATCCGCTAGCAATAAATGTTTCTTTGGCTACTATTGATCCAAATGTATATTCAGAAGATACTCTATCAAATTTAATACCAATCTTTGTTGATCTTACCAAGCTGTTAGATAATATAGCCACTGCCCTAGCAGAGGTGCCGCCATCAGCAACTGAACCTTCTATCCTAATAATTGGAGTTACTAAGAAATTTTCTTTAAACGGATCGCTGATAACGATGGTAGAAATTCGACCAGATGATAGATACGCTTTAGCAGTAATAGTAGCAGATGCCGGTTCAATGGTTACTACTGGGGCTGTTACATAACCAGAGCCACCATCTACTATTCTTATTTCTATTAAATTAAATCCAACACTATACAACCAATCACTATAGGGATATTGTTTAATATCATTGCTACTATATGTTAATATACCATCTGAAATACTAGTTTGAAACGGAATTACACTATTAGTAGTTTGGTCATATTTTGAAGGTAAATCAAAATCAGATACCTGGCTTCTTGTTGATTCAGAAATTTCATATGTACTAACAAATTCACGAATTTTACTTCTATAAGGTTTTGCTTCATTAATGTATTCTTGATAACTAGGTAAGTTATCGTTTTGATACGTGGGTTTTTGTTTTAGCGGACCAAGATTATGCTTTGATCTTACAAAACTTGTTTTGAATGCCCAGTCAATAAATTTTTGTTCGCTAAATGCATATCTTAAACTGGCAAAGAATAATTCTTTGTAAGCTGTTGCTAAGTTATCAACAAAAATTACATTCTTGATTGTGTTAAGGATAATTGCTAATTCAGTTTTTGGTTGGTCATCAAAGACATACGAATCAAAAGTTGGACCGTCAAAACCTTCTGCATTTTCTGCAAAGCGATACAGATTATCAGTAAATTTAATTGTGCCAGATTGTCTTCCAACAGTTTTATAATTAACTGTTGTTTCAAGAACATCTTGATTATCAATTTTTTCTAATAGTACCCATCCGCCGATGCCTTGATTGTTAACTTTTACTATTTCACCAATTTCAACATTGGCACTAGGTAATTGATATGCAAAATCAAGTATGTGATCTAATTTAGTAAACTCACTGTAGCCTGCAGAATACCAATCGATATATTTCCAATAACGAGTAGTGTCATATGTTTGTGAGCGTTCTCTAAACCAAGTTTTCTTTAAAGAATTCCATGTATATAGTGCCCATCTTTTATTTGCAGTTTCATCTGTTGTAACTAGCACAGATAATGTGCGTACAGATAAAGTAGTTGATTCAAGATACCCGGCGCCTGTCTTATCAACTGTTGCTGAAATAATTTGTCCTTTTGATCCAAGTATGGTAGTAATTTTTGCGCCAGTACCTATTCCTGTAATTGTTACTTCTGGCGGATTAATATATCCTTTGCCAGAAGTTACTATATTAACTCTAACAAGTTTACCATTTTCAATTACGGGAGATAATACTGCCCTAACAATCTCGTTTGTTCCTACAAATCTAATTTGACTGTAAGAACTAATTTCATAATCATACTTGCCTGAGCCTAAACTTGGTAGTTGATCTTTAGAATTTAAACTGGTAAGGTCAACGTCATCTATAATAGATTGCATTGCTATTACAGAATTAACACGCTCAATAAACTGTTTAAGTGCTTCAACTCTATTAACAAACATACTTTGTCTTGGGCGACTTTGAATACCATATTTTAATTTAACTGGCAATTTTGCATCTGGAACCTCGTTGCCTAATTTATCAAAACCTGACAAACTGTCAATCCATTTTTGTTCAACATACTGATTAATTGGTTTGTCAATATCGCTTGTAGATAATAATTGATAATGGCTATGAATATTTGATTGTTCAAAGTTGTCAATTATCCAGTAACGAACATTTAATGCTACTTTTCTGCTGGCTATTAAATTTTTACAATTAACTAGCGAGAACTGATTTGCTCCGTGGAACGATATGTAGCTGACTCCCATGTTCTTGGGACTGCTAATATAGTTTGAAACATCTTTAGCAGACACTGCTCTACCAATTACGTTAGGTACTGTGACTTTGTTTTTAACCCAGAAATAATATATGTTTTTAAATGTTTTACTAATTGTATCAAATGTTTTACTAATGCTATAAGCAGTGCTTTTATATTTGCTAGTACCACTAATGCCAAGAGTTAATCCTGCCTCAGTGTCGGCTAATTTATCCCACTCTGCTGGAGTGTATTCACTTTGAACCCACTCGTATACATTTACCAACTGATCTTCAAATATTGTATTCCACGAATTTGCTTTATATAATATAGGGCCTTGATTAGGATCAATAAATTTGGCACTGCTTAAATCCCACCATAGATGGCCAACATTTTTTTCTTTCCAACACATTAACGTATCAACTACTACAGTATCGTCACCAATAGAATATGTTGCAGGATCATAATATGTTTTAAATTTTAATTCATCTTCGGCAATACTTAAAATTTTACCCTGTAGAGGATCCACTATATCAAGGTATGTGATTATGCTACTATCTTCAATATCATACAAGAATACAGATTTAATCTTATCTAGATTAACTATTTGTCCAGGTGTTCTAAATTTATACCATGATTTATTTTCAGAATAAAATTCATGTACTGCGCCCGTTTGTGTATTGTAATCACTAATATACACCCTATTAGACATGGCAATAGCGGAACCGTAGTTGGATCCAACTGCGTTGCCAACGTCTAAGCTATCAGAAAAAATAAATTTATTGTCGTAGTGATCATATAACATTACACTACCTGATCCCAACTCAGTTTCTAAAAACGTTGTAGAATCTAAGTCAAACACAGTCTTGTTATTATCAAATTTTGTGTGTGCTAATTGGCGGCCACCGGCGCTGGCAATTGCCAATTGATCCCCAACTGTATTAAATTTAACAGTTGAACCAAAATACTCACTGCCCCTATTGTAAGGATTACTTAATTGTTCTCTAAGTACATATTCTCCAGGAGTATATGCTTCTTTGACATTAACCACTAACGTAGCTGTTGTATCGTCATATGAAGTTACTACACCAACCATATAATTAGATAAGTCGTGTGTGATAGTTGCACGTTGCAACTCTAGAATATTTAAAGATTTTGGTATAGTTATGGACAATGGATTAGAATTGTAATTTATACCTTTAGTTAATAGTTCTCCAGCAATGACTGCACCGGTAGTTGGATTGACTTGTGTAACTTTATACGAGGCTTTGCCGTCGCCACCAGAAATATAAACAATATCATCTACTGCATACTTAGATCCTGCATTAGCAATTCCGGGATTTGCCCGTAGGGTACCAAACGTTGCCACTACGTTTAATAGTAGATCAGTACCACTTTTTCGAACAACAAATGTTTTTGTTCCAGGTGCAATTGTTATTTCAGTCGTGCTGGAAGTTGTAACTCCAGGTAGTGTGACCGTCCAAGTTGCAAACTTAGAAGGAATGTTATAATATATCTCAACTGCGCCTTCATTTAAATGAACATTAGAATATGTTGGTGCTCCTATTGCTAATTTTTCGCCATCTTTAGATACTGCTATGGTAGAGCCAAAATTTGACTTTGCTGGCAGGGCGGATTGTATAGTTTGTACATCTTTATTAAATTCATAATTATTAGAATAATTCCATACACGAATTTTGTCATTACCGTTGATTGATGCATCACTAAAAGAAAGAATAACATTACCATTAGCAGATACTGACATATCTTTTAGCTCAAGGTTTGCCGCAAATTCAGAAGTGAATACTATTGGCGACCCGGCTGTTGCACTACTGCTAGTAAATGTAGAATCAAGAGCGTTTGCTACAAGTTTTGAAACGTAATACACTGTTAAGGATGGGGCAACAGTTGCAGAACCTTTTGATGCTACAAATAATTTGTCTCCAACTATTGCTACCTTATGTCCAAAAAATTGATTGTTGGTCTTGGTAAGGGCAGTTATTAAATTTGAAAATACATAGTATCCGTTGGCGTTGCGAGCATACAACACCACGTATCCGTGGTTAGCATATACCGGCATTGCTCCTGCACGAGTTTCTAATTCAAAAGGCGCACCTCCAGGAGTTGATGATATTGTAAAACGTATCGGATCAATAATTTGCAACACGTAATATGTCTTGCCTGCAACTATAGTGCCAAGTGTAGTATTTAGAAAAACTACTGGGCCGTTGATAATAAAATTAGCAGTAGTCCCGGCTGATAATATTAGTCTGTTTCCGTTTGAGGTTGTTGAGCCTACAATTAAAGGTGCGGCGTTTGCGGCTGGTGCGCCTGCGGCCAGATACATACTATCGCCTCGCACAGCAGTTGAGGCAGCAAAAGAATTATTTGTTAATAATATTGTTGGGTTAGGATTATTAGCATCCTGTGTGGTAACAGGACTTAGCTCTTCTCTGTATGCCCAGGTAGACTTAGCAGTGGGTCTAGTATAATATAACATACTGTTTTCTATTGAAACTATCATTACTGTACTAGCTTCATTCACAGACACAGCGGTACCAAACTTTGTTTTGTTATTAGTAACCGTTGTTAGATTATGATTGTTTTGATACTTCCAAACTGCCCACTGATTGTCGCTGCCGTCCACCCAAACTAGGTCGCCGTCTTTTTTGGTAGAAATTCCTAGATTATTAATAATCTCAATTGATGGCACCCGCACGGATACAAACTTATATAAATTTAAAGTTAGAGCGGCAGAATCTGCTGTGTTAAGCAATTTTGGTTTGTCAAATTCGATGTAATCAACACCAACTGCGGTGACTTTATAGAAACCTTCTAGTGTTGCTATTGAATTATTAATGCCGATATAACTGTCAACTTTAATATCAGTGTCAACAACTCTGTTTAATGTGATTCGAATAGTGTTTTGTATAATTGCAACTTTTCTAACTGAGTTTTCAAATAACGTAAATCTATAAACATTCCAGGTATTTTTATCACTTGCTATCCAGAAGTAGTAACCGTCGTTTAACTTGTTTATATTAACAGTCGATATTTCGTCTATGGTGTTTAATTTATATTCAACATCTTCAGGATTTACATATCCAGCAGTTGACACATAGTAATTTGGCAGCTGATGAGTTTCAAACGGTGCATGTGAGTACGTTTTATTTTTTAGATAAACTTGATCAGGTAATATTCTATAAACAAAATCTAACAACGAATTATTAATAGAACTTACTAGCTCAACAGGTTGAGGATTAATTAAAAATTTAACTTCATCTAGTCTAAACTCAACTTCATCAAATCCTGCGTTGGCGCCGTACTGGCCTATACGAATAGCCCACTCTTCGTAAAATTCTAAACTTTCTTTAGAACTAGTGCTTAATGCATCAAACAATTTAGCAAAACTATTTTCAGTTCCTTTCTCAGTAATAAATCCCTGATAAAACTTGTATTGGCTTACATCGTCGTTAATAATATTTTCAAGGTATTGTCTCTTTTGATAACCAATAAGATGTTGTGCAAATTTTTGTTGGTCTAAGTCAAAACTGTCAGTATCTAAGTCATAAAAGTCAGGGAATTGATTGGCACGGTAATCCCAGTTGGGGATTAGCTTAGGTTTAGGCCTAGATTCTAACTTATTCCACTCAGCATGATTAAACTGTTCGCTGCCTGGAACATTGTTTTTTGCGCTATAATAAAATTCTTTGTACTTGACAGTGTCACCTAATTTATAATCAGTCCACACTTTCCAAAGTTTAACTATTGCACGGTCGTAAATAAATCCTGGGATATCAAAATCACCGTTCCAGTCAGTTGTTCTGTAACCAACTACTTTGATGCGTTCTTGTCTGTAACCTTGTACTTGATCATATATTACGTCATTGAATATGGTAGTATTATCTAAAATTAGAACATGTTCTTTTTGTACTAGATTTAAGGTAGCATGATAAATGCCGTCAGCAGTATTCTTGGGAGACAGTGTAAATAGATTTCCCTCTCTAGTATTACCTGTATATAATGCAGATAATGCCGCGCCATCTTGTTTCAATACTGAATACTCATAAAAACTGTCATATATGTTATCAACTACTGAATATTGTTGACTAAATTTAACTTCTTCGGCGCACGGACTTACACTTATCACTGCGCCAACTGACCAATTTTGAGTAGTCCAAAATGCAAATTCTTTTGCACTGGTTTGGAAATCAGTTATTGATCTAATAGTAGAATTAAAATTCTCAAACAGCATACCGATTGATTTTAGGTAGGCTCCATATCCTAATAGGAAATCAACTACTTCTTGAATAGTCCTTAGTTCTGCACCGTAATGCAATGTAGAAATAGTATCTTCAAATTTTGTTCTAATAACAAGATCTCTTCCACCTTCTAACGGCAAAGATGGCAACTTGACAAAATATTTTATTTCAAACACTGCTGATGCTTGGTGCGACACAGTTGCTCGATAATATTGATTATTAAAAAATACAATTCTATCTTTGGTATAATATTGATTAGCAGTCCAAGTACTAAAACTAGCAGATACCCCACCTATATTAATTTCAGAATCACGATTGATTATTAAAGATTTGAAATATTTAAATGCTGGAAGAAATTTATTGTAACCTCTAATAACAAATCCGGTAGTTGCTTTTTCTATAATTACTGCACTATAGTCGATAGACGACACGGGACTACTAGTGTTAAGAATTATATTATAGTTTTCTTCTGGTATAAAAACATTACCCGTGTTTAGTGGATTGCGACTATCTAATATTAATTTAAATTTTTCTTTAGTAGTAAATCCGCCAAGTTTACTTGACAACCGAACTATTAAATTTGTTAGTTCATCTTTATAAACTGGGATCTCTGAAAGAGATTGTCTTCCAATAATGTAGTCAGTGATATAGTTTACTAAACCAGCGGTGTGTACTCTAGATGCACTGTCTGATGTGCTAGGAGTAATTAGATTAGCAACATTAAATCTTAAATTTCCGTTAGTCACTTTGTAGACCAGCTGTTTTGTATCATCTCTATATTGTCGTACACGATCAAAGCAACTAGCAAATACTTGAGAAGGTCTTAATATAGTCAATGCTGTTATTAAAGAGAACGGATATTCTGCACTACGTCTCCATGCAGATTCAATCGGTGCTTGGTCTCCAAATCTAAATTTGCCTTCAATTAGTGATGATGTGTAACCGTCAATAATACCAATGTCGCTAGGAGCCAGTAGTTCACCGTCTTCATTAACAGGCAACATTGATAGCAAATAAGGTCTTACAAATTTAGCGTTCTTAACAAAATTAGTATTAGAGGATTTAACTATGCCCTTGGCTAGATCATTCCATAAAATTAAATTGTTGCTAGTATATGGTGCAGGACCGTACTCCGCTTCCCACCATGTTGGTTTGATACTAAGTCCCAACATTTCCCATGGATGTGTATGTGGACGATCAGTATCATATACTAATTTAAATATACCTCTCCAAAATCCTGGAAGCTCTGTACCAGTTGATGATCTAAATTCTCTGTAGTTGTAAGTTTTTGGATTATTGCTAGCAAAGAAAGAATGTTTAGTATAATCATCAGCTACTAAATTTGACCAGTGTAGAAAGTCTCCGGCCATAACAAGATTAAGATCGGTAAACGATACATCAGTAGTTCTATTATATCCTGGAATAAAATCATAGATATCAAATAGATCAGTATTGTACGCAACTTTAATATTGTTATAAATTCTGCGTTCAAATTCTAACAACAGGTCATCTCTAAAATCATTAAATGCCACTGTGATGCTGCCATCGTGCCCTTGAATAACTTTAGTCGGAGTCTGATACGTGGTATCAATAAAGATTTGGGGTTCAAATTTAGGATATAATCCGTATTTTGTTGGGGTCGGCGGTAAAAAGCAACCGTCTGTTTTTACATATTGTACAATTTTTAGAGTATCATCAGATGCGATTGTTGATAAGATTTTTACAAAATTTACGTCAACAAATTCATAATCTTTACCGTACACTAATAACTCGTCGTTAACATATACAAGTACCGCATGTTCACTAACAGTGGTTAGATTAAAATCAAAAGTTAACGGATACTCAGTAATAGAATCATCAATTATTACCTGTTCAAAAATAAAACTAGGACCCGCAGGAATCATGTCGCTTAGATAATACGGACTGGTGTTTGTAAAGTCCTTAACTACTTCTTTTAAAATTAAATCTAGATGAATTCGTGTTACACCGTCATACCCGTAGTCAGTTGCTTTGCGTAATAAATTTCTTTTAAATTTTGCATAATCAAGTCTAGCTGTTTTTAAAGCATTAATTACATTGTAATTTTTATTAGTAATATGATATGCTATAGGCAACAATGGGGCCGCATGTTGAACAATCTTTGTTCCCAGCGGAGTAATATTTCCTAGATCTCGAAGACTGGCAACGCCAGGAACTGTACCTATAAATGCATCAATGTTATCTGCAATTGAACTTACATGGTTATTAATCTCACCTAGAGTAAATGTATCTAAATTTAAATTTTGAGGATTGTGTTCTAGGTTAGAAGGAAATTCATAGTAGCCATTAATTTTTGATGCTGATGAGTTTGTTTTAACTATTAGCACATCATTAACAGATAAATCTTTAAAAAATTCAACGTATGCTTGTTTATTAATAATACTAATTGTATAATCAGTATTATATTTTCTGTGCCCGTTTAGATACACCTTAACTGTTAAGTCAGTTAATAATCCGCTGTCTGCATATGTATCGATTAAAAACATATTGCGTACTTGATCTACCACGTATTGTCTAACAACAAATTGTTTGGTTTTTGTAGCGGCAATAGTCCAGCCGTTGGCATGATCAAATGCGGTCAATGTGTTATTAAGGCGCAGGTAACCAAGCTCTATATCAATTGGCGATACTAAATTTGTGCTACTTTGATAGGTATGTTTGTCAGTATGTAGATTAAAATTAAAAACAATGTCGCCAAAGTTCCCAATATTTCTATATGTAATTTTAAATCCTAATTCAGTATCATACGTGGTACCCATTTCATAACTGAATAATTTTGTTCCGCTAAATGTAGTACCAGGATATTTTGTTGTGTTCCCGTAACTTGTTCCTGTAGGATCGACTACTTCAAATAACGGACTTTGATTAATATCAGTTTTAGATTGACCCTGCATCCATGCTCCATCCATATAATGGAACATCGTGCCTCTATAGTCAATTCCCTCTGTTACTAAAACTGTTTCACCGTTTTGCGGATCAGTATCGTCCGTGGGTAATAATGTAATTCTACGTTGACCTAGATGAGTGATAAAACCTATTTTAAATATTCTACCAGAAACTCTGATGTCAGTGTCTGCCGTGAATAATACCCGCATACCTTCAACTAAATTAACGTTGTCAATATTATATCCGTAGCTGCCTTCAATTGTAGAAAATACATCTTTAGTAAACGTATCAACTAGAGTTACATTCTGTTTGGCAACACGTCCAAAATTCCATAATTGAATATTTGAATTAAATTCAATAATTGGGCGCTTGGCTCTGGCTGTTTGATCTAATACTAAAGGTTGATTATTTGCGGTTGCAGATGCTTCGATCAAATTCCTATGAAACCACCTGTTATGTCGACTCCACGGGTTTCTATCTGCACTTCCTCTATTAATAACTATGTAATCTTTGTTTGACGGAAAATTATTGTTTACATCAAACCCTTGAGTGTCAAAATTTTCATTGTCAAACTCAACTTCTAAATTAGCTGTGTATGCTGAAGGAGTTTCAAGATCTTTTTCTAATACTAGTCTAATTGCTGTGCCAACGCCCTCTACATACCAATTACCAGTTGAGTAGATAGCGGGAATCACTTGTCCTTGGAAAGACAATTTCATACCGTTTGATAATACCACGCCACTGCCTGTTGTATAATATTTTTTACCAATGATTTCATTGTCAACTTCTATATGAGTTGATTCAGTAATGTCAAAAATTGTAAAATATCCCGAAGTGTTTATATCAGTTTCACTAACATAGTACAAAATATTAGGAGCATTAAGAGGTACAGTAAATTCAATAGACCCTTTTTTAACATGTGAAGTTGAAGGAATAACTATTTTTTTATCGTTTCTTATTGTGATACCGTTGGTGTATAAATCTGCATCACCTATAGTTCTAACTGTTTTAAATGCAAATGGACGATCTTCGCAATCTATTTCAAACGTATATGTTTGTCCTCGATATAGTTTAAATTTAGGATTTGCTGTCAGTCCGTCAGGAGTAAACAGGTAAGAAATGTTGTCAACTTCGTTAATTAGTTTAACAGTGTATGTACTGGTAATCTCTGTTGATTGTCCTAAAACTGTGATAGGTTGCGGGCCGTTTGGTAGCCAATAGTATTCTCTATAGTTGACAAACTTATCCCAATCAATATGAGGGTTCCATGCATAGTATTCTTCGCTATTAACTTTGCTGTGATCTAAAGTAGTACCTGCAAAGAAATTTAGTTGATTAATATAATCGTTATAATCTTTGAAAAATGTAACGTTGTCTAAAGTGTCTTTAGAAACAATGGCTGGTTCAAGTTGATAGGCGGCTCTGTCAACACTGACTTCTTCTAAATATCTATCTACTGATGTAAATGCTGGAGTATTTTTACGTCCAATAAAAGCGTTTACTTTTCCAACAGTTCCCTCGTTGATCATTTGATCAATTGTAGCACTTAAGAATTTTTTATTTGCAGGAGTTCTATAATATTTAGGAAGAAAATCTAATGACGTTCTTTTGCTATTGTCACCAATAGGTAATGCTGACTCTTGTTGGTTGTTATCGAATGCCATGTAATATTCCTTCTTTACGCACTTGTGATGTCATTGTTGTTTAACGGAATTGATGTTAGTACTGTACCGCTTGAATTAATTCTTGCCGCGGTGATCTCTGAAATAATTTCAATATCGTTTACAGTTGCAGAACTAATTAATAATTCATCTGCATTTGATGTTATTTCAAACAGGCTACCAAAAGCTAAATTTTGTTGTTTTGGTACAATCACTATGTTTACTAAATTAGGGCTCAGTTTACGAATAATATATGCAGACAGTTCTCCAAAATAGAATGTGTCTCCAAAATCCCAATTTTCTAAAGCAAAAAATTCGTTAATTGCAGTTATAACTCCAGACTTGATGTCGTTGTCACTTATTACCACATTGGAATTTTTTACTATTTTAAATATACCTTGCAGGCTGGTAGCGGCATTTTTACCAAATAGTGGTTTATATTTTGCAGGGTGATAGACGATTTCATCGCTTATCGATTTTACTTTGTTTATATCTGTACTAAAATTAGTGTACAACGAGTCACTGCTAGGAGGCAATGGTTTAGTTGTTATGTCTCCTGCAAGCCAACGACGATATAGCACATCATATGTTTTAGTTAACATAAAAATATCTATTATATTGGTTGCGGCAGGATCCAATCTTGATGAGTTATCTGCACCGTGTGTATAATGAAATTTCAAATTGTCTCTACCTGAAAATCCTTTGTAGTCATTAGTGATGGTAAAACTAGTTGAGGCTTTATTAAAAGTTTTAACTAGATTTTCTTTAATAATATAAATCAACTGTGCGTCATCTAATGTTAATGGCACTGCTTCTTGACTTAGATATACTTTAATTAAATCGTTGGTATTTTCAATGTAATAAAAATCGGTAGAGCCGTCCAATGCCATTTGACGTTTTTGGAAAATAAATTTAGCGGTAGAATTTATTGCAGGGCCAACAATGTTTTTAAATAATTCTGGATCGTCAACTATACCATCTTCATTACCGTCAAAAAAGCTGATAGAGATCTTTTTAGTGTCAATATATCCGTCACTACCTAGGTATTCGTCAATTATTTCCCAATCAAAATTTTGATTAAATGCAGATAGGGCATCTGGCTGGGTATTAATACTCATCACGGAAATTTTATCTCTAATTACTTTGCCGGTAGAGGGATCATACACTTTAGAAGTACTGTCAAAGAAAAATCGCATTTCTTTAAAACTTTCAAATACATATCTTAGAGCTCGATAAGTTGCAAGATAAGAAGTTCCATCAGTTTCAAATAATAGTATCCAACTTGCATCCAACTGTTGATTGCTAGAGTCGCCTGTCTTTCCTAGGCTAAATGCAGATTTTTTGTCAATATTAGATTCTGTAATAATTTTCCATACTGTATCTGAACTGTCATATCTTAGAGCAAAATTCTTGTTGGCTGCAATTAAATCAATAATTTTGTTTTTAACACTATCTTCAAGTGCTGTTACAAATTTTGGAACCGCAGTATCGCACACTGCTCCTGACGGTACTATTTCATTTAGTGTCACTGGGCCAAGTCCGGATGGTAATATGCCAAGATTCTTTGCTGTGCCGTCGCCAACTATTTGTACAACTCGTGTCCAGATTCCTGTCTTGGCAGATACAGGTGCTCCTGCTTTGTCAATAAGTTTGTTGTCAGCACTGAATAATTTGCCTTCAGGTGGCGTAAATTTTAACATTGCTCCGGGAATAATAAATCTTAAATTTGAAAATGTTGCAGAACCTAATTTTTTTAGAGCTTTTGTTTGTACGTTATCGTTGATATATCCAGTTGATATATTAGTAGCGGAAGTGACTTGAGTAAAAGAAGAAAATGCAACTCCCAGTGATACAAATGCATAACTGTCTAGATAAAAATCTTTAATTGTGCGGCTGGCCAGCACCGGTTCAATTTGATTCAACACTGCATTTTCAATGTCGGTTCTAGTGTTGTATGAAAATTTAAAACTGCCAATGATGGGTTCTTTATACAAGATGCCGTCAGTTCCAAACAGATTAGTATTGCTGTATTTTCCAGTGGTATCTTTTAGGTCAAAGTATCTGCTGATGCCTGAACTGACTCGATTAACTGACTTAACTTTGATAATTTCTTGATTAACGCTTAGTGGAAATACATTGTAATCTTCTCCGGTAATCATACGATTTTGTGTATAGTATGTTGCTGGAGCATTAGTTTTGATGCTGGCATTTGTTTCACTAGCGGAAGCATTTTGAACAGTATAATTCAAACCGGCTGAGATAGATAGCGTTTCTTGTTTGCCAGATTTGTTACTGATGTAAGGTATATCAAATGTTACATTTTTAATATTAGAAGGACTAATTGCATATTCGTAGCCGTTGCTAACTCTGTAATATACTTTAAAATTGCCTTGAGGCAAATCACCGAATGTGCCGTCTGCAAAGTTTAAACGAACACGATCGCCGGTACGTGTTATTACTGAAAATATTTTTCTAATACTCTTAGAAAGAGCATTATATATAACATTGTTGCCTTCAACTGCATCAACTTTTGTCCACTCTTGTGACAGTAGTCCTGCGCTGTCTAAGCTGTATAACCAAATATCTGAATTGTTAATGTTAGAACTATCCAAGTCTACTGTTTCATTTGTGCTTGGTCGTTGAATAGAGAATGTTCCTTGATTTAAACTTCCTTGACGAAAGTGAGCAAAGAAGCCAGTGTTAGAACTAGGAGAGCCGCCGCCGTCATCACGATATAAGAATGCCAAGTTGGTTCCCGGCATTGGAGGCTCTTCGTAGATATTTAGAGCATTCTTGATTGCACAAGATACAATTTCAAAATTCATGTTTCTACCATCAATGTTCTTGGTAAATCCATAAATTGGAGCATCGGTATTTGTTGCATTGAAGCGATATTGTTGTGTTCTAATACCTGCAATTGTTCCAGAATCTTGTGGTTTACCAAACTGTCCGGTTGATGGTAATGCAGAATTTATTACTTTTATAAACTGTTCGTACCAATTGGTATTGGCACTGTCGTTCCATACAATTGTTTGATTAGCAAGGCTACGACCGTTGCTGTCTATAATGGCTTCTGTTGTTCTTACTGAGCTAAATTTTAATAATCCATTAGCACATTGATTTCTTTTGGGGTTATAGCTGAGTAAACGTGCCAGGCGTAGTACACTTTCACGACGATCTGCAAGTTCAAGAAAATTCTCGCGAGCATTCAAATCAAATCGGAAAGCTAAATTTTGTCCGAGAAAGGCAATTAAATCAATTAGGGCCAAATACTCACTAGACTCAATATAGTCGTTGAAGTCTTCTGGATAGTTTTCACGCAGATACGTGATCATTGTTCGACGTAGATTGTCGAAATCATAGCTTTTAAAATCAGCGTTTTTAAAGCTCTTGTATATTTTTTTCCAGTCCTCTGCCGCAATCAATTTGTTTTGTCTATCTATACTTGACATACTCAGTCCTCATTATAGATATTTATCGTATAGATAAAGTGGGCAGTTTATTAACCGAGTAGACTGTTGTCTTTGTCAAACTTAAATCGTAGATTTTCTGATATATTGTATATCAAATATGTTAGCTCGCACTCTATTTGTATGCCACTTTCGTATTCGCTTACTATGACGTTTTGAACTCGGACCCTGGGGTCGTAGTTGATAATAGCAGACACATTTTGTACTATTAGATTTTTGACTTCGTTAGTTAACGGGTCAAATAACAGATCCCAAATAATAGTTCCAAAATTTGGATTCTCTAGGCGCTCTCCATAGCGAATATGAAAGTGATTGATAATATCCTGCTTGATTAGTGCTAGATCATATAGAGCAAAGTTGCCAGTTGGATTGCCCACTGTGCTAAGTCCCCTGTAGGTTTTACTCAACGGAGGTGCTGTGGTCTTCCTAACTTCAGGAACAACTGTTCTAGTGTATAGTGATTTTTCTATGCTCATAGTAGTATTTATTTGCTAATTTTTCTAAATGTATCTGTTGAAGTGGTATACTTCAAGGGGTCGTGTCCGTGTAGATTTTCATGGCCGTCCCACGGTTCGTGCATGGGTGTTCTTGCTACTACAATGGCCAATGCATCTGGTTGTACTGCATCTGTTATGCTGGCAGCGGTTGCGGCTTCGGCTAATGGACCGTTTAAGTTAATTTTAGCGCCACTGGTAAGGTTGATATTTGCTCCGCCGTTGATTGAAGTGGTTTTTCCGGATGTAAATTTATTTCCGCCTGCGGATAGTAAGGCAATATCTGCTCCTGATGTTACTTTTACATTGGAACCAGTTTGTAAATTGAATGCTTGACCAACGGCTTCACTGCTTGCACCGCTAACACTGGTGTTTCTATCAGCGCCAATACTTTCATTTTTTGTGCCAACTACTGATATTTTTTGATCGGCGCCAACTATCAAACTGTGTATAGATCCAACTTCAACGTTGTGTTTTGCGCCCGATCTAATATTGACATTTCTACCGGCATCCATGTTGATGTCTTGATCTGCTTTGATGTTTATATCTTTTTCTGTATGAATGCTAACGCTATCTTGTGCATAGATATCTATCTTGCCCATGCTGGTTAATTCTATCCAAGTAGTGCCAGCGGCATTGCCTATATAAATTAAATCTTCACTGTTATGCAAAAGGATTTGATGTCCTGTACGAGTACGAATACGCACAAGTTCGTTGTGCGGGATATCTGGTTGACCACCTGTTTCACCGTTTTCTACACTGGCATAGTCAGGCGGGCCTTCACTTGCAGGAGTCTTACGGACAAAACTTTCGTCACCGTCATCCATAACAAATGTAGTTCCGCCTAATCGACTAATAAATGCGCTATCAATTTTGCTTTCTTTTTTACCTATTTGCCCAGTTGGTGCATTGGGTTTTCTATCAACCGGTCCTGGTGTACTAATTCCAAATACAGTGCTTGGCAACTCTCGTCTTGCGCTACTAGATGTTATTCCCCTAGTGTCGTCCTTGTCTAATCCCTGCGTTGTTAATACTTTATGAAACGGATGAATTGGTTTAGGTAACTGTGTGGTGTCAGGTTGCACTATTCCTTTGCTGGCCTGCTTGTTATACTCTGCTACTACTTTTCTCTCGTCACTGCCTGCTTCAGTTGTAGTAGATGTTGCTGCCATTCCAGGCACCATAAAATTTACATACTCATCGGGCGCACAACCAATCCAATAGCCTTTTGCCGCATTACCATAAGCAAACATAACCATTACAATAGTTCCCACATCGGGTGGCACCATCCACATACCATAGGCTTTTTGTGTACTGTCGTAGTCGTTAGGTTCTGCTTTATTAAAACCAATACTAGTCTGACCAGCAAAGGGGCTTAGGTATCTAACAGTAATTACTGATCCGGTAATACCAGGTTCTTCTCTACCAACATCGTTGATTAATTCAACTTGTAGCGAGCCCATATATTTTGCATCAATGTGACTGATTACTCGAGCCATGTAAGGACCCGGGTAGTCAAAGTACCGTTCTTCTGATCTTGAATCTTCTGGACTTGTGTCGTTTATCATAAATTATCCTGGAAAGTCTCCAAGTTCTGCGGCGGCTTGTAGATAGCCGTCTCTACTTTCTGCATAACTAACTACGTCTTCTCCTTCTGCAACTTCAAATCCAACTTGATTATTTGTTTCTTGGACTCCTGGATTTACTGTAGCTCCGCGAGCCCGCATCCTCATAGCTTCGCCATTATCTTTATCTTCTTGATCTATTGCGTTATATGCTTCTAACCCAGGAGGATTTTGATTTGCTCTACGTGCTAGATTTAACATCTGTGTAAATTTACCTTTTTCGAATTTGCTCTTTACGGAGATTATTTTGTATAATCCGCTAAACGGTATTTCTAACTCTGTTTTAATATCTTTTGGAAATGTTAAACTTCCGTCTACATTTAAATCAACCGGTGTAAGAAAATTAATTAATATGTCTACTTCGCTTGACTGATAATCTATTGCTCCGGTAGCTGTAACATTTATTCTGCTAGATGAATTGGTATTGGTGTAATTTCCTATGCCGCTGTCAGCCAAATAATATGGATCTCCTAAAATAGTCATATCTGCTTGAACTTTTTCAGTGCCTAAGTTTAATATACGTGCTTGGAAATGTTTTGCCACAAGCGTTTTATAAGTATCGGCATCACCGCTACCATCACTACTTTTCCATCTGTCAACCTTAGCTAATCCCATAGCAGTTCCTGTTGCCACATCACCGCCAGATTTAGCGTTGCCTTTAATTGAAGGAACATACGGATGTATACTGTCCGACGGCGCGGCTCCTGATTGGCCAAGCCGAGACATTAACGCTTCACCTGCGGCAGCTCCTAATCCCTGTGCTAACAACGGAACACCAAAGTTATTGTTTAAAGTTAATTTAAAATCTAATATATCAACATTTTTTCCAGTGTATATGTAATTGTATTCTTTAACAGCTTCGTTAACCAGTTGTTGGTAACCCTTGCCCGTGATGTTTGGCGTTGCAAATAGTGATTGGTGTATCTTATATGGCACTACTCTAAACACTAATAGTTTAGGATTAACACCGGTATTTTCGTTTTGTTTATTGGCCGTTGTTATATAGGCTTGAGTTTCAATTCTAAACCAATCATAAAATCCGTCTTTGGGAGTATTTGTTACAGCACTTGTGCAATAATCGCTCATTAACATTACTTCTGTAATTGCATTAATAATACTTGTGCCTTTTCTAAATACAAATTCTTTTTCTGTTGCATTTACTTGATAAGCGTTGCGCGGATATTTTTTATTTGATAATGCAGGTATTGTAACTTCGCCGGTCCAGTTAGGATCGTCAGGTTTTTTAGGATCGTGGCCACCTTGAGCGAGTGTAAAATTCATGCTGGCTTTTCCTAATGCACTAAGTTCACCTTCAGCTTGTACTAAAATATTAGTTTTGTTGTCTCTGTTTAATTGAACTCTAGATAAAACATTGCCGCCTCCCGCAGTACCTTCTTTTATATTTGATGTTGCTCCGTTATCCGGAGGATCTTGTTGTTTAATTGTTTGCAATTCTGTAGGGAATACAATCGCAATTTCGTCAGGCAAGTACGGTTTTTTTTCATCAGTAGTTGATAACTCTAATAATCTACTAGATACTAGATGTTGTAAACTATGCGGGCCGCTTTGTAACATTTTAACAACTGTTGATCCAGATATTGCAAAGTCTGCTTTTAAAAAATTATAGTTATCGTTTAACGCTAGTTCATTCCAGGCCTGAGACTTTACTTGATATTTGCATCCTGAAGCCGTGATGGTCATATTAATACTGTACATTCTAATTGGAAAATATCTAACTGCAACTGTTGATGCTGTGTTATCTCCGTCAGTACCTACAAATTCTAAACTTAATAAGTACGGTGCTTGAGTATAATCTGTATGACCATTTTGTACTGCGGCAATTTGACAACTTTCTAAGAACTGCCCCATACTGTAAGGTTCGGTCACTTCAAAATCTAAAGTGACTACGTTGGTTCCTTTTGTTGAAGATGTTGGAGTAATTTGACACAACATGTCTACGTTATCAATAAAATAATCGTATTTCCCTGAAGGATTATCTACTGGCTGATAAGCAGTAGATACTCTAGATTCTGAAAATCTTCCTCCACTGCTTAAAATAATTTTGCCAACTAGTCCTTTTCTATAACTTTCGTCGGGAAAATTTACAGCATCAGCAGATAGACTGCTTAATGTAAACAAGCAATTACTTGAAACAAATTTTTCTAATGGATTTACTATTGGTAATTTAATTTTTTCTTGGCCGCCTGCACCGTTTGACCCCACGTCAAGTGTAGTAGCTAAATTTGCTACACTAGTTGCAGAGATATCTGTTCCTCTATCAACATTGGGCAGAATTGTTTCTCTAGGGCCTAAAGTTTGCTCTGCTGGAACAGTGCCTGTTACAGAAGCAACATTGCCGCCTGCGGCAGCAGTTGTTGTTGGCACTCCTGATGTTCCACTTACTGCCCTTGATGCGGCAATAAAAGGCGTCTTGGGAGATGTTCCGTTGGCGTCTGCAGGTGCATCTAATCCACTTTTAACTACTGCGCCGGCACCCGATAAAGACGAAGCGGCTAGCCAGCCTGCACGTTGTTCTTGAGGAGTATCGGCACTAAGTCTATAAGTACCTTCCGGAGTTTTATAAGTTTCTAATGTCTTAGCATTAACTGCGGTATATTTTTCATATGCTTTATCTTGTGCGGCAGAATTGTATAAAAATTCTTCTTTACTTTTTGGCTGACCGCCAGTGCCAACCCAGTTATTAGGATCATTTAACGCGGCATTGCCTAATTTACTTGTGCCAGGTTTTAAAAGGCCTACAGTTTCTAATGCCTGGGCACCCATCTGATATCCGCCAGCATATCCGTATTTATTTACTACTGTATAGTTGCCCCTGCTTTCATCATACAGACGTTGAGCCCTATACTTTTCGTAATTGTCTGGTGTTAATCCTGCAATCGTTGCTGCCATCTTATATTCCTAATACTCTAAACAGCGTAGTTTTTTTAGGAAGATAAATTAGTGTACCTACTTTAAAATCAAAAATTGGATCTCGTATTACATTCATGTTGCGTTGTGTAAACACCCACCACAATTTGGGAGTGCCATATAAGTCTTGAGATAACAGATCCGGTCTATAGTTATAGTGAGGATCGATGGTGTAGGGAATATCATCAGGCTCTGCACTAACAGGACGTATGTTGAAGTTTCCAAGATAGCCGTTTGATAACGCAGTATCGTGCCACGGACTAGTAATTTTATATGCCATTAAATGTAACCTCCATCGCCGATATAAGTGCCGTTAACAAAAGCATCTAATGAAAATTGACGCTGTTGTGTTCTACTGTAAATTGGCATTAGCTGTACTATTAGTGTGCTTTTTACAGGAGCGTAGCTGGTATTATTAACATCAAAAGCCATACCTTCTAAGGTTATGCTGCCGCCTACGTTAGCAGAAATATAATCAACGTCTTTTGGTAGGTCCATTGTAAAAGTTTTAATCACTACTGGAACATTATTAAAAACATATGCCCCGTACCCGTTTAATTTAACAACGGGGGGAGGTTGGCCAGCGTCGGCTGAGTCGCCAAATGACATCTTTGTAACAGATCGCAAATAGTGAGTGGCAGCAATCCAATATGCGGCATCAACACTGTTTTCACAATAGAATTCAGCAGTGATAGTGATTTGTTCAACTCTGCTATGGTCATAGGCCATAAAAGCATAATTATTATGTGTGGTGTCAAGAGAGTTATATGTTGCAGAGTGTGTTATATTAACTTGTGGTGTAAAAGGAAAAATCAAATTGTTTCCCGAATTTACCAACGGTGCTAATACTGGACTATTTTTGTATGCAGGATTGTTTGTTGGTAAACTTAATTTTACTCGCCAGTCTGTAGAAGAAGCACTAAACGATACTTCTCCAGGAATATGTCCTAACGGGGCTTCACTGCCACCAAACATTGGGCCTCTAAATGCATTAACTAGTGCAGAGCCGATTGCAACTGCTCCTGCTACTTTAGCTAGTTTATTATTTCCTGTAGCGGCTGCAATGCCGGAAATAGCGGTTGCTGTGCTTACAAAACTATTTAAATCGTTGGCCATATTTGGTAATCTCCGTCAGTAGTATTTATTGACTTTATTAACTGCTGATATTATAATATACATGAGGAGTCATAAGAACAATGAAAAAAGTAAACTACCTAAATAACAAAGACTTGTTATTAGAGATACATAGAAGTAAAAACAGTTACTCCAGTTATTCAAAACCCGAATATCATCAATACGATGTTATTTTGCCTAGCATAGAAAAGATTAACATTCGAACTGTTGCAGAGGCCAAACGAGTTCGAGCAAAAAGACTAGGACAACAGGCGTTTGAAGCGGCCAAGGCCATCAATCCCAAGTGCAAAACCGCAGAGTTTGAAGTAGATTATAAAACTATTGAAAAAACCGACGTTGTTTTTCGCATCATGACTTATGATCACGTACCGCTTGAGCCGGGACGTAAGCGTACACCAAAGACACTGGCCGATCACAGAGAAAAAGTTAATTTTCCTGCTTTCCAACATTGGAAGTTTGACGAGAATGACGAGCTAGTTTGCGTGGGTAAGAGTCATTGGAAAGGCCCGATGAAGACTGGAAAGTTTTGCAAGGATCACGGACAAGTCACTAACACACTGGCTCGAATGTATATCAAATTATGCGAACGATATGCTACTCGTGGCAACGTTCGTGGCTACACATACAATGACGAAATGAAGGGGCAGGCCATTTTACAGTTAACACAGATTGGTCTACAATTTGACGAATCAAAATCAGACAACCCATTTGCCTACTTTACTGCGGCAGTTACTAATAGTTTCGTTCGAGTTATTAACATTGAAAAGAAAATGCAAAATATTCGAGACGATATTTTAGAAATGAACGGAATGAATCCTAGTTATACCAGAATGATCAATGCAGAGTATGTGGCCGCTGCCAAACGTGATGCAGATTCTACTGCGGTTGTTCCTGTTGGTGACATTGAAGTTGACCCCGCAGAGTAATTTCTGTTATAATAGAAAAAAGGATTAGAATGTTTAAGAAAGTTGCCTGTTTTACTGACATACACTTTGGATTAAAATCAAATAGCTCAACTCATAATCAGGACTGCGAAGATTTCGTAGATTGGTTCATTGCGGAAGCTAAAGCGGCTGGCTGTGAAACTGGTATATTTCTTGGTGACTGGCATCATAATAGAAACAGTTTGAATATCACTACCATGGATTATACCCTACGTAGTTTAGAAAAACTTGGTCAGGCATTTGATAACTTTTACTTCTTTCCAGGCAATCACGATTTATACTACAAAGACAAGCGTGATATTCATTCTGTTGAATTTGGCAAGTATGTTCCAGGAATAACTGTTGTTAACGAAATAACAACCATTGGTGATACTACCCTAGTTCCATGGCTGGTAGGTGACGAGTGGAAGAAGATGGAGAAACTAAAGAGCCGTTATGTCTTTGGTCACTTTGAACTTCCTCTATTTTATATGAACGCTATGATTGCCATGCCTGATCACGGTGAACTACAGGGCTCACATTTTAAAAATCCCGAATATGTATTCTCGGGGCACTTCCATAAACGTCAAGCCAAAGCAAACATTGTCTATATTGGCAATGCGTTTCCGCACAACTATGCAGATGCATGGGATGATGACCGAGGAATGATGATTCTTGAACACGGAAACAAGCCAGAATATCGTATATGGCCAGATGCTCCCAAGTTTAAAACAGTTAAACTAAGTCAACTGATCGACGACGCAGAGTCTCTTATTAAAAGTAAAAGTTATCTGCGTGTAGGCATTGATATTCCCATCAGTTACGAAGAAGCCAGTTTCATTAAAGAAACTTTTCTAGCACAATACAACATTAGAGAGCTTACTCTTATCCCAGAAAAGAAAGATACTGAAATTAATAACGATTTAGATGTTGAACATTTTGAATCAGTTGATCAGATTGTCAGCAGTCAGCTGGCTACTATTCAAAGCGACAGCTTTGATCCAAAAGTATTGCTGGCGATTTATAATAACCTATGATAAAAATAAAAGACCTAACAGTTAAAAACTTTATGAGCGTGGGCAATGCCACGCAGGCAGTAAACTTTCAGAAAGGACATCTTACGCTTGTGCTAGGTGAGAACTTGGATCAAGGCGGTGACGACAGCGGAAGTCGTAACGGTACAGGTAAAACTACCATTGTTAATGCACTTAGCTATGCTATATTTGGTAATGCGCTGACTAATATTAAGAAAGATAACCTAATCAACAAGATCAATAGCAAGAACATGTTGGTCACCGTTGAGTTTGAAAAAGATGGTATCCTATATAAGATTGAACGCGGTCGTAAGCCCAACATTCTCAAGTTTTACATTGACGATCAAGAACAAGAAGCCGCGGATGATGGGCAAGGCGATAGCAGAGAAACACAAAAAGACATTGACATCCTATTAGGTATGAGTCACGATATGTTCAAGCATATTGTAGCCTTAAACACCTATACAGAACCTTTCTTGAGTATGAAAGCCAACGACCAACGTGCTATTATTGAGCAGTTGTTAGGTATTACTATTCTTAGCGAGAAGGCTGAAGCACTTAAAGAACAAATCCGTATTAGTAAAGATGAAGTGGTGCAAGAAGGTGCTCGCATTGAAGCTATCAAACGTTCTAATGAGCGCATACAGGAAAGTATTAACAGCCTGAAGCTTAAACAGACTATGTGGCAAACGAATCGAGATA
>Ga0114962_10000255_pt1 | contig 46039 bp, 18 predicted proteins | sample C_130820_MF_Meta_FD_87017 | JGI IMG/M metagenome (GOLD analysis project Ga0114962, IMG submission 87017) | Freshwater microbial communities from Lake Croche, Canada to study carbon cycling - C_130820_MF_MetaG | ecosystem: Environmental > Aquatic > Freshwater > Lake | place: Lake Croche, Canada...
GTGGACCACCAGAACCAAGTGGACGAGCGGGGATATCTATTTCAGAAAAACCTTTGACTACGCCGGCGGCGATATCAAAAAAGGTGCCCTTGTCATCTTCTACGACGATGACACGGAGGTGTACGTCAATGGCCAGAAGATATTCAGCGGCGAAAAGTTCATCACCAGCTACCAGTTGTTCTCGGTGACCGAGGTATTGAAAAAAGCCCTCAAGAAAGGCTCCAATACGATCGCGGTGCATACCCACCAGTCGTCGGGTGGCCAGTACGTCGATCTGGCCCTGCTGGTGGAATAATCGGCTCCAATTATTTGATTTTCAGAATACTAACATCAAGCGAAAGCACCCACTTATGCGAACCATGAGCCCCACGGGCCTACTCCTGATTGCCACCATGCTGTTATCAGTGGCGGCGTCGTCCGCCGCTGGCGAAGGCAAGGCGGTTATTCCACGCCCCGAACATCCCCGCCCGGATATGCTGCGTGATAATTGGCTGACACTCAACGGCGAGTGGCAGTTTGAGATCGACAAAGCGGCCGATGGTGAAGCGCGTGGCCTGACCAAAGGCAAGGATCTCGCCAGCAAGATCATCGTTCCGTTCTGTCCCGAGAGCAAACTATCCGGCCTCGGCCTGGCCAATAGCCAGAAACTCAAGGACCTCTGGTACCGCCGCATGTTCACGCTCACCCCTGCCATGAAGGACAAGCGCGTGCTCATCCATTTCGGTGGCGTCGATTACCAGACATGGGTTTACATCAACGGGCAATTGGCCGGCACCCACGTCGGCGGCAGTGCCTCCTTCGCTTTCGACATCAGCGGCTTGCTCAAGAAGGACGGGGAGAACGAAGTGGTGGTTAAGGTGCATGACGACATCTGGTCGGGCCTCCAGCCACGTGGCAAGCAGTCGCCCGATGTTAGCAATGGTTGCATCTATACCCGCACCACCGGCATCTGGCAGACGGTGTGGCTGGAAGCCGTCGGCGCATCCTTCGTCGAGAACCTCTCGGTCATTGCCGACCCCGATCACTCGCGGGCGCTCGTCACCGCCAAGATCAACGGTTTGGGTGGCGCGCCTCTCACCTTGAAGGTGGAAGCCTTCGCTGGTGATAAACTGGTGGGCTCCGAAACGGCCACCGGCCCGTGGCAGCAAACGCTGGTGCTCAACCTCAAGGAAAAGAAACTGTGGGAACCAGGCACGCCCTTTCTGTATGATGTGAAAGTCACTCTCTCCAGCGGCAATACGGTCATCGATTCACTGAAAAGTTATTTTGGTTTGCGCAAGCTCACCATCGACGGCCGCAAGATCTTGATCAACGGCAAGCCGTTTTTCCAGCGGCTCATTCTCGATCAGGGGTTCTATCCGGACGGGCTGTGGACGGCTCCATCCGAGGAGGCCCTCAAAAAGGACATCGAAATGAGCCTAGCATGCGGCTTCAATGGCGCACGCTTGCATCAGAAAGTCTTCGAGCCGCGTTTCCTGTACTGGGCCGACAAGCTCGGCTACATGGTGTGGGGCGAGTATCCGGATTGGGGCTATGAGTTTCACCCCGAGAGCTACGCGGCGGTCGTCAATGAATGGACCGAGATCCTGCTGCGCGACCGCAACCATCCTGCCATCGTCGGTTGGTGCCCGTTCAACGAGGAGGACAAAAGGGCGAAAGAAATTTCACAGATGATTTGGAACGTCACCAAGGCGGTCGACCCGACCCGTCCCGCGCTGGAAACCAGCGGCTGGACGCACACCTTGCCCAATCCTGAAGTCCTGGATGCCCACGATTATGAAGGCAGCCCAGGAGTTCTGCGCAACCGCTGGATGGAGCGGCTATCGGTCACTCCACAAGACCTGCCCGCGCCAGCACGCTATGGCAACGCGCCAGCTCCCACTGCCTCGCGCATCATCCCGTACATGGTGAGCGAAATCGGTGGCGTCGCCTGGGCGGTCGAGGCTGGTTGGGGATATGGTGAGACACCGAAGAAACTCGAAGAATTCTACACCCGCTATCAGGGCACCATCGACGCCATGCTCGACAACCCGCATTTGTTCGGATTCACCTATACGCAGCTCACCGACGTGGAGCAGGAGCGCAATGGTCTCTATTACTATGACACCCGCAAGCCGAAGTTCGATATCGCCAAGCTGCACGCCATCACCTCACGCCAGGCCGCCTATGAGCGGACCATGCCGCCGCTGACCAAGTCCAGTGCCCCGCTACCCAAACTCGACTGGAAGGTCTTGGTGGGAGCAGTGCAGGACGGAGATCTGAGCACGCCGTACGCCTACTCCACGGAAAAGCCCGCTAACAATTGGACCGAAGAATCCTTCGACGCTCGCGATTGGAAGAGCGGCCGCGCGCCCTTCGGCCATGGTTCGCCGAATGTGCGCACGGAGTGGACGAGCCCGGATATCTATCTCAGGAAAAAGTTTGAATACGATGGCAGCACCTTGAAGCATGGCGCGGTAGTGATCAACTATGACGAAGACACCGAGATTTACGTGAATGGCAAGAAAATCCTGAGTGTCTGCGGATATATCACTTACTATCAATTAAACAGCGTCACCGACGCATTGAAAAAGGCCCTCAAAAAAGGCTCCAACACCCTCGCGGTGCATACCCACCAAGCTACCGGTGGCCAGTTTATCGATTTAGCGCTTCTAATGGAAAATTAACCGACAAAAAATCATGCTCATCAAACAACTCAGTTATTGGACACTGCTTCTGGCCAGTGCAGCGGCGCTGCAGCAGGAAGCGACGGCTGCAACCATGGAAATGGATTTCAGCAATCCGCCCGTCACATCGCGGCCCTACGTGTGGTGGCATTGGATGGGATCTAACATCAGTAAAGAAGGCATCACCCGGGATCTCGAAGCCATGAAGGAAGCTGGCATCGGCGGTGCCACGGTTTTCCACCTCACTTCTGCGGTGACCGTGGGTCCCAAGACGACCGGCAATTGTCCCTGGCCAGAAATCACCTACCGCAGTCCCAAGTGGTGGGAAATGATGAAACATGCCGCTTCCGAGGCCAATCGCTTGGGCCTGGAACTCGGCATGCATAACTGCGTGGGTTACTCAACAACCGGTGGTCCGTGGATCACTCCCGAACGCGGCATGCAACAACTCGTGCGCAAGATGGAGAAGGTCGAGGGCGGCAAGCAGGTCGCGATCGACCTGCCGCTGCCCGGCGGCAAACCGGTTGACATCGGGGTATTTGCCGTGCCAGCCGAAGGCGTCATTCCACTGGACAAGATCATCAATTTGACTGCCAAGATGGACGCGAAAGGTCATCTTGTCTGGGATGCCCCGGCTGGTGCTTGGAACGTCTATCGTCTCGGCTACGCATTCAGCGCACATCAATGCAATCCGGTCCCCGACGACATGCTCAACAAGGCGTTCGAGGTGGACAAGATGTCGGTCGAACAAAATATTTTTCACTGGAAGCAGGTGATCGAACCGCTCAAGCAGCACCTCGGACCTCTTGTAGGCAAGACTCTGCGCCACATTCTTGTCGATAGTTATGAAGCCGGCGACCAGAACTGGAATAGCAATTTCCGTGAGCAATTCAAGCGGCTCAAAGGCTACGATGCGCTGCCGTGGCTCATGACCATGAACCAGCTCGTCACCGAAGGCCGCAAGGAAGAGGCGCGGATCGTTGCCGACGCGGACCAGACAGCACGCTTCGAGTGGGATTATCTCGATGTGATCAAAACCCTATTTCTTGAAGGTTTCCGGACCGGCTCCGATGCGGTTCATGCAGCAGGCATGACCTTTAACTGGGAACCATACAGCGGCACCTTCGACATGATTGCCGGCTCGGCTTTGGCTGATACGCCCATGGGTGAATTCTGGACTGGTGGCCAAGGTGGTATCGACTATAACATCGTAGCTGCAGGCCGCGCCGCCGGACATCGTGTCATTGCCGCCGAATCATTCACCGGCATGCCTCCACTGAGTCGCTGGAGTGAGACACCGGCATTTTTGAAAACCTGTAGCGACGGAACCTTTGCCAGCGGTGTGAATCGCGTGTTTCTACACCACTGGGTCCATCAGCCCTTCGATGAGAAATATAAGCCCGGCATTGGCATGGGTTGGTGGGGGACGCACTTTAGCCGCAACCAAACGTGGTTCGAGCCAGGCAAGGCCTATTTCGCCTATCTCGGCCGGGTGCAGACACTGCTCCAGCGCGGCGAGGGAGTCGCCGATTTTCTCGCGCTTGAACATTCACCTGCCGGTTCCGACTCCGTCCCGATCGCCGCGCTGCTGCACGGCGACCTGCGTATCAAGGATGGCATGATCGTCCTGCCCAGTGGCCGGCGCTACTCATTCCTGCAGTTGCCACCCAAGGAGGTGATGCTGCCCGAAGTCGCTCGTGCGCTCAAGAAGTTGGTGGCCGCTGGCGGCTCCATCGCTGGGCCGAAGCCTCTGCGCTCGCCGAGCCTATCCGGCTATCCAAACGCCGATGCCGAGGTGAAGAAACTCGGCGAGGAACTCTGGAGCAATGCGAAGGTTCTAACCAAAGCAGTGAATCCAGCCCCACCTGTGAGCACACCCGGTGCTGATATTCGCACGACCGCCAGAAAAGACGGCGAGACAGATATTTTCTTCCTAGCCAATACGAGTGAAGAAGCCCGCGAGTTCACCGGATCGTTCCGCGTGACCGGCAAATTGCCGGAATTGTGGCAGCCGCTGGACGGAACAACCCGTGCCGCTGCCGTGTGGAAAACCGCCGCCGGTCGCACCGACCTTCCGATGCATCTCAAGGCGCATGAGTCAATCTTTGTGGTGTTCCGCAAGTCGGCACCCGCCGACCACGCCGTTGAAATAGCCGCCGCCGACAAGACCCCCTACACAACTCGGGTCGATGAGACCGGTAAAGTCGTCGTGGCCAGCGCTGCAGCGTGTCGCGGCGAAATCGTGTTCGCTTCCGGCAAGCGTGCCCCCTTCGCGCTGGAAGCGGTTGCGCCCATCGCGGTGAGCGGGCCGTGGCAGGTTGGGTTCGCGCCAATCGTGGGCGAGCCTGCCCAAGCGACGTTCCCGGAACTGAGTTCCTGGAGCGCAAATTCAGATCCGAACATCAAGTATTTTTCCGGCACCGCCAGCTACCGCAAAGATATGCAGTTAGACGCGCTGCGCCCGACTCAGCGTTATATCCTTGACCTCGGCACCGTGCATGAGATGGCAGCCATCAAAGTCAACGGCCGTGCCATGGGTGTGGCTTGGTATCCGCCCTTCCGCATGGATATCACCAGCGCTCTAAAAGCCGGCGTGAACAAGCTAGAGATTCGGGTGACTAATACCTGGGCCAATCGTCTCATCCGCGATGAGCAGGAGCCCGAGGATTCCGAGTGGACCGAGTGGGAGGGCTTCCGCGACTTCGGCGGCTATGCGATGAAATCCTATCCCGATTGGTTTGTGAAAAATCAGCCGCGTCCGTCGCAGGGTCGTAAGTGCTTTGTTACCTACAACTATTTCAAGAAAGACGCTCCGTTGCTACCTGGCGGTCTGCTCGGGCCGGTCCAATTGCGGGTTGAAAACGAAGTGAAGTGCGAGGGGTCTGCCAAGCCGTAAAGAATCACAGGAAAAATGATGAAGATCATCCTAGCCATGATGTGCAGTGCGGTGGTATTGCCTCCGCTGGCCCATGCCGTGTCACCGCTGCCGAAAAAGGTGACCTTCGCCATTGCTGACAAGCGGGCGTTTCAGACCCCCGATTGCGTGCATCTGACAGGTTGGATCCATCAATGACGAAGACGTCGAATCATTCATCGTCTCCCGGTTCAACAAGCCGCGACGGAGGATTGGTTTGCGGTAACCTTGGCTGAGCCGCAGACGATCGTTGCGTGCTCTAATTTGAGAAGTAGGATATACGTTATCTAACCACTGCCAGAAGCTAGATATGAAGTCCATCAACGTGCACAGCAGGCCCATTCATAGCCAGACCGCCGAGTCACAAAACATCCGGCCGATGCCGCAGATTTGTGGGTTGGCGATGGCGCTGATAGGCGTCAGTGCCCAGCTCACATCGGCGGCGATCAAGCACGTGGTGACCAGCGGGTTAGGCACGGAGTTGGTGGCTGTCGACAATCCTGTTAGCTACGCGGATGGCCGCCCCTATCCCTCGTATCGCTTGAATGCCGTAGACCAGGGGATGTTCCTGGAATATGGCAAGGGACCCAACGCGTGTGACACTATGAATGCCCGCGAGGCCATGATCAATTATGTGGATGGAACATACTATCTGTATTACGACGGTGCCGGCGCTAAAGGTTGGGTGTCGTGCCTGGCGCTGAGCAAGGATCTGAAAAAGTGGGAACGCAAAGGGCCGCTGCTCGACTTCGGACCCGGCGGGGCCGATTCCGCCGCCGCTTGCTCGCCCTGGATCATCCAGGACGAGAGCAAGCTTTGGCATATGTATTATTTGGGCACCCCCAACACCACGGGAGGGGTTGAAAAGATTCCAATTGCGCCGTACCTGGCGTTGCACGCGACGAGCAAGTCGCCGGCAGGTCCATGGACCAAGCAATACAATCCGGTGCCTTTCAGCACGAAAGAGGGCACGTACTATTCTATGTCGGCCTACCCGGGGCATATCCTCAAGCAGGGCAAGGAGTACATGATGTTTTTCGGCTGTGCGGATGCCAAAGTGCGGCGCACCATCTCCATCGCCCGCAGCAAGGACCTCAACGGCGAGTGGACGCTCGACCCCACGCCAGCCTTGCCAGTGACCGAAAATCTGGAGAACTCCTCGATTTACTACGAGCCTACCAGCAAGACCTGGTTCATGTTCGTCAATCATATTGGCGATTTGTGCCCGGACGCCGTGTGGGTCTATTGGACCAAGAACCTCAATGCCTGGAATCCAGCCTGCAAGGCGATCGTACTCGATGGATCTAACTGCAAGTGGAGCCACAAGTGCATCGGTATGCCCACGGTGGTGCCGGTTGGAGACAAGTTGTATGTATTCTACGATGCTCCCGGTGGTGATAGCACCAACGAGATGCAGCGCAGCATCGGCAAGGCGACACTCCAACTGCCCCTCAAAGTCCTGGATCCTAACATGTTGCAGGTTCCGGTAATGAACGGCAGCTTTGAGAATCCTGGCAAATCTCCTGGTGGACCTTGGGCCAAGTTCGGCAGCCCGTGGCTCACTATCGAGGCACCCACGCATTTCCAGCAACTCCAGGTCGTAACAGGAACCGCCTTTACCCGCAGCGCTGAGGGCGGCGGCGAGTGGGCCGCGCTCATCAACACGGATGACGCTCCGGCCGAGCACCCGGTCGCGCAGTATCTGCCGCGCAACGTGGCCGCCGGTGATACCCTGACGGTGACCTTCTGGCTCGGTAGGGCAAAAGCCACGCCTGGTGGGAAAATGGTTGCCTATTTCGAGGTCGGCGGGACCAAATACTCGACCACCTACGACACCACCGCGTTGCCCGCCGATAGCTGGAAGAGTTATACCCTGACCCAAAAGATTGCCAACGCGGGCAGTCTGAGTATCGGCTTCTACGGCACCACCAAAGACGGCTCCTGGTTGGACAAGATCAGCGACGTCACCGTCAAGCCGAAGGCACGCTAACCTCCCGACTAAGGAGCCACCACATTCTTGTGGTGGTAGCGGAAGAGTGGCCAATGAGTACGTGCCGAGGCCTAGCTTCATAGGCTTTCCTTCCGCACGACGACAGGAATGTCGTCGCTCAATGAATGATGAGAACGTCCATACATTTTTTTGAGAAATAACTGAAATATGAGTCACGCCGCCATCGTAACTGCCGGCAACACATGAATTTCATAAACGTGCACGACATTTTCACCTATGGCCAGACCGCCGGGCAACAGAATATCCGGCAGATGCCGCAGGTTTTAGGCTTGGCGATGGTCCTGATCGGCATCAGCGCTCCACTCACCACAGCGGAAACCCAGCCGAAGGCGGCCAGCACGTCAGGCACAGGCCTGGTTGCAGTCGAGAATCCAGTCAGCTACTTGGATGGGCGTCCCTATCCATCGTACCGCTTGAATGCCGTGGATCAGGGCATGTTCCTGGAATATGGCAAGGGACCCAACGCGTGTGATACCATGAATGCCCGCGAGGCGATGATCAATTGCGTCGATGGAACGTATTATTTGTACTACGACGGAGCTGGCGCCAAAGGCTGGGTGTCGTGCCTGGCGGTGAGCAGGGATCTGAAAAACTGGGAGCGCAAGGGGCCTCTACTTGAATTCGGCCCCGGCGTGTCGGATTCGGCGGCCGCGTGTTCGCCTTGGATCATCAAGGACGAAAAAAATCTTTGGCACATGTATTATTTGGGCACCCCCAACACCACTGGAGGTACTGACAAGATTCCCATCGCCCCCTATTTGGCGTTGCACGCAACGAGTAAGTCTCCGGCGGGTCCCTGGACGAAGCGTTACGATCCGGTCCCTTTCAGCACGAAGGAAGGCACGTATTATTCGATGTCCGCCTATCCGGGTCATATCATCAAGCAGGGCAGTGAGTATATGATGTTCTTCGGTGCTGCGGATGCAAAAGGACGCCGTACGGTCTCCATTGCGCGCAGCAAGGATCTCAATGGCGAGTGGACGCTTGAACCCACGCCGGCCCTGCCCGTTACGGAAAATCTCGAGAATACCTCGGTGTATTTCGAGCCGACCAGCAATACCTGGTTTTTGTTTGTCAATCATATTGGCAATGTGTGCCCGGATGCCGTCTGGGTCTATTGGACAAACGACGTCAATCACTGGAATCCCGCCTGCAAGGCCATCGTAATGGATGGTTCCAATTGCACGTGGAGCAAAAAAAACATCGGCATGCCCACGGTGGTGCCGGTTGGAGACAAGCTGTATGTATTCTATGATGGTGCCGGCGGTGAGGCTACCAACGAGATGTATCGGAGCGTGGCCAAGGCAACCCTGCAATTGCCGCTCAAAGTCCTTGACCCTGACATGCTGCAGGTGCCAGTGATGAACGGCAGCTTCGAGACGCCTGGCGCCCCACCGAGCGGTGCTTCGGCCAAAATCGGCAGCCCGTGGAGCACCATCGAGGCACCGCCAAGTTTCCAGCAACAAAATGTCGTAACCGCTGGCGTATTCACCCGCAGTGTCGACGGCGGCGGCGAATGGGCGGCGCCTATCAGCGCGGATGATACACCGCTCGAACGCCCGCTGGCGCAGTACTTGCCGCGCAACGTTGCCGCCGGAGATACGCTGACGGTTACCTTCTGGCTAGGCAGGGCCAAGGGCACGTCCGGGGGGCAAGGGGAGGCCTATTTCGACGTCGGCGGGACGAAATACACCATGGCGTTCGACACCACCGCGTTGGCCGCCGATAGCTGGAAAAGCTATACTCTGACCAAAACCATCACCCATGCGGGGAGTTTGAGTCTCGGGTTTTACGGCACCAGCAAAGACAATTCATGGTTAGACAAGATCAGTGATGTCACCGTGACACCCGTAGCCGTGGACGCCAAGGCACCGAAATGTGCCGGAGCCACTCTAACGACTTTGGAGGATACGCCCAAGCGTCTGGCTGCAGGCGATTTTGGCTACTCGGATCCGCATGCCAGCCCGCTGGCCGCTGTGCAGATCACCTCGCTTGGGCAGCTTGGCTCCCTGAAGATGAACGGAACCCCGGTGGAGCTTAACCAGATTGTTGAGGCTGCGAATCTAGGCAAACTAACCTATTATCCGGATTTGAACGGCAACGGTGTGCCTTGCTCGGCGATTGGGTTCAAGGTGAAGAACGCGAACAATCTTTGGAGCCGCGCCGCCTCGTTGATGATCAATGTAACGCCGGTAAACGACCCGCCCACCTCCACCGGCGCTTCGGTGCTCACGAGAAAAGGCAGCGTCAAGCCGTTTGCCGCTGCGGACTTCCCGTTTTCGGATGTGGATACCGGTGACATGTTGGCTGCGATCAAGGTCACTTCGCTGCCGGCTCATGGCACTCTGAAGTTGGGCACCACCCCTATCAAATCAGTCCCCAGCGCGGTCATTCCAGCGGACAATCTCGGAGATCTAACATACACACCGGCGGCGAACTACACCGGGGCCGACGCTTTCAAATTCCAGGTGCGCGATGCGGAGCTCTTCAGCGCGAACGCCACAATGGCGCTCACCGTCACCTCGGACATCTTCGTGCTCAACGGGAGCTTCGAAACGCCAAATACGCCTACAACCAGCCCAGGTGGTCCATGGGGGAATCTTGATTCCGCTTGGACGAACAACCTGGTCAATTACGCTCGGCGGCGTGACGGCGGCACCCCACCCGGAGGTGGACTCTGGATACTCAACCTCAGTGAACAAGGTTCTTGGATAGAGCAGGATTTGGGCGTAGCCGTCGATGCAGGATCCACCTTGTCCCTGACCTTCTCCACACTCAGAGAAGACATCTTCAAGAGTCCTAACGGGGGGCAGGGGGCATTCGAGGCCTCATTCCTCGTCGGCCCTACAAAATACACCGAGCGTTTCGACCTGAGCGGCGACGCCAAGGACACATGGGTTACCAAAACCTTCACCAAGAAGGTTACCAATAGCGGAAATCTGTCTATCAGATTCTCTCACGTAGATACAGCCAGCACGGGCGATCGAATCACAACATCAAATGCTAACAATGGACCAGGTGAAATCGGTAGGGTCGCTCTTGACAAGGTCAGCAATGTCAGCGTGAAGCCCAAGGCGCATTGATTTAACCCGGAATCCGAAATTAAAATCCCGCAATGAGAATAGGAACCACAGATTACACAGATTACACGGATTTTTTGGTATGGAACCTATTTCAATCTGTGAAATCTGTGTAATCTGTGGTTAATCTATCCAATTCCTAGGATCCAACATCGGAGTCCGGGCTTAATGCCAGCCTGAAGCTTTGCTGGTGCGGACCATTTCCGCCAAATATCCAATATCGACAAATGAAGATTACACTCATACTGGTCACAGCGGCCATGACCCTTGCCGCTGTGCATGCGGCGGAAAAGCTGCCCGTGCCCGAGAAGATCGCCTGCGCAGTGGCTGACAAGCAGGATTTCCAGACGCCTGATCATCTGCATCTGACCGGCTGGCTCGGGTCGCGCATTGATATCAACGAGAAGATCCGGTTGGCGAAAAATGATGTGGAACGCCTGTTGTCTGGTTTCCGCAAGCGGCCGGGGGTTCAGGCGTATGATGGCGAACATGTCGGCAAATGGCTGCATGCGGCCACCCTGGCGTGGGTCAATACCGGCGATCCGGAACTGCGCAAAAAGCTGGATTACACGGCGACGGAACTGGTGAAGTGCCAGCTCGACGATGGCTATCTGGGGACCTATAACCTCGACGGCAAACCGTGGGCGCGCTGGTCCGAATGGGATGTCTGGGCGCATAAGTATAACCTCATCGGCCTCATCACCTACATGCGCTATACCGGGAACATGGAGTTATTGCCGGCCTGCCGGAAAATGGGCGATCTGCTCTGCAAGACCTTCGGCACCGGCCAGGGCCAGCTCGACATCATCAATTCACCATACTATTCCTTCGGCATGGCGCCAGGCAGCGTGCTCGAGCCCATGGTGCTGCTCTATCGATTGACGGGTGAACCGCGCTACCTCGACTTTGCGAAATACGTGCTGCGGGCATACGAACAACCGAACGGAGCAAAAATCGTCTCGCGACTGCTAGAACTGAAAGGAGTGGACAAGGTCGGCAACGGCAAGGCGTACGAAATGCTGTCCTGCCTCAACGGCATCCTGGAACTGTATCGGACAACGGGGGATGACCCCAAACTCCTGGAGGCCTGCCGCAACGCCTGGCAGGACATCGTTGACAAGCGCCTCTATATCACGGGTGCTGCCAGTTCGGGTGAGTTGTTTCACGACGATTACGATCTGTCCAACACCTACAATGTCGGCGAGACCTGCGTGACGGTCTCGTGGTTGCAATTCAATGCACAATTGCTCAGACTAACGGGTGAGTCGCGCTTTGCCGAGCAACTTGAGCGGGTGGTGCTCAATCAATTGTTTGGGGCGCAGAAGCCCGACGGCACAGCCTGGGGCTATTTCGTGCCGATGGAAGGGAAGAAACCCTACAGCAACGCGCTTGACGGTCATTGTTGTCTTTCCAGCGGACCGCGCGGTATCGCCTTGATCCCGACATTTGCTAGCAGCGTCGATGCCGATGGCGTGGTGGTCAATCTCTACGATGCCGGTACCGCCAAACTGACCTTGCGCAACGGCAAAGCGGTGGTCCTGACCACCGAAACAACCTATCCGAGCGATGGCAAGATCGTCATCACGGTGAACACCAGCTCGGCAGCGCCGTTCACATTCAAGGCGCGCATTCCGGCCTGGTGTCGCGAGTCGTCGCTCAAAGTCAACGGCAAGCCGGTGCCTGCGAAGGCAGGTGCTGACGGCTATGCCGCCATCAAGCGGATCTGGGCCAAGGGCGACAAGGTGGAGCTGAACTTCAAACTCGAGCCGCGAGTGATTGTGGGCGACCACACCAACAACGCTAAGGAGGCGATTATGTATGGCCCGCTCGTGTTGGCGACGGATGAGGCGCTGCTGGGAACCAGCGGATTTCAACTCAATGGAATAAGCATGTCCACGGATGTCAACGCACTGGCGATTTCCCCGGAACCGGCACCGGATGCGAAGAGGAGTTGGCCACACGCCCAGGTGTTCCGTGTCAACGCCATCTCGAAGGGTAAACCCAAGGAGATCCGCCTCATTCCCTTTGCCGATGCGGGCAGCCTTGGCGAGAACTATAAGGTTTGGCAGTTTCAGTATGCACACTGCGAGGGCGATCTGCTGCTAGAAGGGAGCGAGAGCCGCTCGCGCCAGGGAAATATGGATGGCGCGATCAATGACGGATACGTCGCTTCCTATGTGGTCACCTTCGATAGCAATTCGGCCGCAGAGGATTGGTATGCGGTTACCATGGAAGACTCCATCACGATCGCACGTGTGCTCTTTGCCCATGGCAAGACCTTACAAGACGGCGGTTGGTTCGATGCCAGCGCCGGCAAACCGCGCATCCAGATCCAGACCAGCAAGGGCGGAGAGTGGAAGGACGCGGGCGAACTCAAGGATTATCCCGCCACCACCGCCACCAGTGTCGGCCCACTGCGCGATGGCGACAGTTTCAACTGCCCGCTTCCGGCCCCGGTCAGGGTGTTCGGGGTCCGGGTCGTAGGCAAACCGGCGTGCGGCCAAAATCCAAAGCAGGCATTCTCCTCGTGTGGCGAGTTGCAGGCGTTTGAGAAATAATCCGTATTTTTCAGTTCCCTTTCTGGCCGGGGCGAGCATGCTTGCCCCGGCCATTGCTGCTTTCAAGCCTCACGTTGCGTGGCGCTGAGCGTGCCATGAGGAATGAATATGTGAACCCAAACTTCAAAGTTAAAACCTGAAATTCGATCATGAAATCACGGATTTGTTGGATTTGGCTGATGGCCCTGGTATGGTTCGGGGTGAGCGGGTGGGCGCGGGGGCAGGGGACGTATTATGACGCGACGTTATCGCCGACGTATCGCGGGTATGTTCACGACACCCGCTTGTGGATTCCGAATCATGTGACCACCATCAGAGGCGTTATTATTATCGGCAACGGTGCTCTTGGAGATCAGCGCGGAAGGACCGCCGAGACGGACTGGCAGGCATTGGCACGTGCGCATGATTTTGCTTTGATGGGCACTTCTCTATACATTTGCCAATCAGCTAGTGATGTGAATGCGGAAGTGCCAATGCTCCTGGCTGATCTTGCCTGGTACGCGACGGCCAGCGGGCATCCTGAAGTCACCAATCTGCCGTTTGTTCTCTGCGGGTGGTCGGGTGGCGGGCAGATCGCCTACGGAATCAATACCAAGATACCGGAGCGAGTGATTGCCTATGAGGTGGACAAGGGAGGATACTATGTGTCGGGCGCTCTGTCGGCAGCTGCCCTGAAGACCCCCGCGATTTACGTGGCCGGCCAAGTTGATTCCACCAGTCGCATAAGTGCTATCACGGGCCTGTTCGAGACCAATCGCCCCATTGGCGGGCTCTGCGCTCTTGCCATTGAGGAGAATACCGGGCACGCCGAGGGCAACGTCAACAGTGTGTTTTTCACGTTTTTTGATCATGCTATCCGGGGGCGTTATCCTGCCGGAGTGACGCCACTCAACGGTCCGGTCACCCTGCTGGATCTGCCGGAGACTAGTGGCTGGCTGGCCGCCGAGCCGACGGTTAGCAATGGCTTGTCAGGTTCGGTGTACGCCTATGCCAATTATGCGGGCACCAAAACCAGGGCCTGCTGGCTGATGGATGCGGATGTCGCCAATCTCTACCGGGGCTTCGCCACGTATAGTCCAGCTGTCACGGTTACACCCGTGGGCGGCCCGCTGTTTTCCGCACCCCAGACGATCCAGTTCAAGGTCGCGGTGAATTCGACGGGGTTTCCAGGGTGGGTGAGCGCCGATGTCTATGACGGTGCGGTTAAGCTGGGAACCGTCACCAACGGCGGGTCATCCTCGGTGTACGCAGTCCGACCGTGGGGCGGCAGGGACGTTACGGTCATCGCCCGTGATGCATCGGGCAACGAGCGGACCTCCATTCCCCAGCCATTTGTGGTTAATAAAAATTCCGCGGCCGCATGGAATAACGGCGCGGGGAATTTCCTCTGGAACACCAGCTCCACTAACTGGGGCGGAGCGGTCTGGACTCCCGGTGCCGATGCGGTATTCGGTGCCACAGGCGCGGGCACGGTCTCCGTCTCCGGCACCCAGACGCTGGCTGATAGTTTGACGGCGTTGAGCTTTGACGCTGCAGGCTACAAACTAACGGGCGGGACGCTCGCCCTGCCTGGCACCAGCAGCTTCAACGTGAATGCCGATGCCGAGATTGCTTCGGTGATCACGGGCGCTGGCAATCTTATCAAATCCGGCAGCGGCACACTGACCCTAAGCGGCAGCAACGACTACTACGGCAACACCGCCGTCAACGCCGGCACCCTGAAGCTGGGCAACGGCGGCAACCTTGGCAACACCTGGGTCCCGGTCATCTCCAGTCTAGCCATTGCCCAGAACGCCAACGGCAGCTCCAATGCACTGACCGGCTACCTGACGCTGTATGTCGGTGCCATGTTCACCATGGCCGATGCACACACCAGCACGTTCAACGTGGGCGCGGCATCGCTGTCGGCTGGAACCGGCGCGCCTCCGCTGCTGACGTTTGACCTTGCTGCGGCTAACCAGACGAGCGACAGGCTGGCCATCGCCGGCGGAGCCAGTATTGGCGCGACGCTCCCTACGATTGTTCCTAACTTTCTAACGGCGCCCTCGGCCAGCACCAACACATACACCCTGATTACCGCGTTAAGCGGCCTGGGCGCAGCCAATTTCAACCTTGCCACCACTAACCTCATGATCGGTGGCCAGCCATATCACACGAGCCTAGCCACCTCCACCGCCACGGCGGTCATTCTGTCGTTTGAGGCCGGCGCGGTGACTCTCCCGGTTTATTGGCAGGGCTCCATCGATGGGAGCTGGAAATCACAGAACGGTGGGACCCTCAATACCAATTTCACCAACGAAGCCACCGGGGCCACCAATACGTTGGCATTGCCTAACTTGACTACCAACGTTTCCATGACGGCCAATTCGGCGAGCAACCTAACCACCACGCTGGATCAGGCATTTACCATCAACGGCTTGACCTTTAGCGGCGGCGGCAGCTCCAATACTGCCGGTTCGAGCATCGGCGCGGGCTCTAGCGGAACTCTGCAAATCAACGGCGGGGGCATCACCGTCAACTCCGGCTCGGGTGCCAATACCATCTCTGCTCCACTCACCTTGGGTGCGGCCCAGTCATGGACTAACAACTCCAGCGCCCAGCTAACCATCGGTAACGGATCGATTCATAATGGCGGATTCCCCCTAACCGTTGCCGGTTCTGGCAAGACGACCCTCAGCGGCGCGCTGAGCGGGGCCGGCGGTCTCACCCAGTCGGCAGTCGGCACCCTGACCCTTGCCGGCAGCAATACCTACACCGGCGCGACCACGATCAACACGGGCATGCTGGTCATTTCCAATGCCGCTGCGCTTGGCAGCAGCACGGTCAATCTCGTCGGCGGCACCCTGGACCTCGGAACTCAGAACATCGCTAATCCTCTTTCGCTCCAGAGCGGTACGCTGCAAAACGGCAAGGTCACCCTCGCCTCCGGCAATTTTGATATTCAGTTCGGCACGGCGAACTGGGATGTCCAGCTTAACGGAGCGGCAGGGCTGATCAAGACGACCGCCGGCACCGCCACGCTAGCGGGTGCCAATTTATACACCGGCCCGACAACGATTTACGCGGGCACGCTGGCCATCGGTTGGTGGGGCTCGCTGGCCTCCACCAGCGTGGTAAACCTCGTCGGAGGCACGTTGGAGCTCGCCGGGGTAGGTGTCAGCAATGGCTATCCCAGCATCGCTCCGGTTTCGCTCCAGGGCGGCACAGTGCAAAACGGCGTGGTAAACTACAATGCGACCACTATCGATATTCAAAGCGGCACGGAGACCTCGACTGCCGTCTTTGCTGGCTATGGAGGACTGATTAAAACCACCTCCGGCACCGCCACGCTCGCGGGGACTAACACCTACACCGGTCTAACGAACGTGAGCGCTGGCACGCTTCTGGTTAAGGGTTGGCTGAATGCCAGCAGCGCGGTGACGGTGGCAAGCACTGCCATCCTCGGCGGTTCGGGCACGATTAACGGCACGGTCGCGCTGAGCGCCGGTGGCAGCATCCAACTTGGGGCCAGCGGGGCCACGCTGAGCTTGGCCAACGCCACGGCAGCCACTTATGCCTCCACTTCCACTCTGAAGATTCTCGCCTCTGCTAGCACGCTGGACAAAATTTCTGCGTCTGCCACCAGCGGCAACTCCGTTGCCAACCTAGACCTCGTCATCGACACCACCGGCCTCAGCGGCGCTGTCTCCAGCACCCTGATCTACAGCGCTGGCGGCCCTATCACGAGTCCCTTCCACAGCGTCACCGTCAGCGGCAACACCGCCTACACGTCCACCCTGGACTACTCCACCCCCGGCCAGATCAAATTGGCACTGACCAGCGGTGGCGGAACTCCCACCTCCACTGGCGGTTCGGTGAGCCTGGCATCTGGCAGCGTGAAGACGTTTGCGGCTGGCGACTTTGAGTTCTCGAATGGCTATGCCGGCAACCTGCTGTCTGCGATCAAGATCACCTCGTTGCCGACCCACGGCACACTCAAACTCAACGGCACACCCATCACCGCGGTGCCAAGTACGGCCATCCCGGTGGCCAGTATCCCGACCCTCACCTACACGCCGACCGTGAGCTACAGCGGAGCGGATGCGTTCAATTTTCAAGTGAGCGATGGGATCGTGTTCAGCGCGGATGCCACCGTGGCGGTGATCGTCAATGATGCGAAATACATCCCCGTTACCAACGGGGGCTTCGAGGATCCAACGCCCCACAATCCAAATAATGGCACCATTGCCGACTGGACCGATGGTACCTGGGCATATGTTGGTGCCCCGTGGACTTCATCCACTGCCTTGTACGGTCGCCTGTCAAATGCACCCATGGTAGGCACTGCCAAGCCTGGCAATTGGATCGTGAACCTCAATGATGGCGGGGGCTGGGTCAAACAGGATTTGGCCACCACCGTCAATGCCGGCGACACCCTTGCGGTGACTTTCTATGTGATGAGTGACACCGCTGCAGGGCAGATCACTGCCACATTCACGGTTGGCTCGACCGACTATAGCCAGACGTTTAGCAATCCCCAGAATGATGGCGTCTGGGTGCCCTACACGCTGACCAAGACTGTCGGGGTCGCGGGCAATCTCAGCGTTAAATTCACCCAAGCGAGCGGCAAGCTATGGCTCGATAACGTCAGCAATGTCAGTGTGACGGGCTCCAGCACCAGCACGCCGGTCATTGCTCTCACCGATACCTTAGCTGCGGTGAATACCACCTACGGCATGGCATCCGTCACGCCGACAAGTTTCCATGTTTCTGGCAGCGGGCTCACGGGCAATTTGACGGTTGCGCCGCCGGCCGGTTATGAAGTGTCCCTCAGCAGTGGCTCGGGCTACACCACCAGCCTATCCATCACTGCCAGCGGCACGCTGGCCAGCACGCAGGTGTATGTGCGCTTGGCGGCCACCACCGCTGTCAATGGTGGAGTTGCTTATGTCGGCAACCTCACCGTTGCGGGTGGCGGTGCTAGCTCCAAAACCCTCGCCACCGCCTCCAGCACGGTCGCCAAGGCAACGCCCACCGCCACTCTAACGGTGAGCAACTCACCTGTGACCTATGACGGAACGGCCAAGATGGCCACTGTTAGTATCAGCATCAGCTCGGTGCCGGGCGCGCTACAGAATATCCTAACAGGTGGTGCGGCCGCCCAGACCGCCGCTGGTACTTACGCGGTGACCGCCGATTTTGTGCCAACCGACACGGCCAACTACAGCATGCTCAGCGCGCAGGCTGTAGGCAACTTCGTCATCGCAGCAGCATCTGGAGTATCCTACGCCAGCTGGGCCAGCGCCAACAGCGTAACCGGCGCGGCCAACGCCGATTCGAATCACGACGGTGTGCCAAACGGCATCGCCTACTTCATGGGTGTGACCGGTAGCAGCACCTTGCCGGGCGTCGTCGGCAATACGGTGAAGTGGACCAATGGCGGCAACATTCCGAGTAGCGCTTACGCCAGTGAGTTCGTCGTACAAACCTCGTCGGATCTGGTGAATTGGACGCCGGTGGCCGCTAGCGATTCGAAGCTTAGCAACACCGCCGGCTCGGTTTCCTACACTCTGGCACCTGGCGCGGCCAAACGCTTCGTCCGGCTGCTGGTCACGCCTAACTGAAGAGATTTTGGCTTCTGGCTTCTGGCTTCTGGCTTTTGGCTTCTGGCTTTTGGCTTCTGGCTTTTGGCTTTTGGCTTCTGGCTTTTGGCTTTTGGCTTTTGGCTTTTTAGATTTTAGATCGAAGAGTGGCTCCGCGATGCAGGCTCGGCTTTCGTCCCTCTCAACGCGCCGCTACATGGCGGATGTTAGGTTTTAGATTTCAGCGGTTTCTCCTCCAGTGGCCCGCCATATGGCTTTACAGTTTGTTGCCGCGCCACTAAACTACAACTTACCGCGAGCTGCGGAATGAATTTAAAATACCACAGCCCCCACGCAGCCAATGAGCCAAACCCACGCTCGACCCACCCCGCCTGCCAACTCCCGCCTGCCAACTCCCGCCGCAGCCATGACCGCCGGCGGCTACAAGCTCCTCTGGTCACAACCGAGGTGAATTCACCAGCGATGAAGTTTAAATATTTTTTATGCCTGCCGTGTCTCGCCATCATGCTCTTGCTGACCGGCAAGCTTTCCGCCCAGTCCGCCGGGCCTGCCATCACCAGCGCGTTGAACGCAATGGGCAACCAGGGGGTGGATTTCTGCTATCAGATTGCTGCCGTCACCACCAGTCCTACCGGTTACACCGCGAGCGGTCTGCCCGCTGGACTCAGCCTGAACCCCTCGACAGGACTCATCAGCGGCACGCCCACGGCGACGGGCACCAGCAAAGTGACCATCAGCGCGAGTTATGCAGGCGGGACGATCAATGATACCTTGACGATCAAGGTGCTGCCGACGCCGCAGGGCATGAACATGCCGATAGCGGAAGTGGTGTCCTGCGCCGTGACGGATCGGCAGGATTTTCAGATTCCTGATCGCGTGCAACTGTCCGGCTCCGGTATGATCGGCTCGCGGATTTTGGCGAACGAGACGAATCTTCTGGTGCAGAAGGATTTGGATCGCCTGCTGGTCAGTTTCAAAAATAGGCCGGACATCACGGGTGCCATTGGCTATGACGGTGAGCATGTCGGTAAATGGCTGCATGCCGCCACGCTGGCCTGGGTCAACACCGGCGACCCGGTACTCCGCCAGAAACTCGATTACGTCGCCACCGAACTGCTGGCCTGCCAACTACCTAACGGCTATCTCGGCACCTATCTCCCAGCACATTACTGGGACGGATGGGATGTTTGGTCGCATAAATACAACCTGATCGGTCTCATCACCTACATGCGATACACCGGCAACACCACGCCGCTGCTGGCCTGCCAGGCCATCGGTGATCTGCTCTGCAAGACCTTCGGCACCGGCCAGGGCCAGCTCGACATCATCCATTCACCCTACTATTCCTTCGGTATGGCGCCAGGCAGCGTGCTGGAGCCGATGGTGCTCTTATACCGGCTGACGGGCCAACAGAGTTACTTAGATTTTTGCAATTATATCCTCCGGGCATATGAAGAACCGGGCGGGCCAAAGATTGTTTCCACTTTGCTCGCCGGGGGAGGGGTCAACACGATCGGCAACGGCAAGGCCTACGAAATGCTCTCCTGTATCAATGGCATTTTGGAGATGTATCGCACGACGGGTGACGCCACGCTGCTGCAAGCCGCGACCAACGCTTGGCAGGACATCGTGAACAAGCGGCTTTATCTTACCGGCGGTGCAAGTGTCTATGAAGGCTTCTCGACTGACTTTAATCTGCCCAACACCAATAATATCTGCGAGACCTGCGTGACGGTCTCATGGCTCCAGTTCAATGCGCAGCTCTTGCGGCTGACGGGTAAGGCTCAATATGCTGAGCAGCTCGAGAAAACGGTAATCAATCAGTTGTTAGGGGCGCAGAAACCCGATGGCTCCGCATGGGGCTACTACGTGCAACATGAAGGAAAGAAACCATACACCAAGGTTCAGGACGGGTGCTGCTGTCTCTCCAGCGGCCCGCGTGGAGTTGCCCTCATACCAACCTTCTCGCAGAGCGTCGATGCCGATGGCGTGGTGGTCAATCTCTACAATTCCGGCACCGCGAATCTGACTCTGCGCAGCGGCTCGCCGGTCGCGCTGACCACAGCAACGGCTTATCCCAGTGACAGCAAAATCGACATCACGGTGAATACCGAGTCAACAGCCCCATTCGCCCTCAAGGCGCGAATCCCGGACTGGTGCAATGTATGGACGGCTAAGGTCAATGGCAATCTGGTGACGCCGACGGTCGGTGCTGACGGCTATGCCACCATCAATCGAGTCTGGGCCAACGGCGACACCGTGGAGCTGGATCTCACGCTGACGCCGCGGGTGATTGCCGGTGACCACCTGAACGCAGGGAAGGTCGCCGTCATGTATGGGCCACTGGTGTTGGCGGCAGATGAAGCGTTGCTGGGAGGAACCCAGAAGGTTAGCGGAGTGGGCACGATAGCCAATCCCTCGGTGACCGCGCTGGGGATCACGCCGCAGCCAGCCCCGGCATACGACAAGAATTGGCCCCAAGCCCGGGTGTTTCATATCAATGCCGTCCAGCGCGAAGTCACCCTAACGGGCACAATGGGTGCGCCGATAGGAGTCCAACTCATCCCGTTTGCCGATGCGGGCGGTCTCGGTGCGTTTGGACAAGCCGGCACCAATCGTTATAGGGTCTGGTTGCCGACGAGTGCCATCCCCCCGAGTCTGCTGCTCGGCGGTATCGAAAGCAGATCACGCCAGGGAAATATGCTCGGTTCGATCAATGACGATTTGGATAGTGGCTGGACCGTCACTTGGGACAACACGTTGCAAACGCAGGATTGGTATGCGGTCACATTGGCGTCACCGGCTAAGATCGGATGGGTGGTATTCAAACAAGGCTGGGCCGGCATCGACGGCGGCTGGTTCGACACGAGTGGCAGCAACGGCCAACCGCAAGTGCAGGTGCAGCTGACCCCGGGCGGGGCGTGGGAAACCAAGGGTGTGCTGTCAGATTATCCCGCGACCACGGCGACGAACAACCGCGGCTTGCTTGTGAACCAACCGTTCAACTGTCAATTTGCGCAACCCTTGCAAGCATACGGGGTGCGGGTGATCGGCGTGCCAGCCAGCGGCATCTATCCGGCGCAGGCATACTCCTCGTGCAGCGAATTGCAGGCGTTCGGCTCCTGTCCATTTTATGCATGGAGTAACGATTCCGGGGATTTTCTTTGGAGCACCAGCTCCCTCAACTGGTCGGGCACGACCTGGAAGCCCGGCGATAGCGCCAGCTTCAACCTGACTGGCACCGGCACCATCACCGTGAGTGGAACACAGATCGTGGGCACCGACAACGGCGCGCTCAGCACGCCGGCAATTACGTTTGACGCCCCCGGCCACATACTCACGGGCGGGACGCTGGCTCTGCCCGGCAGCAGCGTCAATAGCGGCAGCAACAGCACCATTACCATGAATGCCAATGCCGAGATTGACTCATTGATCAACGTGGGAACTGGCACCATTAATATCACTGGGACAGCCACGCTGACGCTCAGCCCCGGTGCCGGCAATACGGACACGGTGAAGTGTCTGAACCTCTACGGCGGCAATGTCAGCGTCAATAGCGGCACCCTCAGCATTACCGAGAACACCGGTCTACGGGTGGGTGCCAGCTATCTCCCGGTGGCGGCGGGCCTAACGGTGGCGGGCGGTGCGGTGAATACAACGGGAGCCGTGTTTATCCAAAACGGCGTGCTCACCGTTGCCAGCGGCACCTACACCCACGGGGGCGGACCTGTGGTCAACGCCTACAGTGGAACCGGAGCAGTGAACATGAACGGCGGTCTGTTTGATCTCAACTGGAGCCTGTGGGTGTGTAACTATGGCGTCGGCACCGTCAACCTGAACGGCGGAACCTTCATTTCGTATGGTTTCTATGATCAAAGTGGCAGCGGAACAGTAAACTTCAATGGTGCCACAGTGCGGCCAAAAGATAGTCGTACCACATTCACTCAGACGTCCACCACATCCTACTACGTGCAGTCCGGCAATGCGATCTTCGACACGGCGGGCTTTGACATCACCGTATCAGCGAACCTGCTGGCCGGTTCACCCAGCGGCGGTCTGACCAAGAAGGGCGCCGGCGCTCTGACGCTCACCGGCACCAACACATACAACGGCCTTACGACTGTCACTGCAGGCACACTTCAACTAGACGGCTCCACTGCCGGTAATCTCTTGGTGCAGGCAGGCGCGCGTTTGACCGGCAACGGGACCATCGGCCAAAATCTCACCGTGGCGAGCGGGGGAGTTGCTCAATTAAACGGCGACACTTTTGCGCTCAACGGCAGCATCACTAACAACGGCCTCATCATTCTCAGCATCAGCAACGGCAGCCAGTTCACGGGAGCCGGTACCTCGTTTGTCAACAACGGCACGCTCACAATCATCACCGACGGCACGTTCGTCCCGCCGCCTGGCTTTCAAAACAACGGAGTGATCACCATGCGGCTGTCTGCGCCGGTCATTTCTAGCACGTTGAGCGAGTCCGGAACCCAAGGGGCTGCTTTTAACTATCAGATTGCCGCCACTAACAGCCCGACCAGCTTTGGCGCGAGCAATCTACCCGCCGGACTCAACGTCAATACCACGACGGGTCTTATATCCGGAACGCCGACAGCCACAGGAACCACCACCGTGACCATCAGCGCCAGCAATGCCGAAGGTGCCGGCACTAACACGTTGGTGATCACGGTGACGCGGGCGATGCTCGCGCCAACTTTCATCAATACCGGATCAGACACTTTCGTTGCTTCTGCCGTAGTTACGGCTGCGCCATACAACGCCGATTCAACAGGTGTCACTGATGCCACCGGGGCAATTCAAAAAGCTATAAATGCGGTCGGTGCGCTCAACGGCGGGGTCGTCTATCTTCCTGCCGGCAAGTACCGCTTGAACGGCAGCCTTGGTCTCCCTTACGGCGTGACTCTAGCCGGAGCTAACAATGGCAACGCAGAGACGCTGCTGCTCGCCTACTATGGACAGGGGCACCCTGACACGGCACCCTTGATCAATTCGTGGGGTGGGGAGACGGGGATCATCGGCCTGAGCTTCTTCTATCCGGCGCAGAATCCGGCAGCACCCGTTCCATATGCGGCGACCATCGGCGGGGTGTTTATTGCAACGGTGGATCATGTGACGCTTTACAACAGCTATCACGGAATCGTTCCAATGTATTTCAATGCGATATGCATTTCAAATGTCAAAGGGACTGTCCTTAGCGCTGGCATCATGGGTAATATGTCGTCGGAGTTTTCTTGGATGCATGACGTGACCTTTTCTCCGAATATCTGGATCAACGCCGCGGCTGCTCTCACCGGATCGGCCATGCCTCCAGGCGACCAAGCGGCGCTTACCGCCTATGTCGCCGCAAATTGCACGGGCCTTGAATTCGAACGGATCGATGGAATAGCCATCATGCGGTATTCCGCCGAAGGCTCGAAAATCCCGGTGCGGCTCCGGCCCAATCCACAGTATGACAACGGAGCCAACGGCTTTGGCGCCGTCGTCTGCGGTTGGCCCACGGCGCGCAAAGAAGTGTCATGGGATCCGTGGTATTACGGTATGCATTATGTGAACCTAGATCAGGTGCCGGAGGCCTCTGGCTCCACCTATGCCTTCGCAGCCACGCCCATGCCGCCCAAGCTGGATGCCGGGTCGTTTTTCAATGTAACCTGCGCGCCCTACAATGCAGCCGGGGATGGGGTGGTGGACGATACTGCAGCGATCGCCAATGCGCTATCAGATGCGGCCACGCACGGCGGCGGGACGGTGTATCTTCCGCAGGGCAAATACAAGCTGACAAGTCCGCTCACGATCCCGACCGGGGTGGAGCTTCGCGGTGCGATGGGTACGGGGAAAATTCGCGAAAGTTTGGAATGCTGCACGCTTTACGCATGCTGTGGACAAGGTGCTGCCAATCCGACCACCGATACCGCGCTGATCACGCTTGCCGCAGGTTCCGGCGTTCGTGGATTTTCCATCGCCTATCCGCAGCAGGCGTACGATGTGAGTCAACTGGTTAACTATCCGTATGCCATCCGCGGCGCCGGGGCTAACGTCTGGGTGGTCGATATGATGATCGTCAACGCCTGTTACGGCATCGATTTGGCTACCGTGCAGTGCGACAACCATCTCGTAAGAGGTCTCTGGGGAACGGCTTACTACAAGGGACTAGCGGTTGGCGGAGGATCGGTCAACGGAGTGCTTGAGCACATCTGTTTCTCCTTCGGGCCGGTAGAATCCTGGCCGATGGCTCAGTCATCGTATAACCCGGCTCTGGAGGCATTCTGGGAGACCAACTGCACCGCCTATCAGTTTGGGGGGGCGGTCGGCGAAAAGACCTGGGGGCTCGATTCGTTCGACCCCAATTTGCATTTCGAGTTTGCGGCCACTGGCGGCGGTATGCAGCATGCCGAGTTCTGGCAGACGATGCATGATGTGGGGCATCGCGCCAATATCCTCTGCGACGGCGGCTCAGACATCAAGTTCTTCGGCTATTTCGGGACCGGCAGTGGGCGCGGCGTTTACAATTGGCTTGAGGTTGCGGGTTCGTTTGCAGGCCCGATCAGCTTCTATGGGAAAGCAATCCAGCAAACTTTTATCAATCACCCGTACGATTTTACCAGCGCACAGGTCGCGTTCCACGATGAACTGTCTCTGACCGAAGGAAAAGCCGTCAGTGCCAGCGGGGGAAGCAATCCGTCGAACGTGGCCGACCGCAACCCCAGCACGCTTTGGATTGCCCCATCCGGAAACACGCTAACAATCGACCTCGGCGCCGTGAAAATGATCAACCGTTTCGCCATTGAAAACGCCGGACTTTTTTTGCCGGAGAATCTCAACACGACCGTGGCGCAACTCAATGTCAGTATTGATGGGGTCTCATTTGTTAAGGCCGGCAACTGCGATAACGGCACATATCCTCGCGCTTGGTACGATGTTCCGATCGCTCCTATCCAAGCACGCTATGTCCAACTGGCCGTCACTGGCGCTGGTGCTGATGGCTCCATCCGCGTCGCATCGCTCCAGGTTTTCGAAGACACCTTTCCCGAGCCTATTGTCGAATGGCGCAATAATTCCGGCAGCTTTCTGTGGGACGCCAGTTCACTCAACTGGGCGGGGGCAGCCTGGGCGCCCGGCAACAGCGCCGTCTTCGGCGCGACGGGCGTGGGCACAATCAACGTGCGTGGAACACCTATCGTGGGCACCGACAATGGTAGTCTTAGCACTCCGGCGATCACTTTTAATACCCCCGGCTACAAACTAACGGGTGGGGCATTGTCTCTGCCCGGCAGCAGCGCCAATAGCGGCAGCCATAGCACCATAGCAATGAATGCCGATGCCGAGATTGATTCATTAATCAACGTGGGTGCCGGCAGCTTCAATCTCACCGGCACAGCCATGCTGACGCTCAGCCCCGGTGCCGGCAATACGGACACGCTCGGTGCACTCAACCTCTACGGCGGCGGTGTTAGCTTTAATAGCGGCTGCGTCGCCATGTCCAGTTTGGTCAATTATGCCAGCAGCATTGTCAACTTTAACGGTGGCACGGTGAAGGCGACGTCTAACAATAATAGTTACATATCTCCTGGTTCGGGTACCTTGTCCTGCTTCGTTCAGTCCGGCTCTGCAATTTTTGACACGGCAGGCTTTGACGTCACCGTATCGGCGAGTCTGCTGGCGGGTTCACCGAGCGGCGGCCTGACCAAGAATGGTGCCGGCGCGCTGACGCTTGCGGCCTACAACAACTACACCGGTCCCACCACCATCAACGCAGGTACGGTAATCGTCGGCTGGTGGGGGTCGATTTACGGCAGCAGCGTGGTAAATATCCTCGGCGGTTCGTTGGACCTCAATGGCCAAGGCACCGTCGCCGGCTATCCCATCATCACGCCAATTTCACTCCAGGGTGGCGCGTTGCAGAATGGCATGGTGACATATAGCGGCGGGAATTTCAACATAGAGTGCGGTATGGAGGCTAGCAATGCCGTACTGGCTGACAGATCAGCACAATGGTCAGGATACGCGGCTGGGCTGATCAAGACGACTGCCAACACCGCCATCCTGGCCGGTAGCAACACCTACACGGGACTAACGAGCATTAACGCAGGCACCCTGCAACTCGACGGCTCTATTGTTGGCAATCTAACGGTGCAGGCCGGCGGGCGTTTGACCGGCAGCGGGACTATCGGAGGAAACCTCAGCGTGGCGAGCGGGGGAGTGGCCCAATTCAACGGCGCTACGTTTGCGGTTAATGGCGTCATAACGAACAACGGTCTGGTCATTTTGAGCAACGGCGCCCATTTCACCGGAACTAGCTCGTCGTTTGTCAACAACGGCACGCTGGACATCATCACTGCCGGAGCGTTCACCCCTCCGCCCGGTTTTCAGAACCGCGGGGTGATCATCGACTCAAGCGCTGTCCGGGTGACCTCTGTCGCAAAGTCGGGTTCCTCCGTTACGGTTAGGATCAACTCCAACACGGGGCATGTCTATCAACTCCAATATTCTCCAACGTTGAACGGGGGAACATTTGCGAATATTGGCGTGCCACAAACGGGCGCCACCGGCGCCACCCTGGTGTTTAGCGATCCCGCTGCAAGAGGTTCTTCTGGCTTTTACCGGGTGGTCGTGGCACCCTGAAGCGTGCGGTTGCTCTGTTTCTTGACCTTGGTTCGGTGAAATACATCGCGCGGGTGAAACTCAATGGCAAGGATCTGGGCTCCGTGTGGACCGCCCCCTGGCGCGTGGAAATGACCGCTGCGGTTAAATCTGGGCCTAATGAATTAGAAATTGAAGTGATAAATCTCTGGCCCAATCGCCGTATCGGAGATACTTCGCTACCCGAGGAGAAACGCTACACTCACAGCAATATCGCTTTCAGCCCGCATAATCCGACTCATTCCTGACTATTTTCCTCTGGCCTGCTTGGGCCTGTCCTGATCAAGTCGCTTACGCCTAACCCTACCCAATAATCCCCCATCATCCATGAAGACCAAAGTAACCACCGCAACGCTCGCCTTTCTAGGGCTGCTTCAAATGGCTTCGGCCCAATACCCGGGCTGGCAGCATGCGGGTTCGATGTACATCCTGACCACGCCCGAGGGCGCAAACCTATCGGCCACTTCGGTCGAAGAGGGGTTTCCTCTGCTGGTTCGACTCAACAGGGACGGGTTCGATTTTTCCCAGGCTAAGACCAATGGTGAGGACATCCGCTTTGCTGATGCCACCGGCAAGCCGCTGGCTTACCAGATCGAGGAGTGGGACCCGGCCGCAGGAACGGCGAGCATCTGGGTGCGTATCCCCGCGATCAAGGGCAACGCCCACCAAGCTATCAAGATGTTTTGGGGCAAGACCGACGCCGCCGGCGAGTCCAGCGGGGCGGCGGTATTCAACGAGTCCAACGGCTACCTCTGCGTCTACCACTTGACCGATCCGGTCAAGGACGAGGTCGGCGCGCTCACGGCCAAGGATACGGGCACCACGGCCTCCGCCGGTATGATCGGCAGGAGTCGGCGCTTCGATGCGGGCAAGGGAATCAACTGCGGGGAGAACATTGCCAACTTTCCCAACGGCTCCAATCCCCACTCGACCGAGGTTTGGTTCAAGGCTGAGAAACCTAACACCCATCCGGTCGCCTGGGGCAATGAACAGGCACAGGGCAAAGTAACGATGGTATTTAAGAGCCCGCCGCGTGTCAGAATGGATTGTTATAATTCAGCCGGCAACGTTGAAGCCAATACGCCACTAGCCATGTCCCAGTGGGTTCATGTGGTCCACACTTTCATGGACGGCAAAGCCAAACTCTACGTCAACGGCGTGCTCGATGGGGAGAACAAGGGCGGCCTCCCACTGAATGTGAAAACTCCTGCTAGAATGTATATCGGCGGCTGGTATGGCAATTACCAGTTTATCGGCGACATCGACGAAGTGCGCGTTTCCAAAGTCACCCGCTCCGCCGACTGGGTGAGGATGTCATACGAAAATCAGAAACCCATGCAAACGCTGGTCGGTCCGCTAGTGCAGGCCGGTTCGGCCTTCGATGTTTCTGCCAAAAATATAACCGTAGCGGAAGGCAAGAGTGCCACGGTGATAGCCAAGGCAGGCGGTGCGCAAAAGATTTATTGGATCCTCAAACAAGGTGCGGTTGAAACCATAGCTGCAGTGGACAACCCCTCGTTTACGATTGATGCGGGCCGCGTGACTGGCGACCAGGCGATGACCCTGATATTCAAGGCGGTTTATGCTGATGCCGTGAAGAAGCTTGAGATTCCGGTCACCGTCAAGGAGGAGATTCCGGACCCGGTCTTCACCTTGAAAGCCCCGGCAGCCTGGAATGGTCGCACGACCCTCGAGTTCGTGCCGCAGATTTCCAACTCTAAAGACATGCAGGCAAGAAAAGCCGGCGAGTTGAAGTACGAGTGGAAGGTAGCGGGTTTGGCCGTGATCAAGGAAGTCGCGCCGGGTAAATTGATCCTCAAACGCGCCCAGAACAGCGGCACCATGACCGTGACGGCGAGCATCAGCAACGGCGGCAGTCCAATTACCCGGACGGTTCAGATCGCCGTCAAGGAGCCAGCCAAGGATGCCTGGGTTGAGAGGATGCCTGACAAGGATGAGAAGCCGGTGGACGGCCAGTTTTTTGCCCGCGACGACAAGAACGAAGGCACGCTGTTTTACAACGGCACGCTGGCCAGCGCCGCTGAAACAGTCATCCTGAAGTTGTTCGCCGACGACAAACTCGTTCAAACCAAATCGCAGAAACCTGCGGCAGACAAGAGTTATGCTTTCTCGGTGAAGCTCAAGCCGGGGTTGATCAAATACAAAGTCGAGTTAGCGACGCAGACGGGTAGCACCGTGACGGTTCACCACATCGTAAGCGATCTGGTGTGCGGCGACGCTTACCTGATAGACGGTCAGTCCAACGCGCTGGCGACCGACACCAACGAGAAGGCCCCGGCGGATACCAGCGAGTGGATCCGCAGCTATGGCGGTCCCGCCGGCGATCCCAAAGCCGGACCACAGAACCTGTGGTGCAATCCAGTATGGAAAATCGCGCAAGGCGAGAAAGCCCAGCTGGGCTGGTGGGGTATGGATCTGGCTAGGCGCTTGGTACAAAGCGAGAAGATGCCCATCTTCATGGTGAATGGTGCGGTGGGTGGGACCCGCATCGACGTGCACCTGCGCAACGAGGCCAACCCTGATGACCTGAGTACGATTTACGGCCGGATGCTCTTGCGGGTGAAACAGGCCAAGCTGACCCACGGTATCCGGGGAATTCTCTGGCACCAGGGTGAGAACAACCAGGGGTCAGCTTCGCCCACCGGCGACTTCGACTGGAAGTCCTACCAAGATTATTTCCTCGAAATGTCCGCTTCCTGGAAACAGGATTTTCCTAACATCCAGCACTACTATATTTTTCAGATTTGGCCAAACTCGTGCAGCATGGGCGGTAAAACCGGCGGCGGCGACATGATCCGCGAAAAACAGAGATCCTTGCCGCGCTTGTTTTCCAACATGGATTGCATGTCAACCCTGGGGATTAAACCGGCCGGTCCCTGCCATTATCCGCTGGTCGGCTGGTCGGAATTCGCGCGTTTGATGCTGCCGCTGATCCAGCGCGATAACTATGGCATACCTCCCACGGTTTCGATCACTGCGCCCAATCTCAAGCAGGCATCTTTCGCAGGCTCGGCGAATGATACCATCGCACTTGAGTTTGATCAGCCGGTGGTCTGGACCGATTCGCTTATCAGTGAGTTCTATCTGGATAGTGCCATTGGGCTGGTGGTTTCCGGTTCGGTGGCAGGTAACGTGGTTACCCTCAAACTCAAGGAGCCATCCACTGCCAAGAAAATCACCTACGTAAAGGAAACCAATTGGAGTCAGGACCGGCTCCTCATGGGTGCCAACGGCATTGCCGCGCTAACCTTTGCGGATGTTGAGATCTGCCCAGCCCACTGAGATGCAATGACACGAAACCCATGGTTATCTATCGCTGCGGTGCTGCTGGCGTGGCCAGCCGCACTGCACGCGGCTGACGCGAAAAATACGAAAACTAATTTCCTCATCATCCTTGCCGATGATCTCGGTTTCTCGGACCTTGGCTGTTACGGCTCTGACATCGCCACGCCAAATCTCGACAAGCTGGCGTCAAAGGGCCTGCGCTTCACCCAATTCTACAACACCGCGCGCTGCTGGCCGACACGCAGCGCATTGCTAACCGGTTGTTATCCACAACAAATCCACATGGACCCGCCGCAAGGCCTGTTGCCGGTGTGGACGCGCACCTTGCCGCAACTGCTCAAGCCCGCCGGCTACCGCAGCTATCATTCCGGCAAGTGGCACGTCTTCGGCGCGCCTCTCCCGGTGGCCGACGGCGGGTTCGATCATTCGTACAAACTGGATGATTTCGACCGAAATTTCAATCCGAAGAACATCCTCGAAGACGACCGCCCTTTGCCGCCGGTGGCCAAGGACAGCGGCTACTACACGACAACCGCGTTTGCTGATCACGCAATCCGCTGTTTGAAGGAGCACGCGGAGAAGTATGCAGCGCAACCGTTCTTCTCATATCTAGCCTTTACCGTGCCGCACTTTCCGTTGCAGGCCCCGCCAGAGGACATCGCCCGCTACCGCGACCATTATCTCAAAGGTTGGGACAAGGTGCGCGAGGAACGTTGGCAGAATCTGCGCAAAATAGGCATCGTCAACTGTGGCCTGGCTCCGCTCGAACCGACCCTCTCGCCGCGTAAATTCAAGCCGGGTGTGCTCACCAAGCTCGGCCCCGGCGAGATCGAACATGCCGTTCCATGGGTGCAATTGACCGACGAACAAAAAAACTATCAGGCCACGAAGATGGCGATCCACGCAGCAATGATTGACCGCATGGATCGGGAAATCGGCCGGGTGTTAGATCAGGTGCGTGCCATGGGCGCATGGGACAACACGGTGATATTCTTCCTCTCCGACAACGGCACCGATGCCACCGTCATGGTGCGCGGCGACGGCCATGACCCAGCCGCTGCAGCCGGCTCTGCGGGTTCATTTCTCTGCCTCGGCCCGGGCTGGTCAAGCGCGGGCAACTCCCCGTTCCGCCGTCACAAAATCTGGACAAACGAAGGCGGCATCTCCACGCCGCTGATCGTGCATTGGCCACGGGGCATCGCTGCGCGGGGCGAACTGCGGCATAATGTCGGCCACGTCATTGATTTCGTCCCAACACTGCTAGAACTCGCCCGCGTCAAGCCAGCACTGCCGGTGGGTGCGCCGACCTTGCTCGGCCGCAGCTTGGTGCCAGCATTTGTTAGGGATGGAAGCGTCACACGCGATGAGCTGTTTTTCAACCATGAGGGCAACCGTGCGCTGCGAATGGGCGACTACAAACTGGTTTCCGCCCCCGAAGATCAGAATGCCTGGCAGCTCTTCAACCTGTCGACCGATCGTTGCGAGCAGGACAATCTGGCATCCAAACAGCCCGACCGCGTGCGCGACATGGCCGCCCGCTGGAAGCAATTGCAGGATAGATTTACCCGCGATGCAGGTCCGGTCCTGCCCATAGCCAATCAATCCAAATGATCCGACGAGTGAATCTATATCTCCTGGCCTCACTATGGCTCGCGCCGCTGGCGGCCCTGCCCGCTGCTGATGCGCCGAAGACGTCACCTAAGAAACCCAACATCGTGGTGTTTCTAGTCGATGATATGAACTGGGATTTTCCCGGGTTTAATGGCGGACCCTGCGAAACTCCCAATCTCGACCGCCTCGCCATGGGCGGCACGCAGCTCACCCAGTTCTATGTGCATTCGGTTTGTTCGCCGACGCGTGCAGCGTTTCTAACCGGCCGCTATCCATTTCGAAATGGCATGGAGGAACGCTCCCACGGCAATGACACTGCGGGGATGCTGCCCGACGAGCGCACGCTCGCCCAGGCCCTCAAGCAAACCGGCTACGACACCGCGATCATCGGCAAGTGGCACCTTGGCAACTGGTATCAGCGTCAACTACCGCTACAGCGCGGGTTTGATCACCAGTACGGTCTCTACGGTGCCTTGGTATCCTACAACGCAAAGACCCGTAACCATTGGTATGACTGGCACCGCGACGGTGAAACCATCCGTGAGGACGGCTACACCACCGACCTGTTGGCTCGCGAGTTCGAACGCCTGATGGCCGCCCGCAACACGGATCACCCGTTCTTCTACTATGTGCCATTCAACGCCATGCACGGGCCATACGATGCGCCGTCCTCTCTGTTGGCAAAATATCGCAAGTTGGCAGCGACGGCCTCGGGCACGGGAAAGAAGCCGGGTTTGCAAGAGTTAGCGACGCTGGACTCAATGGACACGGCCATTGGCAGGATGATTGCTGCAATGAAGGCCAAGGGCGTGCTGGATAATACGTTGATCGTCTTCTTCAACGACAACGGCGGTGCTAATGAAAATCCGCCATTTCGCAGCGGCAAAGGCACCACCTACGAAGGTGGCGTGCGGGTGCCCTGTGTCATTTATTGGCCGGGCCATGTGCCTGCTAACAAGATGGTTGGCGGCTTGGTGCATGTGACCGACCTTTATCCCACGCTGCTGCAGCTGGCAGGTGGTTCACTAGCGCAGCCACTGCCCCTCGACGGTATGGATATGTGGGACGTATTCACCGGGAAGAAGCCGTCACCGCGCACGGAAGTGGTGCACAATCTTCCCAGTGGAGGTACTGGCGAAATGGGCGAAATGTCTATCTGCCAAGGGACTTGGAAACTCGTCGGCAAGCAACTTTATGACCTATCTATCGACCCAGGTGAACAGACCGATCTAGCCGCCAAGCATCCGGATGTTTATAAAAAACTCAACGCTAGGATACAAAAACTCGTCACCGAGCGCCGCCCTCCCGAGAAGCACCTGAATATCCCGGACAAACCGTTGCTCGTTCTTGGTGAGAAAGAGAACGCCCATCCGCCGGCGTGGCTGCAACCGTACCTCGACTCGCTCCCAGGCGCTTCCAAAGCAAAGAAATAGCAGAAGTAGGGCACGACCGAAGCAATTAATCGAACCTGATACATCATCCAGCCTTGAAACTTATGCTCCTACTCTACGCCGCCCTGCTGTTCACTCAGCTGGGCGCGCTGCATGCCAGCGAATCAGGCCCCGCCGAGCCTATGATACAGCGGGCAATGGTGGACGTTCTAACGGAAACCTGGCGCGCTGCGGAGATTACGTTTGAGAGCGCCAATACATATCCCGATCCACTGAATGCCGCGGAGTTGAATGTCGTTTTCACGTCGCCTTCCGGAAAGTCGTATGCGGTGCCGGGGTTCTGGGACGGCGGCAGGACGTGGCGGGTCCGCTTTGCCCCAACCGAGTGCGGTGTCTGGAAATATCTATCAACCTGCACGGATAGCTCAGACAGCGGACTCCACAGCAAACGTGGAACCCTAGGCGCAAATCGCTATCAGGGAGCACTCGAAATTTTCCGGCGCGGCTTCCTCAAGACCGCGCCAGGTGTGCGATATTTCATGTATGCGGACGGCACACCATTTTTTTACCTTGGCGATACGCATTGGACCATGCCGCAGGAGCCCTTTGATGAGATGTTTGAGCCCATTATCAAAAAACGAGTCGCGCAGGGTTTCACCGTTTATCAGTCGCAACCACATGGCGCTAAATACAATTTTGCGGATGGCTTGAGCGAAGCCGCTCTGCCTGGCCTGCAGGACCTCGATCGACGGTTTAAAGCCATCGCTGACGCCGGTCTGGTGCATGCCAATGGCGAGTTGTTCTTCTCGCGTGAAATCACCAAGCCATGCTACACCGATGCGTATCTGAAGAAGTTGTGTCGCTTGTGGGTGGCGCGGTTTGGCGCGTACCCGGTGATGTGGACCAGCGCGCAGGAGGTGGACAACGATTTCTATTTTGACAGTGGTGACCAGTGCCAGTATCAAGCCAATACAAATCCATGGAAGAAGGTACTGGCGTGGGTTCATGCATATGATGCCTACCAGCATCCAGGTACCGCGCACATGGAGTTCATGGGCGATAAACCGGAGCCCAAAGTGTTCCCTCCCAAGAATGAACGTCCGCGGTGGGGCTACGGCGTGCTGGCAAGTACCTCAAGTTTCAGAGATGTGCCGGGGCATACCTGGTATGGGGTTCAGTGGACGCCGCCCCACGAGTCAGGCATCCGGTGGTCGGCGGTGAAAGATTTTTGGAAAACTGGCCAAGGCAAGCCAGTTATTAATTACGAAGGCAGCTACGACCACCTTTGGACGTTGGGCGATGGCGCACGCCAACAAGGCTGGACAGCTTATCTCAACGGCATGCTGGGTCATGGCTACGGTGCTATCGACATTTGGTATTACAACAGCAAGTTCGATATGGATAAGGACACCGTGAGAGGCGCTGTGACCGTCACCGTTGAGCAGAAGCGAACCAAATGGACCACCAGCGTCGATTTTCCCGCAGCTGCCGAGTTGGGCATCCACATGAAGAGCTTTTTCACAGCCATGGAGTGGTGGAAGTTGACGCCGCGCTTCGACGACAATGATTGGTTTGTGGCCGAACGCTCCGCATGGTATTCTTTGGCGACCATCGACTCGGATGTGTATGTGCTTTACCTGTACAACGGGGCGACTACTAGCAGCGGTGCCCTGCACAATATGCGCGATACTTTGTACGTGGCGCAATGGTTCAACACCAGGACAGGTGGCTACATAAATTTGGGAACGTTTACCCCGGAGAAGGATGCGCGAGGTGAAAAATGCTGCTGGAAGATTCCAGTAAAGCCCACTGCGGCAGATTGGGTGCTGGTGGTAAGGGCTTCTGCGAGTGGAAGAGTCGACTAGATAAGAAAACCCGCCATGCACAAAAAAACTACATCGATCATTCTGACCGCCCTGCTGCTAGCCCTGCTGCCTGCGCTCTACGCCGCTGAAAAGAATAACCACAAGCCCAACATCATCGTCATTCTCACGGATGATCTAGGCTACGCCGACTTGTCTTGCCAACAGCAAGTGCCCGATGTCAAGACGCCGAACATCGATGCCCTCGCCGGATGCGGCGTGCGTCTAACGGCCGGTTACGTTACCGCCCCGCAATGCAGCCCGTCGCGCGCCGGTTTGATCAGTGGACGCTATCAACAGAAATTCGGCCTCGATGCCATCCCAGACGATCCGATGCCGCTGGAGGAGCAGACGATTCCCAAACGCCTGAAAAAGGCCGGCTACGTCAACGGCATGGTTGGCAAGTGGCATCTCGATCCCAACCGCTTATCCGTGAAGTGGGCACACAAGAATCTGCCAGACCTTAAGCCCGGCAAGGATGGCGAGGTGGCGATTCCTGGGCAATCTATGCGGCAGTATTCTGCGCTGGGGCAGGGGTTCGACGAGTGTTTCCAAGGCGAGATGCACCAGTACTTCGCCACGTTCGACTGCGATGCCAAGTCCCTCGATCCGCACGGGACGCTCATTGAGCAATCCGGTTATCGGCTAGAAACCCAGACCGCAGCTGCACTGGCGTTTCTCAAGCGCCATCACGATGAGCCATTTTTCCTCTATCTGGCGTATTTCGGCCCGCATGTCCCGCTCGAGGCCACCGAGAAATATCTGGCCCGCTTCACCGGTAAAATGCCCGAACGTCGCCGCCACGCGCTGGCAATGCTTTCGGCGATTGATGACGGGGTCGGTCAGATCACTGCCGCGCTCAAGCAGTATGACATCAGTGACAATACCCTGATTTTTTTCACATCCGACAACGGGGCGCCGCTCGGAGCCGCTCAAGGCCATCCCATGGCGGATGTCCTGCCAGTGAACAAGCCAGGAGCCGCTTGGGATGGCTCACTTAACAATCCCTGGGTCGGTGAGAAGGGGATGCTGGCCGAGGGTGGCCTGCGCGTGCCCTTCGTCATGTGTTGGCCGGGACGGTTGCCTGCTGGCAAGGTTTACGATCAACCGGTTAGCACACTTGATATCGCCGCCACCGCAGTGGCCATGGCGGGTTTGCCGTCGGATGATCGCCTCGATGGCGTAAATCTTTTTCCGCACCTCACCGGAGAGGATAAGCAACCGCCACATGCCACCCTGTACTGGCGGTTCTGGAACCAGTCGGCGTTGCGCTGTGGCCGCTGGAAATATATCCAAGCCGGCAATGCCGCGAAATACCTCTTCGATGTGACCAGTGATGAACACGAAAAACACAATCTAATCGACGGGCATCCGGATATCGCCCGCGACCTTGCCGCAAAGCTTTCCGATTGGACGAAGAGTCTAGTGCCGCCGGGCGATCCCGATCATTTGCTCAACGAGCAGGAAAAACCCTGGTATTCCCATTATCTAGGTCTGCCCGACTGAATCCATGACACTCATTTGAGAGGAATTGCCATGCAACCCATTCCATTCCTGACCCTGGCCGCGCTGTCGCTCATGCCGTGGGCTACGCTCCATGCTGAAGAAGTTAAGCCAGCCAAGCCTAACATTATCTTGCTTCTCGCTGATGATCTCCGCTGGGATTGCTTGGGGTTTGCGGGCGACCCGGTGATCAAGACGCCTAACATCGACCGCCTGGCCAGCCATGGCATGGTCTTCCTCAACTCGTTCGCGACTTCGCCAGTTTGCGCCGTTAGTCGCGCCGCCACGCTCACTGGGCAATACGCCAGGCGCAACGGGGTGCATGATTTCACCACGCACTTCCCTGACCTAACTGCAACTTATCCCGGTGTGCTGCGCGCCAGCGGTTACTATACCGGGTTCATCGGCAAGTGGGGCGTAGACGCCGCCAATGTCGACTTTATGCGATCCTGCGCGCGGGCTTTTGATTTTTGGGCGGGTGACCGGGATCAAACGAGTTACTGGCACGAGCGCACCTGCAACTATGTGTTGAACAACGGCACGAGCGATCGCGAGAACTACCATTGCAACTGTCCAGCGGAGGTTTGGAAAGCCCAAGGCACCAAGGGCCGGGGAGCGCATCCGTTGCTCAAGGACCCGGTGCACCTGGAAACCTGGGTTATCCCGCACAAGGTCCGCCAGTTTCTCGACCAGCGTGATCCGAAAAAACCGTTCAACCTATCTATCAGTTTCAAAGCTCCGCACGGTCCGATCAATGGATATGCGCCAGATTTCGCCATGCGCTTCAAGGATGCGATGATGCCAAGCCGACCGAACGCCACCGCGGTGGAGGCGGAGCGCCAACCCGAATTTTTGCGGCAATCGCTTGAATCGGATCGCGGTTGGAAGATGGCGCACGACCAAGGGCCCGGCAGCCTGTTTCAATCCACGCTCCGCGACTATTACCGACTGGTCGAAGGGCTCGATCGCAGTGTCGGGGAGATTGTGACAGAGCTTGAGCGGCGCGGGCTCGCCGACAACACCGTGATCATCTTCACCTCCGACAACGGGCATTTTCATGGCGAACATGGGTTTTATGGCAAATGGTTGCCACACGAGGAATCGTTGCGTGTGCCCTTGGTCATCTGTGATCCGCGCATCCCGCCCGCGGCTGTTGGCAGAAGTTGCAATGCCATGGTTCTCAATGTGGACCTTGGCCCAACCCTGCTCGACATGGCCGGCGAAGCCGTTGCTCCTGCGATGCAAGGATGCAGTCTGAAATCTCTACTGACCAATCCACAGGCAAATTTCCGCCGCGCGTTCTTTTTCGAGCATCTCTATGAACATGGCCCGAAGCCGCCTCTGCACATCGAACCCTCCGAGGGGCTCCGCAGCGCAGAGTGGAAATATGTCCACTACATCAAGCAGTCGGGCCCCTCGGCAGAGGAGCTCTACCACTTGTCTGCCGATCCCTTGGAAACCGTCAACCGAATCAGCGATCCTAATGCGGCGCTGGTCCTCAAACAACTGCGTGAAGACTACAACCGCTTGCGCACCGAGCTCGGCCCGCACCAATCATGGACCCGCACACCCGCACGCCGTGACACGGAATAGCCGCCTGAAAGTGTGCAAGCTAGGTGCCTGACTTTCATGACCCCATATGAATGTGGGTAGGTCTAAAGTAGCTCGGCGCGCGCTCCGATCCGTTAGGACATTCTGATGTCCGATCGGACATCAGAATGTCCTAACGGATCGGCCGCTTCATTAGCCAGTCGGTCGGTACCGTTAAGCAAGATATGGATGGGGCGGCTCGGTGCTGCTTGATGACATTAGACTAAACATTTATGCCTTAAGATGAGGAGCCGGCCTTGGAGATGCGCACGGTTATTCGCCGCCGCTGCCTTCCTGGGCGGGTGGACCGGACTCGAAGCGCATCAGGTTGGCGATGAAAGTCAGCGGGATGTGGCCGGTTTCGCCGTTGCGGTTCTTGGCTAACACCAATTCGGCCTTGCCCTCTTCCGCGTCCTTTTCCTCCTGGCTTTCCGCATAATAGGCGGTCCGATAGAGCAGGCCCACCAAGTCGGCGTCTTGCTCGATGGCGCCGGATTCGCGCAAGTCTGACATGCGGGGCACGCCGAGGCTTTTGCCGGTGCGGCTTTCTGGACCGCGGTTGAGCTGAGCGAGAATGATGATGGGAATGGACAGTTCCTTGGCTAGGCCTTTGATGCCGGCGGAAATTTCCGCAATCTCCCGCTCGCGCGAGTTTTCCGCCTGTCGGGTGCGCGATTTGAGCAATTGCAGGTAGTCGATAGCAATGAACTGGATATTTTCGTCGCGCTTTTTGCGCCGAGCCTTGGCCCGCAATTCGTTGATGGAGATGCCCGCGGTGTCGTCGATGAATAACTTGGCGGCGGCGGTTTCCAGTGCTGCGCGTTGTACCCGCTGCAAGTCGCCCTTGTTAGGAGTGTAGCCACGTGAGAGTTGGCTGACGGCGAATTTTGACTTGGAGAACACCAGGCGCTGGACGAGTTGGAATGCGCTCATTTCGCAGGAGAACACCATCGAGGGTTGGGACAGGTTCATGCAGATGTGTTCGACGATGTTCATCATCAGGGAGGTTTTGCCCATAGAGGGGCGCGCGGCGATGACAAACATTTCACCTGGCTTGAGCCCGCCGCTCTTGCGGTCCAACTCCTCAAACCCGGTGGATAGTCCCTGTGCTTTGGGTTCGCCGGCCAGCAGCGCTTGAAACTGTTCGATGACCGCGTTGACCGATACCTTGAGGTTGTGCTCGCGGTTTGTTTCCGCCCCTTCGCGAATGGCCAGCACTTTTGCTTCCACCGTATCAAGCAAGGCGGCGACCTCGTCCGGCGCGTCGTAGGCCTGTGCGATTGCCTCGTTGGCATTCTGGATGATAGAGCGCAATACGAACTTGTCTTTCACCAGTTGCAAATGATGGCGGAAATGCCCGGGACTGGGCGCGTAGGTGTACAAGTCGGTTAGAGTGGACGGTCCGCCCACCCGGTCCAACAAGCCGCGGTCTAGCAGTCTCTGGACAAGCGACACCAGTTCGATCTCGCGGCCTTCGGCAGATAGTTCCAACAGAAATTCGAACAACGTTGAATGCGCCGGCAGATAGAAATGCTCCTTGGTGAGTTTTTCTTCAGTGGCAATGCCGAGGTATTCCTGCGGCTCCTGCAACATGGATGAGAGCAGGCTTTTTTCCGGGCCCAAGGCATGCGGTAGCGCGCGGGTGACATCGTCGACCGCCGAGGCCCCTTGTTGGAGGGTTGGCGAGGGCGGGGCAGGAGAGGGTTTTTTGGGGGTGTCGGCCATGCAGGAGCAGACCTTGCCGCAAACCCGTGTGCGGGTCAATCTTGGTACCCCGTGAATGGTTAGTGAATAAGCGTGAGCAAGTCCGCATGCGCCTGATTTCCAAGGCTTGCACAACGCCGGGAATTCCTCAAAAATATCCGTATGCGAGCAGTGGTGCAACGGGTCCTGGAGGCTTCGGTCACGGTCGATGGGTGGAAACTCGCCGGGATTGGCCGGGGACTGCTTATTTTTCTCGGTGTGGAGGAGTGCGATGAGGCCGGCGATGTTGCCTGGCTAGCCCCCAAGCTTGCCAAGCTGCGCATCTTCGCCGATGCCGATGGCAAGATGAATCGCTCGGTCGTCGAGGTCGGTGGCGGTGTGCTAGTGGTGAGCCAATTCACGCTGCACGCGTCCACCATCAAGGGCAATCGTCCGTCATTCATCCGCGCCGCGGCCCCGGCAGTCTCCCGACCTCTCTACGAGGCTTTTTGCTCCGCCATGGAGATTCAACTCGGGAAAGTTATCGCCCGCGGCAGCTTCGGCGCAGATATGCAGGTGGCATTGGTCAATGATGGGCCGGTGACAATTTTAGTGGATACCCGCCAGCGGGAGTGAGCCTAGCTGGCGCCGCGTCCATGACCGCAGAAACAGATGACCCGTCAATGAATCAGTTTTTCTAACAATTAAGAGCTTATGCGCATCGTCGCTCACAGGGGCCGAGTGTCTACCGAGGAGTGCGGTGGCTGGCAGCGCCGGGGTGGGGGTGGGCTTGCTTGCCGAGGCGCAGAGCTGTCCATGAGGTGCCGGTGCCACAGATGCGTGGGGAATAGCAAACACTCGCCAGCGAGCTGGCTTGTCCCGGCGGTGGCAAGCCACCGCACTCCCAGTCGCACACGCGCCAGCGAGCTGGCTTGTCCCGGCGGTGGCAAGCCACCGCACTCCTCGGCGCTCACAGAGAGCCGCTACAAGCTGCGGCTGCGGATTTCCTCTTTGATGGCGGCGATGAAGTCGGGCAGCGGCTTGGTTGTTAGATCCTCGTTGTCGCGGTGGCGGATCGAGACCGTGCCGTCTTCCACTTCGCGGGCACCGAGAACGAGCATGTACGGGACACGGTCGAGGCGGGCGAGGCGGATTTTGGCGCCGATTTTATCGTTGCTGCGGTCGATGGTTACGCGGATGCCGGCGTCGGCGAGTTGGGCGACAGTGGCTTCGGCGGCGTCGAGGGTTTTTTCCGAGATGGGGATGACGCGCACCTGTTCGGGGGCGAGCCAGGTGGGGAATTTGCCTTCGAAATGCTCGATGAGTAGGCCGGTGAAGCGCTCTAACGAGCCAAACGGCGCCCGGTGAATCATCACCGGGCGGTGAGTCTGGTTGTCCGCCCCAACATACGTTAGGTCAAAGCGCAGGGGCAGATTGTAATCGACTTGGACGGTGCCAAGTTGCCACTCGCGGCCGATGATATCCTTGACGACAAAGTCGATCTTGGGGCCATAGAAGGCAGCTTCGCCGGGTTCTTCGGTGTATTCGACGCCGAGGGTTTGGACGGCGCTGCGCAGTGAGGCTTCGGCCTTGTCCCAATTTTCGGCGTCGCCGACGTATTTGTCAGAGTCGGGATCGCGCAACGAGAGTCGGACGCGATAATCATGCATGCCGAGGGTGCCGAGGACTTTTTTCACTAGGTCGAGGCACCCGGCGACTTCTGCGGCCACTTGGTCGGGCGTGCAGAACAAATGGGCGTCGTCCTGGGTAAAGCCGCGCACTCGGGTCATGCCGCCGAGTTCGCCAGATTGCTCCCAGCGGTAGACGGTGCCAAATTCGGCGAGGCGCACCGGCAGGTCGCGGTAGGAATGCGGGTCGCTGGCATAGATTTTGATATGATGGGGGCAATTCATCGGCTTGAGCAGGTAGCCCTCGACGGAGCCGCTGGCCAGGCCGTTGAGCAACTCGCCGCAGGTGGCGTTTTCATCGGCGAGGCGTTCTAACACGTCGCGCTCGGCGATGGGCGGGAACTGGCTTTCCTGATAGTAGGGGAAATGGCCGGAGGTGCGATAGAGGTCGAGCTTGCCGATGTGGGGGGTGAAAACCTGTGAGTAGCCCTGTTTGTCGAGTTGCTCGGTGATGAATTCCTGGAGTGCGCGGCGCACCAGCGCGCCTTTGGGTTTCCACAAAATGAGCCCTTGGCCGACCGCTTCATCAATGTGAAAAAGGCCGAGTTCCTTGCCGAGGCGGCGGTGGTCGCGCTTTTTCGCTTCTTCCAAGCGGGTCAGGTGGTCTTGCAGTTCGGTGGAATTTTTGAAACAGGTGCCGTAGAGGCGTTGCAGCGACTCGCGCTCCTTGTCGCCCTTGTAATAGGAGCTGGCGATACTCATGAGCTTGAACGCCTTACAATTGCCGGTGCGGCCGACGTGCGGGCCGGCGCACAGGTCCCAGAAATCGCCGTTTTTGAAGATGGAAATTTCCTCGTCCTCAGGGATGGAGGCGAGTAGATCTAACTTGAAAATACTGACCACCGACCGCTCGGCCACCGCTCCAAGGCGCCCGCTTTGGGACAGCGCCAGCGCTTCATCGCGGGAAATGGTCACCCGCTCGAATGCGTCGTTGTCCTTCACCACCCGCTTCATTTCCTCCTCAATGCGGGGAAAATCCTCCGGCGTGATGCGGTGGGCGAGGTCCATGTCATAGTAAAACCCATTTTCCACCGGCGGGCCGGCGGCGAGTTGGACGTCTGGCCAGAGGCGGCAGATGGCGGTGGCCATGACGTGGGCGCAGGAATGGCGCAGCCGTTCCAAGTCGGTCATTTGCTGGCGTTCGTCGAGGGTCTTGCGTTCGTTCATGGCAGTGCTTGTGGCAGATGGGATGGGTGATGGAAAAGAGGCGGAACTTTTTTTTGTTATGCGTATTAGCGCATGCCGCGCATGAGCAACTCGGTGTTGGTTTTGGTGCTGCGCAGGTTGGCCAGTAGAGTAGAGATGGCGTCGCCGATGGGCAGTTGGGCGAGTTGTTTGCGGATGTCCACCACCCGCAGAAATTCGTCGGGATGGTAGAGTCGGTCGTCGTTGCGCGTGCCCGATTGGGGGATGTGAATGGCCGGAAAGACGCGCCGCTCAGCCAGTTCGCGGTCCAGCCGCACCTCCATGTTGCCGGTGCCCTTGAATTCCTCAAACACCACGTCGTCCATCCGGCTTTCCGTCTCAATCAGCGCCGTCGCCAGCACCGTTAGTGAGCCACCTTCCTCAACATTGCGCGCCGTGGCAAAAAATTTGCGGCTCTTTTGCAGTGCCGCCGGACTGACGCCGCCGGAGCCGATCGGCCCGCCCTGCATCGCTGAATTGTGGCCGCGGGCGAGGCGGGTGAGGCTGTCTAACAGTAAAATCACATCCTTGCCGCGTTCGACGAGGCGTTTGGCGCGTTCGATGACCAGGTCGGCGACCTGGGCGTGGCGGCGCGGGGCTTCGTCGAAAGTGGAGGAAAACACATTCGCGCCGACGGTTTCCTCGAAATCCGTGACTTCCTCGGGACGTTCGTCGAGCAACAGAATGACGAGTTCCGCTTCCGGATGATTGAGCTGGATCGAGCGGGCGATTTGCTTGAGCAGAATGGTTTTGCCACCGCGGGGTGGGGCGACGATGATGCCGCGCTGGCCCTTGCCGAGCGGCGCGATGAGGTCGATGACGCGCACGCCCAGGAAATCCGGGCCTTCGCCTTCGAGGTGGATGCGTTCGTTGGGAAACAGCGGCGTGAGGCTGTCGAAATCTTGCGGTGCTTGGTAGTCGGCGGCCGCGATGCCCTCGATCTCGATAATTTCCACGGCCAGCAGGAATTTATCGCGTTCGCGGGGCGCGCGGGCCAGCACTTTCACGCGCTGGCCGACACGCAATCCATGATCGCGCACCAAGCTGGTGGCCAGATGAATGTCGTCGTGGCTTGGGCGGAAGCTGCGGAGCGGATCGCGCAGCATGGCAAACGAGTCCTTGGAGAGCTCGAGAATGCCCTCGCAGGTCAGCATGGTGCCTTCGTGGGCGTAGTAGCAGAGCAGTTCGTAAACCAGCTGGCTTTTGGCCAGGCCGCCGGCGATGCGGGCGGGGATCGTCTCGGCGATCGCTTGCAATTCGACGAGCGATTTGAGGCGAAATTGGTTCACATCCATCGACACCGGCACCGTTGGCAGGTCCGCGATGGCGGCTTGCTGGGGGGGAGATTCGGCGGAGTCGGAGGATGCGGAGGCGTTGGGGAGGGTCATGAGATGAGATTGAGAGAAACGACGGATTTGGGCCTTGAGAACCACGGGCGGACCCTCGTTCCAAAAGACGATATCCGCGCGCCGGATTTTTTCGGCGGTTGGGAGTTGTGCCGCGAGAATGGCTTCGATCATGGATTCGTCGAAACCGTTGCGCGCTTTGAGCCGTTGGATCTGGGTGGCCCGCGAGGACGCCACCACCATCACTTGCTCTTGGCCGAAATCGAGGCCCGTTTCAAAGAACAGCGGGATGTCAGCGACGAAAAGCGTCGCGCCATGCTGGGCGGCTTGCTGGAGGGACGCAAGACATTCTTGCAGCACGCGGGGATGAATGATGGTTTCGAGCTGGCTGCGCGCCGCATCGTCGGAAAATACCCGCCCGCGCAGAAAGTGCCGATCCACCCGGCCCCGCCGGTCCAGCGCCCCTGCGCCGAAGGATGACGCCACCATCGCTATGATGTCCCTATCCACCTCCAGCATCCGCCGCGCCGCCGCATCGCAATCAAAAATCACTACCGAGGACAGGCACTCGCGCAGCAAGCGACAAACCGTCGATTTTCCTGAAGCGATTCCTCCCGTAAGTGCCATCACGCGCATGCCGCCAAGCTCAGCAGACCCGCCGCCGGATGCAAGCGCAGAATCTCAGCCAAGAGGGGCAATTGGCGAAGCCCCCTCAAGGAGTGGCGATGTCCCGTCGCAATGGCCCATGGGCGGAGCAAGGGTCGCCATCCAGCAGTCTCCGTTTTCCGCGCCGCGACCCGCCAGCAAGCTGGCTTGCTGGCGAGCGTCTGCCTAGGACTGCGGTGGCTCGCCACCGCCACCCCAAGCCAGCTTGCTGGCGTGTGTGCGACCAGGAGTGCGGTGGCTCGCCACCGCCCTAGCTAGCCAGCTTGCTGGCGAGTGTGCATCACAGCGGCACCTCATGCACGGCTCCGCGCCACGGCGGGCAAGCCCGCCCTGACCAAGGCGGGGGCAAGCCCCCGCACTCCGCGCGGCAGCTTGCTGGCGAGCGTCTGCTCAGGGAGTGCGGTGGCTCCCCACCGCCCTAGCTAGCCAGCTTGCGGGCTAGTGTGCGACTAGGAGTGCGGTGGCTCGCCACCGCCACTACAAGCCAGCTTGCTGGCGCGTGTGCATCACAGGGGAAACTCATGCACGGCTCCGCGCCCCCGCGGGCAAGCCCGCCCCTCCCAGGGCGGGGGCAAGCCCCCGCACTCCGCGCGGCTGCTTGCTGGCGAGCGTCTGCTAGGAGTGCGGTGGCTCGCCACCGCCCTCAGGGTGATTGGCTAAATCAGCCTCTATTCAAGGAACTGCAAAGATTTTTAGGTTTGGGCTAAACATAGGTGCTGATTTTGTCATGTTATCCGGGTCA
>Ga0114962_10000256_pt1 | contig 46010 bp, 37 predicted proteins | sample C_130820_MF_Meta_FD_87017 | JGI IMG/M metagenome (GOLD analysis project Ga0114962, IMG submission 87017) | Freshwater microbial communities from Lake Croche, Canada to study carbon cycling - C_130820_MF_MetaG | ecosystem: Environmental > Aquatic > Freshwater > Lake | place: Lake Croche, Canada...
TAGCTATTTGATAGGAAATGTGTATAATTTAACCAAAATTAATACCTATAATTCCGATTTTGGTTACCAATCAGAAGATGAATCTGCTTCCAGCTTTTCACAGTATCGTTTTGGACTACTTATAAAAAGAGAAGGCTATAATTATTACTTTAAATTATTAATTATATTATTTATTATACTTTCAATTTCATTTTTATCTTTTTTTGCATCAGATAATGATAAAATTAGAATCGTCACTGGATGTTTATTTGCAACAACGGCGAGTTATTATTTTTATGGATCAAAGATTCCTCCAACTTCCCAAATAACAATTCTTGAACTAGTTTATGCTATAAGCCTAATTATCATTTTTATTATAACGCTTCAAGAAACAGTATTGAAATCTATTATAGGCAAAAACGAAAAACTATACTATAATTTTAAATGGATCACATTTATCATTACTATGTTATTTTTTATCTGTTTCAATTTTTTAATTCCATCACTTCTTAAATAGTATTTTGTTGAAAAATTGATTTTTTATACACCCAAAAGTGTTCAATTATCAACCTAAATTAGATTCACGATTTTGCATCTCTACCTTGGAATTGTCCTTGATTGGCTGGTTTATGTATTTTTCTGAGACGCACGCTATATGAGACGCACGGCGGTGCGTCTCTACGTTGGAATTGTTACATTAAAAATTTATCAATTGCCTCATCACCCATTAATGCATTTTTTGGTAGTGGAAATTCTTGATTGAATACATTTAATTCATCAGCAGACAAAACTTTGGAATTTGTTTCATCTAATTCATTTTGAGCATTTTGAATCAAACGGATGTCTAATTTTAAATGTTTTGCCATAAATGGATACATCGCTTTCCTTTTATTGGGACCATAATCGTGTTTGTCTAATGCTAAATGAACGTTTTCCACTTGAGAAGCTTGTCCATACAAGGCATAAATTTGCTTCATAAAAGGATATTCAACCTCAGGTGTATTCTTGGTCCAATCCTCACCATCAGAAACCATCAACATGGGTTTAGGTGCCATCAAAGCGGCAATTTCAACATTGTTGGTTTGAAATTGTCCATTTTTGTGAATCGGCATACCACTTTCGCAATTACATCCACCGAAAAAGAAGGAAGAAATCATAACTACCGGTGCAGAAACCTTGATTCTATCGTCCAAAGCTGTCAGTAAAAAACATTGTGTTCCTCCACCCGACTCACCCGTAATTCCAATTCTATTTTTATCTACCTTATTTTGACTCATTAAAAAGTCAATTGATCGGATGCCATTGATTACTTGAAGCTTTAATGCTTTTTTAAGGTCATGACTGCATTGTTTAGAATCAGCATAGCCAATCATGTCCCAGGCAAAAACAATTGTCCCCATTCGAGCAAGTGTAGCACATCTAATTTGTGTTTGTTCCCTTTTACGGCCTTCTTTGGCAGAATCATGTCCATGTGGACATAAAATTCCTGCCGTTGGTGTAGATAAATTCAAAGGTTTATATAAATTCCCACTGACATAAACACCAGGCAAGCTTTCAAAATACACATTCTCCACCGAATAGCCATTCATGATTTTTTTAGAATGAATGACAGCTTTGTAAGATACTTTCTGGGGCATTTTTTCTAATTCCAAACCTTTTATGATTTGAGCCTTAATTTGATCTCTTCTTGATTTCCAGCTTGTTAAATTTGAAGGAGTATGTTCTTTTAAAAAGTTTTTACCTTGCTCTTCCGTGAAGTATTTTCCTCTACATAACTCTGGTTCATTTAATTGTAAGCCAAGAATTTTTTTGGGTATAAAAAATACCGATCCAATACTTAATAATGAGCTTTTCGTAAAATTTCTTCGATTGATCATCTGATTCATTTTTATTTAGCCTTAACAAATAATAATTTTCCCTGTCCTTCCTTTTTGTTGATACGCCGCTAATGCTTCCTGATAGGCTTCAAGTGGATATTTTGCTGCTATATCTAAACTGAATTTTTCTGTTTTTAAAAGCTGAAAAAGCTGATGAATCGCACTCATTCTATGTTCTTTTTCCAAATTTTCCCACCAAGTACTTAGCCACCAACCTTTGATTCGTAAGTCTTTGAAAATTAATATTCCTGAATTTAATGGTATTGGCTGTAGACTCAATAACCCGAATACCCATAGCGTACAGCCTTTATTTAAGCAATTGAGAGCATCGGCACCCCTTTGCCCACCAACTGCATCAAAGATTGCATCAACACCTTTGATACCTAAGATTTTAATACTTTTTAATAAATTTTCGGTCTCCGTATTGATGATTAATTGCGCGCCTAAATCCATTAAGGATTTTTTCTGTTCATCATTTCGAATAGTACCAATGACCTTAATGCCTTTTTGGTTAGCCATTTGAATGACCATTTTGCCCCAAGCTGAACCTGCGGCAGTAATGAGTAAATATTGCCCAGCTTGTAATCCACTGCTTTCCAACATGCCCATGGCAGTCATTGGATTCACAAATGCTTGGCAAGCTATTTCATCACTCATGCTATCTGGTACAGGTATCAATTGATGAATGGGTAGACAGATGTATTCTTTCCATGTTCCTGCCGAGGTAAACATCACTCGTTGACCTTTTGCATACATTTGACCATCTTCTATTTCCTCTATTTCACCCATAGCTTCAAAGCCCGCAGAGCTTGGCAGTTGAGCTTGAATTCCGTATAATCCTTGGACGAACATGAGGTCTGAGGGATTGATATTTCTAGCTTTAATCCGAATTAAGGCCTCTCCTTTTTGTGGAATTGGTTTTGGACAGTCTTCCAATGTTAAAACATCTTCTGGCTTACCGTATTCATGAAATATTACCTGCTTCATTCTGTTAAATTTTAATTATTTTATTGGCAATATTACCATATTTAATATTTAAATTGTTTAAAAATTATAAAAATGAATGTAAAATATTTACAAGGTCAAGTGGCCCTTATCACTGGGGCAAGTAAGGGTATCGGATTAAGTATTGCTCAAGCTTTTGCAGAAGCCGGTGCTAAAGTGATAATTAGTAGTAGAGATCAAGGGGTTTTAGATGAAGTAGCAGCTACCATGCGTACGAAGGGATTAGAAGTTTGGGGGATAGCTTGTCATGTTGCTAAGATGGATGCTTTAGAATTATTGGTTCAACAAACGATTGAAAAATTTGGACAAATAGATATTTTGGTCAATAATGCAGCAACGAATCCCGTTTTCGGTCCCATTCAAGAAACTAGCTTAGATGCGTTTGATAAAATCATGCAAGTAAATGTAAAGGCACCCTTTCAATTGATGCGTTTATGTTATCCATATTTGAAATTATCTTCCAATCCTTCCATCATCAATATTAGTTCTGTAGGTGGAATTTCTCCCGAGGCAGGTTTAGGTATTTATAGTGTGAGTAAAGCGGCGTTAATATCTTTGACCAAAGCTTGCGCCAAAGAATGGGGTATGGATCAAATTCGTGTCAATGCCATTTGTCCAGGCTTAATTAAAACCAAGTTTTCAGAGGCACTTTGGAGTAACGAACCTATTTTAAAAAGTGTAATTAAAAATTTATCCATCAAACGCATGGGAGAACCGGATGAAATAGCTGCTGCAGCTTTGTATTTCGCATCTCCAATGGCAAAATACACCACAGGTTCTGTCATTACGGCTGACGGTGGTTTAACGATTTAATCAAAGTTTATGAAAAATCTAGTAGCAAAATATGCAGCATTTATTCAGGAAAATATTTATCCAATTGAACAGGGTGCTATATATGGCTCATTTAAAGCACATTTGCCTCGTTTGAATGAATTAAGAAACATGGCCAAAGATCAGGGCCTGTTTGCTCCTCATTTATCCAAGGAAGAAGGAGGTTTAGGTTTGAATTTAGTTGAATTTGCAAGCATATCCGAAGCATTAGGCAATAGTCCACTAGGGCATTATGTCTTTAATTGTCAAGCTCCGGATATAGGTAATATGGAATTGATGCACAAATTTGCTAGTAGAGAACTAAAGGAAAAATACCTCCAACCTTTACAGCAAGGTAAAATTCGTAGTTGCTTTGCAATGACTGAGCCAGAACACGCAGGAAGTAATCCTGTTCATCTTTCTACTACTGCTGTACAAGATGGAAATGATTTAATCATCAATGGCCATAAATGGTTTACCTCTTCAGCCGATGGCGCTAGTTTTACGATCGTTATGGCAGTAACAAATCATGAGGCGGAAAATAAATACGAAAAAGCTAGCTTGATATTAGTGCCTTTAGATACACCTGGATTTCGTCTGATTCGAAATATACCAATTATGGGTGATGTGGGTGAGGATTATTTATCCCACGGTGAAATAGAATTTGTTAATTGTCGCGTTCCTATCACGAACCTAATTGGTACATTAGGTCAAGGCTTTGCTCTTGCACAGGAGCGTTTAGGGCCAGGAAGAATTCATCATTGCATGCGATGGATAGGTATTTGCGAGCGTGTTTTACAAATGATGTGTCAAAGGGCTGTATCGAGAGAATTAGATATTAATCAATCTTTGGCTAAACAACAAACGATTCAACATTGGATTGCTGAAAGCTATGCGGAAATAAAGGCAGCGCGATTGATGGTATTAGATACAGCAAAACAAATTAAACAATACGGTTCTAAAGCAGCCAAAGTAGATATTTCGACCATTAAATTTTTTGTATCGGATGTTTTAATGAAAGTCATAGACCGTGCCATTCAGGTACATGGTGCCATGGGTATAACAGATGATACATTACTGTCATTTTGGTATCGCCATGAACGAGGCGCACGTATTTATGACGGACCAGATGAAGTACATAAAACAGTTTTGGCGAAGCATATTTTAAAAAATTATCTTTCAAAATGAGTTTAGAAAGCAAAGAAATCATTCAATTACAATCCTTTCTTGCCGCCAACGGTTTTTCTATTTCGCAAGAAATCAAAGTAGAACAATTCAAGGGCGGATTTTCAAATTTGACTTATCTACTTGATCTGGATGGAAAAGAAATTGTTTTAAGAAGACCGCCGTTGGGAGTAAAAATAAGCAAGGCGCATGATATGTTGCGTGAATTCAAAGTCCTTCAAGCTTTAGAGAAAGCTGCTTACTCAAAAACACCAAAGGCCTTTTTAGTTTGTGAAGATATAAGTATCATCGGTGCACCGTTCTTTTTAATGGAGAAAGTCGACGGTGAAATTCTGCGAAATAAAATGCCCAAAGGGATTGACTTATCCCCTACTTTTTTTAAGCAATTATCTGTCAATACGCTAAATAGTTTGATTGAACTTCATCAGCTTGAGTTAATTGATTCAGGTTTAATTCATTTGGGAAAGCCAGAAGGATATGTTTTACGACAAGTTGAAGGTTGGATTAGTCGGTATGAAAAAGCTAAAACAGAAGAAATATCTCTCTTAGAAGATGCCGCGAATTGGTTAATGGAGAATTTACCTAGCCAAGTTGATTCATGTTCTTTTATTCATAACGATTTCAAGTTTGACAATTTAGTCCTTCACAGTTGGGATAATCCACAAATAGACGCCGTATTAGATTGGGAAATGGCTACCATTGGTGATCCTTTGATGGATTTAGGTACTTTATTGGCTTACTGGGCGGAGGCTGATGATGCTTTGGAATTGAAGATGTTTAATTTGAGTCATGTAGAGGGTAATTTTACCCGCCAAGATGTCATCAATTATTATGCGGAACATAGTAATTTGGACTTAAGTCAAATCCTTTTTTATTATATTTTCGGCCTATTTAAAGTAGCAACCATTGCTCAGCAAATCTATCAGCGTTTTTCCCAAGGTTATGCCAATGATCCTCGTTTTGGGGAATTAATTAAAGTGGTCAGAGCCTTTGGACGGATGTCCCAAAAAAGTATTCAAACTAAAAAGATTTAAAGATGGAAATTAAGAATATATGTATTTTAGGCGCCGGTACCTTAGGGACGAGAGTTGCCTTGCAATGTGCCATTTCAGGTTATCAAGTTAGAATTTATGATATAAATGAGGAGGCTTTTGTGTCATCAAAAAAATTGATGTTGAAAATATTGGGCCAATTGGAGAAGAGTCAATTAATTTCTTCTGATTCCTCACAGCTTGTATTAACTCGTTTGATTTTCACACTGGATCCTATTGAAGCAGTTAAAGATGCTGATTTAATCAATGAAAGTGTTTTGGAGGACGAGAAAATTAAGTTGGAAGTTTGGGCAAAATTTGGAAAAATTGCACCAGTTAAAACCATATTTACGACTAATACGTCTTATATGTTGCCATCCCAATTTGCAGAAATTAGTGGTCGACCAGAAAAGTTTTGCGCCTTGCATTTTCATGATGTATTTTATTCTCGAGTTGTGGATATTATGCCCCATCTAGGAACTGATTTGAGCTTAATTCCAATTTTGGAAGATTTCGGTAATTCCATCAATCAAGTTCCCGTTTACGTTCAAAAAGAAAATCATGGATATATTTTTAACGCGATGCTTTTGGCATGTATTGGAGCGGCAGGGAAATTATTAACAAAAGGAGTTGGCACGGTAGAAGATATTGATAAATCGTGGATGGTTAATTTTCATATGCCCATGGGACCGTTTGGTATTTTGGACAGCATTGGATTAGATACCGCGTGGCACGTTACACATAACCTTACAGACCCAGCTTCCCAAGCATTTGCTGCCTTGTTAAAAACCTATATAGATGCTGGAAAATTAGGTGAAAAATCGGGTGAGGGATTTTATAAATATCGTTGATGTATGATGTATGATGTATGATGTAAGATGTATGATGTAAGATGTATGATGTATGATGTAAGATGTATGATGTATGATGTAAGATGTAAGATGTAAGAGGTAAGATGTAAGAGGTAATGTATGAGATATGTATATTTTATATTTTATATATTATATTGTATATTTTATGTTTTACATCATAAATCTTACCTCTTATATCTTACATCATACATCATACATCTTACATCATTCCGGGTGATACACTTTCTCAGCTGATTTTAAAACTTCCGCTTTATCCAAAGTCATTTTCTTCGTTTTTTGAGCTTGGTACAAGGCTCTTTGGTCTGCAAAATGATTGGATTCAGGATGTGAACTAGCACCAAATGTATTGACGGTTTCAATGATGGGTAATCCTCCCCCTTTTGGGAATCGAACAAATCCGATATAGGCATCACCTGAAACCATTTTCTTATGTGCTGCATCCATTTTGTCTGACATTACGGCAGCTAATACATCTGGCATTCCACCCTGTGGCCAATTTTCATTTCCACGAACTAGGCGTTGAAAATCACCCAATTGCAGATCTGTTCTTTGGTAATTTTGCATTAAGAAATCGTAGATATATTGATAGGTTTGAACTGCTTGTGGAATGGTCAAATAGCTTCCTTTTTCGTTGCTAAATGTTTTTGGAATATAATAATAGGCTAAATTATAAATTAGTGCGCCTTTACTATCCGCGGAGGCAACATGATTCCAACTTTTCAATTCCTTGATAATTGAACTTAATTGAGGAAAATCATTTTCATTAACCATAAATAACGAATCAGCACTTATACCATAAGGATACAAAATTTTTGCTGGCAAAGTTTGATCAAATTTAATTCGTTTTAAATCCTCCCAACCTATTTTTTCAAACTGGTCAATCAAATCTTTTGCTCTTCTGCTTCGATTGTTATGATACGTTTCATATCCATCATTTTTATCAAAATTCGCTGGATTCAAATTTTCATTTTCGGCAGTTGCCATAAAGGGTGAATGATTCGTATTGAATAAATATCCAGCTTGAGGATTTAAGTGTTGAGGAAGGTCGCTAAATGGCTTAAATTTAGTCCATAAAGTAGCTTTCGTGTTTCCTGGCAACGTGCTGCTCCATTGGTATTTTGGATCTGGATTTCGATAAGGCATTTTACCATTGGACACATAAAAAATGTTATCTTCTTTATCAGCGTACATGATGTTAAACATGGCCAAATGATTTTGTTCCAAAGCCGTTTTGAACTCTTTTAGATTAGTGGATCGATTCATGGCATACCATTGTTGCAAAGCCCCTGCATCCATTAAGGAAGGTAAACGCAAGGAGAAGAAAGTTCCATTTGGACTCTTTACTGTTGGGCCATAAATGGAAACGTATGCCATTTTAGAAATTGGAAATGGAATTCCTTTGATATGGAGTTTGATTTTTCTATTCTCCAAATTTACCCATTCGCCATCCACTTTGTATTGATCAGGGTGATTTTTGTCTGTCTCTAATTGATAAACATCAACTTTGTCTTGCATATTTACCGTATGTGCCCAAGCTAAATTAGGTGTTGCACCATGAAAAATTAATGGACCACCCGGAAATAATCCGCCTAAAATATTCCAACCTTCCTCGGATTGAAGATGAGCCTCATAAAACGCTGTAGCCCCTTCTATGGGTTGATGTGCATTAATGACTAGCATGGGTTCTCCACTAGCAGATTTGGATGATTTAATCGCAAAAGCGTTACTTCCTTCTCCTTTTAAATTTTCCAATTCAGGAATACTACCATTTAAAATTTTGGGTAAAGTTCTATCGACTCCACAAAAAACGGCAACAGAAAACATAGTAGTAGCAATATAATCTTCTATTTGAATTGGAAAAACATGCTTGTTTAAAACTTCTTTCGGATGAGCTTTTGCATAGGCCTCTAAGCCATTTAAATATCCTTGTAATAATTGCAAGAATTTTGGATCCATGTCTTTTATTTGCTCATCTACCACTTTTCGGGTATTCAATAATCCAAAAACAAAATCAATTGGAGCCCCTTTTTTTCCTAAATAGGTACCTAGTTTTCCTTTACCAGTCAAGATTAAAGTTTGTATGGTTTTGAAATCATCTTCAGAATGTGCCCATGCTAATCCATAAGCAACTTCTGGGTCTGTAGGCGCAAAAATATGTGGTACGCCATAAGTATCCCTAGCAATCGTAATTCGATTCGTATTAATGTTTGGAATTTGAGCATTTTGTGCCATTCCGTAAACCGAAATAAACATTAATACACTTAACATTACAGCACTTTTTTTCATGTTTTTATTTGCTATTGGGATTTGAAATTAAATTGGAGAATAGTCGCCATGCTCCAGGAACAGCCGCAGGTAACTCTCTGAAAAAGACTAAACCTGTATAAATGAATCGGCCTTTTCCGAAAGGAATAACCGCGACATTACCTTTATCTAGTGGTTCTTTTGGATCGGTGAATCCCAAAGGAAATTCTACTCTTGGGTCATCAGAAACTCCATTATAAATACTTCTTTCTTGCACCCATTCACTGAAATCATCCAATTGAATGTTGTTGGGTTGATGAAATACTGCATGCTGGGGAAGTAAAAAATTTGGCTGAGCAGTTTCATCAGTTATCCGGGTTCTACCTACTTTTAATGGATAAGGTGCTATTTCCGCATTCATAGGACCTAAGAAACTAGCAGTATTGTATTGGACCACGTAATTGCCTCCATTTTCAATGTATTTCATTAGATCTGGATAAGCGTTTGATAGATAATCTAGGGTATTATAAGCTCTAATACCCGTAACTATCGCGTCGAATTTTTTTAAATTTTCAAATTTCAAATCTGACTCACTCAACATTTTTAATTCATATCCCATTTGAATTAAAGCCTCAGGAACACGATCTCCTGCACCTTTGATATAACCAATCAATTGGCCTTTTTTCTTGAAGTCAATGTGGATAATTTCCAAATTCACTTTGTTGTAATAACGTTGAGTAGGAATATGGTCAAAAACAATTTTTTGCAACTCTAAAGAATCGATCCATTGACCTTTGTTTGTTTCAAATTGCAATTGAAAATGCATCGTTGTTTTTCCTAGAGCGGTTAATTCTGATTCAGAAAAAGAAATGGGAATACCTATTTTTTCGCCCTTTTTAAGCATATTCTGCAACTCATATACAAGCAATTCCTTGTTATCATTACTCAAAACACGGATCTTTCCAGGAGCCACATTACTTAAGGCAGTAACGACGATTTGAGTTGATTTTTTAGCTTTTGATCCTGTTGGAAACAATAAAATATTGGGAACAATACTAAAGGTTGTTTTAGGCGTGATTGCAATGGGTTGATTTAGTTCTCCTTTTACAGGATCAATAATCAATTCTTGTACTGCTTTTTCTACATAAAATTCTTCACCCAAAATTTTAAATGTGGCACGACTTATTAAGGCAGGGTCCACATCTGCTTGACCTATTTTTTCGGGATTTTCATTTCCAAAATAACCCTTTTGTCGATTTTTTTCTAACCAATATGCTTGACTGATTTTATCACCAACCACGATATTTTTTGACCAACTGATTTTTTTAGAACCCTCTATTTTAGTACTAAATGTTGTATCCGAATGGAGGGTTTTGATGGTCAATTTTTCTATCTTAATCGGTGTTCGAACAATAAATTCATGCTTGACTTTTAAGGTATCGGACTTTGCAATCATACCTTTATCTGTTGTTGAGCTAAAATAGATGGCAGATGCTTGTACGATCCATTGATTGATTTCTTCCAATTTTTTCTTTTTCCAAAAAGTATCTGTTAACCGTTCTATTTTCTTTTTTAATTGAATCATGGCTTCCACACTTAAATAAGGCTGTTCCATTTTGTAGCGCTGAATGATTTGATCCAAATCCTCTTGAATACTTTGTCCATTTTCTAATCGAGACCAAGAGGTATTAACTCCATCGTGAATATTTCTTTTCGGACTATCTCCTGCTAATGTTACAAAATACTCGGTGGTTTTACCTCGATCTACCGCAAAGCCAAAACCCTGGCTTTTATGTTGACTTCTACTTAAGGCAGTTAATTCGCTAGTGCTTTGCCCCAATCCAGGAATGAAGTTTCCAATATCGAATTTGAATTGGTCTTCCGAAATAGTAGAATTGGCTGAACCAGGAAAGCGGAACGTATTCCACAATAATCGTTTAGCTTGCCAAACAGTAATTCCGTTTTTTAATTGTTCCGGAAATCGATTCGGATCGGCTGCAGCTTTAAATGCCTCAATTGCCAATACCGTTGAGGCAGAATGTTGCCCATGTCCTGCTCGTGCATCTGGCGGAAAACGGGTAAACATAATATCAGGTCTAGTCTTGCGAATGACATAAACTAAATTGGACAAGATTAATTCTTTATCCCAAATCTTTAAAGCTTCGTCTGTCGATTTAGAAAAACCAAAATCAATGGCTTGAGAAAAAAATTGATGGGCCCCATCCAACCTTCTAGCGGCTAATAATTCTTGAGTTCTGATTAATCCTAATGCGATGCCTTGCTCATCCCCAATTAAATTTTGACCACCGTCTCCCCTAGTGCATGAAAAATAATTGGTCTCCCAATGTTGGTCTCTCGCGAACCAAGTCAAAACATTGGTGCTTTCATCATCTGGATGCGCCGCAACGTGTAAAACAGTCCCCAAAACTTGAATTGCTTTCAAGTCTTCATATAAATGAGAACTGCTTTTTTGCTGAGCAAAAGAGGTGTAAAGTGTTGAACAAAAAACTAGAATTAAAAGCGTATTTCTCATTGTAATTGTTATTTAGTTCTCCCAATTATCTGTTCTAAACAAATTCACAGGAAGCCCTTCTTTGGTAAATAGATTGGGAATATCGGTATTATTAAAAGCAAACCTTACAGCAACAGGATTTGGGACTTCCTCTGATGAAACAAGTAAGGTATTTCCATCTATTTTACCTTTTGCAGGATAAAATTTCTGGTCTTCTCCTGCAATCATTAAATGACTTGGTTCAGCTCCATCTTTCGTAATCAACTTGCTACTTAATTCTTTAAAATAGATTCTGATCTTACTTTTTTCTATTTTAAGTCGATCATATTTAGGATAAAAAATAGGTCCTGCATCTTGACCATAATTTTTAACCAAAGCTAAATTGGCAAAACGATTCGCTACTTCTACTTTTTGAGTAGGGTGTATATTACTTACGTCAGGAACTAAGTCTGTTAAAACGACCATTGCAGTGTTCTCAAGGGCTAAATTCTTTGTTTGTGCCTCTCGAAGTTTTGCGCCTAAATTACTTGGATAATTATTGTATGGTGCAATTTGCGCGAAATAGAAAGGAATATTTTTCTTAAACCCCTCTCTCCAAGAAAGAATTAATTCATTCATTAACTCTGTATAAGTGGAATATTGCCCCACATTACTTTCTCCTTGGTACCATAAAGCACCTGCAATTCCATAATTTAATATGGGTGCAATCATGGCATTGTAATTGTCTCCAGCACGGCTAGACCACCATTCGAAGGTTTGTAATTTTTTTGCAGCTTCTACCAATTTTGGAATTCCTAAAACCTTTTCTTGTGGAATCCAAACTTCAGCAGGTGTTCCTCCCCAATTGGAATTGATTAGTCCCATTGGAACATGTAATTTTTCATTTAATTTTTTTCCAAAGAAATAACCAATCGCTGAAAATGATTTCATTGCTTCAGGGTTACAAACCACCCATTTTGCTCGAACATCCTCTTGAGGATAATCAGCAGTAGCTTTGGGAATATAAAAGAAACGAATGCTTTTGTTTGTTGCATTCGGCATTTCATCCAAAGTTTCCTGTAAATTTTGATCTCCACCCCATTCCATGTTGCTTTGCCCAGAAAAAACCCAAACTTCTCCGATCAATACATCTGAAATTTGAATGGTGTTATTAGATCCGGCGATACTCATGCTTTGATTCTCCGTGGCAGTTGGAGTATTTACTTCCAAAATCCAATGTCCATATTTAGAAATGGCTTTATAATGTGTCGTGTCCCAAGAAACTTTTACGTTCACGGTTTCGCTTGGAGTAGTTGTCCAACCCCATAATTTCACTTTACTTTTTTGCTGCAAAACCATGTGGTCACCAATGATAGCAGGAAGTTGAACATCAGCCCAAGCTGAGAATGTTGCAACAATACATCCAAGAATTAATGCGTATTTTTTCATAGTAAATTTTGTTTAGATTAACATTTTTCTGTTCCATGGGCCTCTATATTCTCTGGCGAGTAATTGAGTGGCTTCAGGATCATTTGGAATAATTTTTAATATGGGATCATAAGATAGTGGTCTTCCTAATTTCATAGATAAATTAGCCAATATACAGCTAGCTGTTGAAATATGGGCTTCAGAGATGTCTGCAATGGGTTTCGTCTTTTGATCGATGGCCGCTAAGAAATTTAGGAAATGTGCTCTTGTTGCTGGAGCTGCATGGATTTCGATTCTTTTTTCAGTAACATCTTCTGGGTATTTCTCTCTTTCAAAAACACAATCTTGGTGAATTTTTTCCCCTTTGCCTTGAGGAATAAAATCGTAACTCATAGGACTCATTTTTAAGGTTCCTAATTCGCCATAAATGGTTAAACCCCATGGGTAATCTTTATCAACTGAACTTCCCCAAGTTCGATGTTGCCAAACACAATTTAATTCATCGAATTCAAAGACAGCACTTTGAGTATCGGAAATATTCGATTTACCCCCTTTTTGAATATAGATACCACCTTCAGAACTAATTTTCTTTGGCCATCCTAGGCCCAACATCCAACGGGCTTGGTCAAACATGTGCACGCACATATCTCCCATGATACCATTGCCATATTCCATAAAAGCTCTCCACCATGAAGTATGAGGCATTCCATCAAAAGGGCGCAATGGTGCAGGACCGGTCCACATTTCATAATCGAAATATTCAGGAACAGCTTGTAAAGGTGGATTACTATTATTTTTCATGTGGTAGTAACAGTACATTTCCACATGTGCTACTTTTCCTAATAGTCCTTTATCGATAATATTCTTTTTTGCTTCTACCAAATGCGGGGTGCTTCTTCGCTGAGTCCCAACTTGAACTGTTTTGCCATATTTTCTAGCGGCAGCAACCATCGCCTCTCCTTCCAAAACATCCACCGAAATGGGTTTTTGTACATAAACATGAGCTCCTGCTTTGACAGAATCAATCATTTGAAGAGGATGCCAGTGATCGGGACTGCCTATCAAAACAATATCTAATTCATTTTCAGCTAATAATTTTTGGTAATTTCCATACAACCTAGGAATCTTATTGGATTTTGTTCTTTCTGAAATCAATTTTGCAGCTTCGTTTAACTGATTTTTATCTACATCGCAAAGGGCAATTACATCAACTGGCGCAACTTGCATGAGCCTGAATAAATCGCTTTTACCATACCAGCCTGTTCCTATAAGAGCAACGCGGAGGGGTTTGTCGGGGTGTATCAAATCTAGTCCGTAGGAACCAAATTGACTTAATGCCAAAATAGATGTGGCACCTTTTAAAAAGTTCCGACGATTAATATTAAAGTTATTCATATTCAATTGATTAAAAAGGTTATAGCTGAATTTGGAGGTATATTTATTTCTCTAAATAGGTCATTATTTTTTAATTGATACTTTTTATCTGAATCTTCTTCGTTGAGCAATAAAAGAGTCTTTTTATGATCTTTTCTCTCAAAAGCAACTCCAAATACTCCTTTTGGAAGTTTTAATTCGATTCTTTGAGAACCGGAAGGAACAAATTTTGAAATTTGTGCAATAATGTAGTATGCAACGTTTCTCTGGATTTTATCTGAGATTGTCAATGCTCCCAAACATTCCGTACATCCACCGGGTGTATGAGGCCCAAAGGAAGCGTCGTTCGCTAAATTCCATTCCAACACTGTTTTAGCATCATTATTCAAAGCCCCAATGACCACGTTTTTCATATGCCACATAAAATCTCCTTCAAAATTCCCTTTTATCCCAGTCCATTGTTCCGTAAAATAAACGTCTTTATCGGGATGAGCTTTATTTACTGTTGAAAGTGCTTTAATATCTCCCCCGTATAAATGAAAGGCAGATCCTGATACATATTTTCGAGTGATGGGGTCATTTAGAATATCAATTGCATATTCAGGATGATCACAATTATGATCAAAAACTACTATTTTAGTTTGAATGTTATTTTGTCGAAATAAAGGGCCTAAGTGATGCTTAATGAATGCATTTTGTTGATTAGATGGAAAATACAAACTTGGATTATTATTTGGATTCAATGGCTCATTTTGAGGTGTTATTGCAAAAATAGATATTCCTTCTTTTTGCATGGCTTGTATATATTTTAACATATAGTTAGCGTATACTCCATAATAATCGGCTTTTAGCTGACCGCCTTTTGAAGATCCATTATCTTTCATCCATACGGGTGGACTCCAAGGGGTAGCTATAATTTTAATGTTGGGATTAATGCTTATAATTTCTTTCAGCAGAGGAATTTGAAATCGTTTTTCAATGTCAATACTGAAATTTTTAAGCAATAAATCTTCTTTTTGATGAGGCAAATCATTATACGAATAGACCGCTGAATCTAAATCGGTTGCACCAATTCCAATGCGTAAGACCGATATTCCTATGGAATGGGATTTATTACCAAATAATTCGATTAAAAGTTGTTTTCTTTTATTTTGGGGTAAACGATAAATCAATGAAGCGCTTCCGCCGGTTAATGTATATCCAAAACCATCTATTATTTGAAATTTTAATTGGGGTATTAATTCAATGGTTTCAAGGTTTTTATTTGATTTGTTTTTGAAAACGATTGGACTTTGTTTTTCTAAAATTTTATTAGCTTTTGGAGTAGTTAGCCACGATTCTAGGACATTTTGACCCAGACATGTGGAGGTAAAGAGCAACAAAAAAACGATACCATTGAGGAACGTTTTAAGTAATCGGAGATTCATATTCAAATAGGTTCAAACAAGAATCTAAATATAGGAAAATTATTGTAAAAAATTGGATGGTAAATGGCAATTGAATCCTCATTTACCATCCAATGAATAATTATTTTTTATTTTTGTGTGCTGCAGCCTTGTGCTCAGAAACAGCTCGGTGATTATCTAATCCAATGATATCTACTATGCCACCTTTCGATCCCATAGTCATGCTCATAGTATTCGAAATTTCCCATCACAGAGAGATCCACCCGCTGTCTTTTGCTTAAATCGATTCTGTTTCCTTAAAATCTCAACGTTTTTCTGTTAATTTTTCTAAGGTTTGGCTGATAGTAATCTTACTTTATTCTTCATATAAAAATAGCTTTTATTTTCAATAAACCTTTGTCGTCTTTTTAAAGAAACTCCAAAACCTTATAAAATAAAAGCTATTTGTTCTGAAATTAAAAAATTGAATTACTTAGATTTCAATGAACTTAAGTATTCAACGACATCTCTAATTTCTCTTTTTGATAATAAGCTTCCCATTGGCGGCATTCCTGATGGACTGTTTTCTCTAGATTTAATTCTAGAAAGTGCAATTTTCAAAGGTTCCGCCTCATTCGTTTTTACTTGAATTTCATGTTCATTTTCAAGTAATAAAGTACCTGTAACTTCTTGGCCATCTGTCAATACCAAACTCACATTACCATAGCCTGGAGCAATTCTGGCACTCGGCTCAATAAGCGCTTGCAATAATTGTTCCCTTGTTAATTTCTCCCCAATACCTTTTAAGCTTGGGCCAACTACTCCACCTTCACCTCCCACATTGTGACATCTAACACATTGCGCCGTTTGATTTCTGAAAAAGACGCCATATCCCATTTGTAAATTCCCACCAAACAAGGCCTCTTTGTACTCATCGGTTAAAGTTCCTTTGGTTTTCAACGCATCCAATTTAGCGACTAAATCTTTTGAATTATTCGTTTCAATAGCTTCAATTAAATCCAATTTAACACCTGCAGGTAATTTAGATTGAATCATTTTTTGAATCAAATCGTCCAAAATTTCCGAAGTGTTTTCGGATGGCATTTTTCCTATGGTTTGAATAAGCTGTTGCTGCTCTTGTAAACTACCTTTTTCCATAATGGAATTGGTAATTAAAGGTAATTCGGATTTTTTCAATTTCACTTTATCCAAGAAACTTAGGGATACTGTTCTAACTGCCTTATCAGAATCATCCATACCTTTTTGCACTAAAAGAGCTAAATTAGGGTCTTTCAATGCATTAAGTGAATTTAATTGAGCAACCCTAACTTTTACATTTGGATGATTCAAGAATAATTGAGTTTGCTCACTCTTATAATCTTGGATTTGCAATTCGCCCAATAGTTTTGCTGTGGCAATTAAAACTTCTGCATTACTGCTTTTTAGGTATGTTGGTATTTTAGCGTAAATCTTTGCAATCACGTCTTGTGGATTCCTGTCTAACTTACCTCTATATCTACCATCTACGCGATCCATTACCGATGGATTTGCCCACGAACCCAAGGTGGCTATAGCCTCTGCTCTGATTACATCGCTGATATTTGAACGTTCTGCAAATTGAATCAATAAATCAATTTCTTTAGATGTTCCCACTCGTAAACAAGCATTGATTCCTCTTCTGAGTAAAGCTTCCGATTGTAGATTTGAATTCGATAAGGTTTGAGCCAATGCAGGTAATGCTTCCAAAATGGATTCATCATCATTGATGGCTCTTGCTGTTTCTGTAACGATGTATTCATCATTATCGTTTAAAAATACAGCAATTTTAGGACTAGCTAATCGACGCAATACTAAAACCGCAGCTGTTTTTAGAGCTTTATCAGTTGATTTACTTAATCCTAAAATAGGTTCTTCTTTTCCTATTCGGGATAAAGCAAGCACTGCTGCATGACGAATATAAAGATCTCGGTCATTATTACTTTTGATTAATTCAATCAATGCCGGAATGGCAGCTTCTATTTTATTTCTTCCTAATGCTTGAGCGGCAAAAAACGCTGCTCTTGGTTTTGAAACTGTTAATAATGAAATCAATTGACTTTCTCCCCCTTTGATAAACTGATCACCAATTACTTTGGCAGCTTGACTCTTAATTTCATCATCAGAATCGGTTAATAAAGAATTTAAGCTTGTTGCAACAACTTCATTATTGCTTTTAGCTAATTGTCCCAAACCCCAAATTCCATGGATTCGAGCTAATTGATTTTCCTTTTGATCAATGGCTTTTTGGAAAGTAGCAATAGCAATATTTCCTCTGCTAGCTAATTCCATTTGTGCTTTTTGACGTACCCTCAAATCAGTAAAAAACAAAAGATCATACAATTGATCGGCCTGCATTTTCTCGTAATCCGCTTGAATTAACGTTTTGGTTTTGGCTCTTTCAACGCTTAAATCATTCGTTTTATCTGTTACATCAATTTTCCAAACTCTACCGAAATTTTTGGTATCCCAACCAAACACCCAATCCGCTGCATATAAAGCACCTTCTGGACCGAATCGAATACCTGTTGGCAATATTCCGCTCACTACATCTACTTCTGATTGAAAGTCAAAACTTGCTCCTTTAGGTTTTAAATCAAATGACCAAATATGTGAGCGACTTGCGTCTCCAACAAATTCAACCAAGAAAAATTTATTTAACCAATTTTTGCCAAGAGCAGTACCTGGGTTAAATACCATGCCTGTTGGTCCATTATGGAAATTTTTAATGGGTGGAATGATATAAGCAGCTTGCCCCTCCCATCTTGGAACGAATAATTTTTCATCCATCCATACTTTATACTCATTGTTTTTAGGATCTGTATATTTTCCATATTGCCAATTGGACCTCCAACCTGCATCCGATCCTTCCACCACGTGCACTAATCTTTCGCTTTCACCCTTGTGATCACCATCATTATCCGAACTTATCAAATTTCCATAATGGTCAAATACAAATTCGTGGGTATTTCTTAATCCAGATGCATATACTTCAAAGTCACTTCCATCAGGATTCGAACGAACAATTACTCCTGAATTAGGAAACTTATATTGCTTGCCATCTTTGGCAGTTATATTAGCCCCTATATCGCCAATTTGCCAATAAATTTTCCCGTCTGGTCCTTCAATCACGCCTGACATTCCATGTCCACCAAAACCAATGTGAACACCATAACCTGTTGAAATGGAGGTCGGATTTTCCAATAATCCTTTTTTATGAGTATTGTTTAATCTCCATAAATCGGGTCCCACAGAAATAAAGGCATCTTTTTTTCGAATTAATAAACCACCTGTTACATCTGTTATTTCATCATTGAATCCATTGAAAATTCGGGTGGATCGGTCGGCTAAACCATCTCCATCTTTATCTTCCAATTTCCAAATTTCTTCCTTTTCGACTGCCAAATCTTTCCAATCATGTGAACCATCTTCGTTCAAATCTTTCAACCATTCGTTTTCAGCACTTTTTTCTGGAGCAAAGGTCTTTTTCAAAAAAGCCCTTTTTTCCTCTACACTTTGTAATCCTATGGACTCTGTCATCCAATCTCGATGTCCACGAATATCAAATTCTGAATTTTTTTGCCGATTCGTTCTTGCTAAATAGATGGCTCCTTGTTCGTCTATGTCAATTGCAACTGGATCAGGTGCCAAAGAATCGGATGCCCAACGAGTAATTTGTAAACCATCGGTTATTTTAATGGCTGTTTTTTCTCTGGCTAATTTAGCCTTCTCTTGAATTTGATCAGGGTCTTCTAAAATAATCCGGTAAGTTTCTTTTTCCAGCTGGTTCATGCAGGAAAAGGACAATGCTTGTACTAAAAAAATGCCTAAAATGATTCTCTTTTTCATAATTGTTAATTTTTATTCCTCATCCATCATGCTGCGACGTTGTTTAGCAGCTTGTTTGGTTGTATTAAAACGATAATTAAAAGTTAAATTCACTTGTGTTAAACGCCCTTGCGATTGGGCTCTGGTGTAAAATCCTACGCCATTTGCTTCCATCCGCATAATTCGAGAACTGAAAACATCTAAAACATTCAAAGTTAATGTTCCTTTACCCTGCATGATGTCTTGTCCAGCTGAAAGATCCACCCACGCTAGGTGGCCTCTAGATCCCTGAGGAGTAAGTTGCGGTGCTTCATAATTGGCACGAATTTGTACATCTACTGTACCACCAATTTTAATTTTAGAGGAATGCCTGGCAAACCATGAATAGGTATCACTTTGATAGGTGGCAAAAATATTACTTGCATCGGTTACGGCACGAAATCCATTGATACTCAAATCCGCTCGATATACTTTTGAAAAATTAAATGATCCTGCCACTTCCAATCCATAGGATTGCTGATCAGCCAAGTTTTGAGGCAAAGTTCTCGAAAATCCTAAAGAGTCAACTGTTCTAAAACGCTCGATTTTTCCCATCGTTTGTCGATAGTACAACGAAGAACTGATACTTCCTTTGTCAAAATAATACAAATGCCCTAAATCAAATGAATTAGTAAATTCTGGATTCAAATTGGGATTTCCCGAGAAGAAATTTCTTTGATCTGACAATGTTACAAAAGGACTTAAATCGTTATATGTAGGTCTTCTAACTCGTCTTGAATAAGAAAGTTGGAAGGAGTTTTCAGCGGATAAAGTGTAGGTAAGATGTCCACTCGGGAATAAATTGGCATAATTTCGAGGATTTTTTTCTTTGGTGTCAACTAGTTCGGTTTGAATATCCGTCAATTCAGCTCGAATACCCAATTGATAAGAAAACTTTTTGATTTTATTCCCAAAAATGGCATAGGCGGCAGAAATGTTTTCTTTGTAAACAAAGATGTTTTTCAAATTAGGCATGACAGTAAATACCTCATTCGCTTGTTTTTCGGTTACAATGTAATCATTGATCATATCCCGAAAACTTGTTCTCAAACCTGTTTCTATTTTCGCATCTTTTCCGATCGGATTAATGTAATCAACCTGGAAAATCCATTGGTTTTCAAATTCATCGTTTAATGCTTTTTGAATTCTTGAAAGTTCTGGAAACGATGTCCCATCTCCTTTTTTACCTACTTGGGTGAATGTTTGATCAGATCTTTCCCAATAATTTAAATACCTCAAATCAGCAGTAAATTCTTTTCCTTTTTTCGCGAAACTTTTTTTGAAGGTTAAAGCATATTCAGAATTGGGCTCCGCCTCTTTCTCGTCTTGTTGACGATCCACATTGCTATAAAGATTGGATAAACTTTTTTGGTAGTCCAAATAATTGAAATCCGAAATACGTTGTACATCCGTTCTTCTAAAAATATAAGAACCTGTTAAAATGGTTTTATCATTGAAAAAATAATCTGCCCCTCCCCGAATATTATTAACCAATCCTGTTACGTTGTTTTTGGAAGTTTGCTGAAGAAAATTAGTTGAATTTCCACTTTTTACTTCTTGATAAATATTGCCTCTACCAGGAGTTCTACGGTAAAATAATCCGTAATTCAAGAAAAAATTCAATTTGTTCTTTCTGTAATTAATAATGGCTGTTGCACCGAAATTTTCAGGATAACCTGTTGTGGTTTCAATCGCTCCGTTGAAACCCTGACTTTGGTTTTTCTTTAAAACAATGTTTATGATCCCGGCCATACCTTCTGCTTCATAGCGGGCTGATGGATTGGTAATGATTTCAACTTTATCAATTAAATTTCCTTGAAGTGATTGTAATCCCGATCCACCGCTAATACCCACCAAAGTGGAGGGTTTTCCATCAATCAAAATACGCACATTGTCGCTGCCACGTAGTTTTATGCCACCTTCCCCATCCACTTGAATGGAGGGTAAATTTCCTAAAATTTCAGAGGCGGTTGCTCCTTTGTTAGCTAAATCAGTCCCCACATTAAAAATTCGCTTATCTAAGGCCAATTCCATACTAGCTTTTTGACCCTTTACCGTAACTTCTTCCAAGGTCTTGGCACTAGCTTTTGCTTCAATTATACCTACATTTTTTTGGCTATTTTCCTTACTTATTTCAATGTTTTTTAAGAAAACTTGCTCAAAACCTATGCTTTCAATAACCACATCATATTGGCCGATATTAACATCAATTGAAAATTTACCTTTCTCATCTGCAATTCCTCCGGTAATTAATTTTGTTCCATTCACAATTCGAATGCTTGAAAAAGGAATAGGTGCTTTACTCGTGGCTTCAATGATCTCACCTTTTATTTTACCTTTTCCCGTGGATTGAGATAGCATAGGAAATGAAATAATACTGATAATAATAAAAAGAAGGGAGCGCTGTAGTAAAATTTGTTTCATGGATAAGTTTAGATAACCTCTAAGGTATAAAGAGAAATTCATATTATTTATACCGATGTAGCAGGATTTTAATTGTTTTAATTTGATAAATTAGTAAGATTAAAATTTAATTCAATCAGCAAATTATAATGAAAATGAAATATGGTGTTTTACTAACAAGCTTTCTAGTTAGTTTTTCTTTACTTTCTCAAACCAAAAATGAGATAAATAAATGGAATTTATCGGCGAAAAAAGTTGAAATCATTAGAGATGAATACGGTGTTCCACACATATATGGAAAAACAGATGCTGATGCCGTATTTGGACTGCTATACGCACAATGCGAAGATGATTTTTATCGTGTGGAATTAAATTACATTGAAAAATTAGGCCGATTAGCTGAATTAAATGGTAAAAAGGATTTAGCAGATGACATTTATACTCGTTTAATTATTGATCAAGAGGAAGCAAAGCACGATTACCAAAAAAGTCCCATTTGGTTAAAAAAGTTACTCAATGCTTTCGCTGATGGAATCAATTATTATTTGTACAAACATCCTGCTGTAAAGCCTCGTTTATTGCAGCGTTTTGAACCATGGTATCCACTTTTATGGACAGACGGGAGCATCGGTGCTATTTCAACTGGAGACATTACTCCCAATGAAACCGGAAATTTATTTGGTATAAATAATGAAAAATTGAGTCAAATTAATTTTAACGTGGAAGATGAATCATTAACCGGTTCCAATGGTTTTGCTGTTTCACCCCTAAAATCAAAATCGGGCAACGCACTTTTTTACATCAACCCGCACGTAACCTTTTATTTTAGGCCGGAGGTTCACATGGTTAGTGAAGAAGGCTTAAATGTTTATGGAGCCGTTACTTGGGGCCAATTTTTTATCTATCAAGGATTTAATCAATACAATGGCTGGATGCATACCTCAAGCCAAGTGGATGTATCCGATATGTACCAAGAGCAATTACGTGATAATTCATTTTATTTATTGGATCAAAAATGGAAGCCTTTGACGAAGAAGTCCTTGGAATTTTTTGTTAAAGATGAATTGAATCCCATTCGTATCAATGCTTCTTACACGGGTCACGGACCAATTATGGCGAAAAGAAATGGGGAATACATAGCTGTACAATCCTATAATCGATCAATGAAGAGTTTGATGCAAAGTTGGCTACGTACCAAAACCAAAGGTTTTAAAGATTTTACTAATGTCATGCAATTACGGTCAAACACTTCCAACAATACGGTTTACGCAGATTATCAAGGAAATATTGCTTACTGGCATGGTAATTTTGTCCCAAAACGAAACCCGAAATTAGATTGGGGAAATGTGCAAGATGGAACTCAATCAAAAAATAATTGGAAGGGATTACATGCATTGGAAGAAATTGTACATGTGTATAATCCGAAAAGCGGATGGATTCAAAATTGCAACTCTACTCCTTTTAACGTGTCGGGTAAATCAAGCCCTCAAAAACAAAATTACCCATCTTACATGGCTCCTGATGGGGAAAATTTTCGGGATTTGAATGCTGTTAGATTATTCAATAATGACGATAAAATAGATTTAGATGGTTTAGTTCAAATCGGTTATGATCGAAAATTGACTGCTTTTGAATACTTATTACCTTCTTTGATTCAAGCATTTGATCGAAATTCAGAACGATATGCCTCATTAAAAAATGCGATAGATACTTTAAGGAAATGGAATTATCACGTTGATAAAAACTCTATTGCACAAACTTTAGCCATTTCTTGGGCCAAAATCATTCAATCCAAAATCCCCCAAAATAAGATGTTTGGTGGGGAAATTGACCAAGTAAGTGATTTGAAAAGTTATGTGAAAAATGTTCAAGAGGAGGAATTACTTACGGCACTCACCATCACGGTTAATGGATTAGAAAAGGATTTTGGTACTTGGCAACTTCCTTGGGGAGAACTGAATCGTTTCCAACGAATTGATAATGGGCTCTCTCCGACTTTTGATGATCAAAAAGCAAGCATAGGAGTTCCTTTTGCTTCCTCCTCATTAGGTATGTTGCCATCTTATACAAGTAGGCCTTTTGCAAATTCAAAAAAATGGTACGGGGTAAATGGGAATAGTTTTGTTTGCGCAGTGGAATTTGGTAAAAAAATAAAAGCCAAATCATTGTTGGCAGGTGGACAAAGTGGTGATAAATCTTCTCCTCATTTCTTTGATCAAGCGAATAGGTATGCAAATGGAACTTTTAAAGAAGTATATTTTTACAAAAAGGATGTTTTGAAACACAAAAAGGAAATATACCATCCCTAGATAAAACTTCAACTCAAAACTTTCTGAGAAACTTCTATTTCTTTTACTTACATTTATCTTTAATCCAATCCTTTGATAGATACTTTCTCAAGTCACTTTCAGTTCGGTGCTATTTTAAATGAAGCAGCCATCGGCATTATTGTCACCGATTCTCAAAGTCGAATTATCCTTTCAAACCGATTTGCAGATGATTTATTTGGGTATGAAGATCAAGACTTAATAGGTAATAATATTTCCCAATTAATTCCCGATCACTTAAAAGATCGACATGCGCGTCACCAAGCAAATTATGTAAATGCTCCTCAAGCAAGACCCATGGGTGTTGGATTAGACTTGAAAGCCAAAAGAAAAAATGAAACATTGTTTCCCGTTGAAATTAGTTTGAGCCATTTCAAAGAAAATGATCAGCTTTTTTATATTGCTTTTGTGAGTGATGTATCCTTGAAAAAAAAGGTTGAAATGGAATTGATTTTAAAGAATCAAGAAATCATTCAGCTTAATGAATCTTTGGAAGAGGAAGTAAAAGCTAGAACACATGCTTTACAAGAAACTTTAAATAAATTAGAATTAAGCACTAAGGAATTGGAAATTACTCTTCAGAATGCCATAGAATTGGGTGATTTGAAAACAAGGTTTGTTTCAATGGCGTCACATGAATTTAGGACTCCTTTGACTTCCATCCTTACTTCTGCTACTTTGATTGAAAAGTATAAAATCTCTGATGAACAAGCTAAAAGGGATGTTCATATCGAAAGAATCAAATCGTCTGTAAGTCATTTGACTGAAATCCTTGAAGAATTTTTGTCGGTAGGAAAACTAGAATCAGGAACCATTGATTTACATCCTTCCTTAGAGAATTTACAAGAGTTTTTGGACGATCTATTGATCGATTTGAAACCTTATGAAAAACAGCAACAAAATATCATTCTTCAATTGGAAACAGATATTGTTTGGACTTCAGATTATTCAGTTGTTCGTAAAATATTAATCAATGGTTTATCTAATGCATTGAAGTTTTCTGACAAAAATGTTGAAATGAATGTGTTTCTGAAAAATCAAGTTCTAACGATCAAGATAAAAGATTATGGGATTGGAATTAGTCAAGAAGATCAAAAGCATTTATTTGAGCGGTTTTTTAGAGGAAATAATGCAACCAGCGTTACCGGTACTGGATTAGGACTTTATTTGATTGGTCGTTATATCAACTTGATAGGCGGAAATTTAGAAATTATCAGTGAATTAAATAAAGGTACTGAATTGATTAGCCATTTTCCTGAGTTAAAATATGATGAGTAATAGAATATTAATTATAGAAGATAATATTGAAATTAGAGAAAATACAGCTGAACTTCTGGAACTTTCTGGTTATGAGGTTGAAGCGGCCTCAGACGGAATCGAAGGAGTCAGAAAAGCTAAATTTTTACTCCCAGATTTAGTGATTTGCGATGTTATGATGCCACATTTAGATGGTTTTGGTGTATTGCATGTATTTTCCACTCAGCCTGATTTAGCGAAAATTCCTTTCATTTTTCTGACTGCCAAAACAGATCGTAGTGATATGCGAAAAGGGATGGAAATGGGAGCAGATGATTATTTGACTAAACCATTTCAGGAAGTAGAGCTACTAAGAGCCATTGAAACTCGATTAAAGAAGAAAAATGTGCAAAAGCCGCAAGTAAAAGTCGATGAAAAAAATTCCGATTTCGAATTAGCTAAAGAAGCCATTGATTTTTTAGATTTTGAAAATCATAATGGAGACATAAAATTCCAAAGTTTCCATAAAAAGAATACGATTTATTTAGAAGGCGAGTCTCCTATTAGAGTTTATTATTTAAAGCAAGGTAAAGTTAAAACCTTTCATACCAATCAGGAAGGCAAGTATTTTATTACCTCCTTTATTCAAGAAGGAGAATTTTTTGGCTATGTGGATATTCTTGAAAATCAACTTTATAGAGAAAGTGCGGAGCCTTTGGAGGATTGTCAAATAATGAGCTTTTTAGCGTCTGATTTTAATCAATTATTGAAAACGAATATTCATCTAGAAAAACATTTTAGAAAAGCACTTACTTCTTATTTAATTAAAAATGAGCAATTGCTGGTTTCAATGGCTTATCAATCGCTCAGAAAACGAGTTGCCTCGGCTTTATACGATTTAGTGTTGACCTATGGAAATGCCGCTGATAATAAAATAAGTATTCGTTTATCAAGAGAAGATTTAGCTTCTCGGGTTGGTACGGCCACAGAATCTGCCATCAGAACCCTTAGTGATTTCAAAAAAGAAGGTCTGATTGAAATTCATGGTAGTGAAATGATAATCCTAAATGTAAATGGTTTAAGGGATTTTAAGCACTAGGAAAAGAGAAAAGAGAAAATGGAAGAGAGAGAGAAGAGAGAATTCACCCTCTTAATTCATAATCCATAATTCATAACTAACCTATTATTTCAATCTCAATCGAACGATATTTTCCACATGGTGTGTTTGTGGGAACATATCTACTGGATGAACAACATCAACACTGTAGGCTTCATCTAACCATGCTAAATCTCTTGCTTGTGTGGCAGGATTACAACTAACATACACAATGGTTTTAGGCAAAACTTTTAATAATTGACGAACAACATCCTCATCCATACCGGCTCTTGGTGGATCCGTAATAACCACATCTGGTTTGCCATGAATTGAAATGAACTCATCTGTCAATAATTTCTTCATATCTCCAGCAAAAAAGGATGAATTTTCCACTCCATTATGTTGGGCATTCATTTTAGCATCTTCTACGGCCATTTCAACATATTCCAATCCAACCACTTTTTGGGTTTTATTTGCCAAAAATAAAGCAATCGTACCTGTCCCAGAATAAAGATCATAGACAATTTCATTTCCACTCAAATCAGCATATTCTCTTACTAATTGATACAAGCGCAAGGCTTGATGGGTATTGGTTTGGAAAAAAGACTTAGGTCCAATCTGGAATTTCAAGTCCTCCATCACTTCTTCAATAAATGGTTTTCCATGATAGCAAATAACCTCTAAATCATGAAAAGTGTCATTTCCCTTTTGATTAATCACATAATTCAAGGAAGTGATTTGAGGAAAATTGTTTTTCAAATGTTCCATGATCAAATCAATTTCGAATTGTTCCGCATAGGCAAACTGAACATTAACCATCCATTCACCTGAGCTAGCATTTCGAATGATTAAATTTCGTAAAGCTCCTTCCTTTTGATTCTTTAATTCGTAAAAGGAAATATTGTTTTTCTCAGCAAAATCTCGAACACTGTTTCTGATTTGATTGGAAGGGTCCGGTTGTAAATAACAATGATTTACTTCTAAAATCTTATCAAAACGACCTGGAACGTGGAAACCCAAAGCGTTCATAGAGCCTAAATCGTCTTTTCCAATTTCTTCATTGGTCAACCATCTAGCAGAAGAAAAAGTGAATTCTAACTTATTCCGATAATAATATTGCTCCTCTGAGCCCAAGATTTCTTTGAATTCAGGAAGAGGTACTTTTGCAATTCTTTCTAAATTATCTTTGACTTGCCTAGTTTTAAAACCTAATTGTGACTCATAGGAAACATGTTGCCACTTGCAACCACCACATACACCAAAATGAGAACAAGCAACATCTGTTCTAAATTTTGAAGATGGAGTAATATTAATGGCCTGCGCTTGTTTGAATTTCTTTTTGGATCGTACTATTTTCAAATCACAGACATCACCTGGCGCTACTGGACCTTGTACAAATATTACCTCATCATTTATTTTGACGATGCATTTTGCCTCTGCGGCAAAATCTAAAATTTCTACTTCTTCAATTATGATTTGTACTTTGTCTTTCTTCTTGCTCATCTTTAAAAAATATGTGCAAAAATAGTTCATTCTTATGGCTTAACAACCAATTTAAAGATAAAAGCTTAACTTCGTAGGTAAATTTATGTTATGGAAAATAAAGTTGTAATCATCACAGGTGCGTCTTCAGGAATTGGAAAAGCTTTAGCTTTTGAATACGGTAAGAAAGGTAATATAATTGTTATTACAGGACGAAACCCACAAAAGCTTCAAGAGGCGGTTAATGAATTAGAAGATGCAAGAATAGAAGTAAAAGGAATTGTTTGCGACAGTAGTTCTGAGTCAGAAACGCGTGAAATGATTGCTGAGGTCATCGATTCTTACAAAAAAATAGATTTATTAATCAACAATGCTGGAATTTCCATGCGTTCCATGTTTGAAACAGTGCAATTATCTGTTTTAAAGCAAGTAATGGATATCAATTTTTGGGGTACTGTTTATGCCACCCACGCAGCCCTACCCTATTTAAAAGCTTCCAAAGGTGGAATCATCGGTATTTCATCGATTGCAGGATATAGAGGATTACCTGTTCGAACAGGATACTCTGCATCTAAATTTGCGATGAATGGATTTTTAGAAGCATTACGTACGGAATTATTAGAAACAGGAGTTCATGTGTTAATTGCCTGTCCAGGATTTACAGCCTCTAACATTCGCTCTGCATCCTTGGGGTCAAATGGTCAGGTTACAGGTGAAACCATGCGAGATGAAGAAAAAATGATGTCGGCAGAGGAAGTTGCTGCAGAAATTTACCAGGCTTATTCTGCAAAAAAGAAAACGCTGATCTTAACCTTCCAAGGAAAATTGACCGTCTTTTTGAATAAGTGGATGAATGGACTCATGGACCGTTTGGTTTATAATACTCTCAAAAAGGAAAAAGATAGTCCCTTGAAGTAGTTGAATTTTAAATGATGATTTTCAGGAATAATTGAATGATAATCATAAACAACAACTTATTTAACACGCTCCTTTTTCCAAGCTTGATAAGACATTTCAAATTTGATTTCCTTCTTACCATGTAATTCAACTTCTATCCATCCTGCTTTTCTGTAAAACTTTTCTGCTCTAGTGTGAAATTCGGTACCTAGCCAAACGTTTTGCTGGGTTTGTAAGAAATACCAATCCAACATCAATTGGTGCAATTCACGGCCAATTCCTTTTTTTTCAAAATTTGGATCAATAAATAAAGCCCAAATGTTATTTTCTGTCAGATCAACAATGGCAAAACCAATGATTTGACGATTAATTTCGCACACCCAACCTTTTCCTCTAACGGTTAAAAATTCTTCACAATCTTGGTCTGTGACCAAATTTGGATTCGATAAGGTATTTTCCTTAACAGAATTTCGTACAATTTGGATTTGCGGAATGTCATTGATGGTCGCTTCTCTAAGTATCTTCATTTGTTGACTCTTAAATAAAAATGGTCAATGTTTTTGCAACAGGGTTAAATTTTAGCTCGTTGGATAAACATATCTTGAAGTTTTATAAGAAAAGTGATTTCCCCTTTCAACAGTTGTTAGTTATTAGTTTTTGAAATTTTTAACTTACCTCTTACCTCTTACCTCTTACCTCTTACCTCTTACCTCTTACCTCTTACCTCTTACCTCTTACCTCTTACCTCTTAGCTCAACCAAAAGGTGTATTAAACGGATCGGTTTCATCTTGTTGCATGTTCATTTTACTCCCTTTGAAAACAGAATCGTTTTTTTCAAAAGCAGCTGCTGTATCACCCAAATCACTCGAATCAAATCCAGCATTTCCGGAATTAAATGGCTGAAAATCGAGATCGCAATATTTGGTAAATTTACCAATGAACTTTAACCAAACGTTCTCTAAAGATCCAGAACGGTTTTTGGCCATGATGATTTCACCCATTCCTACCAAAGAATTACCTTGTTCATCTTGAGTAATTTGATAATATTCTGGACGATAAATAAACATTACTTGGTCTGCATCTTGCTCAATGGCTCCCGATTCACGAAGGTCGGATAATTGTGGTTTTTTATTTCCGCCCCTTGTTTCCGTTGAACGATTCAATTGCGATAGTGCAATCACAGGTACATCTAATTCTTTGGCTAATTGTTTCAAGGCTCTGGAAATTTGAGAAATCTCTTGTTCTCGGTTTCCACTGGGCCCTTTTCCAGATGAATCTCCTGTCATTAATTGCAAATAATCGATCACAATCAATTGAATATTTTTTTGTGCTTTTAAACGACGACATTTCGCTCTTAATTCCAAAATAGATAAGGCTGGAGTATCGTCAATAAATATTTGGGCTTCAAAAAGGGTTTTTATTTTCGTGTGTAATTGTTGCCATTCATGAGGTTCTAATTTTCCTCTTCTAATTTTATCAGCGTCAATTTCAGCCTCTGCGGAAATAATACGATTGACCAATTGAACCGCTGACATCTCCAAAGAAAATAAAGCTACAGCATGACCAAATTCTACAGCCGCATTTCTACAAGCAGAAACGACAAAGGCTGTTTTACCCATACCTGGTCGTGCTGCAATAATGATTAATTCTTGCTTTTGCCAACCAGAAGTTAAACGGTCTAACTGAGTAAAACCGGATGGAATACCTGTCAAGCCACTTTTTTGTAATTGTTTTTTCTCTAATTCATCTACTGCTTTTTTCAAAATATCCGACATACTCTCGTAGTTCTTTCGAATATTAGATTCTGCGATTGTAAATAATTCCTGTTCCATCTTATCCAAAATTTGGAAAACATCACTCGTGTCTTCGTACGATTGACGCTGGATTTCAGAGGAAATATGAATTAATTGTCTCTTTAAATATTGTTCTATGATGATCCGCGCATGGTATTCTACATTGGAAGTAGAACTCACCCGGGAGGTTAATTGCGCCAAATAACTAGTTCCCCCTGCCCTTTCTAACTCTCCGTTTGCTTTTAGATGATTATTGACTGTTAATAAGTCAACAGGCTGTGAGGATTGAAATAAACCTTGTATGGCCTGAAATATTTTTTGATGCGCTTCTTTGTAAAAGCTTTCAGGCTTTAATAATTCAATGACATTCGCTAATGGTTCTTTTTCTAGCATTAAAGCACCTAATAATGCTTCCTCAAGATCTAATGCTTGAGGAGGTAATTTTCCTAAGCCTAAATCACTCAATCGCGCAGGCGTTGAATTTCTAGTATTTATGTTACCAGTTGAATTTCCTTTTTTAAAAATTGATGCGGGAGTATTAGATTCCATAGATTACAATTTTACCACTTTTTATCAAAAATATCATCTTTTTTGCTCGATAAAATTTCAATAATTTTCTACATTAGTACTTTCAATTCACAACTTAACTTTTTTGTACTTGTTAGAAAAAATTATTTCCTTATCCGATATTTCTTTAATCGATTTTTTTGGTCCGTCTAATGCGAATTTAAGTTTAATTACAGATGCTTTCCCTCAAACCAAAATCATTTCCAGAGGTGATCAATTAACTGTAAGAGGTTCTGATGATCAAATATCTTTGTTCGAAGCCATCGTTAATCAATGCATTAAGCATTTGGAAAAGCACCATACTTTATCTGTTTCTCATACCAAAGCCTATATTGATGCCATTTTAAATCCAACGGGTGAAGAAGTAGAAACTCCTTGGGTCGAAGACAAAGATGTTCTTCTTTTTGGTAACAAAGGAATGGTGATCAAAGTGAAAACACCTAATCAACGTAAGTTGGTTGAAGCTGCGGCTGTAAATGATATTGTTTTTGCTTTAGGGCCTGCAGGAACTGGAAAAACCTATACCGCGGTGGCTTTAGCGGTGAAGGCTTTAAAAAACAAAGAAGTTAAAAAAATCATTATTACCCGGCCTGCTGTAGAGGCAGGTGAAAACCTTGGTTTCTTGCCTGGCGATTTAAAAGAAAAGATTGATCCTTATTTGCGCCCCATTTATGATGCTCTAGACGATATGATTCCGGCTGAAAAGTTAAAATTCTACATCGAAAATAGAACCATTGAAATTGCTCCTTTAGCTTACATGCGTGGAAGAACGCTCAATAAAGCATTTATTTTATTGGATGAAGCTCAAAATACTACTTCCATGCAAATGAAGATGTTTTTAACAAGAATGGGCATTCAATCGAAAACCATCATTACTGGGGATAAAACTCAAGTGGATTTACCCAAAAATCAAATTTCTGGATTGGGAGATGCTGTGAATATTTTGCAAGGTATTAAAGGTATTGCTTTTGTTGAGTTAGATGGAAGCGATGTGGTTCGGCATCGATTAGTAAGAGAAATTATTGAGGCATATGGTAAAAAGAGTTAGGTAAAAGGTAAAAGGTAATAGGTAAGAATGAAGGTGTTTAAATTATGAATTAAGAATGCAGAATTATGAATTATGAAATCTAACTGTTATAACTAAATTATATCATACATCATACATCATACATCATACATCTCTTCTCTTTCCCACCCATAATTCATAAATTAAAATGAAATATTACATCATTGAAGCAAAAAGTTTAGAGGAAATTAATCAGGTTTTTTATATCCGGACTGAAGTTTTTGTCAAGGAACAAAAATGCTTACCTTCTGAAGAGTTTGATGATTTGGATGCTCAAGCTAGACATTTTTTGCTTTTGGAGAATGAACAACCTGTTGCTACAGGTCGATTTCGTAAAACAGAAAAAGGGATTAAAGTGGAGCGGATTGCTACTTTGGCGGATTTTAGAGGAAAAGGTTATGCAGGCCATATTATTCGGCATCTTTCCCAAGAAGCTGTGATTCAATTTCCAGAAATAAATTATTTTTATTTACACTCTCAACAAACAGTCATGCCCTTGTATGCTTCCTTGGGTTTTAAGGCTTATGGGCCCACATTCATTGAGGCAGATATCCTGCATCAAGCGATGGAAAAGTATTTTTAAATCTTTTTTGGTATTTTTTTGATTACGAATAAAATATTTGTGATTGATCTAATAATTTTCGACTGCTTCATCCATTATATTGAAGAGGGTAAAGCCCCAATACTTTGTATGCTGTTGCTATACCTTTATTCATCCTTTTGATAATACCTCTGAGAAAGAAAGCTATTTCGAATTATTTACTTCGATGAATGATTTATTGGCTAGGCCTTTTCAAACTAAGGTTTTTGATTTTTCTGATACCACTTACATGGATGACATTTATCAAATGGCGGATGAATTAAAGAATAATCAGCTGTTGCGTTATTCTAAGTATCCTAGAGGATCACAACATGGTTTATATATCAATAGAACCTATTTTGGTTTTTATACCTTGTTGCATGAATTGGGGAGTGAGATGGTAATTTTAAAAAAGAGAAAAGAGAAATGGCTAGTCTTTAAACCCTAGTTTTTCTCTCTTCTCTCTTCTCTCTTCTAGAAGGGTAAATCGTCCCCTGATTCCGCTTCCATCGGAGGGAAAGTTACTGTACCTGTACTCGGATTAAAAGCAACATTTTCTGGTTCAGATCCGCCGTTTGTAGGTGCAGCACTCATTTTATCGATACGATACGCACGAATATCAGTGTACCAACGCTCATTGTATTCGCGAGATTCTACATTGAATTGAACCTTGATTGTTTCACCTTCACTTACTGCAGCTAAATCTTGGGTTTTATCACCCCACACAAACATGCAAACTTTTTTTGGATATTGATCTTGTGTTTCGATTACAAAATCTTGTTTGATCCAATTAGTACCTGTTTTACCAGTTCCTGTAACCTCTGGTAACTTCTTGATTAATTTTCCGCTTAGTTCTAAAGCCATTATAGTAAATTGATAATTTTAGAAATTGTATTTATTGGCAAGTAAGTAAATATTTGGTAATTTTGCTAACCTTTGGGCGATGTGGTGGAATTGGTAGACACGCTACCTTGAGGTGGTAGTGCCGCTTTAGGTGTGGGAGTTCGAATCTCCCCATCGTCACGTTTTTGTTTTTTATTTTAAATTATCTGTAAATCATGTTGAAGATGAATCCTTACAGTGTGCTTCTTTTTTATACCTATACCCCGATTGCTGATCCGGATGCATATAGAGAAATACACCATCTTTATTGTTTAAATAATAATATTTTAGGTCGAGTAATTGTTGCTTCTGAGGGGTTAAATGGAACTATCTCCGGATTAAAAGACGATTGTGATGCTTATATGAATTGGTTGAAATCGGATCCCATTTTTTCGGGAACGGATTTTGATTTTAAAGTAGAAAATACCGAGAATCATACTTTCAATAAATTGCACGTCCGGGTAAAAAACGAAATTGTTCATTCTGATTTACCCGTAAATCCATTAGTTCGTACAGGAAAGCATTTAGAGCCGAAAGAATTCAAAGAGCTGTTGAAAAATGATCCTGATGTAGTGTTGGTGGATATGCGATCTAACTATGAGCATGAGTTGGGTCGATTCAAAGGGGCTCACACTTTTGACATGGAAAATTTGCGTGATTTACCCGATCACGTACATCAAATAGAGCATTTGAAAAATAAAAAAGTGATTACCTACTGCACCGGCGGAATCAAATGTGAAAAAGCGAGTGCTTATTTATTAGACCAAGGTTTTGAGAATGTTTATCAATTACACGGTGGAATAATCAAATATGGTCTTGAAGAAGGTGGTGAAGATTTTGATGGATCTTGTTATGTTTTTGATAACCGCGTGGCAACACTTGTCAACTCAATCAATCCTGAAGTTATTTCCAAATGTTTTGTTTGTCGGACAGCATCAGATCATATGGTAAATTGTGCTAATCCAGAGTGTAATGAACATTTGCCAATTTGTCCTAATTGTTTGAAAGAAATGGATGGAGCGTGTTCGTATGAATGCAAAGAACACCCAAGAAAGCGTCCTTACAACGAAAAAGGATATTACTCGAAAAATTCAATCGGCTACTCTCCTATTTTAGGATTTAAATCCTTTAGTCGAAATGCAAAAATTGAAGCGAAAAAGTAATATGTAAATAGGTAATAGGAATTAGTTATCGAATTTTTAACTTACCTCTTACCTCTTACCTCTTACCTCTTACCTCTTACCAACTCCGCTTTTCTGAATTCCACGATTTTTTCAATTAAATCCCAAGGAACATCTTTGTCGAATGGAAATTGGATTCCTCCTTTTGAATATTGATATCCATTAAATTCGGATACAAAATGGGCAATGCCACTAGCTGTCGGGAAAAAACCGATATGTGTTCTAAAAACTCCAAAATAACATAAAGGTTTTTTGAGATATTTAAAGGCTGGCATACCATATGAAATTGATTCTTCTGCTTGTGGACAACATTTTTTAATGCAGTTTCTGAATTTTTCTAAAATCTCAACTAATTCAGGTCCTGCATTTAATATATACTCATCAATGGATTTAGTAGCTTGCATTTTCATATTCGATTAAAATATGTTTGTAATTTTGAAAGAATTGTCTCTAAATACAATAGTATCCCCAATGCTTTTGCCTTTTAGCAAGCTTCCTATTGGAGAATCAATTGAAATGATAAAATAAGATTGTTGCTCTAGTTCAATTTTGCCTAATCCTATACTTAATAAATAATTTCCTTTATCTGTAAAGATTAAGCTACCTTGATCGATGAATTTAGAATTATTTTGAAGCTTAATTTGATCCAATGTATTCCATTGATTTTGATATAAATCAATCATCATCGAGCATTTATCCATCTCTTTTTGCATCATCTCTCTACCTGTTTCAAATTTATCTCCAGCACTACTTTTTGTATCACTATTTCTTGATTCTCGAGCTAATTGAAAATCCTTTTGCATCTCTTCGATTTTTTTTTTCAAATCTTCTTTTATCAGTTCGATTAATTTAACTTTGACCTCTTTCAAATCCATGTTTTAAAATTTCAATAAAACTACAAATTACATTTGAATATGCCATTACACTTCTCAGATACAGACCTTATTATCAATCCTGATGGTTCATCTTATCATTTAAATATTCGACCTGAACAAATTCCTGACACCATCATTTTGGTTGGAGATCCGGATAGAGTTGAACTCGTATCTCGATATTTTGATCAAATAACAGCAAAAGTTCACAAAAGGGAATTTGTTAGTCATTTTGGGAAATTAAATCATAAAGATATTGCTGTTATTTCTAGTGGAATTGGGCCAGATAATGTGGAAATTGTTATGACCGAGTTGGATGCCTTGGTCAATATTGACTTCTCAACACGACAAGAAAAAACAACAAAAAGGCGATTGAATTTAATTCGAATTGGAACTTCTGGATCTATTCAAGAAAATGTGCCGGTTGATTCTTATTTACTTTCCAATTCAGCCATAGGATTAGATAATTTGGCATTTTTCTATGGATTTAAAAGTCAAATCAATGATTTTAATAGAAAAGATTTGGATATTTTTGAAGAAAATTTGCCTGCTGGAATGTCCATTTATGCGGTAAAATGTTCAGAAAAATTAGCTCATTTTTTCTTCAATCATTCGGAATTTCAACAACTAATTTCTGGGATGACCCTAACTACTCCGGGGTTTTATGCTCCACAGGGACGTCAAATGAGGATTAATTTAACTTATCCTCATTTTTTAAATGAAATTTCTTCGATTTATTTATCAGGTCAGTCCTGTTCTAATATGGAAATGGAAACAGCCACGTATTATGCTTTTGCTAAGCTCTTAGGCCATGAAATGATTTCACTCAACGCTATTTTAGCTAATCGTAAAACAAATGTCTTTTCCAAAAATCCTGAAAAACAAGTGGATACCTTGATTCAAATGACTCTCAAAGTTTTGAGAGAAAGTTAGAATTTTCTCTCTTCTTTTCCTTCTCCTTCTCAAAACTCATATCTCATCACATAGTCATTCATGAAAAAACCATTTCCGACGTCCAAATCTATTTCTTCTTTGATTTTAAATCCTTTTTTTAGGTAAAATTCAACAGCTGTATTATTTCGATTTACGTTTAATTCAACGATTTTAACTTTCATTGTCCGCGCAATATGGATGATTTCCTTTAATAAAATGCTTCCTCCGCCTCTGTGTTTAAAAGTAGGATGAGTATAAATTTTGTGTAATTTTCCTTTTCCTTCTTCTGTTTTTTCAAAAGAAGCATAACCAACAGCTTCTGAATCTTGGTTTTCAAGAATGATAAATTGAATATTTCCTTTGATTTGCTCTTCCAATTTTTGGGTATTATACATCCACTCAAGCATATAAACGCATTGCTCCTCTGTTAATATTTCGCCGTAAGTGGGTCTCCAGGCTGCTTCAGCAATCGACTGAATAAGTGGTATATCGGAGATGTTCGCTTTTCTTGTTTTCATAAATCTAAAAATCTGCATGCAAATTTGTACTTTTGTTTTTTAAATAAAAAGTCATGTTAAAAGAAAAACCGCTTATTCTAATTGCAAATGATGATTCAATTTATTCCAAAGGTATTAAAGTATTGACCGAAATTATGTCTGAAATGGGTGAAGTTGTGGTAGTTGCACCAGATTCCCATCAATCAGGCATGGGACATGCAATAACCTTAGGATCACCTTTACGGGTTACCAAAACAAATGATTTTGGACCTAATATTGCTTCTTACAAATGTTCAGGCACCCCAGCCGACTGTGTGAAGTTTGGGAAGCATTATATTTTAAAAGGCAGAAAAATAGATTTGGTGGTAAGTGGAATTAACCATGGTTCCAATGCTTCTATCTCTGTTTTATATTCGGGAACAATGTCTGCAGCCATTGAGGCAGCCATGGAAGGAATTCCTGCCATCGGTTTTTCTTTGTGTGATTATGGTAATGATGCTGATTTTAGTCACTGCCATGATTTTGTAATAAAAATTGCACAACAAGTTTTGGAACATGGTTTGCCTACTGGTTTAACTTTAAATGTTAATTTTCCTGCGAAAACTGCGGAGGGTATTAAAGGCATTCGAGTGGCTAAGCAAGCAAATGCTGTGTATAGAGAGTCCTTTGAGCAAAGAAAAGATCCTTACGGTCAACCTTATTATTGGATGGATGGAGATTTAGAAAATATTGATTTGAATAATGGCACTGACTTAGATTTCTTAGCAGAAAATTTTGCAACCATCGTACCTGTTAAATATGACCTGACAGATTATACTGCCTTGGAAAATATGTCACATTGGGACTTTAATTAACATTATGAATGATGGATTATGAATTATGAAGAAAGAAAATAACTCATAATCCATCATTCATAACTCATCATTCATAACTCATAATTCTTATGAAACAGCGACTCATCCTTTTTTCTTTTATTATAAGTATGTTGATTATGGGTGTAAAATTTTATGCTTATTATCTTAGTGGTTCTACTACCCTACTAACCGATGCTTTAGAATCTATTGTCAACGTTGTCGCTGGTGCTTTTGCCTACTATTCAATTTATCTAGCCTCATTACCCAAAGATTTAAATCACCCTTATGGTCATGGTAAAATAGAATTTTTTGCTTCGGGGTTGGAGGGTGTTTTGATTTTGTTAGCTTCAGGGTATATTTTTTTACATGCCTCACAGCATTTATTGGTTCACCCACCCCTGGAGAAATTGGATATTGGTCTGTATATTTCGTTAGGTTCCGCAGCAATCAATGGCCTTTTAGGGTATATTTTAATAAGTGCTGGAAAAAATGAATATTCTCCTGCATTAATTGCTGACGGAAAACACCTAAAGTTGGATGCATTTAATGGAGTTTTTGTCGCAATATCCCTTTTTATCACCTTAATGACAGGATGGTTATGGGTTGATTCAATCGCATCTTTGATTTTTGCCTTCTTAATGTGTTGGCAAGGGGCATATTTGATTCGTAATTCAGTTGCAGCATTAATGGATGAAACAAATCCAGCGCTCTTTCAAAAAGTGTTTGAGTGTATTATTGCCCACCAAAAAATGGAATGGATTGATTTACATAATTTGCGTGTACAACAATACGGGGGCGACTTGCATATTGATTGTCATTTAACATTACCACGTTTCTGGGATTTAAATCGTGTACACGATGAAATTCACGAGTTTGAAGAAATTTTGGGAAATGTTTTACCAACAAATATTGAAATTTTCGTACACAGCGATCCATGTTTGGATGATTGTTGTTCACATTGCGCAGTATTGGATTGTCCGATCCGAAAAAATGACTTTATTAGGAAAGTGGAATGGAATAAAATGAATTTAGCTTTGAATCAAAAGCATTTTAATGAAACATTAAGCCGTTCTTAAACTACCAATTCCTCCATCTACGCCAATAATTTGTCCAGTTATCCAAGAGTTTTCTTTTTGTAATAAGAAAGCAGCTAAATTAGAAACATCTTCAGGATTTCCAACTCGACCTAATGGATGTCTTTTCCCGCCAGCTTCTATTTTTTCTGCGCTATTTAATAAATTTTGTGATAAATGCGTTTGGGTAAGTGATGGTGCAATTGCATTTACTCGTATTTTATATTGACTAAATTCAGCTGCCAAAGATTTGGTTAAACCCTCAATGGCACCTTTTGAACTAGCGATAGAAGCATGAAATCCCATACCCGTTTGAGCAGCAACAGTTGAAAACAAAACAATAGAGGATGTTTCGGACTGTTTTAATAAAGGCAATACAGCTTGAATGGCTTTTACAGCCCCTAATACATTGATGTTAAAATCATTCTCAAAATCAGCAATCGAAAGTCGATGAAATGGTTTTAAGTTGATACTTCCTGGGCAATAAACAAGGCCATCAATTGCTCCTGATAATCCGGAAAAAACATCGCTTGAATCTTGTGCCGCATTCCATGTCACATTGGAAACTCCATTTAAATCAGATACTTCTCTTGAAAAATTAAAAACTTCATGACCATTTGCTAACAAAGTTTTGGCTAAAGAATAACCTATTCCCTTGCTAGCTCCAATAATGACATATTTTCCCATTTTATAAATTAATTGAGCTAAAAAACTCATTTTTTGTATTTTCTTCTTGAAATTTACCACCATAAAAAGAGGTAATTGTTGATGTTGCATCGTCTTTTACTCCTCTGGAGGATACACATAGATGTTTAGCATCAATGTAAACGGCAACATGTTCTGTTTCCAAGACTCTTTGAAGATGTTTAGCAATTTGCATTGTTAAACGCTCTTGAACCTGTGGTCTTTTAGCATAATATTGTACTATTCTATTCAATTTAGAAAGACCAATTACCCTACCTGAAGACACGTATGCGATATGTGTTTTGCCAACAATTGGAACAAAATGATGTTCACAGTTAGAATAAAAACTGATATTCTTTTCGATCAACATTTCATTATAGCCGTATTTATTTTCAAAAAGTGCTACTTTGGGTTCGTTTTTAGGATTTAAACCGCTAAAAATTTCTTCAATGTACATTTTGGCTACACGCTTAGGAGTACCTCTCAAGGAGTCATCTGTTAAATCTAATCCTAAAGTGACCATGATTTCACGAAAATGTGCTTCAATTTTAGTGATTTTTTCTTCATCAGAAAGATGAAAGGCATCATCTCTCATTGGAGTTTCAATAGAAGTAGCGATATGATTGTCTCCAATTTCTTCATCCGAAAACAAGAAGTTTTCAGAATCAATTAAAAGGGAATTCAACAAAATTTCTTTCTGTTTCATATAGTCTTATTTTTAAATCTAATTCGGGGGAAAATAATTTTCTAAGTTTATTGTATATAACGACTGCAATATTTTCTGCAGTTGGATTCAAATGGACAAATTCTGGTACATCTAAGTTTAGATTTTTATGGTCTAATTTTTTGACTACCTCGTTCTGTACAATATCTGATACCACTTTCATATCTATTAGGTAACCAGTTTCAGGGTTAATTGTTCCAGAAAGTTGAATAATTAATTCGTAATTATGGCCGTGATAATTTGGATTATTACACAATCCGAAAACAGAATTGTTTTTTTCATCGGACCAATCGGCATTATGAAGTCGATGAGCTGCGTTAAAATGCTCTTTTCTGAAAACACTAACTTTGGGATTTTCTATCATTTTTTTTTTGGTAAGCAAAATTACTTCAGTTTTTTAATTAAATTTCAATTTAATTTATCATTTAACTAATATTTATTTATGAAAAGAAGGAATTTCATTTCGAAATCTATCCTATACACCTCATCAGCAGCATTATTCCCTACTATTTTAACCGGTGCTAATATAGAACAAAAAAAAGTACGTTTAGGTTTCATTGGTGTTGGACTTAGAGGTAGAAATCATTTAGAAATGGCAATGTTCAGAACTGATGTGGAAGTTGTTGCTATTTGCGATACTGATCCAAAAGCTATCGCAATTTCACAAAAAATGATTTCTTCCAAAGGCCGTCCAGCTGCGGCAGTTTATCAAAATGGAGAAAAAGATTTTGAAAATTTAGTAAAAAGATCCGATATAGATGGCGTTGTTATCGCCACACCTTGGGAATGGCACGTTCCAATGGCTCTCGCTACAATGAAAGAAGGTAAATATGCCGGTATTGAAGTATCTGCGACTGTTAAGTTAAAAGAATCTTGGGATTTAGTTAACATGCATGAAAAAACGGGAGCTCATTGTATGATTCTTGAAAATGTGTGCTATCGTCGCGATGTCTTATCTGTTTTAAATATGGTTCGTCAAGGAATGTTTGGAACGCTATCTCATGTTCAATGTGGATATCAACACGACCTTAGAGAGGTAAAATTTAACGATGGAGTAAATGAATATGGGCACGGAGTAGAATTTGGTGAAAAAGCGATATCGGAGGCGAAATGGAGAACGCAACATTCAGTGGACAGAAATGGCGATTTATATCCTACTCATGGTTTAGGACCTGTTGCTGAAATGTTGAATATCAATAGAGGAAATCAATTTTTATATTTGACATCCATGGCATCACCCGCATTAGGTCTTCACGAATACATCGTTGATAAAGGAGGAAAAGATCACCCGAATGCCAAAGTTAAATTCAAATGTGGTGATGTGGTAACCACTTTAATCAAATGTGCCAATGGTGAAACTATAATGATTTCACATGATACTAATTTACCAAGACCTTATTCTTTAGGATTTAGAGTACAAGGAACAAAAGGTTTATGGATGGATGACAACAAGTCGATTTACCTTCAAGGTATTTCCGAAAAACCTCATAGATGGGAAGATTTCAAAGCTTATCAAGATAAATATGATCACCCGTTATGGAAAGAACATGCTGCTGATGCTGAAAATGCAGGTCATGGTGGAATTGATTATTTTGTTCTTCGTGGTTTTATAGAGGCTATAAAAAATAAAGTTTCCCCTCCAATGGATGTTTACGATGCAGCCGCTTGGTCAGCTATTTCTCCGCTTTCAGAAGAGTCTATTGCTAATGGTTCTGCTCCCATTCAAATTCCTGATTTTACCCGTGGAAAATGGAAAACCAATCAACCCATTTTTGCATTAAACAATAATTATTAATTCACAAGAATATTATGAACAAACAAACAAACAATTCACGTGGTCCTTTAGTCATTATCGGAATATTATTTTTCGTTTTTGGTTTTGTTACTTGGGTCAACTCAGTTTTAATCGCATTTTTTAAAGATGCTTTTGACTTAAATAATTTTCAATCACTTTTAGTTACTTCTGCTTTTTTCATTTCGTATTTTGTTATGGCGATTCCTTCTTCATGGGTTTTGGCTAAAACGGGTTTTAAAAATGGAATGTCAGTAGGATTATTGACAATGGGTGTAGGAACACTTTTATTTGTTCCCGCTGCCCAAATGGCAAATTATCCGATGTTTCTTTTAGGTTTATTTGTCATCGGAACAGGATTGGCATTACTGCAAACTGCTTCGAATCCGTATGTAACAATTTTAGGACCAAGTGAAAGTGCCGCTACTCGAATTTCTTTTATGGGGATTTGTAATAAAATAGCTGGGATTTTAAGCCAATTTATTTTTGGTGGAATTCTATTATCTAGTGCCACTGCTGCAACAGTTGATTTAAATGTGGTTGTGAAACCTTATTTAATCATGACCGGCATTTTGGTTGGTTTAGCTTTATTGGTTCGTTTTTCAACATTACCAGAAGTAGAAGCGGAAGAAATTCAAGAGGATGCTACGACAGAAAAATCAAGCGTTTGGGCTTTTCCAAATTTAGTTTTAGGTCTAGTCGCTTTCTTTTTATATGTCGGAGTAGAAGTAATGGCTGGGGACACAATTATTAATTATGGAGTTTCCATGGGATTTGCTATGGATGAAGCAAAGATATTTACGACTTATACTTTGTACGGTATGTTATTCGGTTATGTTGTCGGAATTTTATTCATTCCTAAATTGATTTCTCAACAAGTAGCTCTGAATTATTCTGCGATATTAGGTATTTTATTATCCTTAGGAACCGTTTTTCTTCCTGATGCATTTTTATCCGTACTATCGTTAGCTCTATTGGGTGTGGCAAATGCTCTAATGTGGCCAGCATTATGGCCATTGGCTATCAATGGCTTAGGAAAATTCACCAAATTAGGTTCAGCTTTAATTATTATGATGATTTCCGGAGGTGCATTAATCCCACTTTTATATGGAAGTATTGTGGATTCAATGGGCGATTCTAAATTAGCATACCTAATCATGGTCCCTTGTTATTTATTCATCTATTATTACGCCAAAGTGGGTCACAAAAGAAAAAGTTGGTAATATTTCTTTTATCAATGTGTATCGAGTAAGATTTTTACTAAATACACATTGATAAATACTTCAGCCCTTCACATTTTACGCTTATCTTTGTAACAAAGTAAAATTTTCTAATGTCAGAGCTTTCAACTTCGTCTTCCAATTTAATAAATAAGGGTAATATTTATTCTCCTTCGTTAATTTCTTACCAAAGAAGAATTACTATTCCCGTGCAAATTGGCTCTTTAATGATGGGTTCGGATTATCCTATTCGTATTCAATCGATGACCACAGTGGACACCATGGATACACAAGGTTCAATTGAGCAATCCATCCGAATGATAGACGCCGGCTGTGAATTGGTTAGAATCACAGCTCCATCTGTTAAAGAAGCCCAAAATCTGGAAAATATCCGGAAAGGTTTACGAGAAAGAGGCTATACCACTCCCCTAGTTGCCGATATCCATTTTACTCCCAATGCGGCCGAATTGGCTGCTCGGATTGTAGAAAAAGTGCGTATAAATCCAGGGAATTACGCAGATAAAAAGAGATTTGATATCATCGATTATACAGATGCTTCCTATGAAGCAGAGTTAGATAGAATAAGAACCAAATTTTTACCATTGGTGAATATTTGTAAAGAATATGGTACTTCCATGCGAATTGGGACAAATCATGGGTCTTTATCGGATAGAATATTGAGTCGGTACGGAGATACTCCACTAGGGATGGTTGAATCAGCCTTAGAGTTTTTGCGTATTTGTGAAGATGAAAAATATTACAATATTGTCATTTCTATGAAGGCGTCTAACACTCAAGTAATGGTAGAGGCCTATCGTTTATTGTGCAAACGATTAGAAGAAGAGAAGTTTAAAGCTTACCCACTCCATTTGGGTGTGACAGAAGCAGGCGAAGGTGAAGATGGCCGTATTAAATCTGCGGTTGGAATTGGAACTCTTTTAGAGGATGGTTTGGGTGATACCGTTCGAGTATCTTTAACGGAAGATCCTGAATTTGAAATACCAGTTGCGCAACAACTAGTTAAAAGATATGTAGATAGAGCTGTTCAAGCTGCTCCTATTGAAAAATTTGTTTCAAATGCTGGAGATAACTTTGACTCTCCTATTAATCCATTCATTCATCAAAGAAGAGAAACGAATGTTGTTGAAAATATAGGAGGAAATTCTTTACCTAGAGTTATTGCCGATTTTTCTCATTTGAAGGAAATACAAATGAACGACTTGAAATCTATTGGTCATTTTTATTTACCTGAACCGGATAAATGGGCAATGAATGATCTGGGTGCTGATTTTATTTATACAGGAAATCATTCTGTCGACTTCATGTTACCCAATGGCTTAAAGCAAATTCAAAATGCTGGAATTTGGAAATTAAATCAAGATGAATCAGTCTATCCATTGTTTACGTACGAAGAATGGAAAAATGAAAAGCAAGCGCATCAAGTACTTAATTTCATCCGTATAAAGGCAGATGAAATTTCTTCTAAAAGTGACACTGTAAATACCTTGAATTTGATGCAAAATGCTGTTGTTTTACTGTATAGTGATAACAAACATGGTATGGCTGATTTGCGCAGAGCGTTTTTTGAATTGATGCAAAAAGAATGTAAAATACCGGTTTTGATTCAATTGGCCTATCAAGATGTCAATGAAGATCAATTACAATTATTTGCATCTACGGATAGTGGCGCTTTGTTTATTGATGGATTAGGTGATGGAATTATGCTAACAGTTCCCACTACCATTAAAAATTCTATTTTATTTGCAAATTCTACAGCCTTTGGGATTTTACAAGCGAGTCGTTTACGAATTTCTAAAACAGAATATATTTCTTGTCCATCTTGCGGAAGAACTTTGTTTGACCTACAAGAAACTACTGCTAAAATCAGAAAAGTCACTGATCACTTAAAGGGTATCAAGATTGGAATTATGGGTTGCATTGTAAATGGTCCCGGTGAAATGGCTGATGCAGATTATGGTTATGTGGGAATTGGTAAAGATAAAATTGCCTTATACAGAGGTCAAGAAATTGTGAAAAAATCCGTGCAAGCGGATTTAGCTGTAGATGAATTAATTCAATTGATTAAGGATGATGGTAATTGGAGAGAGGTGTAAGTTAGGTAATAGGTAATAGGTTATAGGTTATAGGTAATAATGCGAATTAAGGGTTGAAAAACATTTGGTCATTCGTTATAAATATTTCATTTATGGCCAACGCTTAATCCTAACCAAAGATTTGAACACAGCGGTGGAGATGTATGATGTAA
>Ga0114962_10000257_pt1 | contig 45834 bp, 42 predicted proteins | sample C_130820_MF_Meta_FD_87017 | JGI IMG/M metagenome (GOLD analysis project Ga0114962, IMG submission 87017) | Freshwater microbial communities from Lake Croche, Canada to study carbon cycling - C_130820_MF_MetaG | ecosystem: Environmental > Aquatic > Freshwater > Lake | place: Lake Croche, Canada...
ACAAGATCAACAGAAGGAAATTGAAGCGCTCAAGGAAAAGGTCAATGGCTCAACGGATAATCACCCGTCTGGAACTCTGGAGGTCCCGTCTAAGTCTGCAACAACAGCAATGACGAGTGATCATCTATCGTCGGATGGGCCCGCATCAAAAGAAGCGAATCCTTCGAAGGTTCCCGATAAATCAACAAAGGCGCAAGGGGCAGGGAAGTCTGATGCTGAGAGAAAAACTGATATTCTGGCGAATGAAGTTGAAAAGCTGAAAACTAGACTCCTCATTCCGGATAAACGGGAATACAAAGTGGAGTACGGCCTTGGCCCCGCAGCCTCTGAGGTCTATCGCGTCAATCGAGGACTGTCCATCGGGGGGTACGGAGAATGGTTTTACACCAATTATAGTCAGGGAGTGAAATCAACATTCGATGATGCGCGCGCCGTCATCTATGTCGGATATAAATTCAACGACTGGATCCTCATGAACAGTGAGTTTGAGTTCGAACACGGATCGACGGGGGAGGGCAGTGAACAGAAAGGGGAGGTCTCTAATGAATTTGCCTATCTTGATTTCCTCTTGAACCCTAAATCAAATGTGAGAACAGGTCTCCTCCTTGTTCCCATGGGATTCATCAACGAAATCCATGAAGGCCCGACATTTCATGGTAACCGGAGACCCACGGTCGAGCAGGTCATTATTCCAACGACCTGGAGAGAAATGGGGGCCGGGATTTGGGGCCAGCTTGCAGAAGGGCTCCAGTACCGGATGTACGGGCTGAATGGTCTCAATGCCGCGGGTTTCACCAGTGCAGGCATTAGCGAAGGTCGCCAAAATGGAACTTATGCGCTCGCTCAGGATTTTGCCTTTACCGGTCGACTAGATTACTACATGCCTTTTGTGCCCGGTCTACAAGTTGGTGCGTCGTCTTGGGTCGGAAATTCAGGTCAAGACAACGAATATGCAGGATCTAAAGTGAATGCGCTCACGCAACTTTATGAGGGCCATATTCAATGGCGTTACAAAGGATTTGAAATGCGTGCGCTTGGCGCGGTGGGAAGCATCGGAAATGCAGCCCAATTGAGCCTCGCCAAAAAGGAAACCATCGGCAGCCAGAATTATGGCTGGTACACCGAATTTGCTTACGATGTGATGCCTTTCTTATTGACCGACAGTACTCAGTATCTCGCTCCATTTTTCAGGTATGAGGCATATAACACCCTGGCCAAGGTGCCTACAGGCTTCACCAACTACGACGGACTCTACGATCAATGGATCTTTCAAGGGGGCCTAACCTACAAACCGATCACTAACGTGGCCGTCAAACTCGACTACCAGAATTTCAATTCCGCGGCACGCCCGCTACCTGACCAATTCAATCTTGGTGTGGCGTTTATGTACTAGGATTTGGTCATGGTTGAAGGAATTCTGATAGAGACTGAGGCTAAAAAGGGAACCGCTTGTGACTACGATGTCAGGAGACATAATCGACCCCCTAGCATTTTAGATGAGGCTTCATCTCAGAACAGCTTTGAAGGAAAGGGGGGCAGGACGGTCTCTGAGTCTCGTGCCCCCCCAGGAGATCTTTCCTCACTTAAGCCCTAAAACCCAAGTCACTAGCTGCTTGGCCTCATCAGGGGTGACCGCATTAGGTGGCATCGCCATGCCGCCCCAAACACCACCACCGCCTTTCATGACCTTATTAGCGAGCTGATCGGTGACGTTCTGCCCTTGATATTTTTTGGCGACATCTTTGTAGGCGGGGCCGACAATTTTATTCTCGATACCGTGGCAATTAAGGCAACCCTTGCTTTTTGCAAGCGCCTCATCTGCTGTGGCTTGATGGCTGAAAGTCAACGCCACGATGATCATGGCGCCTACTGTAGAAATGAAATTCATTGTGATTTCCTCATGGTTGAATGGCCCCCCATGAAAAGATACCACGACCGGATCTCTTTTCGCGATCGAGCCACATCTCTTCTTATTTAACATAATATACATTATGCGCATTATGCATGATCATGGGCTAGGGCGGCGACAGCCTTCAAGGCTCCTATTCAGGCCGCACGAAGGTCAATGTCCTCGCCGAAATGGCGATGAACCTCGAGGAGATTTTACAGGCCGATTTTTTTTAGCGGTGTCGGCAAGAGGTTTTGTTTTGGCTGCTGCGGGTTTCGTCTCCGATGGCAGTCCCACATCGTTGAGCATTCGCTCCATCAGGTCATCCGGCAGTTCCATAAACGTTCGCGCACGCAATCGAGGTGGCAGCTCAATGCTCCCAAAACGGATACGCATTAATCGGCTGACGACGACGCCCTGTGATTCCCATAGGCGTCTCACAATGCGATTGCGGCCCTCGCGAAGCGTCACGTGGAACCATTGATTGGCACCATCGCCGCCTGCATTTCGAATACTGTCAAATTGCGCAACACCGTCTTCAAGCTGGACGGCCGTCATGAGTCTTTCGAGAATTCGGTCATCGATATGACCCAGTACTCTCACCGCATACTCTCGTTCGATTTCATGCGATGGATGCATCATGCGATTGGCCAATTCGCCATTATTAGTGACCAGTAGAAGGCCTTGAGTATTGATGTCGAGACGACCAATGGCGATCCAACGGCCTCTTGAAGGGCGTGGTAGCTGGGTAAAGATGACAGGACGTCCCTCTGGATCACGGCGGGTGACCACCTCCCCTGTCGGCTTGTGATACAACAAGACGCGGGTCGGCTCTTGCATCGCATCAAGATCAATGGCGCGACCATTGACTGTCAATCGGTCACCAGGCTGGCAACGATCACCTAATTTTGCGTACTGTCCATTGATGGTGATACGGCCATTTCGGATCCAGTCTTCAATTTCTCTTCTTGAGGCCAGACCGAGTCGGGCCAGAACCTTCTGTAATCGTTCCCCGGATGGGTCCTTCTGATCGCTGCTGGGCTTTTCATTCATGGCTGTTATTGAGGTCATGGGGGCTATCCGCCATCGCGGCGGTTTGAGGTTGATTCATGGTGGTGAGTAGCGCATCTACCCCCGCTGATTCACCCCCCAGGGGGTCGATAAACTCCTTAAGGGGTGGCAGTTCAGCAAGCGATGTCAGTCCAAAATAATCGAGAAAATGGGGCGTCGTCCCAAACAAGGCAGGACGTCCGGGCACTTCCTTATGGCCTATAACCTCGATCCATTCACGTTCTAGGATCGTCTTGATGATACTGCTGCTGACCGCAACCCCTCGAATCTCTTCAATTTCACCCCGGGTCGCAGGCTGGCGGTAAGCGATAATCACTAAGGTTTCAAGAAATGCTCTTGAATAACGCCCTGGACGTTCTTCAAAGAGCTTTGATATCCATGGGGAATAGGCCTCACGGACCTGCAGGCGATAGCCGCTGGCCACTTTTTTAAGTTCCATGGGCCGCCATTGGTATTCTTCTGCCATATGCTCAAGAGCCATGAGTAACTCAGCCTCATTAGGCCGTTCAGCTTCATCAAAAAGACGCCCAAATTCATCGAGGGTCAAGGGCCGACCAGCGGCCATCAAGGCCGCTTCAAGAATGTGCTTTAGCTCCAAGATGAAGCCTCTTCATGGCTCATCAGGGCGCAAATCTCAAGAGGACCCAAAGGCTCGTCTTGCAAAATGTCGATAATGCGTTCTTTGCTCATCTCCAAGATAGCCAGAAAGGCGACAACAACCCCTGCCCTGCCTTCGCTGACATCAAATAAAGCCGAAAACGGCAGTCTTCCTAGTCGGTGGAGTTTATTCAAGATGCCCGTCATCCTTTCGCGGACGGATAACGGTTCGCGCTGGATATGATGGTGCGTCATGCGATCCGCACGTTTTAAGACCTCTTTCAAGGCCGCAAGGAGTTCAACCATATCGACGTCTGGATAGACTTTGTGGGTCTTGATCTGACTGGTGTCACAGGAGATTTCATGGACATCCCGTTCGAGTCGGGTGAGCATATCTATTTCAACGGCAGCGGCTTTAAACCGCTCATATTCCTGGAGCCGCCGAATCAACTCGGCGCGGGGATCGTGCTCTTCAGCGGACGCTTCCTCTGGCTGTGGTAACAGCAGACGGGATTTGATTTCAGTAAGAATGGCCGCCATCAACAGATATTCAGCCGCCAACTCGAGTTTCAGCTCCCCCATCATCTCGATGTAGGTAATGTACTGACGAGTGATGTCGGCAACAGGAATATCAACAATGGAGAAACCTTGTCGACGGATCAAGTATAAAAGGAGATCCAGCGGCCCTTCAAAGGTTTCGAGGAAAACTTCAAGCGCATCCGGCGGAATATAAAGATCGTCCGGAAAATCATGAACAGGCGACCCCATGACCATCGCCAGAGGGCTGCCGCGAAGGACACTATGAACGCCTTCGGAAGCCAACCTTCCCTCTACCGCAGGATCGTCCATAGGGATCAAAGCCCCGCAACAGACATCATCAAAGTTCTCAACAGGTGCATCGGAATGGCAACAAAGATATTGATAATCCCTGAGAACATCAGTCCAAGCAAAATGTAAAACCCATAAGGTTCGATCTTGCTGAACTTCTGCGCTAGGTTGTAAGGAAGGATTTCAACCAGAACGCGGCCACCATCAAGGGGTGGAATCGGGATCATGTTGAAGACAGCAAGAAGAATATTGAACATGATGCCAAACTTACACATTTCAACGAGGGCTACCGCATAGAGCTCATTCGGCATGACATCAGCCAGATGGATCAGTAAGGCCCAAAAAAGAGACATCAAAAGATTAGCGGAGGGTCCAGCGAGCGCCACCATCGTCATACCCCAACGCGGGTTTCGGGTTAGACGGCCGCCATTGATGGGCACGGGTTTAGCCCAGCCGAAGATGAAGTGTCCGCCCATCGCCAGCATCAGCCCCGGGAGAATGACGGTTCCTAGGGGGTCAATATGGGCGAGTGGATTGAGGGAGAGCCGCCCGAGCCGCTGCGCCGTGTCATCCCCTAAAAGTTTTGCGGTATAGCCATGCGCAACTTCATGCATGGTGATCGCAAAAAGCAGGGGTAACACCTTGATAATGATGAGCTGTTCGGTTGAGAGTAATTCAGTTTCCATGGGGGATGCCCTAATAAAAAGCCTTAATAAAGTCTAATGGAGGTTATGAGCGATGCCCTTTCCCTGGCGGGTGATCTCAGCATGCTCTCCTGTTAAATCGATAATGGTCGTTGGTTCGTAGGTGATGATTCCGGCATCAATCACGAGGTCTACCTCCTTTTGCAGTCGTTCTCGTATCTCCTCAGGATCACTCATCGCCGCCTCGTGATCTGGAAGGATCAACGTGGTGCTAAACAGAGGTTCACCGATTTCCAAAACCATTGCTTCAGTGATGGGGTCATCCGGCAAGCGAATACCGATCGTCTTGTTCTTGGAGTGCTGTAATCGTTTAGGAGTTTCCTTGGTCGCTTCAAGAATAAAAGTAAAAGGACCCGGGGTGAGCGACTTAATCAGTCTGAAAGCTTCGTTATTGATCTTAGCAAAGGTAGATATTTCTGAAATATCGCGGCAAATCAGTGAGAAGTTGTGGTCTTCATCAAGCCGCCTAATCCTTCGAATCCTTTCAAGACCGTCCTTGTTGTCCAACCGGCAACCGATGGCGTAAGAAGAGTCCGTGGGATAGATGATGATCCCTCCCTTCAGCAAGATTTCGGCTGTTCGTTTGATCAGCCGGACTTGGGGGTTTTGGGTATGGATCTCGAAATACTGTGACATACCATCATTCTACTCTGAATCGTTCAGCTGTTTTTTTAGCGACATTGTTCCTCAGATAGAACGGGAGCACCGCTTCTGGGCACACCCCGGCCTTTTGACTGATCAGCACGGCGCCCAATCGGGCGATCGCACTGGCCTTGGGGAATGTTTGAGGCTCAATGACTGAATGTCGGTGGTTGACCTTAGTCATGAGAAGGTCACCATAAGTCGCCCATCCGGTCCCGACGCCGATCAGTGGCTCCCCATCAGGAAAAAGAACCTCATCAGGCCGAATCACTTGATCTTCAATCAAGCAGGAGGGCGTCCCATCCGCTTGACGGCGATAGACGCCCCAGTAGATTTCCCCCATGCGGGCATCAATGGCCATAGCAGCAAGCTCATGTGGGTTCTGCCTAAAGGCCTCAAACGCCATCGCCTTCAAGGTTGAAATAGGCGCCACTTTGATGCCAAGCCCTAACGCAAGTCCTTGTACAACTCCAGCCGCGATACGAATACCGGTAAACGATCCAGGTCCCGCGCCAAAGGCAATCCCCTCTAAAGCGGCTAACGAAAGGCCCGCTTCATCCAGTACCGACTGCACCATCGGGAGGATCAATTCATTATGTCGACGAGGAGCCACTTCATAACGTTCAATCAGTTCATTATCGATGAGGAGTGCAGCAGAACAAGCCTCTGTCGCAGTATCGATGGCCAGAAGGATCATAGATCGGTGGACCGTTCTTGAGGCTCAAAAAAACGCTCTATATCCCCAATATCAGAGGATCTCGGAATGGGTGGCAGGCTGTCGATGAATCGCCGTCCATAAGGTTTAGAGAGAAGCCTTGGATCACAGAGCATCAGGACACCGCGGTCAGTGTGATCTCGTATCAGCCGACCAACGCCCTGCTTCAACATAATGATAGCTTGGGGAAGCTGATAGGACATGAAGGGGTTCTGTCCTTGTGCCCGAAGATGGGCGATCTTGGCACTCAGCACTGGATCACCTGGAGATGCAAAGGGTAATTTATCAATAATCACACAAGAAAGGGCCGAACCCTGAACATCAACACCTTCCCAGAACGTCGAGGTGCCCAGGAGGACTCCATGGTCAGAGCGTTTAAACGCTTCCAATAAAAGGGACTTTGGCTGTTGTCCTTGGATGAACAGCGGGTAATCAAGGTGACGTTCAATCAATCGCGCGGCCTGACCTAGAGCCTGGTGCGAGGTAAAAAGCAAGAAGGCTCTGCCGGCACTGGCCTTGAGTACCGGTATCGCGGCGGTGATCATGGCATCGACATATTGGCGGTCGCTTGGGTCTGGAAGTCCTTGGGGGAGATAGAGGAGACTGTTATTTGGATAATCAAAAGGGCTCTCCCACGACTTGGAAACGGATTGGGTGATTCCAAGTTCTCGATGAAAGTGCGTAAAGTCACCATCTACCGTCAAGGTAGCTGACGTGAAAACCCAGGCGGTGGGCCTTTCTTTTTGAAAAGATTGGAATTCTTTAGCGATGTCTATGGGGGTACGATTGAGTGAGAAACCACTTTTCCGAGTCTCAAACCAAATGACGTGTCCTGGCGCTGTCTGATCGAGGACGTTATGAAGCCGCATCAGGAGATCAATGATTCTCTGATGACAAGCTTCAAGACCTTTACCGCGAACAGTCAAGGGTTCAAGGGCTTGTTTCAGTTCGTATAGCTGATCTTGAAGCGCCGTTAAAGCCACAACGACGTCGGGGCGCTCTAAAAGGCTTTGCAACGGTTGCCGAAGTTCATCGGCCCCAAGACATCGCCTAAAGTCATCGACCCGCCGTTCGAGAAGGGCTGCCTTTTCTAAAATTTCACCCACATCAGGGGCCTCGCGCCCTTGTTCGATCGCAAGATCACTCACCCACTCTTTTAATTGTCTCGAACTCAACCGCACCCCTAGAAACTGTGCGGCTGATTCTTGAAACTGATGCGCCTCGTCCACCACGATCGCGTCCATCTCTTTAAAAAGCCCTCCCTGCCCTTCCTGACGAATAGTCCAGTCAGCCCATAAAAGGTGATGGTTGACCACCAGAAGATCGGCTTCACGTGCCAGTGATCGTGCTCTTAACATAAAACAATCATTGGATTTGGGGCATTCAGAACCCAGACAGTTGTCGACCGTGGAGGTTGCCTGAGCCCAAAGGGGGGATTGTTCTGGCACGTCATGAACTTCAGCAATATCGCCCGTGCGGGTGACTTTAGACCAGCGCCTGATGGTGTCGAGCTGCCGCGCATCAAGAAGGCCCATGCCGCCCTTAAAGCCAAGATGGTTCTCAACGCGGTAGAGGCACAAATAATTGCTGCGACCCTTTAATAGGGCAACGCGGAGAGGTTTCCCTAAGGCTTTTCGCACGGCAGGCAGATCTTTTTTAAAAAGCTGATCCTGTAAAGTCTTCGTGGCGGTCGAGATGAGCGTTTTCTTACCCGATAAGATGACTGGGACTAAATAAGCCAGTGTTTTACCCGTTCCCGTTCCAGCCTCCATCACCAGCACTTGGCCTTTTTGGATGGCGCTCTCCACCTGTTCAGCCATCTCGATTTGGCCCACGCGAGACTGAAACCCCGAGAAGGATTTAGCAAGGGCCCCGTTGGCGCCAAAGAGTTCAGACATGGCCACGTCTACCATGTTTTAGCGGTCGCTTCTGATGCCCCTTGAAGGTCACCCCGTTGGCGTCTTGCTTCAGCAATGATGACCCAGTTACTCTGAATCAATGGCACCAGATTCTTTGCCATAGCATTTGATTTCTTAGCAAGATCTTCTGCGAGACCTGGTTGACGCTCACGCAGCCGAATGTCAGCAAGGACATGCCACAACTCAGGATTCTTAGGCTGGATCCGAATCGCGCGCTCTAATTGAGCGCTCGCATTTTTATAGTTGTGTCCTTTGAAACTGACTTCAATCTCAGCTTCAAGCGCAGCAACGGCCGGTGGCGCTGGAAAAGAGAATAATGGGGGTTTTTCCAGTTGGGGCTGGGTCATCTCATGCCCCACGTGAGGAGCACCCGCATCATAAAAAGAGGGTTCTTTTATGGCGTCACTTTCAGAAGATGGCAGGTCAGGGGTCACCCTCTCAGCGTCGATTCCGCTCAAGGGTATGGGGTCGGTGCCATAGGGGGATGATGATGCCCCGGGTGGCAGGGGTTCAGTTGGGAGCGTATGAGGGACCGCCTCCGCCGGAAGAGGTTCTGTGGTGATTCTACGATCTTTCGGCGTCGGGAGAGCCTCCGCTGGTAAAGGTGACAATACCGGCGTTATCGTTTCTATAGGTCGAACCAAGGGGGCTTTAGCCCTTGAAGGGCCTGAGGGGGTGGAGCAGCCTCCAAGAAGGGCTGCCCCTAAAAAGCAACAAAGAAGAGTAGACCGAAACATGAATGGGGGCGCTATGAGCTTGAGTGCAACAAGCAGCAAGGATAACCGAATCCCACAGAGAAGCCCCGAGGATGAGAGCTGTTTTAGTCATCATGCCCCCGAATGGGGCTCATGATGAGGAGGATCGCCACCCGATAGGTGAACTTTAAAGGACCCTTCCTGTCCATAACGGGTGAGGACTTAAGGGCCTTTGGGTGTGGAATCCCTTGAGGCTATGAAGATGTTCGGTTGTACTGGTTGAGTAGCTTCGGTATATTCAGAGGACTGATTGTTAAACAGGGACCCTTCAGGGAAGGCCCTCATTGAGCTTCAGCCGGCACAATTTAAAGACAATAACAATTACCATTACAAAATCGAGTGAGGGAACAGAACATGCGCACTTCCGATTCTATAAAGAAAAGCTTTGCCGTCTTGGGTCTGCTGGCGGCTATGATCCTCCCCATCAACGCATGGTCACATGGCGGGGCCAGCGTCGATACGGATCAATGTCGTGTTCAGATTGGCGCACATTTGGTGCATTTCACGGCCTACCAGCCCCAGCTAACGGGTACGACGGAATACTGCAACACCATTCCTGAATTGGGCGAAACGATTGTTGTGTTTGACTACGAAGGCAAGGCACTTCGTAACATGACCGTTGAATTTGAAATCACGAAGGAGCCTGAAGGAACCCGTGTGTTCTATCAGGAGCCTAGCACCCACGGCAACGGGACCTTTAATTCCAGCATCAACTTCACCGATGCCGGTAAGTATCGCGTTCACATCACCCTAGTGAACGATGGCACGAAGGTGGATGAACATATTGGATTCACCGTAGGCAAGGGTCAGGCCGGTGTGTCAATGAGTGCTATCGTTGTGGTCCTGACGATGCTCTTAGCGGGTGGCTACATTTTCTATTTGTCGAATGCTGGCTTCAAGGCGTCCGTCGACAAGTTCCTTAAGAAAAAGGAAGCCTAATTGAAACACCGCCCGGATTTTCCGGGCGGATTTCCTGACGCCAGGCCACGGTTATGTCCGTGCCCTGGCGTTTTGCCAACCATGGTACACAGACATGTCGAGACATTTGATTAGATTTATCACGGCATCGCTGCTGGTTCTCCCCTTTTCTGCCGGGGCCCTTTTTAAGGCGCCACCGACGGTCAAGGTAGAGTCAGGTCAGGCAGAACCTTTCTGTAACAGTGGTGCACCACCCGAATGGCGTCAGGCACAAGTTGTCGAGGGTGTCACCATCCAAGAATCCCGTGCCTGTAACCCCGACAACCCAAATGACATCGCTGCCTTCGTCAAAGGCACCAACAATATCTCCATGGAAACGCTCATGGACACTTCGAACGTGGCCGCGGATACGCTGACACTGTCGAATGATATCGATAAGGACGGTGATCCAGATCACTATGTGATCAAGCTCGAAATCATGGAGATTAACGGACATTCACCCGATTTCGCGGGGGTCGTGCCCACGTTTGACATCGCACCGGGGATACAGCCCAGTTTCTGGGTCTACACCCCGAAAAGTCGCGATATGTCGACCCGAAGCTTTGCAAGTGGTGAAGCGAACCCGCTCCTCCGAATGCCGTCACCGCCTATCCGTGTGGAGCAAGGCGATGTGGTCTGGTTGGTCGTCGAGAATTCACATTACTTTCCGCACTCCATCCACCTTCATGGGGTTGATCATCCTTTCATGGACCATGCCGGCGAAGGCAATGACGGGGTCGGTCAAACCAGTGAAATGGACATCATGCCTGGCACCAGTAAAACCTATGTCATTCGCCCTAGGCAGCCAGGGACGATGTATTATCACTGCCATGTTCAGCCGCATACCCATATCGCGATGGGCCTTGCTGGGATGTTTATCGTTGAAGAAAACAGGCCCAACAATTGGCCTCAGGTGTTTAACGTCGGAGCTGGCCAGGTTCGTCATCCAAGCGCTGCCGTGCTTGAAAAGTACAAACAGGAATACGACCTCCATTACCAATCCGTTGATAAGGAACTACACCAAATCCCCCAGTCCGCCAATGATGTCCGCTTGGTTGCTAAAAAGATGAACCAAGAATATGACATGACGGAAGCCACAGATGATTATTTCTTGCTGAATGGACGGTCGTTCCCCTACACCCTCCGAGAATCAATCATCACGGTCAGCCCGAATGAGAAAACTAAACTTCGCATTCTCAACGGCCACAATGAACCCCTTGCCCTCCATATTCACGGCCATAAAGGGACCGAAACGCACTACGATGGCGTTCAGCAGAATGTCCAAGCGCAAGTGACCCGAGATGTTTACAGCATAGCCCCAGCGCAGCGGCTCGATCTCGCGCTTGATACCACAGATGATGGGCTCCACAGTTACGGCTCCGGACTCTGGATGTTCCATGATCATACTGAAAAGGCCTTCACCACCAATGGGATGGGAGAAGGCGGCAGCATCAGCTTGGTCTCCTACAAGGAATATATTGATGAGAATGGCACGCCGAAAAGCCATGGCATGGATCTCAAACCCTATTTCACCAAGGAGTATTGGGAGCGCAAGCTACCGGTATGGCAGGATCACATGGCCGATGGCAGCCTTGGCGCTCCCGAGGGGACCATGGACACCAAGCCGGGAATCAATGCAGGCAACGCACTGATTCCTCCTGGGGCGCAGCCTGCAGGCAGTTCTCCGATCGCCAGCCCTAGTGATAATTCATTCGGCGGCCTTTTGACCGGTCTTCTAGCCGGCATTCTCGCCTACTTCCTCTATCAGCACCGCGAGCGGGTGCTCGCGCTGATCAAGGCATTGCCGCTCCTTTCGAAATCCAAGCATTGAGGCTATATGCACATGGCTAGATATACCTTTACTTTGTTAGGAGCCGTCCTGATCACCATGACCGGTTTGGTGTTCGGCGCCGAAAAGGCTGATCAAATCGTTGAACACAATATGCTCATGAACCATGGGGGCGGACACCTTATGGACATGGATGGTGGCATGGTGATGGGGATGAACAAGGACACCCTCCCTCCCGGTTGTGCTCGCATCAGTGAAGATGCCAGCATCACCGTCCGGGCAGGCCACAAGTACACCAAAGACTTTCCCGGCACCATGTTCGGTTTAGATCAGCATGAATGGCGGGTTAAACCTTGCACGCGATTGACGGTCACTTTTATCAATGAGGACCATATTCGGCATCAATGGATGATGCATGGCCTGCCTAAGTTTATTTACGACAAGGGTATGTTCCATCTTGAAATGACGGGCCCTGCGAAAATCACTGGCACCCTGATTCTGCCGGCGGAAGATAAAACCTATTTGGTCCATTGTGATATCGCCCAGCATATGGAAAAGGGTATGAAGGGACAGTTAATCGTTGGCAATGGCTCAACGCCTTTCCCAAGCATTCCAGGGTTGACCGACTTCGCGATACCAGATGACTATGGTCCGAAGGTGGCTGATTCCATCAAGGTCGCATTACCAGCAGGAAGCGCCCCTGGAGCCGCCTTATCATCGGTGAACCCCCCAAAGAGCGGCGGTTCCAACGGGACCTTCCTTCTAGGATTAATCCTCGGGGCCATTGGGACCCCCTTTGCGATTACTTACTATCGTCGCCGGTTTGAAGGAATGACCCAAGATGAAGTGATTCAGCATTTATTGACTTCATCAAAGTCTATCTTTGACAAGATTCTTGGTTTACTGATGACCCTGGTCAGTAAGGTCACCAAAAAATAACCGGGTGCCCCGACTTTAAAACCCTGGCAGCTCTATGGCTCACCAGGGTTTTTTTATGTTTGAACGACAGGCCGCCTCTGTCTGGTGCGTTTTTTTCATTATTGCACCGGCTTGATACAGAAAGGTCTCATCATGAACCGTGCGCACTGACTTAAGAGACAGGAAGATCAAGAATTAACCAAACTGGCCCATTTATTGCTTTAATTTGGTGCCATTTTTTTCAGGTGAGAGGTCGTTTTCATGGAAGACATCAATAAAGGTCAGGACGTTCTATTTGTCCTATTAGGGGCGATCATGGTGCTGGCGATGCACGCCGGTTTTGCATTTCTTGAGCTTGGAACAGTTCGCAAAAAAAACCAAATCAACGCATTAGTCAAGATCCTTGTGGATTTTGCGGTTTCAACGATGGCCTATTTTTTCATCGGCTACTATCTCGCTTACGGCCTTCATTTCTTCAGTAGCGCTCAATCGCTGGTCGCGCTTCAAGGCTATGGCTTGGTCAAATTCTTCTTTTTATTAACATTTGCAGCGGCTATCCCTGCGATTATTTCAGGCGGGATTGCGGAACGCGCAAGGTTCAATCCCCAAATGGCAGCGACCTTCCTGGTGGTGGGTTTTGTTTACCCCTTGTTTGAGGGCATCGCCTGGAATAACAATTTCGGCCTACAGACCTTGCTGGAGACAACCTTCGGTTCACCGTTCCATGATTTTGCAGGATCTGTTGTGGTCCATGCTATGGGCGGCTGGATTGCCTTGGTCGCCGTTCTTCTGATGGGGCCAAGAAGGGACCGTTATCACCGCAACGGCGGGGTCGCAGCCCATCCTCCTTCGAGCATTCCCTTCCTGGCTCTTGGCGCTTGGATACTGACCGTTGGATGGTTTGGCTTCAACGTCATGTCCGCACAAACCCTCAGCGCTATTAGTGGACTCGTGGCCGTTAATTCGCTGATGGCCATGGTCGGTGGCACCCTGGCAGCGCTCGTGGCCGGCAGAAACGATCCAGGCTTTGTCCACAATGGTCCCCTCGCGGGCTTGGTCGCTGTTTGTGCGGGATCTGATGTCATGCATCCCTTAGGCGCTTTAGTCTTAGGGCTTATGGCCGGAACGATTTTCGTGAAGTTTTTTACCTTGACTCAAAACCGATGGAAAATTGACGATGTCCTTGGTGTCTGGCCGCTCCACGGAATCTGTGGTGCACTCGGCGGCATCATGGCCGGTGTTTTCGGTCTTGAAGCACTAGGAGGGCTTGGAAAGATCTCTTTTTACTCGCAGCTCATCGGGACCTTGGCAGCGATCATCATTGCCCTCGTTGGGGGTTTTGTGGTCTACGGCCTCCTTCGTCAATGCGTGGGTCTCCGCCTTAATCCTGAAGAGGAATTCACCGGCGCCGATCTAACCATTCACCAAATTGGATCGGGTCCAGACAACGAATAGGCTCAACAGGTTCAGGGGTATGTTTTCCTCACCGGCCGCCCGGTGGGGATACTGTCGCGCTTGGCAAGGCTCCCGCTCTAAAGGCGCGTAACCTTCCCTTCTGGGTCCTTAAAACACCCCATAACTCCATGAGGGATTGCCTTAAAAAGGGCACTCAATGAATCGCCAAGCATTGCCGACGGTCACCCATCTGGCTCCCCTTACCTGGCTCCGCGCTCTGGCGGCTTTCCTTGTGGTGGTGTCGCACAGCATGAGGGGGGCCGAAGTGTCTTATTTCCCTTCAGATGGCGAACCAACGCTGTTACTGGTCAGACTGTTTGATCTTGGCGACTTTGGGGTGTGCCTCTTTTTTGTCTTAAGTGGTTGCACCTTGACCTTGAGCACCCACCACCGATTAAAGAGTCTCGCTGGCATCGGGCCCTTTTACCTCAGGCGCTTCATGCGAATCTGGCCTGCCTTCGCCGTCTCTTTGCTGGTCTACCTCGTGTTCATCAGCCTCTTCCGTCTTACTTATGAAGAGGATCAACGACCTTGGGTCGTCGCATTCACTAACCGCTACTCCTTCGAAGAGGTCCTGCGGTACCTCTCCTTAACCTATAACATCACCGGTCCCCGTAACCTCTTCAACATGGCTTATTGGTCCTTACCGGTTGAATTTCAATATTACCTCCTGTTGCCCTTCGCCCTTTTATTGATGAACGGCCGCCGCGCTAGTTTATTCATCCCTATCGTCTTTGGAGCGACGCTTCTGGGGATTGATCACTTCATGACGCTGCCATTTGACCGCACCGAGGTGTTTCGTCTTGGTTGGACCTTTTTTGGGGGGGTCTTGCTGGGAGCCTTGTGGAATCCTCAAAAGGCTGCTCTAAATCCCATGGCAGGCGCGCTCCTCGCCATCATCTTTTTTGTCTTTCTCGCGCTCGATGAAGCCGATCTTCTTCCTCTGAGGATCCATCATCTCGGCCTTAGCCCGGTGACTCATTACGGGTTAACCGCGGTTCTTTTGGTGGCTATTGGCCTTCATTTTAGAGCGCCTCCACTGCCCCAACGGTTTAAGGAATTATTAGAAGGTTATGGTGAGGTGTCCTATAGCATCTACCTCTACCATGTCCTTTGCATCAATGGCGCGATCCTCATTCTTAACCGAGGACACTGGGCGACCCCGAACCAAAAACTCCTTTTCATTCTCATCACCGCCCTGCTCAGCAGCTTCTTTTTAGGCAAGATCGGCTACCGGCTGATTGAACAACCGTCCATCTTGCTTGGGCGACGCTGGACCATGAAAATGCACGAAGAAAAAAGTCCTTGTTAAAGGCTTCCGGTAGAATCATGGCCTCTTACTCATCCCATCAAGTTATCTCATGCTGTCACCCCACAAACCCCAGAAAATATCGTCGATCGGTCACTTATTAAACTGGATCGACCGACATTTTCTGGAACTCGGCCGTGAAGTCAGGTTGAGTTACCTCCCCCCTCTGATGGTCTATCTTGCTGCTGGAATTTCAGGATTAACCGCCATTGTCGGGACTTTTTTTGTTAAGGAATATCTCGGCCTTTCAGCAGAGTTTCTTGCGGGGCTTGCTTTCTGGGCGATGCTACCTTGGACCTTGAAGCTGCCGGTGGGTCATTTGGTGGACTTGATCTGGAGATTTAAGGGGGCTTTGGTATTCCTTGGCGCTGGGTTGATTGCAGCCAGCCTCATCATCATGTTAGGCCTCCTGACCGACCGGGGCGCCATGGAGGCCATCCTCTCCGCCGGAGATTGGTATGTCATCAGCGTTATCCTTGCCCCGGTGGGTTATGTCATTCAGGACGTCGTCGCTGATGCGATGACCGTTGAAGCGGTTCCTGCAACCGATGATGACGGCCGTTTTTTCTCAGAATCACAGCAACGTCTCATGCATGCCACGATGCAGACCCTGGGCCGCGTCGCCATCATTGTTGGAACCCTCGGCGTTGCCTTGGTTAATGTCTTGATGTTCAACGGGGTCGAAGCAATGAGCGCAGAGGAGAAAGTGGCTATCTATCGGCTGCTGTATCAATGGGCCCTCGTGATCCCCCTTATTTCATGCTGTGGGGTTGTCCTCGCTGCTTTTTTGAAGCACCGATACATGGTTTCTTTAGTGAAGCTTGGGTATACCCGACATGAAATCGATACCCTGACCCACGAGGACCGTCCCATAACCACGCCTAATTGGTGGATTCTAGGAGGAGGCATCTCGTTTGCTTTCATATCCATCGGGGTCGGGATCGCGCAATTTCGTTACGGTCAGGAAGTCATTTTCATCCTCTCGCTCATGGTGATCGTCACGCTGATGAAACGATTGACCCTGGAAATGCAATCAGAAGCGAGAGCCGTTCTTCTTGGGACCGCTATTCTGATCTTCTTTTTTAGGGCCGTCCCAAGCCCTGGCCCTGGTTCAAGCTGGTGGATGATTGATGTCTTAGGTTTCGATCAGTCCTTTATGGCACGGCTTTCATTGATTGGCAGTGTCTTAAGCCTGTTAGGACTGTTTCTTTTTCGCCGATTTATGGCGGAACGCTCGATTGCGAGTGTGGTGGCCATTCTCACCTTAATCAGCACCGTGCTCTCGTTGCCTACGATCGGGATGTACTATGGCCTTCACCAATGGACCGCAGCGATGACCGGTGGTCTCGTCGATGCGCGCTTCATCGCGATCATTGATACAGCGTTGGAGTCGCCACTTGGGCATATCGCCATGGTTCCGATGCTCGCCTGGATTGCTCATTCAGCGCCGCATCATCTCAAAGCGACCTATTTCGCGATCATGGCTTCTTTCACCAATCTCTCCCTGGCGTTAAGTCAGCTGCTGACCAAATACCTGAATCAAGCCTTTGTGGTGACCCGAGAGGTTCAGGATCCTGTCAGCGGACTCACAGTGCTTCCAGCCAACTATGGGGAACTTGGGATGCTCTTAATCATCGTGACGGTCCTTGGTTTGGTGGTTCCTTTTGGCGCCATCTGGATCGTTAAAACCCTTCGACTACAGAGTGTTTAACTCCGTGACAAGGATGAAGCCGCTCCGTAATGCTCTGATTGGATCGCCGCCAAGCGAGGGCACTGATCGTTCGCTGTTACATTTTATTCGTACTCTAAAGCAACGTTACCTTGCCATCATTGGGCTTGATTTAAAGCTTCAAGGTTCTCTAACAGTGAGCCTAGAAGCGCTCTTGCCTTCGCTGGATTTGGCTGAAGCCACTCTGGAGAAAAGGCTTCTCAAAGAGCAGGATGCAGGTGACCTTCGCCATATTGCAGTGATAGGACCGACGCAAGCCGGTAAAAGCACGATGATCAATTGGCTGGTAGGACAAAATGTCGCCGAAGCCAGCCCACTTGCAGGGTATACCGTTCACCCTCAAGGTTATGCCATCGGCCCCTCCCCCCTCTTAGAAGACTCTATTGAACGTTATTTTAAGGGCTACCAGAAAACCCCAAAAGCCTGTTTAAGCGCAAACGATCTCCACGCCTTCGCGCTGGAGTCATTAACGCCTTCCCCATCAGCGCTCAGAGATATCGTCTTGTGGGATACGCCGGACTTCGATTCGGTTGATGCAACCCGTTATCAACATGCTGTTCTCCGTGTCGTGGCCCTGGCAGATCTCCTCTTGATCGTCGTCAGTAAGGATAAATATGGCGATCTATCGGTGTGGGACTTCCTAAGGCTCATCGAACCCTTAAATCAACCCACCACGCTTATCATTAACAAAACGGATCCTGCTGCGAGAGCCATCCTTCTGACCTCTATAGGGGAGAAATGGCGGCAGTTTCGTTCCGATCCTCTTCCTGAGATCATCACTTTCCCCTATTGGTCAGAATCTGAACGTTTTAACCAGGAACGTGACTGCCATCAGTTACTGATCGATACGGTCAGAAGACTGTCTGAACGTCATCCCACAAAGAATGCCAGCACACCCGCCTTAAGACTTATAAAAGCCCATTGGACTTCATGGACTGCCCCCATTCTTTTAGAACATGGGTTTGAAGCACAGTGGCGAGGCCGTTTGGAACGGGTCCAAAAGGATATCCTTGATCGCTATCAGCGCGATTATCTCAATCATCCCAATCACTACGAAACCTTCCAAAGAGCCTTAGCAGAACTCCTCACGCTCTTAGAGATCCCAGGGATTGGCGCGGCCCTCATGGCTGCGCGCACGGTGGTGACCTGGCCGGTGAAGCAGCTGACTCGGATGGGTCGCCTGGCGACTGGGATGGGAAGCACTTCTGAGGGATCTGAGGTCTTGATGCTCAATCATTTAGCACAGCACGCTCTGATGGACATCAGTGAGAGCGTTCTCTTAGCCTCAACCCATGACCCCTTAGAGCAGCGTTGGTGGGACAATATGAGGCAGCGTTTAGCATCCACCAGGCAACAACTCCTGAGTGACTTTGAGCGAGCTACCAAAGAATACGTCACTGCCTTTCAACCAGAAATAGATCAGACCGCCCGCGGACTCTATGAACATCTTGAGGAACATCCGATGGTTCTCAATAGCTTACGAGCCACCCGGGTCACCACCGATGCCGCTGCATTAGCCGTTGCGCTGCATACCGGGGGAATCGGCGTTCAAGATTTTGTCATCGCTCCCGCCATGCTCTCCCTGACCAGCATTTTGGCAGAGGGCGCACTCGGTCACTACATGAACAAGGCCCAGACGCAGCTTCAGCAGCGTCAATTGGAGGCGGTTCGCCGTCTTTTCAATGAGGCGATCATCGACCCTTTAAAGTCGCTACCATTGGAGATGGATCCCTCGCTACGTATCGGGATTTCACCAGATTCCCTAACCTCCATCCGGGAGTGTCTTTGATGCCAAAGGATACACTGGATATTGTCCTGAAGGATGCAAAAAGTTGGGCCCATCAAGCGGTCGCTCAGCAATGGCTCATGTCATCGGATCTTGCGGGACTTGATGAATTGGATGCGCGATCACCGGCGACCCTTTTTGATCCCGGCTCGCATCGACCGCTGATCGCCGCATTTTTTGGGGGCACTGGCGTCGGTAAAAGCAGTCTTTTAAACCGTCTAGCTGGTGACCCCATTGCAAAGACCGGGGTGGAGCGTCCAACCTCGCAGGAAGTCTCTCTCTACGCTCATGAGTCGATTCATTTCAGAGCCTTACCGAATCATGTTCCTCTGGATCGCGTTCGAATGGGACGCCATCACCACGACGATCTGAGGCAGGTGGTCTGGGTCGACATGCCTGACATTGACAGCGTCGATCAAGACAATCGTCAACTGGTCCTCGATTGGCTGCCACACATTGACGTACTTCTCTATGTGGTCAGTCCTGAGCGCTATCGGGATGATAAAGGCTGGCGACTCCTGACAGATTGTGGGGGCGATCATGCCTGGATTTTTATCCTGAATCAGTGGGATCGAGGGGAGGACGTCCAGCTCGAAGACTTCAAGCGGCTTTTAGCACATACCGGGTTTCTGGATCCTATTGTCCTCACCACTGTCTGCCCTGAACCGAGCTCTCTCCCGATAGCCGATCAATTTTCTACCCTGGAAGGGATCTTAAAAGAGATCTCCCATCAGCATCTGATGCACCAACTCGAATCAAGAGTGGAACTCATCCGATGTCAAACCGCGAGAGAGACCTTAAAGATCCTATTAGAACGGTTAGGTCCAGAGAACTCAGATCTCACTCCCTATGAAACAGCGTGGAGTAAGGTCTGGAGCGCAACCATCGACGATTTAATGACGGGTCTTGAGTGGCCGATGAGGGCCTTGGTGAGCCTTTACACCGGTCGAGAAGCCCAACCCTTAGGGCGCTCCATGGATTTCAGTGCCGATAGCGATCACCCAGGCTTAAAAACGAATCAGGAAAAACCCATGCTATGGGACGCCTGGGCGGAAGGCCGCACCCAAGATGCCGTCACGCAATTCCTAGTCCTCCTGGGGGAAGCGGGGATACCTCACTGGCCGGCGCGGGAGCGACTGGCACACTGGCCAGAACAAACCGGTAAAATGGTCCTTCAGCAAGGCCAGCTTAAGCTGCGACAGGCCTTAGCTGAACCTGGGAATAAGGTTCAACGAGGCTTCATGAAGTGCGCTTGGGCGATGAGTATTTTGTTGCCCGTGCTCGCGATTGGTTGGGCTTCCTACGAAGTCGTCAAGGGTTACTATGACAGCGCGCTCCATCATCTAGAGTACTTAGGTTCAGACTTTGCCATCCATAGCCTTCTGCTGATCGGTTTGGCTTGGCTCTTGCCCTGGTTCCTCTATACCCGTTTGAAGCCATCGATTGAAGCCTCTGCCCTTAAAGGCCTCCGAAGCGGTGTCCGATCTGGGCTTCACATCGCGGGGGATTCAATGATCTCGGTTCTTGAAACATTCGAAACAGATCGCCAGAGGGAGATTCACCAAGGGTTATCGCTCATGGAACGACTAGAGCGCCCTCGGGGCGAGATGTCAGCCAGCACAGATCTCGCCCCCTTACTCGTCAGAATGGTTCCAAGGCTTAAAGACGTCCCCCCGACACTCGAACCTGACTCCCATTAAACTGAGTATCATTGATACATCTAAGAACCCCCTTTATCTCACATTGATACACCTTTTAGGATCTTCATCCATGACACCTCTCGCACCACTCAAAGGCATGATGAGATCCATTCTCCTTTTATTGCTGGTGGTATCGAGCCCCACCAGAGGGTCGTTATCGGTCAATATCGATGATGTCGGAGGGACCACGACGGTCAACGTCTCCGGACACATGGATGGTAACGCCCTGTACTTTGCGCGCGTTGGTTTTGTTAATTCACCAGGCGGCGATGCCGGTATGCTGCCCAGTCAAGGCATCCTTCAAGCTGGCCCTCAAAATGGCGCCGGTAATCAGGGCGATTTTTATCGGATTATAGGGCCCTCCAATTTCGGATCAGCGGTTGTTACCTACTATTCTGGATATCGTGGAAGAGAGCAAACGATCGCAATTCGTGGTACGGAGGGCCGATTGTTTCTTGACAACACGGCGCAGGTTTTTACCACCACTCAGATCACGAATGTATACCCCGGGAAATCGATTGCCGCCTTAGGTCTCACCCCAGGCATCTATACTTGGTGGACGGATGGAGGGATCGGCCGCCCAACGGATTCAATCACTTTAGTCATTGGGGTTCCGCTGGCGCCGGTTGTATCCGCTGTGCCCTCGACCATAAGTGTTCAACTCAGTTGGACTATTCCCCAGAATAATGGCTCCCCCATCACCGGCTACCAAGTCCAATACCGACTTCCAGGGGGAACCTTTCAACCGGTTCCTTTTTCAGGAACGGGTACCTCAACCACCGTTTCAGGCTTAAATCCTTCGACCAATTATGAGTTTGGGGTGACCGCAGTCAATGCGCGGGGTCCAGGACAGCTTGGCACCGTTCAGACCAGTACGCTCCCCCTGCCGACGCCATCGGGTCCATCAGCGCCCAGCAACATCACGGCAACACCTGGAATTTCATCGGTGACGGTAGGGTTTACGGCATCAACAGGCGCTGCACCGATCAGTTATACCGCAGCCTGCCTGTCAAGCAGTCCGACCTCCATCATCGCCTTAACGGGTCCAGCCTCCCCTATCGTTCTCACCAGTGCTATCGCGGGGGCTGCTTATTCCTGCAACGTGGATGCAACGAATACATCTGGAACCACGGCGGGGCTCCCCACCTCGTACACCGTCATTCCGACTTATGATGCCCCTCAAGTCACGGCCGCACCAGGCTTAGCGAGCGCAATCTTATACTGGACATCCATCGCTGGTGCCACAGGCTATCAGGTGCAATATCGCCTCCAAGGCGCAGGGTCCTGGACCCCATCCTCCTTCACAGGCACCGGCACCACGACAACCATCAATAACCTCATACCAGGCAGTCTCTACGAGTTTTCGGTCGCCGGACAAAACAATGTCCCCTATACGGGGCCTCAGGGCTTAGCGACTGCGGGTATCCCATCAATTTCCCCCTCGACCCAAACGATCAACGCCACGGTGGGAACCCAGATCACCCAGACTCCGGCTTATACCGCAACTAATTTCACCCCAACGATCTATACCACCACCCCCCGCCTTCCAAGCGGATTGACCTTGAATCAAGTCACCGGGAGTATTTTTGGAACCCCGGCCATGGCCCAAGCCTCAACCAACTACACCATTCGTGCAGAGGGGGGTGCGGCCGGTGCCGCACTGGCTACCGTGTCGATCAGTGTCAACCAGGCAGTGCAAGCGATTACATTTGGCCCTGTGCCGACACCCACTTATAGTCCCAGTGGCAACTTTAATGTCTTTGCGAGCGCTAGCTCCGGGCTTCCAGTGACCTATAGCACCTCCTCCAGCACCTGTTCGGTCAATGCGAGCACCGGCGTTGTTGCTATCTTGGGAGGAGGAACCTGCATCATCAGGGCCGATCAATCGGGGAATGCAAATTACAGTCCTGCGCCACAGGTCACTCAAACGATCACCATCTTGAAGCGACAAGCTGCCCCCCTGACGCTGGTTGCTGCATCAACCCATATTCAGGCCGGGGCCTCGACCACCCTGTCAGCCACTGGGGGAAATGGCGGCGCGGTGAGCTACATCCTCCTGAGTGGCCCCTGCACCCTCGTCACTCAAACATTGACCGGGAACAGTACTGGGAGCTGTATCGTCTCAGCGACCCAGCCTGGGAATTCGAATGATGAGGCGGCAACTTCCAATGAAGTCGCTGTGGGTATATCTATAGGTCAACAAGCGGCGCTTTCACTGAATGTCGGATCTACTGTGATCACTGCCAATGGCACCACGTCATTATCCACTTCAGGGGGTTCAGGCGGTGGGGCGACCAGTTATCAAACGACAGGCCCTTGTACTGTTTCAGGGAGCCTTTTAACCGCCACAGGCCAGGGATCCTGTCAAGTGACGGCCTTCAAAGCAGGAACCAGCGGCCAGTTCGCTGATGCGACCTCTCTCCCGGTCCTGGTGACGATCAATCCAGCCACCAGTCCTCCTTTGCTACTCACCGCCTCACCGACCACCATCGGCTTTGATGGATCGACCACGCTAGCTACGTCTGGAGGGATCGTGAGTGGGCCGGTAAGTTATCAGGTCAGCGGAACGGGAAGCTGCTTTATCAACGGTAACCAACTCACGGGGACGCAGGTGGGGCTCTGCACTGTCACAGCAAGTCAACAGGCATCAAGTGTTTATAGTGCAACAACATCCAATGTCATCACCATCACGGTGAAGGAGCGCAGCACAACGTTCAGCTATCCCCACGCAACCGCGACGATCGGCATCCCCTTCACACTGACCCCGACCACCTCAGGTTTATCCCCGGCGACCTTTGAATTCCTGTATGGCAATCTACCCGCGGGGTTGACGGTGAACCCACAAACCGGCGTGATCAGTGGAACGCCATTGAAAGGCCCTACTGTGGCCTATGGCGGCGTGGTCAGTGCCTATAAAAATAATGCCTACGATGCGGCGGTCACCGACATCACGCTGGCGACCGACCCAACGCCGCCATCACCCGCACCCATTCCAACCCTCGGCACATGGGCCAGAATCATGATGATGTTCATGATGGTTATCGCCGGAGTGCGCTTTAAAAAGAACGGGGGCGCTTGATAGCTTGAAGGCCCCCATAATCTCTATGGGGGCCTTTGACCCTGCGTGTTGAAGGCTTTGCAGAAGAGCCGATAGGTTTAGGTCAAAAGATCGAAGTAGGTCTTGTCAACCCCACACTCGGGGCACATCCAATCATCCGAAATGTCTTCATAGCGGGTCCCAGGGGCCAACCCTGAATCTGGATCCCCAAGCTCTTCGTCATAAATCCAGCCACAAGCCGCACAAATGTATTTTTTATAATCACTCATCGCTCTCTAGACCTCTTGTTAAATAGTTGTTCAGTCATCTTTTTACATTTTTGGCATCCGGCCTGGTCACGACACCCCAGGATCGCCTCGATCACAGGCTACATGACCTTCCTTAAAGGGGGACCTTTTGATTTGGTTGTCGGTTCTAGGGGTTTGGCGTCTATCCATGCACGTCTTCGACGCGCGCCCATGACTCTTCTAAAAAAGAAAAAGGGTTCCAAAATAGAGCAGAATGATCAAACTGACGGGGATCCAGTTTTCCTGAAAATGAATTTTGATCCAGGACCAGAAATAAGCCCAAGTCCGAAATTCGCGACGAATCCAGCGCATCACCCTTAAATATCCGATGGCGCCAAGGGCAATGAAAGATCCAAAGCCAATCCAGGCCGTGAACATTTGAGATTCATGCTCTTCCACAGGGAAGATGAACAAAATGAGATCCTCGATGGCGAGTTCCAAGTATTCAATAATAATATGAAGGACATGGACCGTGATCTCGAACGCTTCGTCCCAGAAGAGAATCACCAGTGCAATGGCGGTCCAAATCACAGCCTTTTTGCGCAGCTTGGACCAGGGGCGAAGTGCCGATGGATTTGAATTTGAGGGGGGGGCTTCCTCAGTCATCTTCGTCTCTTGATCTATAGATGGCGCGTCAAAAAAAACATCGTCGCCCAAAACACCTTAAAGGGGGTTCTGGACATCGACACCACAGATTGAACAACCTGGATTTCTCTTCAATTTTAAACGTTGAATGTCCAATGTCTTCGCATCCAACAAGAAAAGGGTATCCGGAATGGCGTAGTCTTTCATGGTCAGCATCTTGACAGTCTCCAGCGCCTGCAGGCTCCCGATAATACCCGGAAGAGGAGCAATCACTCCAGATCTGCTGCAAGAGTCTTCAAGCTCCTCACTCTCTTCATAGAGGCAATTGTAGCAGGGGCTCTCGCCAATGCCGGGACGAAATACGCAAAATTGTCCCTCAAATCGAATGACCGCCCCCGATACCAGAGGTTTTTTATGTCGAAAACAAGCGCGATTAATACGGTGCCTCGTCGCTAGATTGTCAGAGCAATCAAGGACGATGTCGACACCTTCAACGACCGCCGATAAAGACGCCTCTTCCAGCTGTTCGGGCCGCAACTCTAACGTCATCCCTTTATTGAGTGATCGCAACATCTTTGCAGCAGAATGGGTCTTTAAGTGACCGATATCGTTCCAGCCATACAGTATTTGTCGCTGAAGATTACTAGGGTCAACGGTATCAAAATCATTAAGGACCAAACGACCGATGCCGCTACTGGCTAGATACATCGCAGCCGGGGAGCCGAGCCCCCCTAAACCCACGATCAACGCGCTAGCCGCCAACAAGCGCTCCTGCCCCTCAATATCAATATCCGGCAAAAGAAGATGCCGGCTGTATTGGAGAAGTTGCTGATCGTCCATGAACACTATGTGCCTGATTCATATCAATTAAAACGAAAACCGCCAGAGAAAAAATGGCCCCTTTAAGCCATCATCGACTGGAGCCATCTCTCCCCGTGGATGAACCCCTTTATGAGTACTCTTCCATTCTATGTGGAAAGCATCTCATGAGGGGGTCGGATTTTGAAGGGGTTAGGAAGCAGATAAGTCCACTTTCCTTCAAAAAAAAACATGATGTCGTTAGGGATAAAGGCGTCCATCCTCTCTCTCTATGGGGTCTGTGGCCACAATTTGATACACTGTGAGGATATCTTTTGATGAACCCTGCGATATTCTCATGAACCGTCTCCTTGCGGCATTGACCCTCTGGCTTACGCTAATGCCTGGCTTTGCCGCTGAAGAAGCACTCATTCCCATCCAGGATCAGCCAGACCTTCCAGCCCCGGTCGAGAGCGGTAAGCCGATGGAGCCTGATGTCACTATCATCCGCCGCGGCGATGAAACCATCGAAGAGTATCGAAATGATAATCGAGTGGTGATGGTCAGAGTCACACCAGCAATAGGCTTTCCCTATGTCTTTATCGATCAAGATGGCGATGGCAATCTTGAGGTGCGCCAGAATGACAACATGAAAGGCATGAATATCAATAAGTGGGTTCTTTTTAGCTGGTAATGGCTTAAAAATTTTTTTCCTTACTTCCCTACCCTTCATATAACTTCAACAATGCTGACGGTTCCCCATCATGGCATTCAGTGAACGACTCGATCGTCTTCACCGCCAGGGAGTCACTCACCTTCTGAAAGGCGGGCTTAAAGGGCTTGAAAAGGAGAGTCTTCGGTTGGGGTCTGAGGGTCAGATCGCCACAACCCCCCATCCAAAATCTCTCGGCTCAGCGTTGACGCATCCTTTAATCACCACGGATTATTCTGAAGCCCTGGTGGAATTAATTACACCCGCAATGCCCACGGCTGAGGAGGCACTGAAATTTTTAGGCGAGATTCATCGCTTCGTGTATAGCCATCTCGGGGACGAATTACTGCTGGCCACCTCGATGCCTATTGGCCTTCAAGGCGATGAAAGCATTCCCATCGCGCGTTATGGCACCTCCAACATCGGCATGATGAAACACATCTATCGCCGAGGCCTCAGTTATCGGACCGGCAGGACCATGCAGACGATCGCAGGTCTTCACTTCAATTACTCCTTGAATGAAGCCATATGGCCCATCCTGCATGAGATCGAAACCTCAAACCTTCCGATCATTGATTACATATCAGACGCCTATTTTGGGGTGGTTCGAAATGTACACCGTTATGGATGGCTGTTAATTTATCTTTTCGGGAACAGTCCTGCGGTATCGCGCTCTTTTTTCTCAGGGAGAGAAGCACTGACTAATCGCTTTACCCATTTAGATGCCGACACCCTCTACTGGCCTAACGCCACTTCATTGAGGATGAGCGATATCGGGTACCGTAACGATAGCCAGACGACCTTGGATATTTCCTTCAATGGGGTCGATGCTTACATAGAAAGTCTCGAGGCGGCGATCAATCAGCCTTACCCTCCCTATGAAGCGATCGGCATCAAGGTAGATGGCAGCTATCGGCAATTGAATGGCCATATTCTTCAGATCGAAAACGAGTACTACAGCCCTGTCCGTCCAAAACAGGTGGCGCTCTCCGGAGAGAAGCCGACGATTGCACTGAAGAAGCGAGGGGTTCGCTATCTTGAACTGCGTGCGGTAGATCTCATGGCCACGGCCCCGGCAGGAGTCACTCTCATCCAGATGCAGTTTCTTGAAGTGTTCGTTCTTTGGTGTTTTCTGACCCAAAGTCCTCCAATGAGCATCAAAGAAAAGAATGAATGCAACCGCAATTCCTTGAGTGTGGCCTGCTGCGCCAGAAGTCCTCATTTTGTCCTAAGTCGACATGGCCGCTTAGAAGTTATCAACGATTGGTCTCTCAGTATTCTGAGTGAAATGCTGACAATCTCCGACCTGATGGACGAAGGAGATCCCTTGAAATCATTTAGGCGGGCAGTGGAAGCTCAGTTGCCGCTTGCAGCAGACGCCACATTAACGCCTTCTCAAGCCGTTCTGAAGCACCTAAAAGAGACAGGACAGACCATCAGCGAATACGCATTGAGCCTAAGCAATCAACATCGGAAGTACTGGCTGAAAGAACCTCTCGATGAACCCATGCGCGATCGATTTGAGAAAACGGTGAAGGAGTCTTTGGTGCGTCAAGCAAAGCTTGAAGCCCATCCAGAGATGCCATTTGATGACTTTCTTAAAGCCTATTGGCTGCAGAAGTAACCGGTTCATCTTGATACAAAAAAAGGCGTCCTGAAGGACGCCTTTTTGATGAGAGGCTAAGCCCCCCCATCTATGTGCTTACTTAACAGCAGCATTGATCTTGTCGATCGCGCTAACCACTTCAGTGAGGGTGCTTGCTGCCTTCTGAGTGTCGCCCTTTTCACATTCTTCCTGGCCGACCTTCAGAACCTTAACGGCATCCTGAAGCGGCTTGCCAGCGGCATCACCAGTCACTTCCTTGTAGTGCTGCTTTGCAGCCTTAATGCTCTTCACGCACTCTTCTTTGTTGCCAGCAGCCGCAGCAGCTTGTGCTTCTTTGGTCTTTTCAAGGGTCAGACCCATATGTTCCTTGACGCCTTCAGCATTTTCAGCAGCAAAAACGTTGCCAGAAATCATGAGGGCCAGAATTGCGCTGCTTGCTACAGTAGAAATCTTTTTCATTTTCATCTCTTTTTAGTTGTCCATTGGAAGCCTTAAAAAGGCCACCAAATCAGTTGTCGGAAAACCCCTTTGCTGAAGACCAGTTCCAACGGAAGGTTTCAACACATTCAATACTAAAAGACTTGAGCACCAATGTCATGCTTTTAGCCGAAAAAACAGGGGTTTCGTCCATGTTAGTGCAAGATCGGCTCATAATCCCCCTAAGAGAGCCTTCATTCAGGGTTTACCAGGTGTGCAAGCCAAAGGCCTGAAAGCTTCTCCTGAACTGAGTTTTGACGGAGCCTGGCTCTTAAATTGGTGAAATCGACCCGGTCAAGCTCCTGATCCTGGTTGTAGCAGGAATAAACAAAATATTCCTCACCCGTCTCTGGATCAATATGCTTACAAAGACACTGAGCGCAAACCCCCTTCATCATGCACTGCATCGGGGAGTTGATAGACCCAATCGCGTGGTGATGGGGTTTGATATAGGGTTTCAGTTGCTGGAATCGAGCTTCCTTGACCGCCGCCATCATCCTATCGGATCCAATGACCACCATATGATCAACGTCATCGAGGTGGACACGGGTAGGACCAAGGTCACCGGTGGCATACGCCAACATGGCTTCCACGATATTACCAACAAAGGTCTTATCTTGCGGTCGAGTGGGCTCAATTGCGGTATTGCCAGGAATGTTATCAACGGCCCAGACAATGACATCCGATGCGGCCTCAATCTCTTCGATCTTGAAGACATCTTCGCGGTTCCGGTATCCCGCGAAATAGATCACCTGACTCCCAGCAGAACGGAAGGCCTTACCAATCGAAAAGAGCACGGCGTTACCCAGTCCGCCACCAATCAGCGCTACCGTCTGTCCGGGATAAATATCAGTCGGCGCCCCGGTAACCCCCATGACGACCACAGGATCCCCCGGGTTCCAATGGGCCAAAAGCCTAGAGGATGATCCCATTTCAAGTGCAATCAAGGAGATGAGTCCTTGCTCTTTATCTACCCAGGCGCCCGTTAAGGCAAGCCCTTCTGAGGCAAGCACGGTACCTTGAACGATGGGGGCTAGTGATTCAAAGTTCTGAACGCGGTAAAACTGTCCCGGACAAAAATGCTTGGCCGCCAAAGGAGCCCGAACGATAACTTCGATGATGGTCGAAGTAATTCGATTGATGGCAACAATTTCCGCCTTGAGCTGCTCATCGAGGCCCTCTTTAAAGGACTTAAAGGCTTGATCGCGTGCGGCCTGACCTTCAGGAGTTAGCGTCTTAACGTCTTCCTGATAAAGGCGTGTGATGTAAGGATAGCCATCCTTTGCACTGGCCATGGCTTTTACGACATTGCCCGCATAGACGGGGTGATTATCGCCATAGAACGTGATGTATTTCCCATTCCGCTGATAGGACGTGAAGGGGGCAGGCTTTCCAACCTTGGGACCTGTCTCATCATTCATTTGAACCAGCGTCGGCATGGGTTCAAAGGAAGAAGGCTCGTAACGCTGATAGAACTTCTTATCCATGACAAAGCTGTCGGGATGCTCCGATTCATAGATGGTATTCGGCGAGGTACCCGCAGCGACAAAGAGCGAACGGAGGGGGACCTCAAGTTCACTCTTTTTCTGCCAGCGCTCACCTTGTAATTCTAATTGTTCAAAACGCACCGACTGAAGATGACCATAGGCATCCTCCATCGCTTCAAGCGGGTTCATCCCGGGGGCCAGTCGAATACCTTCATCAAGGGCTTCGGTGATTTCCTCAGCATTTTGTCGGTAAGCAGGTGAGTCCTCAATCCCTTTCCGGTAAAAGAGCGTCACCCCACCCCAGCTGTCAAGAAGGGGCAAGAAGTTAGGCACTTCGCCCGCCTTTTCTGCCCGCTGTCGTTCAGCCTGGATAGAACGCCCGTGGCCTAAGAATTCATCCAGAATCAGAATTTCTTCTGGGTCATAGAGCGATCTGACATGGGTCTCACCCTTGAGCGCACAAAGCTTCTCATACCGGTGTAGGACCTTTTCAACCTGAACTGGATAGTAAGCCAGAGCCTCTGTACAGGTATCAATCGCCGTCAGCCCGCCCCCAATGACCCCTGCAGGGAGTCGAACTTGCATATTGGCAAGAGATGATTCTTTGGCAGCCCCGGTCAATTGAAGACCCATGAGGAAATCAGAGGCCTTCCTAATACCTCGGATCAAATTGTTCTTAAGATCAATCAGCGTCGGTTTGCCAGCGCCTGATGCGATAGCGATATGATCAAAGCCGAGATCCCAGGCCTCATTGATGGTGAGGGTTCCGCCAAAACGGACACCACCATAAATGCTAAAGGTATTTCTCCTCAGAAGATTAAGATAAATGACCTTGAGGAAGTTTTTGTCCCAGCGGACGGTAATGCCGTATTCTGCGACGCCACCAAAACCCAGCATGATGCGCTGATCAAGCGCTTCATAGAGGGTCCTGAAATCCCGGATAGGGGCCGGGGGTCTGTGGTCATCGCCCACGAGCTCTGGGGGTAAGGGTTCGATTTTAAGACCATCGATACCCGCCACCCCAAAACCTTCATTGATAAGATAATGGGACAAGGTGTAGCCCGCAGGCCCCATCCCGGCGACTAGAACGTTGCGGCCGTTATAAGGGAGAGCGTAGGGCCGCTTCACGTTGAGCGGATTCCAGCGGGTCAGAAGGCTGTAGATTTCAAAACCCCAGGGCATGAAGAGGACATCCGTCAGGACATTCGTCTCAATCTGAGGGATATTGACAGGTTCGGTTTTCTGATAAATACAACCCTTCATGCAGTCATTACAGATCCTATGACCCGTCCCAGGGCACAAGGGGTTATCTATCGTGATGAGGGCCAGCGCACCCAGGTTGTCTCCTTGGCGCTTGAGCAAATGCATTTCAGAGATCTTTTCTTCGAGTGGGCAGCCCGTTATGGTGACGCCTAAAGGATTGATCTTATAAGTGCCATCCTTTTTGTTCCGCATCCCTTTGGAGCAGGAATCGGTATCACGGTCATGGCAGTAAATGCAGTGATCGACTTCATAAAGGACCCGGCGCTGGGGAAATCTTGGATCGGTCAACGTGAAGCCATCACGGCGGCGATGCTCTGATTCCTGGACGCTCCAGACGCCATAACCATCAAGTTCGCGGTGGCTGTGATGAACCAGATGAGAGAAATCCGTCTTGGCGGGTGTCTTGAAACTCAGCCATAAAGACACCTTAGCTTTTAATGACGCGACTTTTAAAGAGGCAAAAGCCCAACGCCCAATAAGTTCGTGAAGAAAAAGCGACAAGGTGAGGTCATCACCTTGAAGGTGAGACTCAAACGCCTTCGCTGCGGAAAGATCTGCCATCAATCGGCCACGAAGGGGGGGTATCAAGCTCCCATCGCCGCCATCAACCGCATGCTTCAGGGTGAGCGCAAGGCCTGCAATGGCCATTTCCCGATCCTTCTTGAGGCGTTCTTCATCAATGACCGCGGTCACTAACGTCTCGAAATCGCGCTCTAAGGCATCAAGATCAAATGCCTCAGGATCCACCCCCTTATAGCGGCTGACGGTTTTTTGAACGATTTCATTCTTAAAAGCGAAGACGGTACGAAAGTCTTCTTGAATGGACGCCACTTGCGCTTCTCTTGCCGCTTCAACGCCAAATAGTTTAGCCAGAAAGTGACTGAGTTCGGGTGCTAGCCTGACCAGAAGGTCCGAGATTGCCTCAGGCTTCATCCCTTCACCGAGTTTATCGCGATACGCTTCAAACTCTCGATAGAGATCGGGGGAACGGGCCTTTAAGGCCTCGTCAAAATGATTCGAGAGGTCCTTGAGTCGATCTGGACGATAAAGGTCACCATAGGAAAAGCCTATGAGTCCGAGTGTCAGGGAAACGTCATCTGTCATGAAGGTGATTATCAACTGCTGGGGTGACAAGGGGCTGCGACCATAGCATGGCCCCCATGAAAAAGTTAAAAAGTGGTTAATTTTAGTGGATTAGGCCCTTTAAGTCGATCGTCAGACACTTCATGCCGCGCCCACGTCGGAAGTTGGTAGCCCTTGAACGGTGAAGTAAAAGGTTTTTCCTCTTCAAAGACCTAAGAAACATCCTCTCCGCATGAGGACACACTTCAACGGGAGATTGGTATCCTTATGGTTTATGCCGCCGCCTCTAGAGAGAGGTCTTCTCCTGGCGGTCCATCACGACCCCTCATTGAAAAAAATGCCATGTCGACACTTCGTCAAACCCCAAGAGTCATTTATCGGAAGGACTATACCCCGCCGCCCTTTCTGGTTGAATCCGTTGATCTCCTCTTCAATCTAGACGATGAAGCAACCGTGGTCACCTCGACGCTCAGGATTTCTAAGAATCCAGCCTATAAAGGCCGCGAAGAGGGACTGAAACTCGATGGTGAACAGCTAAAGCTGCGTTCAATCAAGATCAATGGGATTCCATTGATGCCAGAACAATTCACCCTGAACCTTGATCATTTAATGATTTTGAACGCACCGAATGTCGCCTTCGATGTGGAGGTGGTGACCGAGGTGAACCCCTTGGCCAACACCGCACTTGAGGGTTTATATCTCGCGAGCGATCTTTTTTGTACACAATGCGAAGCCCAAGGCTTTAGAAAAATCACCTACTACCCTGACCGCCCAGATGTCATGGCTGTCTTCACCACGACCTTGATGGCAGATAAGAGTCGTTATCCGGTTCTCCTTTCAAATGGCAACCTTGAAGCATCTGGGGATCTCCTCGATGGCCGTCATTTCGCGCGATGGGTTGACCCTTTCCGAAAACCCTCTTATCTGTTTGCCTTGGTCGCCGGAAAACTCACGTGCCTTCAGGATGACTACACCACCGCCTCGGGGCGGCATGTCACCTTGCAAGTGTTTGCTGAAGCAACGGATATCGATAAGTGTCACCACGCCATGGCTTCTTTGATCAACGCCATCCGCTGGGATGAAAGCCGCTTTGGCCGTGAGTATGATCTTGATCTTTACATGATCGTCGCTGTCAGTCATTTCAACATGGGCGCGATGGAGAATAAGGGCCTTAATATTTTTAATACAAAATATGTACTTGCCCGCCCGGAAACCGCTACAGACTCTGATTATGAGTACATCGAAGGCGTCATTGGCCATGAATATTTCCATAATTGGACAGGTAATCGCATCACCTGTAGAGACTGGTTCCAGCTCAGTCTTAAAGAAGGTCTGACGGTTTATCGGGACCAGGAGTTCTCTAAAGACCGCCATTCACGCCCGGTCAAAAGGATCGACGAAGTGAACATGTTACGGACCCGGCAGTTTCAAGAAGATGCAGGGCCTCTGGCGCACCCGGTGCGCCCTGAATCCTTCATCGAGATCAATAACTTTTACACCTTGACGGTGTATGAGAAGGGCGCTGAAGTCGTTCGGATGCTGGCGACCCTTCTTGGAACCGAGGGGTTCAGAAAGGGAACCGATCTTTTCTTTGATCGCCATGATGGAGAGGCGGTGACGTGTGAAGATTTCGTGGTCGCCATGGAAGAGGCCAATCAGCGCGATCTCCAGCAATTTAGGCGCTGGTATGAACAGGCAGGGACCCCTGAGGTAACGCTTGAAGAAACGTTTGATGACGTTTTAGGTGAACTCAAGCTCACGTTTACACAGTCATCACCCGACACCCCAGGGCAGTCTCACAAGCCGCCTCTTGAGATTCCTATGGCCTTGGGACTGATTGGAAAAAAGGGTGACCCACTCCCCCTCCAGCTTCAAGGTGAAGTCGAACCCAACCTACAAAAAACGCGCGTTTTCTCACTGAAGGACTCTGTCACGACCTTGGTGTTTAGTGGATTGGCAGAAGCGCCCGTTGTTTCAGCGCTCAGAAATTTCTCAGCACCTATTAAGTTGTTTCAATCTCGAACCCCAGAAACGCTTGGGTTTTTGTTGGCTTATGATGAGGATCTCTTTAATCGCTGGGATGCCGCACAGCAGCTGGCAACAAAAGCCATATTGAATGCCATCACCAAAGAGGGGGACGCTAAGGTCTTAACGATCCTGATTGAAGCCTTCAGGGAGGTCACTCAAAAAGATTGGGAGGATCTTGCCTATGAAGCCCTGTTGCTGACCCTACCCAGCACTGACTACATCGGCAGCTTCCTGAGGGTGATGGATCCAGTCGCCATACACCACGGCCGAGAAACCGTGAGAAATGCCATATCCATTGCCCTTCACGACGACTGGCGGCATCTTTACGCACGCTATCATGAGGATGCCTTCTATCAGTTTGACGCTCAGACCACCGGTCGCCGAAGACTCAAAAATGTTTGCCTCGATTATCTTCAAGCAAAAGATGACGACCTTGCCCATGATCTAGCACTGCAGCAATTCAAAAACACCCGCACGATGACCGACCGTATGGCAGCGCTTTCCGCCATCGTCAACAGCCATCATCCTGAAAAATCCGCCTGTCTTGAGGCCTTTTATCAAGAATGGCAGGGAGATGATCTGGTCATTGGCAAATGGTTTACCGTTCAAGCCACATGTAAACTTCAAGGCACCCTCGATGACGTCATCAGACTCACCCACCATCAGGCCTTCGATATCAACATGCCCAATCATGTGAGAAGCCTTATTGGTGGATTCAGCCAATCGAATCCAGTTAATTTTCATGCAATAGATGGCGGTGGATATGCGTTTTTGGAGAAAAAAGTCCTGGCTCTCAATGCCATCAATCCCCAAATCGCCGCACGCATGCTGGCGGCCATGACCGGATGGCGACGCTATGACCCGATCCGTGGGGGTTTTATGAGAGCGGCATTAGAACGCATCGTCACGGTGGGTGATCTATCCAGCGATGTCTATGAAGTCGCCAGCAAAGCCCTTGTTGCTGAGACCTGAGGCATGATGGGCGCACCATCTCGTTGGTATCCCCTTGGTTTTCTTATGCTCTTCATCCTCATAGCGTGTCCGCAAGCGCCCGTCGATCCCCATTCAATGAAGGCCACTCTCCGTGCCAGTGACGTGGTCCATCTCGGGGATATAGTGGCCGTGGACTACGATCTTCCTGAAGCACTGGGTCGTCAGCTTGATCTTTCCTCGCTCCCAGGGATCGGCATGCTGGATGAGGCGTTATCGATCCGAGAGATCAAGGCTGAAGACCTTCTTGATGAAGGAACGACTCCACGACAACTTCACGTGGTGTACCAAGTGTTCAAAAGCGTCAAGACACCTGAAGCACTGATCATTCCGTCCCTCCATGTCCGCTTTAAAGGGGACCCACCTCAGGAATTCGACACAACGACCAGGACCCTCACGATCGAACCACTGATCCCAGCCGAGACCCTCTTAGAGCAACTTGACATCAGGGCGCCTCATCCTCCGCACCCCATCGACACCCAAACGGCGCAGGATCGTCTCATCCAATGGTTAGGCGCTTTTGGCGCCGCTCTCCTGCTTCTCCTCCTAAGGCACTGGCGTCATCTTAAAAGGTCCCGACCCTTTGCAGCCATTCGACGCCGATGTGCTAAAGCCCTAACGCTTCGCCACCAACGACAAGGACTCGAAACAGCCGTCCGCCTCATCCATAGAGCACTTAATCAAACCTATGGTCATACCCTTTTTGAGAAGGATCTGCCTCGTTTTTTGGAGGATCAATCGAGGTTTTCGAGCGAGAAGGCTTCCCTTCGAGATTTTTTCATTCTCTCTGATGCTGTTTTTTTTGATCCCTCATTCGATGAGCACCATCACCCTGAAGCAAGTCACCTATTGAAAAGGCTACTAGAAGGGCTCATCAAGGCGGAACGAGGCCAGAAAGGATGATCGGTTTTTTGTCACCGCTGATCCTTCCTTTAACACTCCTCAGTCTCCTCCCCTGGATACGCCGCGGAGAAGCGACCGTGACCTATTCTTCCCTGGAGTTGATTCCCACTGATGCCTTATCAACGTGGCTAGATCGCTTCATTCGGCTGGCAGGGTCTTTGGCCATTTTTTCGATCGTCGTGGGTATGGCTGGCCCCTATCAGCGAGAGAAAACGATAGAGCGCATGGGAACCGGCGCACATATCGTTCTCCTTTTGGATCGGAGCAGCAGCATGAACGAGAATTTCACGGGTCGCTATCTTGGCTCCAAAGCACAAGAATCGAAGAGCGCTATGGCCAGAAAGCTGCTCTCTGAATTCGTCAACAGAAGAGCCCACGACCTCTTTGCCCTGGTCGCTTTTGCAGCGGCTCCCATCTATGTCCTGCCACTGACTTCAGATAAAGAGGCCATCCAAGCGGCCATCGCGGCAGCGGGAGGTCGAGGACATGGCGTGACTCATATCGCTTCAGGCCTTGCGATGTCGCTCGATTTCTTTCGAGGGAAGCCACAGCGGGGATCAAGAATTATTCTCCTGGTATCTGATGGTGCAGCACGCATTGATGAAGAAACCCAGGATCGCTTAAAGCAGACCTTTGAGGAAACAGGGACTACCCTCTACTGGATTTATCTTAGAAATCAGACCAGTGCCCCCCTCACAGAAAAGCCTCAAAACCCAAATGAATCGACGACGCCTGAATATTTCCTTCATCAGTACTTTGAGTCTCTGGGAGTAACCTATAGAGCGTTTGAAGCAGAAAACCCCAATACCATGGAAAAAGCCATCGAGGAAGTCGAGCGCCTTGAACAGCGGCCTCTGGCTTACGAAGAGAAGTTGCCTCGGAAAGATCTTAGTCCTTGGTTCTTTGGATGGGCGCTGATCATGATGTTGATACTGATCATCTCAAAACGCCTCGAGATCACCGCATGGAACGCCTAATCAATGTCGTGCTAGCAAAAGGGGTTGTGGTCACCTTGGTCTTCGCGTCACTCCTGGGTTTGTCGAGCGCTCTATGGGACCTAGGCCGCCTCTTAGCCATCAATCACTGGATGGAGACACCTGCCAACCTTAGGGAAGAAGAATTAGCTGATCTACATCCCCTTTTAGGATTTGCCAAAGCCTTTGATTTTCATGTGCATCACCAACCCCTCGATGCGATTAGGGTTTATGGATTGGCCCTCCAACGACCAGAGACCGACCCATTGGAGGACATTCGCTATAACCTAGGGACGCTTTATCTTGAAGATGCCTTCACGTTGTGGAAAACCCATGGCCTCAATGAATATATTCGCATCAATACCTTACTGGCTGCCTCGAAGGATCATCTTAAGGAAGCCTTGAGACGTCATCCTCAGGATTCAGATGCGAGGTTTAATCTCGAATTGGCCTATCGCATCACGCCACCGCCAAAAGAACGCCCCAAAAATGATTTTCAAGGCAACAAAGGGAGTGTCTTTGCAACAATCCCAGCCATCCCTGGAGGGGGCCCATGAGAAAAGGTCTTTATTTATTTCATAGCCAAGGCCCCTGGATCCATGGCCTCATCGCCATGTTCCTCATCGCAGCGTGCCTTTTACTGCCTGAATGGCGGCTTCCATCCAAAATCTATCGCACGATGGTGGTTCTCGATATCACCCAAAGCATGAACACCAAGGATTACCACGAGATTGGATTTCCCGAAGACCGTCTCAGCTATGCCAAAAAGGCATTACGTGAGTGGCTCCACGCCCTCCCCTGCGGCTCTGAAGTAGGCCTTGGGGTGTTTACAACCCAGACGGTTCACTTTCTCTTCGAACCGATTGAAATCTGTCACCATTTCACCGTCATTGATGATTCACTGGAACATATTGACTGGCGGATGGCTTGGTCTGCGGATAGCCATGTCGAGATGGGCCTCTATCATGCGATTCGGGAACTTCAGAAAATGGCCCCGGGCGTCGGTCTAGCATTTCTTACTGATGGCCAGGAAACCCCTCCCCAAACGACGATTCCCCAACCGGATTTTGGGGGGCAACGATTCAAGGGGGTCATTTTAGGTTTTGGTGGCCTGAGCCCCGTGACCGTGCCGCGCTATGATCGGGAGAACCGCCTGATCGGCATTTGGGAGAATGCCGATATCGAAAAACCCCCCCTTTCAACCACGGTCTACTCAGAAAAAGTCGAAATCAGAATTTTACCGACCGAAGGCCCTTATCTTTCCTGGCTGGATGAATCCCACTTAAAGGCACTCTCAGCAACTACAGGACTTCTATATCATCGAATCGATCGGCCCTCTGATGTCATGAATAGCCTGATGGCCGAAGATCAAGCAGAATGGCGAACGGCCGAGAAAGACTTAAGGCCATACCTTGGTGGAATCGCCTTAGTGGAATTATTCGTTTTATTGGGTATCCCAGGCCTTAGAGATGGGATGTCGTGGATCAGAGGGCCTTTGAAAAAAGGTTCAAAGAAGGCGGTCAGCTGGTTTTTTTCCTGAGATATTGAAACTCCCTGTGATTTAGACTATCTAATCTTCGGGTGGTCTTTTTTCCTGCCGCAGTGAAGACTAACCGACAGACTTAGAAAACCTAACAGAGGGATTATTGAGCTTTGATGACTTTGACCAAGACTCACAGATCCCCAAACAAGAACTAAAGAGGAGATAAATTATGGCCATGTTTCTGTCCATTTTGCTGACGATGGGTTTTGCCTTCTGGTTTTATAAAACCGCACAACGCCTGCATGCCAACAGCGTGCAGTGGTCCATCGTTGGGGCTTTCGCTTACCAGCTTCCAGCCTGGGCTTGGATGCTCATGGTGTCAAAGCCTTATCTTTCCTCTCTTCAGGGTACCGCCAACAAGTCGTCGATGAGCGCTGGCCTTATCGGCCACACCTGGTTGCTGGTCGGCATCACAGTCGCTCTTTTGGTTTACCGATTTGCTCTTTTAAAAACAACGGTCCGGGACGAAGGCTAACCGCCGTTGAGCGTTTAACCCCGTTCTCTATGGACGGGGTTCGATTCCCCAAACTGACTCTGCATAAGTCTTAATTGCTCTGTCACTTGAAAAATGACCGGAACGGGCGACATTCAGGATAGCCCGTCGGCTCCACTCCTCTTGATCGTCCCACAGGGCGTCAACCGCATCCTGAGCGCGAACGTAGTCAGCAAAATCCTTTACCAGTGCGTAGGGATCCCCGTATTCGAGAAGCCCATCGACTAAAGGCTTGAAACGGTGGCGATCATCTGGTGAAAAGTGTCCATCGCTCACCAAAGATAAGACCTTCTGAAGTTCGGGGGATTCATGCCAGATATCCCGGGGATGGTACCCCTGTTGACGAACGTCCTTAAGTTCCTTCGCGGTAGCCCCAAACAGGAAAAATTGGTCATGGCCAACCTGATCACGGATCTCAATGTTGGCGCCATCAAGTGTTCCAATCGTCAGCGCACCATTCATCGCCATTTTCATGTTGCTCGTACCAGAGGCCTCAGTCCCTGCCGTTGAAATCTGCTCTGATAGATCAGTCGCCGGTATCAGCATCATGGCCTTCGTGACGTCATAATCTTCGAGAAAGTAAAGGCGAAGCTGTTGCGCGACCTGAGGATCCTGACGAACTGTTGTTGCGACGTCATGAATCAGTTTGATGATTAATTTTGCACGTTGGTAGGCTGGAGCGGCTTTCCCGCCGATAATGATGGTTCTTGCGACTTGATGCCCACCCTTACCTTCCCGAATCCTTTGATAGCGGCAGATCACATGAAGCACATTCAGCAATTGTCGTTTATATTCATGAATGCGCTTGATTTGAACATCGAAAAGACTCTGTGAATCAAAAGATGGGGGGGTCGCTGAATCAACTGATCCTATCCAGGCCAACTTGGCCTGGTGCTTCACCTGTCTGAATTGAGCGCGGAACTCAGCATCCTCAGCGAAAGGTTCAAGATCTAAAAGCCGATCAAGATCCTTAATCCAAGCACTCCCAATCGCCTCACAGAGGAGATTTGAAAGTCCCTTATTAGCGACGTGGATCCAACGACGAGGGGTTACGCCATTGGTAATGTTAATAAAACGATCAGGATAGAGCGCTGCAAAATCTTTGAAGATGGTCGCCTGCATCAGGTCGGAATGAAGTTTTGCGACACCATTGACCTTATGACTTCCAACGATAGCAAGATGCGACATTCTGATCTGCTGGCCATGATCTTCATCAATCAAGGACATCCGTCGAATCAGATCCATGTCCCCAGGCCTTGCTTCACTGATCTCTAATAAAAACCGGCGATTGATTTCGAAGATGATGGCGAGGTGGCGAGGCAGTAGCCTTCCAAAAAGGCTCACAGGCCAGGTTTCCAAGGCCTCCGGCATCAAGGTATGGTTGGTGTAACTGAAGCAAAGACGCGTCATATCCCAAGCGGTTGACCAGCTAAGGGCATGTTCATCCATCAAAAGTCGCATCATTTCAGGGATGGCAATGGCAGGATGCGTATCATTGAGCTGAATGGCCACTTCGTTCGGGAGATTCTCGAGCTGGCCGTGATCCTTCAAGAAATGGGCAATGATGTCCTGAAGACTCGCCGAGACAAAAAAATACTCCTGCTTCAACCTCAGTTCACGACCCATATGAGTGGTGTCATCCGGATAGAGAACCTTTGAAATGTTCTCTGACATGGTTTTTTGTTCGACTGCCCGAATGTAGTTACCCTCATTGAAATAGCGAAGATCAAATTCATCGGTCGAGGTGGCTGACCACAGCCTCAAATTATTGACCGTCCGTCCACCGTAACCTGGAATGGGTGTGTCATAGGCCATGGCCATGACGTCTTGGGTATTAATCCACTCATAAGAAGGCCCCAGTTGGTCCCGTTCGTGAGGCTGGACAGAACCTCCAAAACGAATCCGATACAGCACATCCGTTCTCGGAAACTCCCAAGGGTTACCGAAGGCAAGCCAGTTATCTGGGTGTTCGATCTGCCATCCAGCCTCAATTTTCTGCCTAAATAAACCGTATTCATAGCGAATGCCGTAACCAAATCCAGGCATGTCAAGGCTCGCGAGGGAATCAAGAAAACAGGCAGCGAGTCGGCCAAGGCCGCCATTTCCAAGACCCGCCTCCGCCTCATATTCAGCAATGACCTCCATGGAAAGCCCGACATTTTCAAGTGCAGTCTTAAATTCGTGAGAGGCTTCAAGGTTGGCTATTGCGTTACTCAAGGTCCTCCCCATGAGGAATTCCATTGAAAGGTAATAAACCCGCTTCGCATCATTGAGGTAGTAGCTCCTCATCGATTCAAGCCATTGCGCCGTCAACATGTCCCGAACGACATAGGCCAAAGCATGAAACCAGTCACGCTTTGAGGTTTCTAAGGGATCCTTCCCCTGAATAAAGATCAGATGATGAATGAGCGATTGCTCAATCGCCTGAATGTTTTTTTCGCCTGCTGAAGCAGTGTAGTCAGAAGTCTTATTCATGATGATGATGCAGAATTTTCGTGGAAACTGTCAGTCGTTGAATATTCATAATCTATCGATCAGGACCGTCATAGCCCAGTATCGACCCACTTTTCCAACGCTGATGGCCGCAAAACTAAAAAACAAAGGCAGTCTCAGCCAACCAGCTACGTAGCAAAGCCCATCACCTATGATGGGGAGCCAGGAAAAAAGAAGCGCTACAGGGCCAAAACGGCGAACCCATCGAACGGCATGTGGATGCTGGTCTAGAACGGCGCTATTGAGAGGAAACCTTCTAGCCGTCCACGACCCTAATTGCCACGTGGTTAGTGCGCCTAAGGTGTTACCGACACTAGCCATCATAATCAGCTGCCATGTGGGATGAGCGGCCGTCCGAACCAAATAGGCCAAGACAAGCTCTGACCCGCCGGGGGCGATAGTCGATGAGATGAATGCACTGAGGAATAATCCCCATAGGCTGTTCTCATGAGTCCAATGATTGAGCCATTCCATGGGTGTTTTGGCCTTAGGAGAAGATGTATGTCGATTGACACAATGTATCATTCAAAATAACATATCTTCATGACGGCAACGTAGCTCAGTTGGTTAGAGCACCGCATTCATAATGCGGGTGTCGCAGGTTCAAGTCCCGCCGTTGCTACCATATAAAACATAGACTTAGGCCCTTCGGGGCCTTTTTCGTTTTTATTCCTGCCACCTATTTGCCACTTTGGTGGCAGCCGAGCTATATTCCCAAGGGATTGAACATCTCCCGACGAGGGACTAGACATCAGCGGCTTCAGTCTAAAACGCCTCCTCAACCACACGACTTCAGACGTCACCCAAGGCTACGTGATTCTGAATATGGAGCGGCTGAGGGGCCTCATGGAGCGGATTTCGGCTTTTATTGCGACACAAAAAGCCGACTCCGAAACCCGCTAGTTTTTCGTGCAAGTAGCTGGACCTGTTCCGGATGAATTGACCATATATCCATTTATCAGCATAGACAGGGCTGACTTCACTGTCCCCTTAAAAACTGTTTGTGGCTTGTTGAAAGTAAGGCTGGAACCGGTAGTGGCTCCGATAAAGGTGCAGCTAACTTTAGCTTGAGTGCATGTATAGAGCGCGACTTTGACCAAATCGTTTTGATCTGGCGTCAGTAAAAGCTTCTTCCCCGCCAATGACCACGCTCCATGTGTAGGAAACGGAATCGCCGGATTATTGCTTAAGGTCGTACCATCCGGATTTAGCGTAAGGCTAAATGTTTCGCTGACTTTGCTTCTCTGAGGCGTTCCCCCAACCACTTTCGCCACCATATTCAACCGCTCGACACAAGAATAGGTCCCTGCCGGTTCAGCACTCGCAAAGAGCGGAAGGATAAGAATTGCGATAAAGAAAACGTACTTCATTTGTATTTCTCTGTATGCGGGTTGATATGGATGACCATCATCATCAGCTAATCGATATTCTGGGCGGTCAGAAACATGGATTTTGATAGCGCTGCAAAGAACTCCTGATAAGGTTCAGGGTCGGTAACAGGGGTTATGTTGTACTGGGCATTAGCCCTTACAATCATCTGCTTTTCTCCACGTGGGCTTACCGTGACTGACATCTTCAGCATGTACCCTGATAGCTTGGTGGCGCTCACAACACCGACCGCAAGATCCGCCTTGTCGATCACGAACTCTAGATCCTGAAGTGTAGCGATCACGGATCGCATGGTCTTCTCCTTGTCCGCCGTATCGAACGCCTTGGTCTGGATGCTTCTAAGCTTTAGTTGGCTCTGGTCACTATCCAGAAGACGTTGGCTGGTCGTTTGGCAACCGGTGAAGATCAGCGATGCTGCGATGGCCATAAAAATTGCATTTTTCATCATGATCCTCAGATGTGATTTGCTTCAAGGAAGACCGATTTGGAAAGCTTGGAAAAGAACTCCTGATAAACCTCGGGCTCGATGATCGCCTCAGCTGTAGTAACTTGTCCTTGGGTATTGAAGACAATTCGCTGAAACGTTACACGCACGCTCATCTCCTTGCCGTTAGGAAGAAGCTTAGTTACTACCGATGCTCGCATTTTCTGTTCTTTGTCGTAAGCAACAGGGCGCCGCGTCAAAAGGGTCGCAAAAACCGCCAAAGTTACGTTTCCTGCGTCAGTAGCATCGCGCATTTTCGATGCAACCAGCACACCGAGCGGTGCATTGGCCTCTTCAAGGGTGAAGCCCATATCCTGAAGTAGAGCCGTTGAAACGTTCAGAATTTTTGATTCATCGGTAGTGGCAAAACGACGTGTCTGCATCTGTCGGTTCTGCATGCTCTCTGGCTTGAGCATGAGGGCTTCCTTTGGAATTTTGGGGGCACAGCCAGTAAGCATCAGGAGAAATGCCACAAGCAGGGTCGTCAGGATCTTCATTGCTCAGAAACTCGTCTGGTGATAGGAAAAGTCCCTAACCTTATGGCTCTCGTCGAATTTGACAGCAATAGTTAGAGTTCGCTGATTTGTCGATTGAGACCCCGAGTTAGCACTGGCTCCCAAAATAAGGATTGTTCCAAAGGCGCTGCTATTGGAATAGGAGACATCTGTTGCAATCTTGTCGTAGACCCAGACTTCGCGGTGCTGGTCATCGGTGCTGACAATATTGGGGGACCCCAGCGCGGTAATGACGTCAGCAGAGCTCATTCCGTTGTGGATGGATCGCTGGACAGTGCCCGCAGACAGCCTATCGGCAGGCCCGGAATTTGGGCCTTGCACTTGTTGCTGATGCCAACCGGCTGAACAACCGATAAGCAGTGTGAAACTTAGAAACGCAGGTATTCTTCTTATGTTGCTCATGACCCCCCCCTGAGCTCGGTTCGTTATAGGATGCCTGCGAAACAGGGTGCAGACTACGTAAGTAATTCATACTACGAGCATTGCTGGACTTAAACATCATCAGTATTTATAGTGGTCCCCGGATTCAAGACAGTGGTTTAAGCTGCACGCTGTCACAAGGGAAGAGCAATGAGCGAAGCAAAGACGCGGAAGTTTCACAGCCCGGAGTTCAAGGCTAAAGTTGGTCTGGAAGCCGTTCGCGGGGTGAAGACGATCAACGAGATCGGGCAGGAATACGGGGTTCATCCGGTCCAGGTTGGGCAGTGGAAGAAGGCGATTCAGGAGCAAGCTAGCACGCTGTTTGAAGGCAAGCGCGGTCCCACGCCGGTAGCGGCGCATCGCGAGCCAGACCGGCTGTACAGCGAGATCGGAAAACTGAAGATGGAACTCGACTGGCTCAAAAAAAAGTCCGGGATCAGCCTGCCGTGATCCGGCAAGGGTGGATTGCCAAAGGCGGTGCGGTAGCTGTAGTTCGGCAATGCGTTCTGTCCGGGGTGTCGCGTGCGACGGTCTATGCGCAGCAAAAGCCCCGCGTTGTCGATGAAAGCGACCTGCTGCTGTGCCGCCTGATCGACGAGGAGTTCACCCGGCATCCGTTCTACGGCAGTCGGAAAATGGTGGTGTTTCTTAAGGTGGCGGGATATCCGGTCAACCGCAAACGGGTACAACGCCTGATGCGGCAGATCGGGCTAGCGGCGATTGCGCCGGGCCCCAACACCAGTCGCCCGCATCCCGAGCACAAGATCTATCCCTACCTGCTGCGCGGCGTACCGGTGGTTCGGCCGAATCAAGTTTGGAGTACCGACATCACGTATCTCCGGCTGCCACGCGGCTTCGCCTATCTGGTGGCGATTATCGACTGGTACTCGCGCCGGGTGCTGAGCTGGCGGATCAGCAACAGCATGGAAGCGGTGTTTTGCGTCGATTGCCTGGAGGATGCCCTTCGTCATCACGGCACACCGGAAATCTTCAACAGCGACCAGGGTTCGCAGTTCACCAGCACCGCCTTCACCGAGGTGCTGAAACGAGAAGGCGTGGTGATCAGCATGGATGGCCGGGGTCGGGCCTTCGACAACATCTTCGTCGAGCGACTCTGGCGCAGCGTGAAGCACGAGGACGTGTATCTGAAGGGCTATGCCACGATGGGCGAATTGATGGTCGGCCTGACGGAATACTTCGTCTTCTATAACGGTGAGCGTCCTCACCAATCCTTGGCGAACAGCACGCCCGATGCCGTGTATCGAAGCGCGGTCGGGGGCGGTGCGATGATCCTCGATAAATTCGGCGGCGCGGTGGAGGGCACCCCTGTTCCGCTAGGCTCCTCAGGGGATTCCTCCACCGCAGAAGCAACAGCAACAACCAGATCAAAAGCAAAACCGGGGCAGCGCCGTTCCGCTGCGAGTGAAGTCGAATGTGCGGCTTAAACTGACTGCATTACTGTCTTGACTCAGGGGTCCACTATA
>Ga0114962_10000258_pt1 | contig 45827 bp, 48 predicted proteins | sample C_130820_MF_Meta_FD_87017 | JGI IMG/M metagenome (GOLD analysis project Ga0114962, IMG submission 87017) | Freshwater microbial communities from Lake Croche, Canada to study carbon cycling - C_130820_MF_MetaG | ecosystem: Environmental > Aquatic > Freshwater > Lake | place: Lake Croche, Canada...
CACCCCCTTCGTAACGAACAGGGGTGCCGGTGCCGCGGATGTTGCCGACCGTCTCGGCTCGGCGAGTAGGCCGTGCGATATCCTCGAAGGGCTGGATAACATTGCCCGTATCGGCCGGCACAATGTTGGTCGCCATGACGCGCTCCGATGTCTCATTGCGCTCATTGGGGCGGATCTCGATACTGGATTTGCCATAGTCGGCCATCTCATTGCCGACGGCCTTCGTGTAATAGGTCTGCATATCGGCGTTACGGAACCCGGCGCCGCCATACTGTTGCGCCATGGGGGTTCGGTACGATCCCGTCACATAGGACTCCCCGAAGTCCTGCGAGGCACCGGCGGGCGTATAGGCCACGGAGGTCTCGGGGCGGCTCGTGAACGGCAAGACCTGCACGGGGCGCGTGGACTCCTTGATGAGTTCTCCGTTCGTGACGAAGAAGCGCTCGCCGGTCTCGTCAATATAGAAGCGATCCGGCTTGTACTTGCGCACCTCACCCGGATCATTCGCATTTGTGGCTACAAAGTGACTTCCGGGTACAATGGGCGTCTTGAAGGTCTGCTTGGGATTCGTGGCCACACGGAGCTGGTCGGTGTCCTTGGGGCGCATGATCTCGTTAATCTCCAGCTGCTGGAAGCCGCCCTCGCCGAGCAGACCGAACTTCTCGCCTAATCCAGCGCCGACGTGAATCTGCTCGAAGGGCTTCTCGCCGTTCCTCGCAATGGGATCCTGAATGCGGCTCTGGAAGAAGTCCGTATTGTCCTCCATGCCATAGGGATTGCCATACGGCGCCCTATTCGTCTCAAACATGTTCTCGACTTCGCGCTTCTTGATCTGCGTGGAGCCAGCGCCACTGTACATGTCGAGAGTGGCCTGGTTCTGGCTCGCAATCGTGTTCTGCTTCATGCGGCCGCCAAAGAAGGGCTGCATGTTGTTGTGTTTGTAGTCCTGAGAGGAGATGCGCTGCCCGGACAGGGGGCTCACAACATAGTCCCCGTCCATGTAGACGGGGCTCTCTTCCACACCGTCGTTGCGAAACTCCACTTGAGGCTGATTGTTCTCGGAGGCCACGGGAGTTGGATAGAACTGACCGGATAGGCCTGGGGCAAGCGGGGGCTTGTTTGTGGCGTAGCCGAGGGCTGTTCCGTAGGGGCCAGGATTGGGCTCAGACGGATAGGTTTGGCCGTTGGGGGTTTGGTACATCATATCGAGTTCGGCACCGAACCCGATGGCGGAGGCACCCTTGGGAGTCTGGGTGAGGGCTTGATTGTCGGGGCCGCGCTGGGCGGGATAGAATCCTTCGCGAACTTTCTGCTGCTGCAAGCCACCCCCCGTCACATCTTCAGGAGCGGAGGGCTTAGCGCCCTTCTTGCCTAAAAAGCGGCTTACGAGGAAGCCGGCGCTCAATAGGCCACCGAGTACTGCGACCTCCATCTCTATCGTGGTTCCGCAAAATATATAACCAAATGAACATGTTGAATGTTCATTTGGGTTTGAGAATACAATGCACGAGCGATGGCCAGCTTTGCTGGCCATCCATCATTTTATTTTCAAAGCTGGACGAGGAGTCCAGCTTTAGTGCATAGTCCCACACCTCTTCCCCCGATGCGTGTTATAGACCTCCTTGTCCAACGTTCTACTCGGAATGAAAAAGTCGAACGGGGTCTCGAAGTGTTCCTGGGGCTGATGGAACACCGTATCGAAGCGATTCCAGCCGGTCGCCCTCAGAGTGCACGGGGGATCTACTAAGCGAGCGAAGGTCAAGGGCACGACTTCATCGGGCGCATTGACCAGGGGCACCTGATTCATGCTGTTCGTATTCGGATTGTAGAGATCCTTGTCATCACGAATCTTGCTGCTGAAACGCCCGATGCCGCGCAGATCGGTCTCCACATCCGTGCGCCACTGGCCTTCTGGCCAACTCGCTCCGCTCATCTGAAGACGAACCGTGGCATTGGACGGAAAGGTTGTGGGGCAACGAGCTGCCGGGGCATTCAGAGCATAGCGGCCGGCATACGTGCTGATGCGGTTGTCGTCCACCTGGTGAAAGTCATCGTACTTGTTGCGTGTGGTCGACTGCTGTTTTGTAGGGCAGCTCATTCTCACCTACCAATACTGAATCTTTCTAAATTTCTAGCAAGTACACTAGCCGCATTCTCTTCAGGGACTGCAGGGAGCACTCGTGCGACCGGCCTTTGTGCAACCGGTAATCCCGCCATACCTGCCGTCAGTGCATTTACACTTGCATTATTTACAGGGTTATCCGCCAGATCTGAAAGCTCTTGCTGCAGAGTTGCGATTGCAGCAACAAATGCCAATTCACGTGCTTGTCGCTGCTTAGCAAGTTTTGCTGCATCGACAATTCCCCTTCTATATCCGTCCGCAAGTTTCTTCATACCACGAGCCAACTTTCTAATACGCAGTGTCTCCTGCACACGTTTGTAATTCGTCGCTTTTGCTGAAAGGGGAACGACGCGCCGGCTGCGCGTGCCGGCCAGTGTCATGGATACTTTCCGCGAGGCTTTCCGCGTTCTTCCCATCTCTACTATTCCCCTCAGTATTTTTCAGGATTCCTGCAGACTTCATTGCGAATCGGAGCGGGCGTCGGCATGCCCGGGTACGCCCACATCTGATAGGCCGGCAGATGCTGCGGCGCCGTGTCGATCTTCAGCGTGATCTTCGTATTATTACGCGTAATCTCCTTTGCATTCGGATCCGTCGGAGCCTGGTACTGGCGCCACGGGGCGAACGTGTTCGGAATATTGATTCCCTTTAAGTCCGATTCGAGATCCACGAGGTTCCCTTCGGCAACACTGACTTCGTTGCCGCCGATCAAGCCGAGCATATGCCTCTGAGGTTTAGGTGAAATGTACTCCGAAGCCAAATACGTATACTTCTGAGGATTCTCCTTATTCTCCCACGGATGCTTTTCTGTTGTAAACGCCTCTGCGATGCTGGCCATTCTTCCTAGTGTCTGGGTATAAAAATTTGATTTGTGGCGTCTGTGCAATGCACAGACAACAGACAACAGACATGGGCATCTATAACTCTAAATCGGTATCGGAGGAGATCATTGCGGGAATTGTGCCGCGTCGTTCCGATACGCCTCGAATCATCTCTCTCGATGGCAACATCGGAGTGGGCAAGACCACCCTTCTGAACGCCATACGTTTACGCTTTCCCGACGTCCTGATTGTTCCGGAACCCGTCGATACCTGGACGTCACTCAAAGAGGAGTCGGGGAAGAACTTGCTGGAACTGTTCTACGAAGATAAGAAGCGGTGGGCGTACACGTTTCAGAATGCGGCCATTCTGAGCCGCTTACGCCTGTTGCAAGAAGCCGTGGCATCTGCCAAGCCCGGGCAGATCATTCTTACCGAACGATCCGTTCTGACGGACAAGTTCGTCTTTGCGGAGATGTTGCGCCAATCAGGCGATATGAATGTGCTGGAAGGATCCTTGTACAATATGTGGTACAATGCCTTTGCGTCGAGTCTGCCGATGGCCGGGATCCTCTACGTAACGACGGGTGTTGGCGTGGCACAAGAACGAATTCAGAAGAGAGGGCGGCAGGGCGAAGCCTCCATCTCCGTGGACTATCTAGAGGCTCTTGATCGCCAGCATCGAGCCTGGATTGCAACAACTACACTCCCTGTTCTCAAGATCTCGACGGAAGAGTCAGTGCCGTTGGCAACCACTCTGGATTCGATTGAGGCCTTCTTTACGCGATTGGATTAAAGTTGTAGACTCGTTCCAATCCTAGATGAGATAAACCATGGATTCCAATTGCGATAGACGCAAGAAGAGCGAGTGCGACAAGAATAATACCATTCGTTTTTTTGATAAGTGCATAGTTCTTGAAGAACAGAACAGCGGCCACTAGAAGCAACAGGCCATTCCCAATATGCGCTAAAAACGAAGGCGTCATATCTAATTAAAATTTATATTAAGCGGTATAGTCAGAATCAGATGTCGTCCGTCCAGTCCGCCCTTGCCAAGCAGCCCGCGCGCCAGTTTACGACGGCCGCCCCATTCCAGAACGACATCTTTTCGTATTCCGTGTCTACCAATCCAACTACGCTCCAGACGACAGGTGTTCTTACGGCTCTCGCAAGTGCAACCGTGACCGCTTCGACCTGCCCGGCGGGTCGTATTCTGCGGGAAAGTGGTCTGAAGTTATATCCGGGTGTCAATGCAAATGTGACCACCTTCATGGTCGGTGTGGTGGATACGGTGACGCTGCTGGCGGGCTACATTGACCCCAACTCCCCCATCTATGCCGTCTATTCTACACAGCTCCCCTTTTCGCCGTCCTATGCAGCGTACCCCAATAACACTCTGAACGGCGTGGATCCGGGACCGGGCGGCCTCCCCGATGAGGGGCCTCCCGTCTACACGAACGGCAACATCATCTGCGTGTCGGGCAATATTCTGACGCAGACAGGGTCGATTACCTCTGCAACCTATATTCGGGCGACAACCGATATATCCGCTGGAAATGCTGTTCAGGCAGGGACATCTATTACATCCTTGTTGGGCAATATTACAGCATTATCCGGTGAAGTGATTGCAACCACTGGGTTAGGGTACAGCTATACGGTATATGGTGGAAATGTTACACAGGGTACTAACAAGTCGACGACCGTTATTCTGAATGCGCCTACAGGAACTATTACGATGAATGGTGCATTACTGAATGCACAGAATGGTGTAGTATTTACATTCACAAATAGTTTCATTGGAGGAAACGATATGCTTCTTTTAGCACATACATCTGTCGGAGCGATTGGAGGATATACTTTGAATGCTGTATGTTCAGCCGGCTCTGCAGCGATCACTGTAAGAAATGTTACGACAAGTAACTTGTCAGAAGCGATTGTAATTCAGTTTATGGTCTTTCGGGCTTAAATTTATACTAGGGTATACTATGTTTTAATACAATTCTATTAAAACATAGTAGACAATACTAATGCTATATGGATAGGGCGCTGCTAGGCACTTCGTGCCTAGCAGTTCACATCGCGCAAGTACGACCGAGTCGGGATCCCCCCATGGATCCACCCCGCCGCCGCCACCTCAGGCACCAAGTTGCTCGGCTTCTGCACGTTCTCCTTCAGAATCGGAATCAGGGGATCGTACTGCTGAGAGAAGAACTGCTCCGTGACCGTACCGCACTCCTTGCCCATGCGCACCTGTTCGGAGTGCTGGAGCAGCGTCTCGAGATCCTGGTTGCCACGCCCCCCCGCCATGTAGGGCACGGACAGGAAGGGGCGAGCCTGCGCCCTCGTCTGGCACCTATTCGTCTTAAAACCCGGCTGGTTGCGGATATACGAGTCCGCATCGATGGCGGCGTTGTTGTAGCCGTAGCCCTCCCTCGGGTAGACAAGGAGCTCATTGACCGCCGCAGGGTTCACGCCTGAGGCGTTGGGAACAAGATTGGTAGTCATATACCTTCCTACGCCAACAGACTGACCATAATATGACTTAATACCACATAAGTCATCACGGGCATGTGTCATTCGGTTCAAGCCTAGTTCCATAGCTCTGGAGACTGAAAAGAAAAGAATCAGAGCAATTGTAGATAGCATGATCGGGGATCGCCGCCGAAAACACACTAAGACCAGCCAGACCGCTCGGTTCTGTCGCTGCATCAAGCATGTCCGCCGGACGATCAAGGCACGAAAAGGGAGCAGCAAAGAATCCGGGGCGATTGCGGTCTGCGTGAAATCCGTTCTGCAACGGAAGCTTGAGCCGACTCAACGTACTCTCTTTAAGTTCCATTGTAAGACGAGGAAGGGCAAGAGAGGCTATGTGGTCACGCAGCCATCTTTTAAATAGATAACAGCATATTCTTAACGGTAGATCTATTCTACGAGGTCGTATCTATTTTATTGTAAATAACTAGAGGATGAGTGCACCAAATGAAGAACCATTTGAAAATGCAAAAAATATTACGCATTTTAGAAAAGAGACACAGGAGGCTATTCAGTTAGTCCCGGGCAATCTTGTGAAGGGAATTGCCTATTATGGCGTAGAGACCGTCTGCATGTATGTCGGATTTCGGAAAGGGGAGAGTTCTGAGGGGAATACAATCGGAGGTATTTCCGCGCTGGCCTTTGTCTCCACCGTACAGCTACTTCCTATACACGACAAGTGGCCGTACCCGGTTCCAAATCCTAGCGGCTCAAAATTCCCATTTACGCTGAAAGAAACACGATTCTATAAACTTCCCAAACTCCCCTATAAGAATTTTAATGACCTCAATGATATTGAAATACTTGATACAACGCCTTTGGCAAAACGAACGGATCTGTTTGAATAAGCGGTAGGCGCTACTCATAGGCTCTACTCGCCCATTGGTAGGCTCTACTCGCCCATTGGTAGGCTCTACTCGCCCATTGGTAGGCGCTACTCGCCCATTGGTAGGCGCTACTCGCCCATCCAAGGATACTGCACGCCCGCAGACCCCTGATCCGTACAGTATTGTCCGCCTTCTTTGCAGGTCTTGCCTGGGATCTTGTACAGCCAGTCCTGGAATGACTTGCGATCATTCGGCACGGACGTGGAGGGCTGTGTCACAAACTGACGCTGGCTCTGGCTCTTGCCAAACACATCCGTCGGATCGGAAAACCACTGCACCTTAAAATAGTCATCAAACACCTGCTTCACATTGGGATTTGTCACAGGCGCAGCCGCCGGCCGATCCGGATTGTACTTGTATTCATCCAGCAACACATTCATAAAGAGATTCTTGGAGGTGGGGGGTGTAGAATCCGGAAGCGCGGGGCCCGAATAGGGGGCTGCATTATTATAGGGAAGCGCCGCCTCGATCCCCACAATGCGACTCACTACATCAGGCGAATAGCTTACGAATCCCTCGTCCATGCGTCCTGGAGACACGTAGCCTGGCGACAGCTGCACCTCGTGTTCAAACTCGACATCGACCTTACGACCCGTCGCATACTCCGCTTTCAGTTCTTGCCCCTGTACCACAATGATCGCACCGATCACAGAGGCCAATACGACGCAAAGCACAAGTGACATGGAGCCGCAGACGGGCATTCCGAGAAGCCCCACGGCGATCGCAAGAAGAAAGAGCCGCGCCGCAAAATTATAGCGCTGTGTCGGACACGTAATATCATAGCTTAGACTGAAATGCGTGAGCAGACCAACCGGATCTTTCCAAAATGGCAGTTCGCACGATGCCATATCAAATCCCTAGTTAGACTGGCGAATTAACTATTTCTTCTGCGCCTTCTTGGCCTCCAATTTCTTCCGAAGCCGCTCCTTGACAAGGGATAAGCGTGCCGATCCATCTTTGCCGGCCGCCTTGGCCATATCCATGTCTTCAAAGCCGAAGGTAGATTTAAGCGACTCCATCATCGACACGAGATCGGCATTCCCTGCAAACTCCTTCATGAGCTCCTCGGCCTCCTTCGCGATCTCCTGGGGGCGAATCGCCCCCGACTGAATCTTCTGCTGCAGACGCTTGCCAATCTTCTTGACCATAGACTGAATTGCATCCGGGTTCTTCGTAAAGAGCTGTACCAGCAGATCAAATGCCCGGGACGGACTCTTCTCACATTCCGCCATGGCCTCCGCTGTCAATCCGAGATCCTCGGGCTTGATGTCCTTCACGATCTCCTCGGCCAGCTTGGCCAGCTGCCCCTTCAAGAACCGCTCGGGCAGCTTCGGCATCTTGAAACCGCCACCCGATGCATCCGTTGCCTTCTCATCGCCAAACGAAAAGATGCCTGAGAACTTCTTCAAGAGCCCCTCGAAGTCGATCTTGCCGAGCTTCTCCTTCCAATTGCCCATGACCTCGTCCATCCATCCCTTTCCGTCTGCAGAGTCAGCAGAGCCGAAGCCCTCCAGGAAGCAGCACATCGAAAGGAGGCGGACATACTCCCAGATGACCGTCTGATTGGATGTACTCAAGGAAGCCCAGGTGACAGGATCCAAGACAACACCGGGGAGCACTGCACCAATGGGATCCGTGGCGGCCGCGGTAACCTTCACAGAGGCCTGGAACCGCTGCAAGCGTTCCAAGGGGGTCAGGGCGATCGCCGACCGGATAGACTCAGCCAGCTCAGGAAAGGTCTCCAGCAACTCCTTGGCGAATTCATCGTATTTAGTTTGAAAGACAGAAGCCGTATCCGGTACAACTGTATTTGCTGATTTCTCAGATCCACTCATTTATTGAGGAGATCTAAGAATAATTAGGTGTATATTACACACATTCTTATAATAAACGGCAGTGCCTGCGTTTGCGTTTGCGTTTACGAGTGTTCCTAGATCCAGCACTCTGCAAGTCATCTGGACAACGAACCACAAGCCCAGCAAATTGACCCGATGCTCTCGTAATTGCACCACTTGCAAGGATTTGACATTTTCTAGGGGTCGCTTCTGCATCTGTGGTCTTGTTGCGTACATTTAAAACAATATATTCCCCCTCCTTCCATGTGAGTTTCATGACATCTGTGTGTATATAAATACTGTTATGCGATTTTGATCGAGGACGCTTGGCCTCAGGGGACTCGGCAGTATCGGATGGCCTTCCCCGTTTCGCCCCCGATGTCTCGGCCTGCCTTCCTCGCTTGGTACCTGTTAGTGATTTGGCTGGACTTTTTCGTCCTCTCGGAAGTTTAGTAAACAGGGTTGGATTATCTTCTAGGAGTGCAACATGGGTATCCTCTCTCGTAGCGAGCGTCTGAAACGCGGGAGCCGGTGCCTCCCCTGTCGCCCGCGTAATCAATTCCAAATCAAACCCCATCTACTTGTGTGATGGATTCTCTATCCCCTTCAGTCTCTCACAGAGGACGCACAAGACCTTCAAGTACTTCCAGATGGCGTCCTGGGTGTTGGACGAGAGAGTCGGCCAGTGCGTATCAAAGATTGTGATCGCGGGCATGATTTCATTGAACTGCCCCTGAATCTTCACACGCCCGTAGACATTGATGGCATTCACATCCTTTGCATCAATTGCCGAGTGCAGATCCTTGTAGATATGGTCGTAGAAGAGATCCAGGATCAGCTTGGGATTGATCTTCTTGGCGCCCCGAATGGCCTCCGCCGCCATCTGAATGGATTTCTCCTCGGGGATGGTGTCGGCCAAGGCCTCAAAAAAGGCCACCATCTGGTTTGTAAACGCTCCTAGAACTGACATGAAGATCCCTGACTATAGACAGTCAGGGATCTTTAAGATGATTGTAGAGCGCATACCGGCTAATATAAATTTAAGTGTTTTATTGAAATCATAAAGGTAAATGCCATCTATCATTTTACCTTCAGGGTTTGATGAGGGGCATCAAACCCTACTCTACATCCGACTGGGCCCCTTCGGCAGCCCCGTATCACGGCTCTCCATATAGTTCTTCATCTGATTATCAAACATCTGCTCCTTCTTGCTCATCTGTCCCACCTTTTCAATGGTATTCATGGATCCACCATCCTTTGTTCCGAAGGCGGAGGAACCGTTCAAAAAGCTAAAGTTCTTCTCCGCCCCCTGCAAGCCGCCGTTCCCCTGTGCCATGGTATCCTGATCCAAGAACGTATAGGGATCGGAAAAGAGATCATTGCTGCTGCCCATTAAACCAAATGGCTCGGGTTCTGCGGGCCCCACCGGCTTTGCGTTCAATATCATACCGCCACCGCCTTTGTTGCCCTCTTTGAGTTTCCGTTCGTAGAGCCAATTCATGACTTCCGAATCTGTCCGGGGGTTGGGTTCTCCCGAAATGACGAGCGTCGGAACCTTTTTGAGCCAGCTCGGAAGCTGGGGTCTTGTCGGAGAGGGATCCACGCACACATATTTGAAATCGCCCTTGTAAGGGGTCGCAGCCACTTCTGTAATGAACGCTTTGCACCAGGTACATTTATTGGAATAAAAACAGATGTGAACTGGCTGCCTGCTCATCCTACCGCTGTAGGCCAACTTTTAGAGATCGTAGAGATCGCATGAAAATTTGATGACTGGAACTTAACAACGAACCACTAAGAGTAGATAGCCATGAATTTCGAAAAAGTTGTTCCTGTGAATCCAACCACCTATACCTTTACATTAGCGCCGATTCATGTGGCCTATGCCAATACCTTGCGTCGCCTTCTCATGACGGGTGTGGAGACCCTTGGATTTCGTGCCGACATGAAGAATGGAACAACGACGGATGTGGTGGTGAAGGAGAACGATACACCCATGACGAATGAGATGCTCGCCCATCGAATTGGCCTCCTTCCAATTCATGTGGACGCCCCCCTCTCCTTTCAGTATAGTAACTACACATTCAAACTCAATGTGACGGCCAACAAAGACTCGATTCGCGATGTCACCTGTGCCGATTTCGTCATCGAGGAGGCACAGGGAGAGGGCAAGGAGCCCCGTCTTCACGACTGGATGGATTTCTTCCCTCCTCATCCCGTTACCCGTGACACCTATCTGATTGCAACGCTGGCACCGGGACTTGGAAAGATCGAGTTGGAGGCAGTTGCCTCCGTTGGCACAGGCCGTGAAAATGCCCGATTCCAGCCCACCAGTCAGTGCAGTTACACGTATACGCTGGATTCGGATCCGGCAGCCAGGAAAGCCTACTTTCTGGCCTGGCTTCGAGATGCAAAGAAGCAGGACATTGCGTCTCTGGAGGATGCAAAGCGTCAAATGTATGAGCGCGAGTTCAATACAATGGAGATTGCCAAGGTCTATCTGAAGGATGCAAAGGGAGAGCCCTATAGCTACGACTTTGTAGTCGAATCGGTGGGCCCCCTCAAAGTGCCCTATATGATTCGCCGTGCCTGCGATGTAGGTGAATCGATGATGGGCAAGTATGTAAATCTCGATACGGAAACAGGGATGCCTGAGGGACTTACAGTGATTCCATCGGAGAGCCGTGTGATCGGGTTCGACTTCATCCTATCAGGGCACGATCACACCTTCGGCAATATGATTCAGACCTTTCTTGAACAGAATCATATTGATGTGGCAGAGGGATCTGATACAGTACCCGTTACCTATGCCGGCTATGCGGTTCCTCACCCTCTGCGGGATGAACTCGTGGTTCGCATCGGCATCGGCTCGAAGGCCTTGGCGCTCAAAGCCTTCGCACAGGCCTGCAAGGGATGCGTCAAGATCTTTCGTCAACTCAGACAACAGTGGATTAAGCAATTTCCTGAAGTGGCAGAAGCCGCCATTGTCGCAAATCAGCTTGGAGTCAGGGCAAATGCCATTGCAGCCATTGCCAAGGCTGAGTCGAATATACTGGGTATCACTCTCAATAGAAGGGCAGCAGGGATCGCAGCACAAGCGAAAGCCGAATCAAATGCTCTGGGAACTCTCCTTGCCGAAAAGGCGGCGGGCATTGCAGCACAAGGGGCGCAAGCAAAAGCCAACTCAAATGCAGTGGGCGCTCTCCTGAGTGAAAGGGCGGCGGCACTTGGTGCAAAGCCCATTCTGTTGGCTGAATCAAAGCCCATTCTGTTGGCTGAATCAAAGCCCATTCTGTTGGCCGAGTCCTCTGCCAAGCCCTCTGCTGAGTCGTCTGCCAAGCCCTCTGCTGAGTCGTCTGCCAAGCCCTCTGCTGAGTCGTCTGCCAAGCCCTCTGCTGAGTCGTCTGCCAAGCCCTCTGCCGAGTCGTCTGCCGAGTCAAAGCCCAGGCGCTCTCTTATTCGCAAGAAGTGATTAGACAAACTTCAGCAAATGAAGAATGCGCGGAATTGGCAGCGTGTTCACATACTGAATGACCTCCTGTTTACGAATAAAATAGCCTCGCGCCTTCAAGGAACTCATGTAGAAACTGTGCAGTGACCAGACATGTGTTTTTAGTGGGGCAGGGAGTTCTGCAAAGGGGATCAGATGCTTAATATGACAATCCACGTAGGCCATGTAGAGCATATGGGTGATATGGCGAATCTTCTGCTCTAGTAAGCGCATAGGCGCCTGGTCTTCAGGATAATAGTAGAAATAGGTCTCCAAGAGGTGCTTCTCGCGCAACTTCAAATATCGAACATCCAGACGGGGCGAATCCGATCGCAGAGTCCGCACCATAGTATAGGCGCTTGAGCGCACACGAGCCCTCAATCCCTTTCCGTCCTTTAGTACCAGTCCCTGCCACTGCCAGCCATTTTTTTCAGAAAGCTGCTTAAACCACTGATCAAAGGATAGATCCGCCGGCTTTTCAAGAGTCGGTACATGCTCTGTAAAGTGCACTGTACCGTCTGCATCGACTGTGCCCGTATGAATCACATGCACCATCGGTTTTGCGATAAGACTCACAATACGATGTTCTGGATGTTGTAGCAGCAGACTCGCAAAGGTCGCAGATCCTAGAAGCGATTTCAGATCGGTAGACCCAAGTGCTTCTGTCAATAACTCACGGAAGGAACGAGACGAATAGAAGGTTCCGGTTGCATCGAGTTTTGACCGAGTGGCATAGCGCACGGCTCCCTCACGGTCGAGAAAGACATTGATCATCACGCCCTCTAGGAATTCTTCATATCGATTCGAAATGAAATCAGCAATTGCCTCAGAGGCCTTCGGCGGGGCAATCGACAGAGGGCGGTTGCTAGGGAGATCCCATACGACCGATCGAAACCATGACACGACTGGATTTGAAAATTGGGACGAGCCCTTCTCATATCGAATAATAGCATATCCATTGCTGCAATCAATAATGCGCAGATGAAGTGATTCTAGATAAGGACGGAGATCAGCCCACGTAGGATACCTGTGTATCAGGTCTTTTAAAATAGACAGATCATAGCTCATCGTCTCGTTATACCTATAGAATTGGCCGCGAGGCTTAAGCTCTGAATAAAATTACTTATAACCACTAGAGGATGAGTGATCAATCAAATCCTGATCCAGTTGTTGAAGAAGCCATAGAAGTTGAAGATATTGAAGAGGCGCCCGTGGACGCTTATGATAGACATCAGGTTCTTGAACTCGGAGATCGGGCGATTATTGATTCAGAACGGTATGGCGTTGTCTGGGGTACCATCTATTATCGCTCAAACGATATGCTTCGCCTGAGACCTGATGGAGCCGGCAATATTCTCTATGATTTCCCCCGCCTCTACACGGAGGACGAAGATTCATTTGCACCCGATCTGGGGGTCAAAGAGAGCTATATTCTGCTCAAACGGAACAAGGACAGAACCGATTTTATACAACAACAGGATTTCCGTGTAGGGCTTCTCGTGGATGGCATTGACAAGGAGGGACTTGTCACGGCCACGTACCAGATAACGGCCGTGAACGAAGAGGAGGATTCGATTCAAATTGTCAATTTGGAAGACGAATCTGATGTGCAAGATCTTGCATTTGGAGCCGTCGGAATTCCTGAAGAGGCACCCTTTCGTATTCTCCGAATCTCCACAAAGCCGAAACCTGTGAAGGAAGAGGAGAAGGGACTCGAATTGGAAGAGGAGGGAGAGGAGGGAGAGGAAGAGGAAGAGGGAGAGGACGAGGAAGACGAAGATCTCGAGATTCTCGATACCGATGATTTCGAAGTGGAACTCGAAGGCCAAGTGCTGCTGCCCCAGCAGACAATCTACAAGGAGGCCACGATGAGCCGCAAAATCATTCCTGAAAACATTCAGAAGAGTGAAGCCCTCAAGGATTTCTTGAATATGTTGGATCCGAATCAACAAAAGGATCCCAAGGCCATCCGTGAGTTTCGGATTCTCGTGGAAACGATGACCCATATGAAACGCGCTATTATGGAACTCAATCCAGACGGATCGTTCAAGGGATTGCAGAGCCCAAGTGCATCTACGCTCGTAGATCTTCTTCAGAAAACCACGGTTCCCATGGGGAAGCCCGTCCTTGATGTGAAAAAGAGGCTCTATGCGCTGTACAAACAACAGACGGCCGAAGACGCGCCCTATCAATTTGAAAATGACGGAATTCCTACGATCTCTACGACGCCTTCGACCACCACATTCGTAGAAACAGGCGCCACGAATCAGATCAATTTCTATGCAACAGATCAGTCTCATTACGAACGTTGGGAACGCCCCTGGAAGACAGGCAATGATTCGGGTCTCTTAATGGACTTGGATCAGGATACGCTGTTCTTTCGCAATGTGATCCCTGATATGGATGAATCGACCCTGGAGGCCTATGAACGGGCGCCGCCCAAGGACAAAGATGATCTAATTCAGCCCTATCCTTCCGTCGGATTGCTCCACTATGGCTTGGAAACGGCGCTCAGTCGAACGTATCGAAAGGGACGGAAAGGGGACAGGCATGTACTATTGGCCTCTGAAATGGCACCTATTCGTGCATACCTGCTCTTTCCACAGGCGGTGGCGGCTCATATGGGCACCAAGCGATCCGGATCGCTTGCACTCGATATGACACGAGCCTCTACGACACCTCTGAACATGGTGAATATTCTGAATGAACAGGCCTTAGTCCCAGATTCGAATAAAACCGATCAGATTGTTGCACTCAGTATATCGGGCAATACACTCGCCAATATTCCATTGGCGGACTATTTGGAGGGGATGACCATTCCTGGCACAGGCATTGGCGATATGATGAACACTCTTGTAGACTATGGAATTCCCAATCTCGAATTGACTCCTGAGATTCTGGCGGTTCTGCAAGTGAAAATCACAAATTATCAGAACCAACTCATCACGTCTTTGAATCTGGCTCGTGAAGCGATCAAAGAACTGGAGCCACCGATTCCGAATCCGATATTGCCGATCGAGTCGACACCCGTTCTGGACACCCTGTTTCGAAGTGAAATGATTCTCGTGAAGATTCTTCAAGCCTTTACAGAACAGAATCCCGTTCTGAAGAACTCGGACGTTGCCCGTGTCGCCCATTTTCTTCGTATCAACGGGGACTATTACCAGACTGCCATTGGCAAACAGGATCTCCTTTTGATTCCTGAACGTGACAAGGCCATTAAAACGATTCAACTGACCATGATTCACGAGGATGAACAGATTAAGCGAAACAAGAGAGAAGAGGGGGAGGTGCCCGTGCCCAATTTGTGCAAGCACGTGGCCGAACTCAAAGCCGTTCGGAAAGTTCGGGAGGAGGTCGATCGCTATGTGCTGCTGATCGCATTCCTGCGCACCTATCAGGGCAAGCGTTCTGAGAACTGGATCGACTGCAACCTCTGCAAGAAAGAGCTCTTGTGTGTCCACGATCGCCTTCTGATCAAAGCCTTTTTATCCCCCAAGGAACGGGAAACGATCTTTAAAGAACTCCATCTCCATTTTTCGGGGGGTGTCTTCGCCGGCCACTATATCTGTAGGAACTGCGGCCAGCCCATTCAAGAGATCGGCTATGATACGAATATTCAGTTTGATGACAGTGGAAAACCCATGATTGGCAGGGCAGAACTGAAAGACAAGGATGCCTTGAGGGCAAGCGATCTGGAGGCCATTCTGGGGCTCCCTCTCGAAGCCGAAGACGAGTTCGAATTCGAGGATGTAACACACCGCAAATATTACAAAATTATACGGGAAATTGCAGAGCGTGTCGGCATTTTTATGGATCAGATGCAATACGAATCCGTGATCAAGAAGATGGTGCTGCTCAGCAATAGCTGGCCGGATCGTGAGGAGTTCGTGGCCATGCAAGAGGCTCGGGCAAAGAAGAAGCGCGCGGCCGGCCAGCCCTTTGAAATGCCCGACTACGACGCACTGATTGCCAAGAACACGATTGGTTCTGCGGCGCTCCATCTGCTCTTAGAGATTCAGACGCGCATTCCCGATTATAAGCCCCAGTTCTCATTGCCGAACTGCGAAGCCGGATTCGGCGGCTATCCTCTGGACGACGACGAAGAGCAGGTGGAAGGACTCCAGTACATGGCCTGTGCAATTGCATCCATCCAACGCGAAGACGAGCCCTGGGCGTTAGCCCGATTCTATAAGATTCCGAGCGGCAAGAAACGCGAGGATCAGATTGCCGCGATCCTCTCCTATATAAAACCGATTCTGGGCGATATTCTGGACGAACAGGGTGCATCGCTGACGCAGAAACTCTCCGAAAAACGCGTCTATCTCGAGGCACAGCAAAAAGACCAGATTCAACGACTGACAAAGCCCACGGAAGAGGTTCCGTCCTCCTTTCTGCCCGAGCTTGTGCTGCCCCCCGTTGTAGAGGCCGCGGCCGAAAAAGAGACGGAGCCCAGTCAGGATCCTCGCAGCAATGCTCGCGCCTGGATCCGCAACGCCCATGAACTCGCCAAGCGCACCTCCAACCCTATTCGTGGTTCCTTTGTCTCCGATATCACCTGCTGCCGAATAGGGGTGCAAACCCCAGGTGCCTTCTGGCAGTCCAAGGCCGATCTTGCCCCCCTTCCGTTTGCTAGTCGTCAATTGACCCCTGCCAAACGGGGTTCCTTCCAGCAGTTCAACTTCGAAGCTCGGAATCATGATCCAATGGTGGTCGACATTCCGAAAGACCTCACCTATCGTCTCTTTTTACATACCTGTGCAAAGGGTGATACCAAGGGAAGTCCTCATGAGATCGGCGCAACGAATCAGTGCCGCCTCTGTCACTTTCAGTTGCCCGAGCACCCCTCTCTTATTACACCTGACAAGGCGAAGACGGCCGTCACGGAGGCAGAGATCGATGAATCACAAGAGGCCTTCCAAGAACTGCTAGATCTTGTGCATCGAAAGAACAGTATTGCGGCGACGGTGGAAGAGTCCGAGGCACGGACATGGGTGCAGGTACTGGAAGAGTTGCGCGATCTTACACCGATGCCTCTGCCGAACTGGCCGACCCTCTTTAGTGACACCATCAAAGCACTGAATCGACTGAAAGGGAATAATGGAATGGAGGTGAACAGCGGGGACGTGGCGGAGGCCACTGCTGAACTGTCCAATGCGGTCAGTGCAGCTGAGACATTTGTGCAAGAGATCATTGTGTCCAAGGGTAAGTACAAGAATCCTGTCAAGAAGCACGAGATTCTGGAGAAGCTTGGCACTCTTCCGTGGCACAATTTTGTTCAGGCCATGGAGACCTATTTGATCACCCCTGCCAAAACGCTTCTCAATCAGTACGATACAGAACGTTTGGAATTCTTTTTTGATCCCCAGACAATTCCCAACCATGTAAAGAAGTATGCACCGAGCCATATGCAAGACTTGCGAAATGTGCTGGACGAGGATCATGCGGTGCTGAACACATTCGTGGAGGATTTGAATACGGACGAGAAACAGTTTGCAAGGGATAAACTGGCACAGTACGTGAAGCAGATGTCCGCGATTGCACTGCTAAAGAACCGTCTGCGGCCGATCTATTTCATCGGGGGGGCGGATACATTCCAGCATATTCAGCAGGCCTTTCTCTATGGCCCCTTGGCCGACCTCTTTAATAGCTCCAAGCTTCCTGATGTCGAACGGGAAGAGGAGGACGTCCCTCTCACGAAAAAGGGATTGGCGCTCTTCGATACCTCTGTCGGCATGCTGATTAAGATTATGGGGGCGAATCTCGATCAGTTCAGCAAGCATCGTCTGGGCTATAGCGACGATGAACTCCGAGAAATTATTCAGGAGCGAGCGGAACGAGAAAAACAGAACATTCTGTCCAAACTCGACAAGATGTCCGATGAAGAGCGGCGCGCGGCGACCCTCAATATGCGCCTCGGCTTAGGGCGCTACAATGTCGACAAGTTGAAGAGTATTATTAAGTATTCTGCAGAACAGATTGAATTGGAGCGCAGAGAGGGAGAAGAGGCTGGCATTATTATGAGTCTGTCCCGGTCACGTATAGGGGAGGATGATATGGACGTAGAAGGAATATTTGGAGAGGAGGAGGAGGAGGGCGGTTTCGATGAAGAGGCCGCCGAGGCCGCCGAGGGCTTTGATGATCACCACGGGTCGGGCGAAGCCGCCGAATTTGATGAGTGATCAATCACTCATCAAACGGATTTGGCGAAGCCGATGAGTTTGCGAACGATGAGTAAACTTTCTAAGGGACTACTAGGGTTCCCATGAAGCTGTTGTTGTACGCCGGCCTTCTCTATCTAGCCGGAGTCTCTCTCCTCATTCTCTTGCAACCGTCCCTCGTATTCCGAGAGGACGGATCCTGGAAGGAGTTCGGCGTCGGCCGTGATTCTGAACACTACACCTGGATGCCCTTCTGGCTCTTCGCCATTCTCTGGGCGCTTCTGAGCTATATGATCGTTCTCATGGTGGCCGGCTCCAATCTCTTGCCAGGTGTTCAAACCATTGAGGACATCACCGTGAACAGCGAAGAGGCACTGGATTCTTTAAGTCCTCGAATGAAAAAGAGGGTGTCGGCCTCCATGACGGAGGAGGGATACTATATGTTGGACACGGAAGCCAAGGGCACTCCTAAGTATGTGTATCTGGGCCCCGCGCCGCCGAATCTGGTCTACAATGGGCGACCTGAATAGTTTCAATCCAATGATGAATCGAATCAGCACCAGTATACTGCTGATTCAAATAGTCCACCCAGGCACTGGCATCTGCATAGGAGATGGAGTCGCCATATCCCTCAAACCCCGTTCCTGTCTTCCAAGCAATACGATACAAAGGCATCTATGCCCTTGTATTGGATAGCGATTCCATCAAATTTTCTGGGCAATAAATAAGGCCGGCAAATGACACAGACACGAAAGGCCACGAATCCAAAGCCGTTTCGCACCGGCTTCCTATCCGTGTCCAAGAATCATCGAATCTATTATGAAGAGTTCGGGTTGGAAGGGGGAGTTCCAGCGACCATGCTGCATGGGGGGCCAGGAGGAGGACTCAATCGAACCTTTGCGACTCTCTTTGATCTGCGCAAGTGGCACCTCGTTCTCTTTGATCAACGGGGGTGTGGCAAATCCATTCCAAGTAGTGTCGACAGTCTTGCCTATAATACCACCTGGGATCTGGTTGCCGATATGGAACAGTTGAGAACGCATCTGAGCTTTCAAAAGTGGTTCGTAGGGGGCGGCAGCTGGGGCACCACGCTCGCCTTGGCCTATGCCGAACGCCATCCGAGCCGTGTCTCGGGCATTCTGTTGCGCGGCGTCTGTGTTCTGGAACCGTATGAGTTTGAATGGCTCTATGAGCAAGGAGGAGCCAGTGAAGTCTTCCCCGACACATGGAGTGGGTTCTTAGAACCCTTGCCCCCCTCTGTGCGCCTAAAAGGCTACAAGGAGATCATGAAGACCTATCAGCGGCTCTTAACCGATCCGAAGACACAGAAAGCCGCGGTAAAGGGCTGGTGGAATTGGGAATCCTCCGTTTCCTTCTTGATTCCTAAGGTTGATGATACGCCACCAAACCAGGCGACCTCCCTGGCCATTCTCGAGAACCACTATTTCCGTCACAACGGCTGGCTCCAGCCGCAACAACTTATCAAGAACGCCTATCGACTAAAAGGGATCCCGATGACGATTGTCCATGGGCGCTACGACATGGTGTGCCCCGTACGTTCGGCATGGCGGCTCCATTTAGCGGTGCCCGAGTCCAAGCTTGTGATTGTGCCGAATGCAGGCCATGGCATGAAAGAACCCAAGACATTTGAAATAATGAAACAGGCTCTACGACGGATGTATCGTAGCCTCGCCTAGTGCGGCTGTCTGCGAAATGACGAGAAACCACCAGACCCAATAGGCCACGCCCAGTCCTTCGATCGCAGGATTGTAGCGTTCAATCTCTAAAATATCGTCAATGCCTTTCAGACTATTCAGAATAGGAAAGGCACTGGCCACGGGCGCCCGCACATAGGCACTTTTTCCAAGAACAAGACCGACAAATCCGACCGCCATGGGTTTTACAGAGGACGAGGCGGCCAAACTGATATCAATTGTCTTGGCAGTGGTCAACTGATTCATAATCGTTATACTAAGTGAGATGGCATAGATAATTAATGGAAGGATGAACCAATAGACAATAGGCATATATCCGCCAATCATATCCTTAAAGGCAAAGGCCATTACAATCACAAAGGCGGTGCAGAAGGCACCACCGACTACAAGTACTATTTTCATAGGGATGTAATTCAGAAAATCAAAGGCTCCGCCGATATTGATTTTATCGCGATAATAGACGGCGGCTCCGATTGCAGCCAGTGCAAAGAGCCCTAGCAATCCTTGGAAGAGATAGCTGGTTTGAACCAGTTCCATGCCAACGGCATACCCTTTGGTTACCATTTGCATAGTGCCAAGGACTGGATCCGTAGTTTGCATCCCTGCATTTGCACCAGATATAAGAATTCGTTCGAATTGCGCAAATAATTTGGGCTTGTCCAAATAGGATGTCCGACGAAGAAGGACAACAAGAAAACGAAGGCCAGGACGAAGTCGTCCTGGAGGAGCAGGTGACGGGGGAAGAGGTTGTCGCCGATGAAGACCTAGGAGCCCTCGGAATGGTTCCCGAGAAGCAGGGTGAACCAACAAAAAAGGCAGAAGCGGAGGAGGACAAGAATGAAGAAGAGGGGGGAGAGGAAGAGGAAGTTCCCGTGGATCCCAACGATCCCGCCCTTGCAGAACGAGTTATCTATATTCGCCAACTACGGGAGTTTTTTAAGGAATTATCATTGTATTACAGGGGCAAGCGTTTGCCAAAGGGGGGCAAAGAACTCGCAGCGATCAAGAGGGCATTTCAAGAGGAGGGACAAGAACAAGTTGCCAATGCTACCTATTCTGCCAATGGAAAGACACTGACACTGTTAAACCGGAATGGCAAATTGAAATATACTATGCAAATGCAACCCTATCGCCCTCCGACACGGGAAGAACAGGAGGCGGCCTTGGAGAAACAGAAACGACAGATCGCAAAGGCAGAAGGTGTCTATGAAATGGCGATTGCAGAGCTACACCGCGTTTCCAAGACAGCTATACACGGGGATATCAAGACCGCGCAGCGAAGAGTAGCGGAAGCCGACCGGCTCATTCAGAGTCTGAAGCACCCTGAACGAGCCATCACGACCTATGAGTCTATTGAAATTCGTGAAATAGATTTTGATAGGCCGTTCGATGTACATAAAATACTGGCCTATGCACTCCATGTAGGCAGTCAAAAACTACAAAAGACCTATGCAGTCCCTTCTGAAGAGGAGGCCGAGGAGGCGCCACCTCCCGAGGAAGTGTTGGGCGCAAAGAAGCGTGTCGTTATCTTTGCTGGTAAACCGCTGGGCACCTACGATTTCTTGAGTAGCTTCTATGTGAGCCCCTTTGAATACAAGGGACACGAGTATACAACGGCCTATCAGGCCATTATGGCCACGATGGCGGGCAAGTTTGGAGAGGATGAAACGGCAGAGGAGATTCAGAATACAGAAGACCCCGAGGCCATTGACCTCACCTGGGACAAAGTGGAGGGGGCGACGCAAAAAACATGGAATATGCAGTTGGAGAGCACCATTATAAAGATCAATCGTGCCAAATTTGCAAAGAATCCGAAGTTGGCCGCCCGCCTTTTGAAAACCGGGGAGGCACGGATTGCCGCTGTGCCTCCTGAAAATGAGACCGATGCCTTTCAGGGGATCGGTCTTACCGAAGAGAATCCAAATGCATTGAAGAAGTCGAGATGGAAGGGCAAAAACATATATGGAATGGCCTTGGAGCAGATTCGGGAGGAGTTGGCGGCTGTAGCAGTAGCAGAACCAACAACAAAGCCCAGACAATTAGTAAGACGCGTAGCAGCTACTACAACAGAAACAACCACTGCTGCACCCGTACCCACTACAGAACCAACAGCAACACAGCCCAGGCGATTACTGAGGCGTTTCGTTCCACTTTCAGCCACCGAAACAGCATCAGCGGTTGCTAGTAAAACAGTAGCCGTCGCTACACAGGGCGTACGTAATGCAGCTACCGCTGCCACTGCTGCAGTCGCGCAGGGTGCTAGTAATGCTACCGCTGCAGTCGCGCAGGGTGCTAGTAATGCTACCGCTGCAGTCGCGCAGGGTGCTACTGCTGCCACCGCTGCAGTCGCGCAGGGTGCCAGTACCGCAGCTGAAGTAGTCGCGCAGGGTGCCAGTGTAGTCGCGCAGGGTGCCAGTGCTGCCGCCAAAGTAGTCGCACAGGGTGTAAGCAATGCAGCAACAGCAGTTGTAAAGAAACTCTAATTCAGCGGATAGTTCTTAGGAACAATATCCCTTGCATCACAATCCACTTCTTTGCTATTATATTTATAACAGACCTTATTCTTGTCCCGATAGGTCAGTTCTCCAACATTATCGGGAGTGGGATATTTAAATAGAACCGTCATTTCAGGCTTGAGCAGATAGATGCCAACAATGCCGAGTGTCAACCCTCCTAAGAATGGCAGCAAAAGAAAGTGCTTGAACATCGCCTCTACCTGTGAATAGAATTTATATTACTTAAAGTAGGGATGTTGACAGACTTATTGAAAAGTAAGATGTTTAATGTAATATTCAGTGTTGTACTAGGGGTCGGTCTCGTATGCCTGTTTCGACCCCAGTGCAAAGGGGACAGCTGCACGCAGGTAAAGGCACCTCCCCTTCAAGAATGGGATAAATCAACCTATCGCATGGGCTCTAAATGTTATACCTACACATCGGAAATCGTGGACTGTGCCGGCCACGAGGAGTTCGTCGAAGCCTTTCGAAATCGCCAATCGCGGATATCCAGAGATGAATGATTTCTGACCTACAGCGAGAAATGTCTAGCGCAGGTACGATGTTGTCTGATCTCGGCGATTCCGGTGGCGGCGATAGTGATTTCGTTCAGCGCATTCTAGCAGATCTAAATACTACGGGGAGCAATTCGAACCCTGTCATGCAGCAGATGCCGCCCCCGGCTGGAAACGGGCGCATGATCAACTCTCCAAACCCAAATACCACGGCTCCATTAGCTATGGATCCCTCGACCGCTACTGCCCACATGATCGGCAAAGCCTATCCCACGCCCGCCGACTTCGCAACTATGATGAACCAGGGCGGTTATTCCGCCAGCCCCCAGCTCCAGCAGCAGTTCCAGCAGCCCCCGCAACCCATGCTGACCCAGCTGAGCCAGGGCAAGGGCTTCCTGGCCGATGCTCTTGTCCAGCTCAAGCAGCCCCTATTAGTCGCCATCATCTTCTGCATTATAAGCCTGCCTGTCGTAAATATCATGCTGGGGTACTATATGCCGAGCCTCTTGCGGGCAAGCGGTGATCTCACGACAATCGGTCTGCTTGCAAAATCCCTTCTAGCCGGTGGTCTCTATTGGGTCATCCTTCATGTACTTGCGCCCCTTGTTAGTATGTCTGCAACGTAGTTTTTTTGGCACTAGACTATAGGAATGGTATCAAATACATTTACATTTATATTGGCACTAGTTGCCCTCGGCATCTACAGTTTATATGTTCTTAGTTCACAGGGCGTTCTAGGCCTCCTGGTCTCCTTTGCTATTGCACTCATTACGGCAGCCTTTGTCGATAAGTTCGAGTACATTGTGATCAGTGTTCTCGTAATCGGTCTCACCTATATATTGGCCATGCACAAACTCAATTGCAGACTCGAAGGATTTGGAACGGATCAGGACGATGTGGGCACCATTCTGAAGTTGAACAACCGGCTTACGCAAAACTCTGTAAAACCGACGCTGTCTACACTCAATCGATCCATTGAAGGATTTGCACCTGCTGACAATTCGACGGAGGACGAAGAGGAAGAGGATGCAGATTCCTCAACCTCTACGGCTGCCCCTGTTGCGGAACTGAGTAACACCACAAAGCAGATTGACCAGGATGCCTCTGCTATTGCAAATGCAAATATAAATACAAATGCAACTATGAACTCAAGTACCGCCAGTCCTGTAGCACAGCCAAGTGCCGCCTCGACTGCCGCGGCCGATGTGGACACCACGGCGACACAACGGGAATCCTTCCAAGACGAGGAGAACTCGGGGCTCTTTAAGCTCGGGCAGCTCCCTTCCGAATCGAAGGCGGGGCCCTTCGTGGATGTGGCCTCGACCATGAGCAAAGCCATGGGGAATCTGAAGCCGGATCAGATTGCGGCCATGACGGCCGAATCCAAGAGTCTTCTGGAGACGCAGCAGCAGCTGATGGGGATGCTGGAGTCGATGCGGCCTGTTTTACAGGATGGTCGGCAACTGCTGGACACCTTTGGGTCGATTTTTGGGGGCATGGGGGGCATGGGTATGAAGATGTAATTAGACAAATTTTATTTAATAATTGCTGTTTTAGCAGCAATTATTAATCACGAGTGTGAGCAGAGGCATGACAAAACGGTGTCCGCCAGGACTCTGGTGTTTTAATGATTTTTTTATGGGACTGATAGGTGTGATTATGGCCATTGTAATCGGTGGATTGGCGCTCAGGGGTCTGCATTCCTTGCAGCAACCACAGCCACAGCCACAGCCACAGCCACAGTCACAATCCGTAGTGATTGCAAATCAGAGCGATGGTCGTTTCAATCGAGCGCCGCAACCCTTGCGAGACTGGATGGCGCCTCCCGAACTCCCTCCGAGAGGAGGATTGGCGACCATTCCGATCAATATTGCCACACAGGGTTTGCCCGAATCCTTTCAGGCCATGGGCAATATTAACACGGGGAATGGGAAGATTCTGCCGCTCTACGGCAGGCGCACGATGAGGGGGTCTTCGGATCGCTGGAACTACTATACGCGCACGGACACCTACAATCCGGTTCCCCTCCCGCTTCGGTACAAGAACAGGGATTGCATGGATGACATTGGGTGCCCTGAACTCTTTTCGGGCGAATTAGTGCAGATGGAGGGAACGGGGGAGTCAGGACATGTTCGGGTCTTTCGATACGATGGGCCCAAATATATCCCTGGTTTGCTTTTGTAGGTACAGGATCGAAAGCTCTTTTGCTGTGTAGCAAAAGCAATAATAATCAATAGAGTTAGCAAGGATGGCAACCTGCCCCGCTGGATCAATCCATGCATTTTTAACCACAACAACACCTGTAACAGAGGCTGTTAACACGTCAATTACAGCCAAAACCTATCCGTTTATATCCTCTTTTGCAGACAATGCCGCCTTCTCTCTTGACACCAATCTAATCACTACGAGCTCCTATAATAGTATTGCATTCAAAGGAAATCCATACGGGCTATACAATATACAGCTGTGCCAGGGATCCAGCCGAGCGATTAGCACGATGGGATCACCGCTTGGAGATCTCATACTCACATTCACAAATACAACTGTAGTGAATGGTGCAAATGTCATTATCGTTATTCTGCCTATTTATGTCAGTGCACCCGCTTCTCTGTTTTTGTCCCAGCTTCTTACAAATAGAAGTACAAATGTAGGCTTAGGATCACTTTTTATAGGCCAACGATCCTATGGATACTATCAATGTATTTCAACAGGAAACGGTAGAATTGTAACAAACTCTATTTCAACCTATATTATCAGTTTTCCCAATGGTTGTTTCATAAATGCAGACCCTGATTCTACATCACTTAATGCAGCTATCACAAATACGAACTATATCTTTTATTCTCCGTACCATGGCGGGTTTGAATATTATCCAAATAATGATAATATTGCCCTCGCCTACACCTACGATACGAATAATGTTATGATTACCCCTACACAGTGGAGCGGTGCGAATCGAAATATACTATCTAAGGGGATCGATCCTGCCGGCGACGATTTCAAGAACAATGTCCTCTATTATACAACTGCATCTCCTCCTTCGAATCAAGGCAATCAGTCCGCCCTATTTACACTAGATCAGTACAAGTGCTATCCGTTCAGTAAAATTAATAATGTAGATGCAGAAAATCATGTGATCTCACTGTCCAAAATTACACAGGCCATGGCAGAGGGCGGCAATGCGGGGCCAAGTACAAATACTGTATGGGGGCTTATTGGATTCTTCATTGGACTTTTATTACTAGCAGGAGTCTTTTTCATTGTCTACCGCTCTGTCACGACAAAACCCACGATTCCTCCTGCAGCCTTTGCCACGATGAATACGGCTAATAATACGAAATAAAGCAAATCCCTACTAGAGTAGTATGAATCTTCTATATATGCTGCTATGTCTTGTCCTGATCGTAATTGCTGCGCTAGCCTATCAGAAAATGACATATATACAGGAGATTCGGGAAGGATTTGATGTAACAACAAATGGCCTTGGGGATATTGTAGCCTGTCCTACCAATTGGAATCTCGTTGCCGAACTCTCCTCCAAGGGAATTACAACCTGCAACGAAAAGGGAAAGCCGGTCTGTGCCCTTGTATCGGGTGATGCAACAAAAGACGGAATCCCTTCTTGCACAAAAATGTTCCATGACTATTTAGCAACCCAAGGAACGGAGTTCTGCCCTTCGACTATGCCAAACTACTTTGAAAATCCCGTTACGGCTGCTTCCGGATGTACCAGTGGAGCCATCGCATCGGACATGTCCTCCGCCAAAGACACTTCTGTACCCGCCTGTACTATTTATAAGTCGAGCCAGAATTTCACAGAAATGAACAGTTGTTACAATCAGAAGGAGCTTGCTTCTACAATCCTATTCGGCAATGATGCAACAAAGCAGCTTGTTCCTTTGGGAGGAAGCCCCCTGGTCTATACGACGCAAATGACCTATCATGTCCCAGGCCAAACGGGACTTACACACACGTGTTATCCGGATAAGCAGACAATGGCGGCCATCAATACGATTCAACAGCAGGGCAGTACCGATCCGAAGCTACTTGCCCTATCCTCCAGTATTTCTACCGGCACTTCGAAGAGTTCCTGTGAAGCCCAGTACAAAGTCTATATTGCAAAGTCCATGAATGAATCGGATCTGACAGACTAAGCCAAATAGTCTTTAAAGAGCGGCGCAGACTTGTTCCCGATTGGAATGGTCGGCAATGCCCGTTTATCGTTCAGGCTATAGTCGGGATCGAGTTCCTGGAACTCATTGTTGCCGACCTGGGCGCCTGGCAGATAGATGGACTGTCCCGCCTGCGCCTCCCGAAATTCACGAACAGGGACGGTGTCTTGCGCCAACGATTCCTCAGCCACCGTCATTTCAGCCGGATCATTCGCTTCCTGGAGCTGTTCGAACTTCAGGCGTGCCTGCACGACCTTGTTGCGGTTACGTTCCATGTACAGCATGCAGATCGCGATTAACGCTGCGATCCCGACAAGGGGCGACAGATGGGCGGCATAGATCAGACCGATCACAAGAAGGATTCGCATCACGAGTGTATCCAAGAGCCAGAGAATTCCTGTAGGAATGGCGGGCGCAGCAAAGGCAAGCACCAGTGCAATCCCTATCAAAATAGTATCCTGTTGTTTGATACCGAACATACTCTAGTGTTAAATTTGATATTATTTATGCCTGTAAGAGAGCCACAATGACCGAACCCAACAGACTTTTGACTTCAAAAGGCTATTCCGTTCGTAAAGACTCCCTTACATCCGCTCAGATCACCACGATTCAGAAGGAGCTGATGGTGAAGCCCATTGTCATGGAAAAGTTCAGCAAGGGCACCCTCGCCTTTCCTCTCTTCCTAGAGTCCGCGAGTCGCTACTATCTCCCACGCGTCTGGGCAACGGAGACCTTGGGCGAACCGGAAGCCAGTCGCTTAACTCCAGGCCACGACCTTCCCGCCATCATGAAGTTCAAGGGCACACCCTATCCGTACCAAGAGACCATCATCGATACGTTCCTGGCACAAGGGGGCAACGGGCTCATCTGTGTCCCGTGTGGGCGAGGCAAGACCTTCATGGCCTTGGCCATTGCCCTCAGACTAGGAAAACGCTTCCTGATTGTCGTGGACAAGGAGTTCCTGGCGAATCAGTGGAAGGGCGAGATCGAGCGCTACGTGGAGGGGGCACGAATAGGGGTTGTGCAGAGTGATGTGCAGCAGCTCGATCCGGATCGCTACGATATCACGATCTGCATGATCCAGACGGTCTGTCTGCGGGACTTTGCGGCGACTTCCTTCGAAAGTTACGGCTTCACCATCTTCGACGAGTGCCATCATCTGGGGGCACAGCACTTCAGCGGCGTTCTGCGGAAGATCCAGACAAAGCATATGCTCGGCCTGTCGGCAACGCCCAAGCGCGACGACGGGCTCACGAAAGTCTTTGAGTACTTTCTCGGCAAGCCCGTCTATGAGGAGAAGGGGCGCGAACCCGATCCGACGGTGCAGGTGAAGGCCATCTGGTACAAGAATGACGATCCGGCCTATGCCGTCCCCCCTGTGGATTGGCGGGGCGAACTCGTGACGGCGCGTTTAATGACCCAGGTCGTAAGTTGCAAGCCGCGGACGGCCATGATCCTCGAGCACTTAAAGGAACTGGTGGCCGATCCGAAACGGAAGATCCTCGTCCTGTCGGAACGCAGGGGGCACTTGGAGGAACTCGAAAAGGGATTGCCGAAGGAGGTGACGAAGGGCTATTATGTGGGGGGCATGAAACAGGCGGATCTGGATCGGAACGCGGAGACGTGCCAGGTACTGTTGGCGACCTACGCCATGGCGTCGGAGGCCATGAACATTAAGGCACTGAATGCGATGATTATGGCGAGTCCGCGTAAAAAGGTGGAACAGAGCACGGGAAGGATTCTGCGCACCACGGTGGATAAGAGGCTAATCGAGCCCCTGATCCTGGATATCATTGATCAACATGATACGTATGTTCGTCAATGGTATTTGCGAGGGAGATATTATAAGAAGTGCGCCTATACAGTGACGCATGTGAACAAGCCGAAGAATGTGCGGGGGGATGAGGCAGAGTCCAAGCCGAAGAACGAGATTGTGGAGGAGTGCCAGATTATTCTCAAGGTTTAACTAGTCTTCACACACGCCTGATTAAAGTGCCGGGCAGCATATGAATTTTGATCATTGACCCCTGGGTTGTTCGATACAGCCGGCGCAAGGGGCTGCCATCCCCATCCTGCGGTAGGAGCATTGTACTTCATGGAGTCGATCTGACCTGCAAAGTAATAGGGGGATGCATTGGCTAGATTCTGTGCATCCGTGCCCCCGCCGCTCTGCTTCAACCCTCGTTGGCTAAGCTTTTTTTTTTGCTGCCTCCGAGACCGCCGCCTCTTGTGGCGGCGTTTACGGGAGCCCCCTGCAAGAGGGTTAAAGCGCTGCGCCCATCCTGGCACCAGGCTTGAATTCGGGTTTGTGGTCTGCATCTGTAGCGCCGGATCCGCATTGAGAGGATTGGTGCTACCTGCTTCACAGCGCACACTGCCGGTAGGGGCTAAGGAGGCATATCCAACACCATTGGAACCGTACATACCTGCGGCCGCGGCGAGGTCTGCGCCGTAGCGTCCCCCCGTCTGCGCCTGTGCCTGGCGTGCATACGAATAGGTATACCCTGCCGGATCCTTGGGGAGTTCACCGGCTGGCTTGAATCCTGACGCAGGACTCGGCATCTCTCCGTCCTGTACGCCCACCCCCAAGTAGCTACCGCCCCGAATGATATTCTTACCATATGGATCTGTAACAACACCGCCACTTCCCAGCTGCCCGCCACCCCGACGCCTACCGCCGCTCATGAGGCCGTTGGAAAGCCCAGGGAGGCCGCCTGGAGACCGCAGCATTCCAATGCCGTCCAACGCTCCTGCCCTCTGAGGACTTCCCGCGCAATCCATGCCAACGCCATCGTACTTTGCGTGAACCACCTGGCCAGGAATAATCGAATTGGCAGGATTGTCTACGTAGCCCCCGCCCCTCTGCTGTTTCCTAGAGCGCCGTAGCTTTCGGCGCGATGATCGTTTTGACGCCATCCTCTACTTAGGCCTTTCTAAAAAAAGACGCAGCCGAGACAGGCGTCTCCTCGGGCAAGACCTTTGTGATCTGGTATTTGCGGAACTCCTCGTTCCATATAACCTCCACATGTGCCTCCTTCAAAGATCGCAACTGCTGCGAGAGCGCCATGGTGGCAATCGAGGCAATGCCAATAAAGGAGTTGTCACCGGCTTCCAATTGATACGCATCGGGGAGCCCGATCTTGGTATACGGCTTGGCCAGAGCACAGATCTGCACCTGAATCTCGGGTGCCCGAACCAACGTCGGCGGCCGATACGTGTTCTCCTTCTTCGGAGTCACGGAATCCCACCAGTAGAACCGCTGGCTTCGCGCGGAATCGGGCTGAATGATCCAGGAGAGAGAGGCATCATAGGTTTGATCCCAGTCTGCCAAGGAAACAGGACTAACGATGCGGGGTGTAATGGCTAGCAAGGGCTGTTCTGCAGGCAAGCGGTTCCAGAAGTGTTTGAGCTGATTCCAGCGTTCCGAGAACGGATTCGTCGTCCAGAGATCCTTGCCCTCGTAGACGAGGAGATCCTCGATCTGGAGAACGGATTCCCCTTTCAGAAGGTTGGCAAGGCAGACCGTGGCTCCACAGCCAAATCCCGGAGGGAGGATCCAGCGAAAGGTCAGACCCTCTTGCCTGGAGGGATCCCATAAGCACGGGGCAAATCCTTCCAAGAAGAACAGGAAACAGGCGGGGCGTCGATCGAACTTTGGCCAGACGACGAGCTTCTCTCGCTCAAAGATTTGGCGCGCCCGGTGCCCGGGCAGATGGACTTCGAGGCGATTGCCGAGAACGGGGAAGCGACGAACACAAGTTTCGATCGCCTCGACATGACTAGTTTCGAGGCGAGCAAAACGGGGAATGCGTTTGTTTCCTTCGCGGTCATGGTGAACAGCATGATCCCTATTTCGCTGCGAATGTGTAGCATTTGCAGCGGAATCGCGGTCTTCCCGAGGCTTGGTGGCGTGCATTCTACTGATAGATGTGCTGGCGCTTTATATTGGTGATAAGTAGAGAGATGTCTGGAAAAGCTGAGCGTGGAAATGCTGGGCGTAAACGCGGAGCCCCTAATAATTCCCGTACACCTAATGCGCATCGTGCAGCCCCTATCCGTGGCCCCCCTGCCAGTGCTGCACTTGTACCTGCAGCAGCAGGTGCAGCTGCAGGTACAGGTGCAGCTTCTCGTAATGAAACGGTTAGAGCACTCTTTGCAAGTCCAGAAGCAGGAGCAGGAGGGGCAGGAGCAAGTCCTGCTGCGAATTCTCCAATCATAAATCTATCCGACTATGTACGAGTAGAAACACCAGGAGGCGCATCTGCCGCTGCACCAGGAGGCGCATCGGCTGCATATACGCCAGGAGGGGCTGGTGCATATACGCCAGGAGGAGCTGGCGCATATACACCAGGAGGGGCTGGCGCATATACACCAGAAGGTGCAGCGTCGCATACACCAGTACGTACGCCTGACAGTTTTTATGGAGGTATGGCAGTAGCGCGCACTCAACAGGAGTACGATGCGCATGTCGATGCGGGAGAACAAATTATTTATATCCACCGTGAATTAGTGCCAATCATCCGCTATAGAGGGCGTGGCCGAGGTCGCAGCCGCAAGCACAAGAAGAGCCACAAGAAGCACAGGAAGACACGGCGCAAAGTCCACTTTGACCGTATTTAATTATGTCCATTTAGTAAATGCCGATCCCGGATTATAATTTCACAGAACTCTTCTGCTGGTCGGACGAAGAGGGGGGCAATCCGTTTCGGGATTGGGATAAGAATGCAATCTCTGATCTGCTTCACTCAAAGTTCGAATTCTCCGCCGACGGTCTTCTAATTGGACTCAAAGGAGATGTGGCGATTGGTTTCTTGGGTGATTTGCTCGACAATGAAGCCTACTCTATTCGTGTTCTACAGGCCATGATTCGATTAAAGGATACCTATCCGGATCGTGTGCTCTTAATTGGGGGTAATCGTGACTTTAACAAGATTCGCATGGGGATCGAGCTGTTTATTCAGGCCGAGGATGGACTTCCTTGGACTGGAATCGCAGATATGCATGGGCTACTGGCACGGCTTGCTGAACCGTTTCGTTTTCGCAAAACACATCCTCCCGAATATCTGCTAGATGTACTAAAAGCGTGGACAGATTCTATGCCGGCAATTACTGCGGCATATACCGGTGGTGATATTGAAGCGCGTGTAAATATCATGTATGGAAAAACACTGGGGGCGCCTCTGGATATGATGAAACACGAATTGAATGCGATTCTAGGTGAAATACCAGAGGCGCTATACGCAAAGCTCATCTGTACAATGCAAATGGTCATGTCGTTTCATTGGGATGATTTGCCAGAGTTCTTAGAACCATTTAATGGTCTCTATCTGACCTATCTTCGTCAATGCCATGTGATTGCATCCTTTCGAATTAATGGGCAAACAGGAATTATGTCGCATGCAGGGATGCCCGATGGAACCATAAAAGGGAATCGATTGACCTCCCCGTTTGGATTTCAAGTAACAGAGGATATGCCAGATGCAATGTTGTCAATTGTTCTAAATGAGATTGAAGATGAGAAGAATCGACTGATAGAGACTGTTCAGGGGCTCCGAGATCGCAATTATAATTCTGCAACAGCCGACGAAGAAATAAATGATTTAATAAATAAATATGTCCATATGACTGCGGGTGTAGATGCACAATTCCCTGCAGACAGCGGTGTAATTGCAGAAACTTCACCCATTGTTGGATTGCAGAAAGTTGCAACCAGTGATCGACGCGATATTGAAGTGCAGTTGGGGGGTGGCACCTTTGGATGGATTGGTCGGCAGAAAGGGCAGAAAATTAAGAGGGTCAGCAGTGGCCCCACGACCATTGCCTATAATATCTATGGGCATGCCCCCCAGGGGTTTTTGCCGACTGCATATCGCTATACACCCGAGGGCACCTTGCATGTTAATTTAGATGTCTCAAAACTGGAAGAAAAGGCAAATGCACTCAGTTTTGTATTTCTACATATTGATGGCGCTACTACTGAATTTATCGGCCGAATCAAGTTTCCCAAGGCTGGTAAAAATACAGCAGGCAGTGTTACAACTTATACAGGTGATGCAAGAGCACTTCCAAATACTGTTCATTATTATATAGAACCCATTGTAGAAAAGGATTTATCAAAAGAGCGACCTATCCCTGGAACTCCAAATATTATTGTTAAATATGTAAAATATGATCGGGAAGTAACAACAAAGGCAGCCGGCGGCAGACGAAAAACGATTCGTAGGCGATCCAAGCGATTTCGTACATCACGCAAGGTTCGGTTTGCTCGCAAGTAGAATTTTCTATGGGATCTTATTCTTGAATATATACCATTCAAGAATAAGATTGTTACAACCTACGGGAATCGAACCCGTGCTACTTCCTTGGAAGGGAAGCATTCTGCCACTGAACTAAGACTGTATTAGGTAAAATGATGGATGTGCATTTTCCCCATACCAATATGAGAACACTTCTTTAAGTCCTTTCAGCTCTAAAAAGCCGAAAAGTTCGTATCCGACCCTGTGTCATTCGCAAAGACGCCGCCATAGAACTCCCCCTGATTCTGTACCATGTCAAGACCGAACCGTTGCGTATTCTGGTTCGTCTGGTTCTTTGTCTGCCCTACGATACCCCCCTCGTAGGACAAGCCGACCTGGTCGTTGAGCGGTGCCGGCCGAAAGGAGCGTTCTGGATAGGTCATTTTAGGGGCTGCGTTCGCCCCCTCCTCGTCATCGGCCAGCGGATCCCGAGGTGCCGGATCGGCATGCAGAACCACTTCGCCCTTCGGCGCGGCCTGGGCGGGAGCATTGGGCCCGGAAGGCGTCACCGTCTTCGGAGGCGAATAGGATTCGGGCATGACTTCGAGAGCCGCTTTGCCAGGGGCAAAACCCTCTACTCCATAGATCTGATCACGGTACTGAACATATACAACAAAGGCAACAATGAGAACACCGACAATTGCCAGCGTTTGGAAATCCATCCTATTAGCCCCTCAGAAATCGCTCAACCTCTGCCCAGCTCGCGTCGGAATAGAGGTGGACATAGTCTTTGTCGCCGATCCGAAACCAGATTCCACTCCCCGTCTTCTTCAGAACAGTCGCGGATCCCGTATCCGTCTCCAAATAGTGTTGGCCGACCCAGTCTGTTCCGCGTTTTAGAGTCTGTTGCCGTAGAACTCCGTTCTCTATTCGTTCATCCATGATCTCATGACTCTCGTAGCCGTTGAGCTCCAGGAGAAACCAGTCAGCACCTTTAATCCACATATAGGGACTGCTTGTATTTGTGCTTGTATTTGTGCCTGTTGCTGTTCTCCAGCTGAACCATGTATGAACGGACATCCCCTCTTCTATAAACTTGAAGGCGATTTAAGCCTTCAAGTCAGTATACAAGGAATGCCACCGACCTGTGTTACAACGGTTCTTACGGCCAAGGGCGATATACACAAGGCCACTCTGGCATTAGCGGAGGGGTCTCTGACGATTGAAACAATTCAGAAGTATATGCGCAAGAAGGAGGTTCCTGAGCTGGTTGGCAGCTTTGCGGCCAACGCATTGATCCAAGTGACGGCCTTTGGCTATACGAAGGGAAAATCCACCACGCAGAATCAGTCCGTCATGCCCTTTGCAAAGGGTGCGCTCTTCGGGGATGTAGTATTGATCGGACACTCGAAAGAGGGGAGTTGGTCGACGCCCCTGGCCTTTACACCCGAGGACTGGGCACAGGTCGAAGAGGAGGACGAAGAGGAAGAGGAGGAGGTCGACGAGGAGGAAGAAGTGGAGGAGGAGGAAGAGGAGGAGGAAGAAGCGGGCGGCGAGGACGAAGAAGGGGAGGGGGAGGAGCTGGACGAGGAGGTCGAGGAGGAGATGGAGGCGGAACCCATTCTCACAAAGCGCAAAAAGATCTCGACGCTGAGCCTCAAGATCGATGCCAATGCATTCAAGGACGAGATCAATCTCTCGGCTCCCCCCTCCTCACACCCTTTCCGTGAAGGCTGTTTGCAGAAGTTGCAGTTTCTGGAGCCCAAGTTTACAGCTGCCGACATTAGCCAATTAGAGGTGGCGCTGCTCCATCATGTGGCAGAACTGGCCAAGAAGCACTACATTCCTCGGAGCTGGAAGGCCGCTCCGTTCTGTGATCTCTATCGGGTACAGTTGAGAATGCTGCTCTGGAACATTCACCCCAAGTCTCCGATTCACAATGAACGGCTGTTGCAGCGATGCCTGGAGGGCGAATTCCCTTTGGCACAGATTCCATCCATGAGTGCCTATGATATGTTTCCTGAACGCTGGCAACAGCTCGCCGATAAGCAGCTCATTCGGGAACAGAAGATTCTGGAGGGGAACAAGAGCCAGGCTACGGACGAATACAAGTGCAATCGGTGCGGCAAGCGTGAATGCACCTATTATGAACAGCAGACGCGATCGGCGGATGAGCCGATGACTATCTTCATTTCATGCCTGAACTGCGGCAAGCGCTGGAAACACTAGAGCTGGGCTCATTAAGGTGTTGCTTAGCAACACCTTATAGCCCAGCTCTGAAAATAAAATAATGGTTGGCCAGCAAAGCCGGCCAACATTCGTGCATTGTATCTTCAGATATGACTCATACCGTTTAGTATAAATATAAGCCCCCGTCCAATGTGGATGATGGGCTTACATTTATACTAAATAGTAGATAGAATGACATCTATCTATACGAATGTGCTTTCTGACGAAGAGGTGGCCTATTTGAACAATCTCCCCGAAGTTCGTACGGCCAAGGCGTCCTTGGATGCCCGGCCGTCTGGCATCGTCTATTTTTCAGTGCCTTTAACCGATTCAATCCGTGCCACTTTACAATCACGGTTTGGCTTACATCTTGCCGGTTCCTCCATCCCCATGCGATGGATCAAGGGAGATACAAAACCACACATAGATACGGGCGCATCGACCTTTGAAAATACATATTTAGTGTACCTCAATGACTCCCCTGGCGAACTGATCGTGGATTCACACGCCTACCCTATTCGTGCCAACAGTGGTTTCGTGTTCAATGAGGGACTGTCCCATGAAACGCAGCATACAGAGAATGTTCCCCGCCTGTTGATGGGGCCCATGAACGAATTGGCAGAGCCGGTGGGCGCCTCCGTTGTATTTTATTATCCAACGGAAACGGATGCATTGGCAAATACAAATCTGATTACAGCGTATGGTGGTTATACTGTGCAAAATGTATCGGGTTATACTCATTGGAGACTGGCGTCTACTAGCACGGGTACAAGTCCACAGAATGTAGTATATGTAAATGGAAATATATTAAATGCAGATGGAAACTATTATTTATATCCCACAAATCCCTGCTTCAAGGAAGGCACTACAATCCTCTGCCAAGTCGACGGAAAGGAGACCTATGTCCCTGTCGAACAACTCAAGAACGGCACTCTTGTGAAGACGAGTCGTGATGGATACAAGAAGGTCGTCCTTGTTGGCCAGGGCTCTCTGCAGAACCCTGGCACAAATGAACGAACGGAGAACAGACTCTATAAGTGCAGTCCTCTGCAGTATCCAGAACTGACGGAAGATCTGTTCATTACCGGTTGCCATTCAATTCTCGTAGACTCCTTGATAGAGAGTGAACGGCAGAAGACGATCCAACATCTCGGCAAAGTGTTTGTGACGGATAGAATGTACAGGCTCATGGCCTGCGTGGATGCAAGAGCCGAGCCCTGGAACTCCGAAGGCACCTATGCTATCTGGCATTTTGCCCTTGACCATGCGGATGAGACCATGAATTATGGCGTCTATGCTAACGGTGGATTACTCGTAGAAACTTGCTGCATAAAGAACTTAAAGACGAAATCGAACATGACACTGTGCGCTAATTAAATCAACAATTCTAGTAGGTTGTTTTTCATGAATTCGGCCGATCCAGGCAAGCCTGTCATCCTATCACCCATCCCCTTTGCCCCCGTGTGGCTGGACTCCGCGTCCAGCCACGAGGTAAAATGATGGATGGTCGGCAAAGCCGACCATCGATTATGCATTTTTACTCTTGTACCGCTTAATATAAAATTACGCCCTCTGCAAATTGCAGGGGGCGTAATTTTATACTAAGCACTAGTGTTGAGAATATAATTAAGCCCCTGGCCAGGGGCTTAATTATATTCTCAACGGTACGAAATCAAAATTCTGCCATTCTAGTAGGTTGTGTTTCATGAATTCGGCCGAGGTGCGGAAGCCTGTCATCCTATCACCCATCCCCTTTGCCCCTGTCGCGCCCTCCCTCCTTCATGAAAAACAATTTTTTATTCTGCTGCAAAAGAAAAAACATCGTACAAGTTCCGAGAAACAGACCAAATCAACCGTTAAGAATCCTTTACAGCTGCATTAGATCCATTAGACGCCAATACTCGTAGGTTCCATTGGGCAAAGGGCGCTTCACGATAAACGGCAGCTTCTTCTGTTCGAGCTCCAGACGAGCAATGTCGCGTACATCCGTGATATATTCAGGGATGGAGATGAAGGGGCGAGCTCCCTGACTCAGCTGATTGGCTCGAAGTCCAATGATCTTCGTCTTCTCGTAGAGCGTAAGAAACGGATAGGTGGTGTGATTGGCGTCCGGCGATGCGTCCGTGGGCTGCACCACTTTGAGCGGCACACGTTGCCGCACGGTCTCAATGTAATCTATGATCAGTTCGGGGTGCTGCGTATAGAGCTTGCGGAGCTCGGGCTTAATGCCCGGTAGATCCAGGGTCGCTGTATCGTCCACCTCCTGCTCAAAGTCGACCTCCTCCCCTCCTTCGAACTCAATCTCCTCCTCTCCGTCTCCTTGCATAATTCTACTTCTACTCTAGAGTCTGGCATTTAAATTGATCAAATTTAGAGACGTGATTTTAACAAGGATTTTTGCATTTAAAAATCTGTACCCAAAAATTTGAACCTAAACATTTTAGAAAGTGAAAGGGTACACTGCATGACAGACAAGCAATCTTCATTATCCAAAGTATCAACCATGGCATCCTCTTCTCCAGTTGACTACATCGCAGAGGGCATAACGCCCTTTGAATCGTTTGACGAAATGGGGCTCCACGAAGACGTGGAGCGGGGCGTCTATTCCTTCGGGTTCGAGAAACCCTCCAAGCCCCAGCGTCTCGCCATTATGCCCATGAAGAACAGAAAAGATATTCTCTGCCAGAGCCAGTCGGGCACCGGCAAAACCGGTGCCTTCACCATCGGCGCCATTAGCACGATCGATCCTAGCATCCAAGCCCCCCAAGTCCTTGTCCTCTGCCCGGTTCGTGAGCTGAGTCAGCAAACAGCGAAGGTTGCCCTTGCCCTCGGACAGTTTATGAAAGTCTCGGAGCACCACACGGGTCTCAAGGTGCTCTCGGCCACGGGCGGCAATCCCGTGGGTGCCGATCTGAAGGCGCTTCGGAACGGCGCCCAGTTCATAGTGGGGACGCCAGGCCGTATCTATGATCTCATTCGCCGTGAGGGGGGGATGAAGCTGAACCACTTGAAGTGGGTCATTCTCGATGAGGCAGATCAGCTTCTGGAGGATCTCTTCGCAGAGCAGATCAAGACCATTCTGGGGGCGGGCGCCTTTCCGATGGACTGCAACCTTGGCATGTTCTCGGCCACCATGCCGGCAGAGGTGCTGGATCTAGCCAAGAGCTTCTTGAAGGAGCCTATCAAGATCCTTCTGCCGGCCGAGGAGGTTCGTCTGGAGGGAATTACCCAGTACCACATTGATGTGGACAAGGATGAGTGGAGGTATGATGCACTGTGCGATCTTTACAAGCACATGACCATCAATCAGGCCATCATCTTCGTCAATAAGAAGACGACTGCCGAGAAGTTAACCAAGCGCATGTTTGATGAGGGCTATACGCTCGAATATATTCACGGTGAGATGGAGACGGCGGAGCGGAGAAAGAGAATGGACGACTTCCGCGCGGGCAATGTGCGCATCTTGATCGCCACGGATGTGCTGGCACGGGGCATCGATGTGCAGACGATTAGCACGGTGATTAATTATGAGATGCCGACGAATCGTGAGAACTACTTTCACCGCATTGGCCGCACGGGGAGGTTTGGGCGCAAGGGGTTGTCGATCAATCTGATTGCAGGGGCGGAGGAGGCGGCTATGATGAAGGATATTGAGAAGCACTATAGTATTACCATTCCGCCTCTTCCTGAGGATCTGAGTATCTTGGGCAAGTAAGGGGGGACATCAGGTAGGTCGGCGAAGCCGACCTACCTGCCTCCCCCACACCCCCTGTTTACTTAAGCATAATTAAACAAAATAATATCTTATTTTAGTTTTTTAACTAAAATAAGATACACTCACAACTCAAGTAAACAGAGGGAGGGAATCCTAACCTGCCTCCCCCTGTTTACTTAAGCATAATTAAACAAAATAATATCTTATTTTAGTTTTTTAACTAAAATAAGATACACTCACAACTCAAGTAAACAGGGGGTTAAGGGGGAGGCAGCCCTAGGCGGCTTCGCCGCCTAGGGCTGATGTCCCCCTCTGATATCAGTGCGGCAGATCGGGCACATGCAACTCTGTTCAAACCAGGATCCAATGCACTGGAGATGAAAGGAGTGCTGGCAACGTGTAATACGCCGTGTCTGAGCCCCCGCTTCCATCTCCTCCTGGCAAATGGCACATGGATCCTCCAGCGTCGCTAAAACGGTCTGTACCGTGGTAGCCGCATCAATCTGCTGATTCGTGGGATAGACAACCACGTCTTGGAATGCAGTAGGTTGCTGAATAAGATTGAGCAAATTGGTCATAAGATGCATGGTCGGTGTCTCATCAGCATAAATAGACGGAAAATCATAAAAAAGAGTTTGGCGGCGGCTCGAACGAACAGGGATCTGGTTGTTGATTGTGACAGGAGTGGGACGAAGAGGGGTTGTATAGGTGGCCGGATTTCCAGAAATATCCACGGTACGATTATTTATGATATGGATTGTGTCACTTGTTGGGCGAACATTCATGGGAGAATAGGTGATATTACTTGTTAAGGGGGAATGAGAATGGGCAATATTACTTGCGGATGGATGTGCTGACATATGCTGCCGGCGTCCCACTTCGAGCAGATTAAAGCGAGTTCGTGTTTGCTCCTGGATATACTGCAGCAGATCTTGAACCGAATTGAAGCGCTGATGACTGTAGAGAATGTCGGGAAAATAGTTGTGCAAATCGTCCAATAGAGAGACCCCAAAAATTGAAGTGTAGGAATCGTTTTGCATTGTTGCAACCTGCTAGTACTAAGCGTACAGTACTTAAGCTCTTTATCCATACTCTTACGTAGCCTACACAAGATGTCTGAACCTACTCCTGAGTCTGTCCCTACGCCTGTTCCCGAGTCTGTTCCTGCACCTCCTCCTGCACCTCCTCAAAATCCCAGCCACAAGGGCGTGGTGGGTCTCCAGAACATGGGGAACACCTGCTATGCCAATTCCACGATTCAGCTTCTGAGAGCCGTGCCCGAACTGAACGCCTTCATTCTTCGCGAGACTCTGGAAGAGGCCTGTCGCGATCTAGAGTCCGTGCCCACGAAACTCATTCTTGGCTATCAGGATCTTATTCGGAGCATGTGGGGGGCTCATAAACCGGCCTATGTCCGCCCCCTCGGATTCTTGACCGTCATTCGCGACGCCGTCCGCGGAAGTCTCTACGAATCGTTCGGCATGGCTCGCCAGAACGATAGCCACGAATACCTCGTCTATCTGCTCGACAACTTTCATGAGGCACTCAATGAAAAGCAGGACTCGGGTGCCAAAGATGCTGTTGTGCCGGCCGGTGCCACCATGGTCGAACAGGCTGCGATCGGCTGGCAGAACTTTCTTCAGCGCCACACGAGTCCCATGGTCGACCTCTTCTTTGGTTTGATGCGCAAGACGGTCGAGTGCCAAACTTGTTTGGCGAAGTCCTATCGCTGGGAGACCTTCAATGTCTTCAAGATTCCGTGCAAGGGCGAGTCCCTCCAGGAGTGGTTTCGCTCAGAATGCGCCCCAACGGACATTGAGGACTATGCCTGCGAGCCGTGCGAAAAGGCAGAGAGGGGTCGCCAGAAGGCACATCTGTTCAGCCATGTCTGGCGGCTCCCCTCCGCCCTCTTCCTGGCGATTAAGCGCTTCTCTCCCGACGGTCGCAAGGACATGACACCCTGTCCGTATGATGGAGTTCCGATCACCTTTGCAGAACACTTTGCGGAGGAGTCGGATCATGAAAGCAAGGGGTGGCGCTATGAGTGCAGGGGTGTGGCCGATCACCATGGAGGCATGGGCGGCGGCCACTATTCGGCACAGATGGCGCATCCCGTGACAAATGAGTGGTGGTGGATCGATGATGCCATGAGCCAGGCGATGCCGAGTCCTCGGTATGGCTCGTCCAACTATATCCTCTACATGCGGAGAATTATTGTATAATTATATGCGGCGAATTATTGTCTAAAAAAATTTGATCTATTTTTTAGGGTAGTCCACCGCCACCTTCCTCCTCTATCCATAGTACAAATGATGCCGATTTCACGCGACATTGCTTTAAACGAGTTGGAGGACGAGTATTATGAATTCCTTCAGGAGTTTAATCCCGATACGCCCGACTATTCAATTGCTGCACACATTGTGAGTGAACTCCGAACTACATGTTACGACGATATGATCGACCTTGCCCATCGCTTTATGCAGCAGTACACAGGCGACCAGTGGTCACAAGTTATCTACGAGTTCTTCCATAGCGAGGGAATTCATCGTGACAAACTCGATGATCTTCTTGAAGTCTACTGGGAGTTCTTAGACGATGCCCCAGAAGAACAAGAACAAGAACAAGAGATCCCCGTCGGATAAATCTCTCCCTTCTAATCAGACATGAACGCTCTCCTCATTGGGATTAACTATACAGGCACTGTAAATCAGTTGCAGGGCTGTATTTTTGATGTGATTCAGATGAAGTCCCTGATAATTGATGCCTATGGATTCAATCCGAATACTATCGTCGTTCTGCGAGACGACGACCCTGCAAACCGACCCACAAAACACCGAATTCTACAGGAACTGGCACGACTGGTTGCACAGTCGGATCTGAGTTCCAATACTTTTTTGCATTATTCGGGACACGGTACCCAGATCGCGGATACCGTGGATGAAGCGGATAGACTCGATGAGTGTATTGTTCCCTGCGACTATGCCACGGCCGGATTTATTACAGATGATGAAATCAATGCAATCTGTAAGCCACTGAAAGGGACTGGATTGGCCATCTTTGACTGCTGCCGATCCGGTACCATCATGGACTTGCCGTTCTCGTTGGGCGTGCCCAACGACTCAAATCAGCAGCAGGGCTTCTACTGTTTCTCGGGGAGCACGGACTCTCAGGATGTCCAGGAAGGAATGACCAGCACCACCGGTTCCAACACCGGGTTGCCCCAGGGCGCCATGACCATGACCTTTATTAGCACCGTGAGAGCTCTCAAGTATTACCCGCCCATCGTGACGTTGTGCCGCGCCATTCAATCCAACCTGCGATCGGGCGGCTATCAACAGACACCCCAGCTCAGCTCTACAGTCCCTATATATACTAGCACACCCTTTCCGTTTGAGACACCCGTCACGAAGCTTTATCAGGCGCTCATCCAACTTGAGCAACAGACGAGCGCCAATGCCGTTCTTCAGAACCAGATTCCCGCGCTCCAGGCACACATTGCCGCCCTTCAGCAGCAGGCATCCACTATTCCGACCCTTGAAGCCTCCAGCAACACCCTATGCGTTATCCAGCAACAGAATGCCGCCCTTACGCGACAGATTGTAACTCTGCAGCAGCAACTTGAGCAGCTCCCTTTTCTCCAGCAGCAGGCGGCACTCGTTCCAAAGCTCAAGAATCAGAATGCCATGATTCCCGCGCTCCAGACACAGCTCGCCGGCTATATGCGGCAAAAGGGGCAGATTCAACAACTGCAGCTCCAATTAGCAGGCCGGCGCTAATTGAACGGCCTCCTTTTCCAGTTCCAAGACAAACGCCTTGTCATCGTTGACTCCGAGGCTGACGAAAAGGGTGCCCTCGTATTCGCACAGACTACAGGGGAATTCGATGTACGAATGGGCAAAGAACACGAATTCTTCACTGTATTGCACTCCTGAGCCAATCCAGAGCCAGCGATGCGCCGTGCGCTCCCTGTTTACATGAATGAGGAAGAGCCAGCCGCCGAGCCAAGGAATGCCGTTCGTCGAACCGTGATACCCCTTTAAGCCCTCGGACGCCAGGGCACTTAAAGCCCGAGGACTTAAAGCGGAGTCCAGGACGCCCTTTGTCTGGAGCGGGTCGACGCTATACACGACCTGATGATCGCCGAAGGGCATCCAGTTCTTCTCGGGCTGCTTGTTCGGCGCCAACAGTTGCAGATCCTCGATCCGATTCCCTTTCCGTGTCCCCTGGAACAGGGCGGGCTGTCCCTTCGGATGGCATTCGGGAATCGTGGCCAGAACGGTGGTTTCATTGATAAAGCGAATGTCCTCGAGGCCGCGCCAATAGGTCGAATAGGTCTGCGGGAGAACTGCGACAAGGGGTTCGACGAAAAAGGTGCAGAAGGGCTTTGTGATATGCCCTTTCAGAATAAGGTACTCGGACTTGGCTTGATTTTCGTAGATGGTGAAGTTCTTGTCCTGAAATTTGCGATAGTTGACACGCCTGATGAGAACGGTTGTGTTGCCACTCGGATCGATGAAGAGGGAGGGGTTCATGTCGAGGTAGGCATTGGGCTGACCGAAGCGATCCTTGAACTGCTTTGGAGGGAGAAGGATGGGATGGATTTTTTGTATAGGAAAGAGTTTCATATACGAAAAATAATGGTATTTACTTAAGTTATGCATTTGGCGTTAAGCGTACATCCCGAACGGTTCAGCACACAGTGCTGAACCGTAAGGGAAGCTACGCTTCTGTACCCCGCTTTGCGGGGTACTTAGACCCGTGAAGGTTATAAATGGGCGCCTTTGGCGCACATTTACACCTTTTCTCATTTAGACCGACGGACATTTCAAAACGGCAGCCCGGAGGGCTGCCGTTTTGAAAACATCCCCCACAAGACCCCTCACGTCGAGGAGATTGCCGTCGTCGCGTGCGTCGCGGCCTCCGTCTTTGCCATCCTGGACCTGCTTTCGCCTCCTATGGGCATGACGGCACGCCAGGGCGCGGGTTTTGGTCTCGGTGCCAACCTGGTCGGCTTCCCGGCGCGTGTGTAAGGACACGACATCTGCGTATGTTTGAGGAGAGCGAAGCGACGCCTCGTCTTAGACCCGTGAAGGTTATAAATGGGCGCCAAAGGCGCCCATTTACACCTTTTCTCATTTTTTTTCTCATAATAATATAGAAATGATTATAAGCAATTTTATAAATGAAATAGGAAACAATATTAAAATTAAAATACAAAAAAATACTGATTTTGGAATTAATTACAAAACAAAAGAAAAAATAAAATTTAATGGAGTAAAAATAACTATCATTGGACCAACAAGTGAAATGACAAACGAAATTACATTACAAGAAGCAATTCAACTACATAAATGTTTAGGTGAATATCTTAAAAATTTAAAAAAAAATTGATTTAAATTTAAAGAACACGTAAATTCGCCACCACATAGATGTTGAGGCAATTTCTCTTCGTCCTTCATTACATAGATAGCAAGTATAGCCCCCAAATTTCCAATTAGTTCTTTCATATTATCTTCAGGCACAACCTTTTCAATCCACGACCAACCTCCCTTTTCAACTTTGATTGTAGCGATATAATTGTTTCCAGAATGATATAGTTTATCTTTAAGAACCCCCATTCTTTCAAATATTTGGTTTTGTGTTATGGGTGGTCTTTCTGTATTAATAGACATCTTGATTGCTTATTCTCTGTGTGTATGGGCTGTCAAATTTTTGGTCGTTCAATTTTGAACGCTCATTTAAAATCCGCACGGGTCTAAGCCTACATCCTCTGTCGCCCTTGGGCGACAGAGGATCTAGGCATAGTACTCGCCCTTTGGGCGAGTACTATGCGTACATCTGCACCCAGCCTTTGGCTGGGTGCAGATCTAGGCTTGATGGCCGCTTTGCGGCCATCAAGTGTACATCCCGAACGGTTCAGCACTGTGTGCTGAACCGTAAGGGAAGCTACGCTTCTGTACCCCGCAAAGCGGGGTACTTAAGTGTACATCTGCACCCAGCCTTTGGCTGGGTGCAGATCTAGGCATAGTACTCCCCCTTTGGGCGAGTACTATGTGTACATCCCAAACGGAATCGAATGCCCCTCCTTCTTCTTCAAGAAGAGATCCACATGCTCCTTCTTCACCGTGAACGGAAGCGTAAAGTCCTTGATGTGGAACGGTAGCGCCTTGTCGTTGTATAAGCGCAACATATTGATCTTCTGCACAATCTGCTCAATCGAGCGCTTCAGCTCGCGCACACCCAGCTCCTCCTTCGCGTACTGCTCAATAATATGCGCCACCACGCCCATTCCAAAGGCCACGCGCTCCACCAAATTGACATCCTTGAGGGCAGCCGGCAGCAGATACTGCTCCGCAATGGTCGTCTTCTGCTTCAGGTCATAGCCCTTGAGCTCGATCGTCATCAGGCGATCCAAGAGCACTCGGTCGATCTTTGTGACATCGTTGGCCGAGAAGACAAAGATGACCTTCGACAGATCAATCGGCACACCCGAGAGATACTTGTCCTCAAAGGCCTCATTGGAGGCCGGATCGGTCAGGTGAATCAACATGTTCTGCACCTCCTCGCCCTTCGGGGTAGCACTGATCTTGTCCACCTCATCGAACAGGATGATGGTGGACATGGACTTGGAGGCAATGAGGGAGTTCACGATCTTGCCGCAGTGGCTCGACTCGTAGACGAGCTGGTGGCCGGTATACGTGGAGGCATCGGAATCGCCACCGAGTGAGATGAACTGAAAGGGAAGGCCGAGTGCCTTGGCAATGCCGTTCTTGATTACACTTGTATTATGTGTGACTGTAAAATCGCCCATTAGATATTTATGATTACCGTCAAGTGTAAATCCATAATAATCTCCATGCCCTGCTTCTTTAACTGTAATTCCAGTTACTAATACATCCTTCGTC